>Ga0182024_10006639_pt1 | contig 25324 bp, 26 predicted proteins | sample P32metaG_FD_120480 | JGI IMG/M metagenome (GOLD analysis project Ga0182024, IMG submission 120480) | Permafrost microbial communities from Stordalen Mire, Sweden - P3-2 metaG (Illumina Assembly) | ecosystem: Environmental > Terrestrial > Soil > Wetlands > Permafrost | place: Sweden: Stordalen...
AAGTCGCGCAGGCACAAACAGGCGGTCGCCAGGCGTCGCTCCCTGCCGCGTGACGAACCTGCGCTTCGCCCACTCGTGACCTACGTTTCCCGGATTTGACGCCGAACGCATTCGCAGCGGGATATGCGCCGCCAGCAAATGAGGAAACCTGGATCTTTCAGCGGCTCGTTGCTGACGCTGCAAGTCGGCGGCGCGCGTCGCCAGTTCTTTCTTGGTCATGCCCAACTGATGGGCCAGGGTCTCCGAATCGGCTTCGGCCGACTGCATGCGCTTGGTCAGATCGCCAATTTGCTTTTGGCTGGCGGCTTGATCCTGCGTGAGCTTGTCGATCTTGGTCTGGTGATCGTAAGCGAAAAATACTGAGGCGCCGACAAAGGCAACGGCCAGCGCGATGAGGACCCACTTGCCGACATTGCTCTGCGGCTCGGGATGGTAGACGGTCGGTTGCTCGCCTTCGGACATGAGAGGTCTCCGGTTGAAGTGGACTGTAGGTATTGTTTGTGAGATGCGCGCTGCTGTCAATTGCGTTGCAGGTTCTTGGCCGCAGGTAGCTGGGTACGCGATCATAATTGTTTTATCAATTGAATGCAGCCGGGTTGCTTTCACTGCAGAACGCCTGCCCGCATTCAGGGTATATACTGAGTCGTTTTCGGCGATCACTTCAATCCGCGTCCAGCGCGCCAGAAAGGCAAGACTATGGCTTCCCCGGCAGTCGCTTTCGCCCGCAATAATCAGCCGCGTTTTCTTGACGAACTGAAGAGCCTACTCCGCATCCCCAGCATCAGCACGCTCACGGAACACAAGAGCGATGTGCAGAAGGCGGCGGAGTTTGTGGCGGCTGAACTGCGGCGCATTGGGATGGAGAACGTCGAAATTATCCCGACCAAGGGGCATCCCCTGCTCTGCGCCGACTGGCTGCACGCTCCGGGCAAGCCGACCGTTTTGATGTACGCACATTACGATGTGCAGCCGCCCGATCCCTTGAATGAATGGCACACGCCGCCATTCGAACCGACGGAGCGCAACAGCAACATTTACGCGCGCGGGGCGGTTGACGATAAAGGCCAGCTCTGGATGGAAGTGAAGGCGCTCGAGTCCCTGATGCGGGCCCATGGCGGCAAGCTGCCCATCAACGTCAAGGTGATTTTTGAAGGCGAAGAGGAAGTGGGCGGCGAATCGATTGCCGACTACGTCCGCAAAGAGAAGACCAAGTTGAAGGCCGACTTCGCTCTGGTCTGCGATACGGAACTGTTCGCGCCTAATCTTCCCACGCTGTGTGTCGGGCTGCGCGGGCTGGTGTACACGGAGATTGAAGCGGTGGGAGCCAAGACCGATCTGCACTCGGGCATGTATGGCGGTGCGGCGCCGAATCCGCTGTTTGCATTGGCTGAGATCATCAGCAAGATGAAAGACTCGAAGGGCAAGGTGTTGATTCCGGGCTTTTACAAGAATGTCAAAGCGCCCAGCAAAGATGAGCTGAAGGCCTGGAAACGGCTGCCTTTCAATGAGGAGCATTATCGCAAGACTGAAGTCGGCTCTAAGGTACTGACTGGAGAACCGGGATATTCGGTGCTCTTCCGGACGTGGGCGCGTCCGACGCTTGAAGTGCATGGCATGCCGGGCGGGTTTGTGGCTCCGGGAGCGAAGACGGTGATTCCGGCTAAGGCGTCGGCAAAAGTTTCCATGCGGTTGGTGCCGAACCAGGACCCGGAGGACATCTTCAAACGTTACTCGGCGTTCGTAAAGAAGCACACCCCTAAGGGGATTGAGACAAAAATTAAGGTCTATAGCAAGGGTCCTGCCTGCGTGGTCGGCACCGACAACCGCTTCATCAAAGCGGCCACGGAAGCGCTTCGTGACACGTTCAAGAAAGAGACCGTGTTTATTCGCTCCGGGGGATCGATTCCGATCGTGACCGATTTCCAGGACGTGCTGAAGATTCCATCGGTCATGATGGGTTTTGGGCTCCCGGACGACAACCTGCATGCTCCGAACGAGAAGTTTCACATTCCGAATTTCCATCACGGGATTGAAACTATTTGCTTGTTCTTTGAGAAGCTGGGTTAAGCAGATTCCACTCTAGTGTAGAGACGGGGCTTGCCCCGTCTCACTCCGCAGCAGGGAGACGCGGCAAGCCGCGTCTCTACGCGAGACCGGTTGTAAACCGTCTGGAGCTTTGTCTGGCGTGACTTGTCGTCCCCTGTGCCCGGTTGCCCCGGAACCCTCCCGGTAATCCCCAATCCAGCGCCTTGAGGTAAAATATTAGTTTGAGGTAGAAGGGGCATGCGCGCACGGGTTTTCGCGTTGGGAGTGCTGTTTTTGGCGGTCACGATGGTGTCGGCGCCCTGGCTGCAATCGGAAAGCGATCAGGGAGTACCGCATTTCAACGCGACTCCTCCGGCCAAGGACGCCGAGCTTCCGCCGATTCTCACCAAGGATCAGCTGACGGTCAGCAAGGCCCAGTTTCCGTATCAGACGCATGCCTATGAACTGGCGGCGAAGATCCCGAAGATCATCTACCAGCAGCCGTGCTACTGCTACTGCGATCGCGGGATGGGACACACCAGTCTGCACAGTTGCTTCTCCGGAACGCACGGTGCGGAGTGCGCAACCTGCCTCCAAGAGCTTTATTACACTTACACCATGTACAAGCAAGGCAAGACGGCGCGACAGATCCGGGCAGGCATTATCCAGGGCGACTGGAAGACGGTCGATCTAAATACCGCAGCCAGCATTGAGTGAAGAGCTGACTGAAGCGATCTAGTGAAGTGGGTTAGTGAGAGCGTTCATGATTTTAGGTGTTCGATTTCAATTCTGAATTAAATTTCGAACTAGAGGCGGTTTGATGGCACTCAAGGTAGCCCCCAAGAAAATAGCGACGGAAGATCCACGACATACACAGGCGGTGCAGAATTACGAATCCGGGCTCCGCGCATTGCAGGAGCACAAATTCGAGAAGGCGAAAGGGCACCTGCAAAAGGTACTGAGCGGTCCCGATAAGTCTCTCGTTGACAGGGCACAGGTCCATATTTTGACCTGCGACAAGCATGCGGAAAAGCCGGCACTGCAATTCAAAACGACGGAAGAGCATTACGACTACGCCGTGTCGCTGATCAACGCGGGCGATTACGTGACGGCGCGCGAGCACCTCGACAAGCTGTTGAAGCAAAATCCGAAGGCCGAGTTCGTTCTGTACGGGCTGGCTGCGCTGTACTGCTTGACTAGCCACGTGGAAGAATCGCTCAAAACCCTCGGCGAGGCAATTCAGGTGAAACCCTCGCTGCGCTTCCAGGCGCGAAACGATACCGACTTCCAGAATTTGGCGGAAGATCCGCGCTTCACCGAACTGCTCTATCCGGATCCGGGCGCGGAATCCGAGCCGCAGGAAGAAGAAGTGAGCGCGTATTAGGGGCCTGCGCCAGCTGTCGGCCTGACGTCGATTGAATCATTGAACCATTGAGGTATTGAATCATTGCAAACCTAAGTCTCCAGCGAGTCGCCGATTCAAATGCTTCAATGACTCAATGACTAGATGATTCGATATTGGGCTCTCCCAGTTGCACATGAACTCATCCGAAACCGGCAAGGCTGGCCCTGAGCTGCGTGTGGTCGCAATCGGCGGCGGCACCGGCCTCTCCACGCTGCTGAAGGGGCTGAAGCGTTACGTTATGACGCCGGCGCTGGCCCCCTCGGGTCAGCCCACCATCCGGGAACTGTCGGGCGTAGTCACCGTCAGCGACGATGGAGGATCAAGCGGCCGTCTACGCAAAGAGTTCAACATGCTTCCGCCGGGCGATGTGCGCAATTGCATCGTCGCGCTCTCCGAGGACGAAGCTCTATTGTCGCGGCTCTTCCAACACCGTTTTCAGAAGGGCTCGGGGCTGGAAGGCCACAGCTTCGGAAATCTCTTTCTGGCGGCGCTTACTTCGATTACTGGCGACTTTGCCGAGGCGGTGCGGCTTTCGTCGGAAATTTTGCTTACCCGCGGCCGCATCTTTCCCGCGACTATGTCGAGCGTGGAACTCGAAGCGCTGCTCGAAGATGGCGAGCGGGTGCGGGGCGAGACGCGGATTACGGCGAGCAAGGGCAAGATTCAAGAGCTCGTCCTGGTGCCTCCCGACGTGGAACCGCTTCCCCAGACGCTTGAGGCAATCGCCAGCGCCGAACTGATCACCATCGGCCCCGGTTCACTCTTCACCAGCCTGATTCCGAACCTGCTGGTGCGGGGAATCCCCGAAGCTATCTTAGATTCTCCTGCCGTTAAAGTATTTGTTTGCAATCTTATGACTCAAGCCAATGAAAGTCTTGGTATAACTGCATCGGATCACATCCGCGCGCTCAATCACCACGCCGATCACCAGGCCGACATCCGCTTGTTCGACTATGCGCTAATCAATCGCACGCCAGCATCGCCCGAAATGAAGGCCAAGTACGCTCTGGAGGGGGCATCGCAGGTCGTCGTGGATTTGACAGCGATCCGAGCGCTGGGCGTGCGCCCGCTGCTGGGGGATTATCTGGAGCAAGGCGCGGTGGTCCGTCACGCCACCGACCGGGTGGCGCACGACCTGATGGCGCTGATGGCGCGACCGCCGGATCGGCAGCCGATCCGCAGTTGATCGTCTCGCGGTATATTGGCTAGGCATGGCAAAAGCGCCAGAGACAAGGTCGAAATCTTCCCGATCCAAGTTACAGCGCCCGCGCACGGCCATCGCGGTCGTCATTATGGCGGCGGGCAAGGGCACGCGACTCAAATCCAAACATCCCAAAGTCCTGCATGAAATCGGCGGCAAGCCGATTCTGGCGCATGTGATCGCGACAGCGCAGAAGGTCGTGCCCGCCGAGGGCATCTTCGTGATCGTCGGCCATGAGGCAGAGCGGGTGCGCGAGGCGGTTGCCAGGACCGGCGTGAACTTCATTGTGCAGACGGAACAGCGTGGCACCGGACACGCGCTCATGGTGGCGCGTGAAGCGCTTTCGGGCTATGACCAGGTGATCGTGCTATCGGGAGACGCACCGCTGATTACCGCCGACACTATCGAGAAGCTCATCGACTTCCACACCAGTCAAAAAGCGGCGATGACTCTACTTAGCGCCGATCTCGATAATCCTTATGGATACGGGAGAGTGATTCGCAAAGGTGTGCCAGGACGGGCCGGTAGACGGCCGGAAGTGCGGGCTATTGTCGAAGAAAAATCCGCGACCGCGCAACAGAAGAAGATTCACGAGATCAACTCCGGATTCTACGTGTTCGCGGTGCCGGCCTTGTACGAGCATATCGATCGGCTTTCCACTGCGAATCCGCACGGCGAGTACTACCTTACGGACATGGCGGGCGTGCTTCGACGGGCTGGCAAAAAGGTGGTTGCGACCAAAACATCGGATGCTGGCGAAATCTTGGGGAGCAACACGCGCGCGGAAATGATGATGCTGGACGCGCGTCTGCGGTTGGTCAAGTGCCGCGAACTGCTCGATGCGGGCGTCACGATTTTTTATCCGCACACCTGTGTGATTGACAGCGATGTCGAAGTGGGCGCCGACACGGTGATTGAACCTTTCGTGCAGTTGCTGGGTCATACAAAGATCGGCGCGGATTGCCGCATCCGCTCTTACAGCGTGATTGGAAATTCGGTGGTTGGCGATGGTGTCACGGTGCGGCCGGGGACCATTATGGAAGACTCGCGCATCGGCGCGGGAGCGGTGCTGGGGCCGTATTCTCATCTGCGTCCCGGCAGCGAAGTGGGCGAAGGCGCTCATGTGGGGAACTTCGTCGAGACCAAGAAAATCAAACTGGGAAAGGGATCGAAGGCAAATCACCTGAGCTATCTGGGCGACGCGGAGATCGGTGAAGGCGTCAATATTGGCGCGGGCACCATCACCTGCAATTACGATGGCGTGAACAAACACAAGACGGTGATCGAGGATGGCGTGTTCATCGGCAGCGACTCGACGCTAGTCGCGCCGGTGAGAATTGGCCGCGGCGCGTATGTTGGGGCCGCAAGTTGCATCACCGAGGATGTTCCGGCGGACGCGCTGGCGCTTGGGCGGGCTCGACAGAGCGTGAAGGAAGGATGGGCTAGGGCGAAGCGCGAGGCGCAGAAAGAAAAACGGCATTAGCGGGATTCGCGGGAATCCCAAGCGGGAAATAGTTGTGGAATCCCACCCTTCAAAATCGAAGGGTGGGGCACCCCGCGCTCAGGCTCGCGAGACGCCCGTTGCTCCAACGTAATACACTAGTGCCGGAGCGAAACCATGCCTCCTACACCGCCGACTCAGGAATTGTCTCCCGTCCGCTACGACGTTTCCCTGCTCACCTCGCAGGATTTTTATTTATTCAATGAGGGCAGCCACTATCGCATTTACGAGAAGATGGGCGCCCACATTGTCGAATCCAAGGGAACCAAAGGTACCGTCTTCGGCGTCTGGGCTCCGAACGCTCGCCATGTGTCGGTGATCGGTGACTTCAATAACTGGAATCCGCAATCCCATCAACTGCAAGCTCGCGGATCGTCGGGAATCTGGGAAGGCTTCATCCCCGGCGTCGGCAAGGGCACGCTGTACAAGTTCCACATCGACTCCAACCATCTCGGTTACCGGATTGAGAAGACCGACCCGGTGGGACTTTTCACAGAGATACCGCCGCGGACCGCTTCCATAGTCTGGGATCTCGATTACAGCTGGAACGACGCTGCCTTTCTTGAAACACGCGCTGCCGCGAACTCGCTGCACGCGCCCATCTCTATCTATGAGGTGCACCTCGGCTCTTGGATGCGCATCCCGGAAGAGCAAAACCGTTCGCTCACCTATCGCGAGATCGCGCCCCGCCTTGCCGATCACGTCAATAAGCTTGGATTCACGCACGTTGAACTGCTCCCCATCATGGAGCATCCCTTCTACGGTTCCTGGGGATATCAGACAACGGGCTACTTTTCGCCCACGTCGCGTTACGGAACTCCGCAGGATTTCATGTATCTGGTGGACTACCTGCACCAGCACAAGATCGCCGTGATTTTAGATTGGGTCCCGTCACACTTCCCTTCCGATGGACACGGCCTCGCCTTCTTCGACGGCACCCACCTGTTCGAGCACTCCGACGCGCGCCAGGGCTTCCATCCCGATTGGAAGACTTTCATCTTCAACTACGGGCGTAGCGAAGTGCGGAGCTTCCTTATGTCGAGCGCCATGTTCTGGCTGGACAAATATCATGCGGACGGACTTCGGGTTGATGCTGTCGCCTCCACGCTCTACCTCGATTACTCGCGCAAGGAGGGTGAATGGATCCCCAACAAGTTCGGTGGACGCGAGAACCTGGAAGCCATCGACTTCCTGCGCCGTTTCAACCTCGAAGCTTACAAAGAACACCCCGACATTCAAACCTACGCGGAAGAGTCGACCTCCTACCCCATGGTTTCGCGGCCGATCTATCTTGGCGGCCTGGGATTTGGCCTTAAGTGGGACATGGGCTGGATGCACGACACGCTTCAGTATTTCAGCCAGGACCCGATTCATCGCCAGTATCACCACAACAAATTGACGTTCCGCATGCTGTATTCATTTCACGAAAATTTCGTCCTGCCGCTGAGCCACGACGAGGTCGTCCACGGAAAAGGTTCGCTGATCGGCAAAATGCCCGGCGACGAGTGGCAGAAATTCGCCAACCTGCGGCTGCTGTTCGCCTACATGTTTGCGCAACCGGGGAAGAAACTGCTCTTTATGGGCGACGAGTTCGGCCAGGTCAGCGAGTGGTCGCATGATCGCAGCCTGGACTGGAACGTGCTGCAGTTTCCGGTGCATCGTGGCCTCATGAACTGGGTCGAGCAACTCAACCGCGTTTATCGAAACGAACCTGCGCTGCACTGGTTTGATAACGATCCCAAGGGATTTGAATGGGTGGATTGCAATGACGCTCCTATGAGCGTCATTTCGCTGCTGCGGAAGGGTCGAGACGGCGACAATCCCGTGCTCATCGCGTGCAATTTCACGCCCGTGCCGAGAGTGGGATACATGGTGGGCGTTCCGACGGGTGGCTACTGGAAAGAACTCGTCAACAGCGACGGCCGCGAATATGGAGGCGGCGGCATAGGGAACATGGGAGGGGCTGAGGCTCTGGCAGCAACAACTCACGGGCGACCGTATTCGCTACGGCTGACTCTGCCGCCGCTGGGGGCGCTGTTTCTGAGAAGAGCGTAATGGAGCGCGGCGTCTTCGCTCGTCCTTCCGGACGGGGAGGCCGGCTCTCCACGAAACCGAAAGCTGAGGGCTGACGTTGAAACGCTCTCAGGGTTTCCACACTCCCACATGCTCTACCAGTTCCTCTAATTTCGCGTTCTTCAGGATTTCGCCTACCGCCTGATGATCAATATGCGGAGCGATTGGCATTTCACTTTGCGCGAGGGCGTAGGCGGTCACGGCTACGATCGCTTCGCCGGCTTTGAAGTCGAGCGCATCGACTTTGTCCAGCGTGTCGCTCGATTTGTGATGGATCTCCATGTAATGGCTCATGTCGACCCACAGATCGAGCGCCGGAATTCCCTGCAGTATGAACGGACCGTGGTCGGTGTTGTAGGTCGCCTCCATTGAAAGCTCACCACCGTCCAGGTCTTTCAACAGACCGTCGCTCCAAGGTTGCATCGCCTTTTTCAAATCCTCGCGGCCCTCCACTTTCCATCCCTTCGGATGGCCGGCTCCATTGTCGGTATTCAGAACGGCCACGCAGTTGTCCAACTCGCGCCTGTGCGCCTGCGTGTAGGCATACGATCCGAGCAGGCCCTGTTCTTCTCCGCCCCAAAGCGCCAGCCTTACGCTGCGGCGCGGCGCTCTCCCCAGCGACATCAGGGCGCGGCCGATTTCGAGCACACTGACGGCACCGGAGCCATTGTCCTGCGCTCCGGTACCAAAGTCCCACGAGTCCAGGTGCGCGCCGATGAGGATCCACTCGTCCGGCTTTTCGCTGCCCCGAATCTCGGCCACCACGTTGTTGACCGTCGTCTCTCCTGATGTCTTGTTTTCGATTGTCAATTGGACGGTGACAGGCCCGCGCTCCACTTCTCGCTGAATCAGCTTTGCATCCTCCATCCCGATCTGCGCGGCCGGCAACGGAAGCAACTTCGCGCCCCACAGACCGTCGTGCGCATTCATAACGTTGTTCTTCTCGCGATCCGGCGTGAGCACCGCCAGCACGCCCGCCTTTTGAAATGCTCCCCAGGCTGACTCCAGCTTCGGCAAAGCCTTACCGTAACCTTCCGCCATGATCTTCGTGGTATCCAGAAGAACAATTTTCCCGCGCAGTTCGGCTTTCCTATATCCCAATGCGTCCGGCTCGACGTCCGCAATCAGCGCCACTGTGGCTTGCACTCCTCCTGGAGGCGTTGACGGCGCCCAACCCAAAGATGCCACGTACAGCGGCCGCGACAAGGGCGCCAGCATGGTCCCGCTCGCCGTCCCCCGCTGCCAGCCGGCTGGAATTGTGAACGGCTCCAGGCGCACATTCTCGATCCCGAAGCTGCGAAACTTGGCCACCGCCCATTCCGTCGAGCGAACATAGGCTGGGGAACCGGTAAGCCGGCCTCCAATGCCGTCGGCGAGTTCGCCCAGGGTGGTCATCGATGGCCCGTTGTAAATCGAAGCGGCCAGCTGGTCGGTCACCGGCTTCAGTTCCGACGGCTGCTGCGCCCACACCAGCCCCGTGATCGCCCACCAGACGGACAATGCAACTGTACGACGCAAATTCATCTTTCCTCCGGCGCCCAAAAATTCGGGGAGTCCGCTTCGCTGGGCGAATGGGCATTCTCTACGAACAAAGGCTGTATTGCAAATCCGGCGCCTACTGAACCACCCTGTTTATCGATACCAATGCAGGAACGCGCGAAAAGCCGCGCCGCGATGGCTGTACTGCGCTTTTTCTTCTGCGCTTAATTCGGCAAAGGTCTTGTTGATTTGCGGGAAATAGAACAGTGGATCGTAGCCGAATCCGTTCTGACCCCGGAGGGCGTCCAGAATGACGCCTTCGGCGGCGCCGCGGAAGGTGCGAAGAGTTTGGCCATCGCGGGCGACAGCGAGTACGCAGACGAAACGCGCGGTGCGCTTCTGTTCTGGAACCCCGATTAGTTCGCGCAGGACTCTCGCGTTGTTGGCTTCGTCGTCTGCGTTGCAATCTGCTGTACTGGGTTGGTCAGACGCGTAGCGCGCGGAATGAACGCCGGGCGCTCCACTGAGAGCGTCGATCTCCAGGCCCGAATCGTCGGCCAAGAGCAGTTCGCCGGGCACGGCCAGACTGTAGGAATCCGCTTTTTTGCGCGCATTCTCCTCGAACGTGGCGCCGTCTTCGACCACCGGGGGCAGAGAAGAAAAGTTTGGGACGTTCGCAATCATGATGCCATACGGCGCTGCGGCTCCGGCGAAATCGCGAAGCTTGCCGGGGTTCGAGGTGGCCACCAGAACCGTGCGGGAGGTCATGTGGCGGGACTCTCCAGACTTGACGATTGGGTATTCGGTGCCCGATCGCCCAGTCCTGATCCAGGCGAGAACGAACGCCGCCAGGCTGATCAGCGACACGACCGTTCCGGCTACACGGTCGCTCGTCCGTCGGAAATGGATGCGCACGTCATTGTCTCCAGCGGCAATAGGAATCACGATCAGGCCGGTGACCTCGGTCTTCTGCGTCGCTGTGGGCTTGCCGTTCACGACGACGGCCCATGCGGGGTAGCTAAGAAGGCGCATGGTTATTTTCTCCGGTGCGGCAGCGTGAACAATGAAGTGCTTTTCGGTCGGCTCCCACACCAGCATCCGGTTGGGAATCGGCGCTCCCTTATCGTCGCTGACCAGGGTCAGATTCTTGTCCAATTCGTAGGGATCGGCTCCGTCGGGAACGTATTCGTCCGTCCCCTCGTAGCCGGTGCCGTCGGCGATGGAATCGCTCATTTCGCGGATATCCGCGGCCTGGTCCCACCAGGGCGGCTGGATGCGGTATCCGGCGAGGATCACCACGGCCAGCAGAACGGAGGACGCCGCCAAACGTGCGCTCCAGCGCTTGGCGGCCATGGGCAGAAGCATGGCCAAGGCGACGTTCATGCACAGCAGCCAGCGGAACGGAAGTTGCACGAAGCGGAGCTCGGGCGAGTCTTGCCAGAGCAAGTTGCTCACCGAAAGCATCAGGGCTGCACAGGCGGCGCCCCAGGCGCAGAGCAGAATCCACGGGCTTTGGTTAGAGATCGCCCCCGCCGCGCTGCGCGCGATGGGACAGCCGGGAGCCCGTCCTGAGCGTGTCGAAGGGGCGGCTGTCCCTAGGTGTTTATTCTTCCTGGAAAACCAGATTGCCAGCGCCAAAACGCCGATTTCGGCTAGAGCTATGGTTGAGACCAGAAGATTGAAGCGGTTGTGATCGGGATCGGCAATGGTCGTGAAGAGAAAATTGTCCTGCGGCCGGACTCCCAGCGACATCACCGCGGTAAGGTTGATCCATCCCTGTTCGTAGATGGCGGGAAGCAGATAGAACGCGGCGAGGCCGGCTCCCAAGAGCATTGCCGACGCGGTCCGCACCAAGATCCGAAGAACCGGGGTGCGAAGAACCAAGCTGCGAAGAACCAAGGTCCGAATTTGGGGACGCCCGATCCCGCGATTCCACGCGAGCATCCGTGCGGTCTCGCGCGCGGCTCCAATCGCGGCGGCGACCAGCGCTAATCCTGCAGCAGAGTAGTAGATCATCACGGCCGCTGGCGCGTTCGTGAGCCAGGCTGCGGCCAGGAGGAGACTTAACCATAGCGTGGAGCGAGAGCTCTGATAGCTCAGCAGGGTGCAGTTGCCCTCAGCGGCTAAAGCCGGAGTCTTTTCCTGGCTTATGGCACGACTGAAGTCGTGCCCTTCCCGAAACCGTCCGGCTTCACGACCTTCCCCATCGCTAAGCCGCAGAACACAAAGCAGCAATAGCGGCAGCAGGGGCGCCGCCAGCAGTTCGGCGTATGCGCTCCGCCAATAGACGATCAGCAGGTGGTAGGGATTCAGCGCATAGAACACGGCGGCAAAGAGCGCGTCCGGGGCTGGGAGCCACTCGCGGGCTAGCCGGTACATGGACGCTCCGGCAAGCGTGAGCACGATCCAGCAATACGCGCCCGGCACCATCTTCCACGGCAGCGCGGCGCCCAGCGCGGCGCCGAGGTTCCAGGAGGCGGGCGGATAAAACAGAAAGCGCGCCTCGCCGTATCCCCATTGCGCCAACGCCGCCCAGCGCGGATATGCGATGCCGTGCTTCCATTGGCACAGGACTTCCATCCACGAAAACATGTGGAACTCGAAATCATGCCCGGAGGGACTGCCCCACCAGAAAAATGGAGCGATGGCCAGCAGACATGCGCCCCCCAGCACCAATGCACGCGAGATCGGACTTTTCAGCAATTTGGGCTTTACCGTATGTTGATGCCCAGCCCCCTAAAGGGCCCCTGATTTCCTGAAGACGCGGCTGGCAGCGTCTCCCGCGTGCGGAGTCTGGGCGTTCCAAGGGAAATGGGGCAAGCTCCGTCTCTACAGGAAAGCAATTCTATTGCATCTGAAAAATTCTCGGAAAATTAACCGGACCGAAACAATTCCGGTGTGGGTATCGAGTTAGGCTGCACTCAACGAAGTGGAACAGTCCACCGGGAACTGGGCTGACACTAAAGACGGGGTGCCGATCTAGTTCCCGGTTTTTACCGGGATCGTTCGTGCCGGCATTAGCGCAGGTTTGAACGGCGCGGGGCGGGCTCACTTCGGTGGGAGTCTGCGATTAGCTAAGAGCCGCCGCAGTGCGCTGGCGGTGCAGTTCGGCGAGAAACGCTTCTTCCTCCAGCGCGTTGCCGGTCCGCAACAGGTCCAGAAGTGGATCCTCCGCGTCGGTATCGCCGCGGTTAGTCTCGCTTCGATCGACGGCGCTTGAGACCAGCGAACGAGGAGAAGATTCCAGTTGGGGAACGGCGTCGGGCTGGCCGATGAGGAGGTTGATGAACTCGCCCACGCTCTGGCGCTGTTCTTCGGTGCGGGCGGGGAATTCAATTCCCATCCCATGCCCGGGATGCATGACCCTGACCAAACCTTCCGTGTGAATCTCCATTCCGGCAGTGCGCAGGCACAGGTCGACAGCCGAGTATTGAGGAAAGGGGGATTCGGTCTGCGCGTAGCATCCTCCCAGACTAAGGTCCGTCAGTTTGCAGGGACCGACCGCGTCGGGTTCTTCGGGCGGCGGGGCATCGTGCGAGCGGGCAGCCAGCCACTGGCCCATTTTGCCCCGTATTCTGGCGTCCATGTCGCGAAAGAGCAGGCCAGCTTGTCCGTTGGCGCTACTCCATGCGACTGTGGCGTCAGCTTCAATGCCGGCGGCACCGTCGGAAAGCTCGAAAGAGACGTGAACCTGGGCCCCGGATGGTAAGGGCTTTGCCGCCAGCATCTCCATGCCATCGTCGCCCAGGTCAAGCAGGATGCCCTCCACGGTATTGGTATTGCCCTGGTCGAGACGAATCGTAACCGCCGCCTGGACGGCAACTCGCGCCGATTGCCGACGTTCGCACTTCAGCAGCGCCGTGGCAGCGCGAAAGGTATTTTGAGCCTGTTCAAGAGCGATAGGCCGGGTGAGGGTGAAATGAGCTCCGGCGCCGAGGATCGAACGCGTCTGCGATGCGTCGTGGAGCAGAGCGACAGTAACGGGCGGATTACGGTCGGGGCCGCTGAGCCGGCGGCAAGCTTCGAGCACCAGCGCGGCCACTTCGGGATCGTCGAAGTCGACAATCACCAGATCGAAGCGCGCGTCCGCCAGTTGCGTCACGGCGGCCTCGGCCGTGTTCGACCGGTCGACCGCAACCCCGAACTCGGCCAGGACCTGAATTAACGTTTCCGCAGACAGGTCGTCCTTCGAGACCAGCAATGCCTGCAAGATCATTGGAACGGAGCCTCCCGCCTCGCGCTTTGCCTCTACGATCTGGCGTCTACGGCCAGCGGGGAGTTATGCTACGCCCGGGTTTGGATGCGGCCTGCGAGGGTTGAGCGGTGGCTTTGGCAGCCATTGCATTGGAGTTTTCCTCGTCTACATCCGCCAGCACTGCGGTCTCATCGTCGGCGTCGCTTTCAGCCAGCAACGGCGCGACCTCGCGCAGTTTTTCGGCAGCCTCCTGCAGCATTTCGATCTGCTTGCCCAGTTGTGCATACTGCGCCTGCTTGAGGCGCAAAACCTCATGGATGTCCTTCATACCACCCCCTGCGCCTGACTTTAGGTTTGGAGAAAACCAAGGTCAACGGCAAAGCCATCGCGGGCGGTTACCGCAGTAACGGACGGAGAAGATATAGGGTCGGGTTCAAAGCGCTCTCGAATCAAGCTCGGCAAGGGATACAAGGCAGTCGAAGGGGTCCGAAGGCGGGTGGGTGCGAAACTTGAAACGCCTTTTTCAGCAAATGCAATCAGGTAAATCAAGTAGTTCTCCAAAATCAAAAACCCCGCCTTGCGGCGGGGCTATGAGTGAGTGTTGTCGGTGAATCGACCTTGAAGCTATACCCCCATCAGCTTGCGACGGAACATTCCAGCGATCCCCACAAGTCCTGTTCCCAGAAGACCCAAGGTTCCGGGTTCCGGGACGCCAAGACCCGTCGTGCCTATTTTGATGTGCCCGATCCCCAGCGTGAGCTGCGCGTTGCTGGAGTAGATGCTCTGCACCGTCGTTCCACTGACGATGCGGCCGTTATACAGCGTGCCCACGACATTGCCGGTGAGCGTGTAGGTTAGGGCTGCTCCCGGGGGGCTGGTTAATGTCCAAATAACCGGACCACTGAAGCTGCCGGTAAACAGCGTTACCGGGTTTTTGCACGGGCTGGGGCAGAAACTTCCAACTAACGATTTTGCCCAGGGACCGCTGCCAGACACGTCAAAGTAGCCCCCGCCGTTAAACGTTCCACCATATCGGATGCTGCCGGTGGCCAGAGATCCGGTCGCGTAGCTAACAGAACCTATAGAGTGGCCCGGAGCAGCTATGACGGTGTTCCATTGCACCAGTTGCGATTGGTGCGAAACGATTCCGGAAGTTGAGACCAAAAGTCCGCCAAACTGGTTGACGATGGTAATCGCGTCTGCCCAAGCGGCCATTGGTAACGCCAATGCCAACACTGTTAGAACTAACACTCGCCTCATTTTAATTCCTCCCAAATTTTGTTCTTGCCGGATCGGTCTTGACTCTAAATATGGTCAAGGTACAAGTCGGCTCTACTGTCTTGTGCACTTGCCATTCCAAAACTACCGCAGGTTACTTATATTGCGTTGTCAACAACTTACGACCATTTATCGTGTTTCCTGTGAATCTTGGGATGCAATCTCCTGCACACTAGCATCAGTTCGGTTTCCCTAGATGGCACAGGTGTTCGGTTCTGAGAGTCCGCTCGAACCGACTAAGATACGAAACAACTGCGAGTTCGGCATCGGCAGGGGCAATCTCGCCACGAAAAACGAAACCCTACCCGGGGAGATCCGCTTCCAGAACCCTCGTGCGACCGATAGTAACGTAACCAATCGCAAGTGACCCATGCTAGCACGGTCCCGCTTCTTCGCCAGTGGCCCGATCGTGCTATCTCGCCCTCAGAAGTGGGATTGCTATATCGAGGCAACGGCCGTATTCTTGCGGGCGAGCAGTTCTGGGGGAGGGGCTGTTCGGGCGTCCTGTGATCCTTTGGATCCGGGGCGCTTCTTATTTTTGGCGAACTTCTATGTAGGGCTCAGTTTTCCACAGGTTCAGGTGCCCTGAACTTCTTGAGCCCGAGCGAAACATAAAGCGGACGTTCAAAAGTCCCCAAGCGGGAATCCGAAGCCTCGGTACCCCAGCGAATCTTCCTTTGATGGTTTCACCAGATTGCTTCGCCGGCCGGCTGGGCCAGGGTTAGGTGTACGGGTAAAAGACGAAAAACAGAAGGGACAACGCGGTCAGCCCCCAGAGGGCTGGGCGGACGTCCCGCAAGCGCCCCGAAACCAGCTTGCAAAACGGATACAAGATGAAACCCGCGGTCATCCCAATTCCTACGTTGTAAGTGAAAGCCATCAGCACTATGGCCCCGAAAGCAGGAACCAGCTCCGTAAGGTCTCCGAAGGGAATGCGGGTGATTGGAGTCAGCATCAGCAATCCAACGAAGATGAGCGCCGGCCCGTAGGCTTGGGGCGGGATAGCGGAGATGAAGGGCGCAAAGAACAGAGTCCCCGCAAAGCACAGCGCAGTTGTGACCGCGGTCAGACCGGTGCGGCCACCGGCTTCTACTCCCGTGGCGGATTCGATATAAGCGCCGGATGTGGTGGTGCCAATTACGGCGGCGAAAGTGGTGGCCAACGCGTCGGCCATCATCGGGCGCTCGATCTGCGCCAGGTTGCCGTCTTGGTCGAGGAAACCGGCGCGTGCCGACACTCCGATTAGCGTGCAATCCGATACCGACGGCGTAGCTGTAACGCAGCGTGGTGGGAATGGCGTCGACCATCCACTGCCGGAGCCGCAGCAGAGTCATCAGAATAAATAGGACTCCGGCCAGGAACACCGCGCCTAGAGCGCTTTGCCACGTGTAGCCCAGCACATGCACCACGGTGAACGCGACGAAAGCATTCTCACCCATATAAGGAGCGATGGCGAAGGGGCGGTTGGCATAGAGGCCCATTAGCAGAGTTCCGAAAATCGCGGCGAGAATCGTGGCCGTGAGCGAGGCGCCCGCCGGCATGCCGGCAGTCTTCAGGAGGGCAGGATTAACCGCTACGATGTAGGCCATGGTGAAGAACGTGGTCAGTCCGGCAACAATCTCGCGGCGGACGGTTGTCTGGTGGCGGGAGAGTTCAAAGAACCGATCGAGCCAGCGATTCAAGTTACCCTCGGATGCAAGCTCAGGATTGTACATTCAGCCGGCTTCGCGAAACGAATCAAACTGAAAAGCATTAACTCACGAAGGATCGCCAAGGAATCTTCGGAACATCCACCTGCGTGGATCTTTCAAGATTTACGCGCCCGGTGGCTTACGTGTTGCGCAACTCGGCAAGCAGTTTGGGATCAATGTTCCCGCCACTAATCACGGCCACATTCATCTTTGTGTTGGGCAGCTCCGCGGCGTGGAAAAGAAACGCGGCCGTGGCCACGGCGCCACTTGGTTCGGCCCGTGTTTTCGGGTTCTCGCTTAGAAGGCGCATTGTCTCGCGAATTTCGTCTTCGGTCACGCTGACGATGTCGTCTACATACGCGCGGATGTGTTCGAAATTGATCGCCCCGACACTCTGCGTGCGAAGACCGTCGGCCATCGTCTGCAAAACTCGCTCCGCCGGGAAAGAGACGATGCGGCCGGAGCGCAGGCTGGCTTGCGCATCGGCAGCAAGTTCGGGCTCGACGCCAATCACCTTCACCTTGGGTTGGCCAAGATTGGGATTGCTGAGTTTGATGGCAGCCGACACGCCGCTGATCAATCCACCGCCGCCGACCGGGACCAGCACGGTTTCAACGTCCGGCAGATCGTCGAGTATTTCGAGCCCCACCGTGCCCTGGCCAGCGATGATCTTTTTGTCGTTGTAGGGCGGCACGATCACGTAGCCGTGCTCGGCAGCCAATTGCTCAGCGCGCCGGCGGCGCTCTTCGCTCCCCGGGCCGACGGTGACGATCTCCGCGCCGAGGGCGGCAGTGGCCTCGAGCTTGTTCTTGGGAGCATTGCTGGGCATCACGATTATCGCCTTCACGCCCAGCGCTCGAGCCGCATAGGCCACACCTTGCGCATGATTGCCGCTCGAATAAGAGATGACTCCGCGTCGGCGTTCAGCATCGCTAAGCGATGCGACCTTGTTATAAGCGCCGCGCAGTTTGAAAGCGCCGATGGGCTGCAGGTTTTCGAGCTTGAGGAAGAGCTTGCGATCATCCGTCGGGGCCGTCCACTCGAGCAGGGGTATGCGGACGGCGATGCCGTTGAGAAGTTTCTGGGCGGCACGGATGTCGTCGAGAGAAACCATCATCGCTAATTCTACGGTCGTCCGCGCTATATTAGTATGAGGTAACACTTAGGAATACCTGAAATGCCGACGCCTACTACAACCAGCTTGAAGCTCGATATCGAAACAAAGAAGCGTATACAGCGGCTCGCCGCGGCCCGTCGCCGCTCGCCCCACTGGGTCATGCTCGAAGCCATCGAGCAGTATGTAGAGCGCGAAGAGAAGCGCGAGCAATTCCGGCGGCAGGCGCTCGCCGCCTGGACCGATTACCAGACGACCGGCCTGCATGTGACCGCCGAGGAAGCCGACGCATGGCTGGCCAAACTCGAAGCGGGTAAGGACGCCGCTCTCCCGAAATGCTACGACTGAGATGGTCGCAACGCGCCCTTCTGGATGTGGCCCGTCTGCATGACTTTCTCGCTCCCAAGAGCCGGGATGCGGCGAAGCGTGCAATTAAGGCGATTCGTAAGGCCATTAAAGCGCTCGGCAAGCATCCGGAGGTGGGCCGCCCTATCTTAGAGTTGCCGCCGGAGTTCCGCGAGTGGGTGATTGACTTCGGACATGGGGCCTATATCGCGCTGTATCACTACGACGGAAAACAGATCGTGATACTGGCGGTGCGCCACGGGCGCGAAGCTGGATACTGAGTCGGTGTCGGCGTCGCGACTCTTGCCATCCTGTAATCTATAAGTTACACTGAAGGATGTAATGGAAGTTCGCCGTTATCTGACCGCATCCGGCAGAGATGTGTTCGGCGAATGGTTGTCGGGGCTCAATGGTTGTCGGGGCTCAAAGACCTTCGAACCAGAGCAAAGATCGTGGCCCGGATTGATCGCCTCTCGGCGGGAAACTTCGGAGACAGCAAGGCGCTTCGCGGCGGTTTATTTGAGCTGCGAACTGACTGGGGGCCGGGATATCGGGTTTATTACGCGCTGGCGGACAAGGAGTGTGTCCCGCTTCTCTGCGGCGGAGATAAACGCAAGCAGCTATCCGACATCAAGCGGGGACTCGAATATCTGAAAGACTACGGGGAGAGAACACAATGAAACGCAAGGCGAGCATATCCCACGAAGAAGCTACGGTTCGTGAACTGCGCGAAAATCCAGAGTTTGCGGCCGAATGCCTCCGCGCTGCCTTGGAGGATGACGACGAGCCAAGCGTGCTACTAATCGCCCTCCGCCGCATCGCCGAGGCGCGGGGCGGCATTGCCAAGGTCGCCAAAGCTGCGGGCATTGAGCGCGAGAGCCTGTACCGTGCTTTATCGGCTCGCGGAAACCCGCGGCTTTCCACGTTGGTGGCCGTGACGAAGGCGGTGGGGTTGAGGCTTACGGTGGAAACTGCGCGGCGCGACTAGAGTGGAATCGTACCTATTTGGTTGACCCATTCCTTAGCTTCAGTAGCCATCCAAACTAGAAGCAGATCGTCGATCGCTGTGAGCAAGTTTGTTCTTTGGGACACGATGAGAAGGCCCGGACTGATGGTCGATCTCACGAATTTCGCGAACGCCTGCGGCATGGTGCGGCGATCATGCGAAACCAACAGCCGATCCTCGCGCGCCGACATGGTCAAGACTCCCAAATCGGAGAGAAGGCGCAGGCCAGCCGCGGTTGCGGTCTGAAAATCGACTCTCGATTCCCGACGAAGAATTCCGGTGACGATATCTTCGTTGAGGTCGGCGTCCGCTTGGAAGCGAACTTTCACCCGTTTAGAACCTGTATGACTTCTTCGAACTTCTTGGCCGCTTCCAGCTTCTTGTAGAGGTCAGGATTTGCCTGTCGTGCCTTTGCTCGCAAGGTTTCGAATTCTCGGTCATTCTGGCTGAGATAAGAGTCTATTTCTTTTCGGTTGCTCTGGTAGTAGGCGATGGCTCCGTGGACTTCTTCCAGTTTTAACACCGGGAAGGATTGGGCAATACTTTCGGGTTTGGCGCCCCGGTAAAATGCATAGACAATGGAGTCCAGCGAGACTCGCGTGCCGGTGATCCAGTAGCCGCCGTCGCGCCGCTCCACATATTCTCGCGTCATATCGGATGCCCCCTGACTGTTATCATAGCCTGACGCCGCTCCAAACTAAATCTCCAAAATCACCGGCATAATCAGCGGCCGCCTCTGCGTCTGGCGCGAGATGTAACGCTTCAAATCAGTGCGGATTTTCTCTTTGATCACGCCGTAGTCGGCTTTCTCTTCGGCGCTGGAGGCATCGAGCGTCTCCATGACAATCTCGCGGGCGCGCTCGATCACGCCATTGTCGCCGGGATTGAACCCACGCGTCACAATCTCGGGCGAAGTTTCGACACGTCCGGTTAGTTTGTTGATGGCGATCACGGGCATCACGAAGCCGTCTTCGCTGAGGTGGCGCCGGTCTTTTATTACTAGATCTTCCACTACATCTGTACGCGAGCCGGAATCGATGCAGACGCGGCCTACATTGACGCGGCCGGCCTTGCGGGCGCCAAGTCCATCGATTTCCAGGACGTCTCCACTTTCGATCAGCATCGCGCTGCCGACCGCCCCCGTCATGGACGCGGCCAGATCGGCATGCAGCTTGAGCTGCCGGAATTCGCCGTGGATGGGAACGAAATATTTCGGCCGCACGAGATTGATGATGAGCTTCAATTCCTCCTGGCTGGCGTGTCCGCTTACATGGATCGGCGGATAAGAGCCGTCGTCGTAGATGACGAACGCTTCGCGGCGGAACAGATGGTCCACCATGCGGTAGATGGCTTTTTCATTGCCGGGAATGATGCGCGACGATAGCACGACGGTATCGCCCTTTTCGATTTTGGCGTGCTTGTGGTTGTCGACGGCCGCGCGCGACAGCGCCGACATGGGTTCGCCCTGCGTGCCGCTGATGAGCACGCACACTTTTTCCGGAGGGAAGTTTTTCATTTCGCCGGGATGGATCAGCATACCTTCGGGGATCTGGATATATCCCAAGTCTTCGGCGATCTCGGAGGAGTTGTTCATGGAGCGGCCGATGAAGCAAATTTTGCGGCCGTGCTCCCGCGCCATATCAACTGTCAGCTTGATGCGGTGAATAGAAGACGCGAAGCAGGAGATGAACAGACGACGCTTGGTACGGACAAACACCTCTTCAAACTTCCGGTGAACTGCCCGCTCACTCGGCGTGTAGCCCTTGCGCTCGACGTTGGTCGAATCCTGCAACAGCACTAACACGCCCTCTTTGCCGTACTCGGCGAAACCGTGGAGGTCGAAAAGGCGGTTGTCGGTGGGCGTCGGATCGACCTTGAAGTCGCCAGTATGCAGCACGACGCCAAGCGGCGTGTGAATGGCGAGGGCGACACAATCGACCAGGCTGTGCGTGACCTGCAGTGGATGAATGGTGAAGGGTCCAACCTTGAAGCGTTCTCCGGGCCGAATCTCGCGCAGGTCGGAGTCGTCGAGGAGTTGATGTTCATCGAGCTTGTCTTCGACATACGCCAGGGTGAACTCGGTGCCCCAGACGGGAACATTCAGTTCGCTGAGGATCCAGGGCAGGGCGCCGATGTGGTCCTCATGACCATGCGTAAGCACGATTCCGCGCACATACTTGCGATTCTCAAGCAGATAAGAAATGTCGGGTACGACGATGTCGACGCCTAGTAACTCAGCCTCGGGAAACATGAGACCGGCGTCAATCACGACGATGTCATCGCCATACCGGATGGCCATGCAGTTCATACCGAACTCGCCCATCCCGCCTAGCGGAATTATGTGCAGTTTACCGGTTGGCATTCGTAAGTCGATGCTAGCACACAGCGAGTTCGTGTAGAGACGGGGTCTGCCCAATCTCGATTTAGGTCGCGGCCGAGATGCGGCAAGCCATCTCTCTACAGGTTCGCTGATAAACTCATTAAAGATGTCGGACGAGAAGAAATCGTGGATGCGGCGGCGCGTCGAGGGCGCGATCCGCGGCGGCCTGACCCGCGCCTACGACACCATCAAAGTTGATCCCGGACGCTTCCTGATGCAGCTGCGCATTGCACACGGGTTGCCGCTGGCTACGTTTCGCGGTGTGTACACGCTGCCGGTGGAGCGTCTTGACGATGTGGCGGAGACCATTATCCGCGGCGGCATGAAGCTGGCAGCGGCGGAGGGAGCGGGGTTTGGTCTGGGCGGAATCTTTACCATCGTGCCCGACCTCGGCATTCTTTCTGCGATTACGATGCGAACTATTCAGAAACTCAGCCTGATTTATGGGTTCGAGTTGAACACCGACGCCGAGATTGCGGAACTCTGGATTGCGGCCGCCACCGCCGCTGGGGTCGATATCAGCCGCGAATTGCTGGAAAAAGAAGTCGTCAACCGCTTTGTGCCACGCGTGATCCAGCGGATCGCAGTGAAGGCTGGCTCTGAAGTGGCGGAGAAGTGGGCGGGACGGCTGATTCCATTCACCAGTTCGGTGATTGGATGCGCGCTGAACTATTACTTCGTGCGGGCGTGGGGCGAACGAGCGCGGGCGCATTTTCGCGGGAAGCATCTGGAAGCGCGGCACAGGTTCAAAGAAGAACAGATGCATCTTCCGGCCACGCCTTCGGCGATGCTGCCGTCGTGATCTGGTTCTACTTCCAACTCAGGCGTTCGTTTTGAAGATAGGTCTTGGAGTATGCGCCGCGTCCTAGGCCTCGAATCGCGGCGTGATAGGATTTTGGCTTTCGCAGGATCAGGACGCTCCGACCGCGAACCACCACAAGAACCTTGTCGCCGGGCTTCAGGCCTAACGCCTCGCGAGCCTCAAGCGGGATCACGATCTGGTTCTTCGCCGAAAGAGTCGCTTCTGCCATCCATTTACATTGTTGCATAAGCATAGGTAATTTGGGCCGACGTTAGGGCGTACTCTTCTGTGGTCCTGCGCTCGGCACAAGCCTTTTGGGCTTCGGAATGAAACGCTCAATGTCGCGGGCGAAATGGTGGAGGAACATCATTGATTCCTCATCCTCCGGGCCAATCATTTCGTGCATAAAGGGGCCATGCGCCGTCATCTCGATAGTGTCGACAAGAGTTTTGCGCGCCCGTTCAACCGTGCGTGGGTTGCCTTCCTCGATTGCACGATACAGATGAGCACCAACTTCATACAGCCAAGGAAAGTCGTCACGCAACATGCTAAACGCTATGAGAATCGGAAGGCCACTGGTACGCGACGTTTCTCTCCACATTGGGTGATGTAAAAGTTCTTCGAACATCATCGGATGAATTCGCCGACGACGTCTCATTCGTCGCATCTGGGGGTCGCTCCCGAGTTGGCCTGCGACACGATCTGGGAGGTCGCGAACCAGCACCTTGACCTCCTCAAAAAATTTGGCGGCCGACGTCTCATCACTTCGAGGGGGTTGTTGAGCGGTCTCCTTCTTCCGATCCTTCAGGAGTGCGGCAACAGCGTCACGAAATGCTTGGACCTGCCGCCGAACCGCCTCTTCTCTCGGCGCCGCCTGAGGATGACGACGGATGAGTTGGAGAACGAGAGTGGTGATCGCGTCTTCCTCGTCAGGGGAATTTTGGAACTGGGCGAAGGGTCCGGTTGCAGCCTCATCCAGCGTCACGCCAAGAGCGATGCCGAATACTCGATCATTCGCACTGAGTTTTCCCTTTGCGACACCCGCCTCGTAGAGGATCCATGGGCGGTTAAGGCTGCGGGCGGTCAGAAGAGCTACTACATCCGTAGCGTCGTCCAGTTTTTGCATGATGGCTCGGTACCACTCTTGCCCGTACTCGATGCCTGCGTTGCCCTTGCGGTCGGATGAGCGAAACGATTTAAGGATACCGCCGCTTGCATCGGTGAGAAGGTTACCGAAAGCTTCAGCTAAGTCAGCGTCCCGACTGTCGTGGCTTATGAATACAAGCGCGCTCTCGGTCGTCGGGCGCTTCCGTTCGGGTGGGGGTTGAGGGTCGGGCGGTGAAGACTGCTTTTTGCGTGATGACATAGGCGGGGCTCAGCTCAACTATCCGGGAGTTATTCCCTGTCAAACGGCTCATACTAACTCCCTCAGACGCCAATGCGCTAGCAAAATAGATTATGGGTTCATCCGGCATGGGCCCCTATCTTAGCCACTCTTCCATTTCAATCCCGCGATCCGTTTTCTCGTCGCGATACTTTACGATCACCGGCGTATAGAGCGAAAGATTCCACTCCACACCTTTGCCCTTCTTCACACCCCGCGAACCGGGGACGACTACGGCATTTTCTGGGACTTCCAGCGGGTGCTCCGGCGTCGCGCGGTAGATTTCGCCGTGCACCAGATCGTAGAGAGGCGTGGATCGGGTCAGAATCGTTCCCGCTCCTAACACCGCGCGGGCGCGGACTAGCGTGCCTTCGTACACTCCACAATTGCCGCCGACCAGCACATCGTCTTCGAGGATCACGGGAGCGGCGTTGATGGGTTCGAGCACGCCTCCGATTTGCGCGGCGGCGCTCAGGTGCACACGCTTGCCGATCTGCGCGCACGAGCCAACCAGCGCGTGGGAGTCGATCATTGAACCCTCATCCACGTAGGCGCCGACGTTGATGAACATGGGAGGCATGCAGATGACCGAGGGCGCGACATAAGCTCCTTCGCGGATGGACGATCCGCCCGGCACCAGGCGAATCTGATCTGCGAGAGTCAGACGGCGGGCGGGGAAAGTGTCTTTGTCGACAAAGGAGAGCACATCGCCGTCCGACATCTCCCTTAACTCGCCGAGGCGGAAGCCGAGCAGGATGCCCTGCTTCACCCATGCGTTGACGACCCAGTGTCCAGCGACTCTCTCGGCGGCGCGAACTTCGCCGCGAGTCAGGGCCGCGCGAAAGTCGAGAAAAGTGCGGCGGGCTTCGTCGGGGTTAGGGATCCTCTCGGAGTTCGATAGTCGCTCAATGGCCGATCTCAGAATGGATTGCGAATCTGACATAGGAAGTGCGCATTACAGCATGAAGAAAATCCTACGATGGAGACGCTTGTGGAGTCCCACCCTTGCGCACAGAACGCGCAAGGATGGGGCACCCAATGTGGTGGTCTTACGCCACGCATTTGCATTCGCTGCGGATCAGCACCCCAGGCATCTGATGGGTTGCCTCGCGCGCTTCGACGACATTGCCGTATGGTCCGTGCCAGCGCGAATGATTGGGATCGTGTCCGGCCGGGCGTCCTTTGCCGGAACTGCACTGTCCGCAGGATGCGCGGTGCAGCATCGATTTGTGCGGGCCCGCCGCCCAATTTTCATAAACATAGAATTCGGCGGCAGCGGCGGGGGGAGCCGCGGGGCGGGCAATCAATCCGGCGTCGGTTGCGATTTTCTGCAGCTTCGATCGCGTGTCGCGGCGCATCGGAAGCAAGGGCAGGCGATAAACTTCTTCGATCTTGCCCATCATTGCAAGCACAGCCTTTACCGGCAGCGGACTCGACTCGATGAA
>Ga0182024_10006640_pt1 | contig 25319 bp, 21 predicted proteins | sample P32metaG_FD_120480 | JGI IMG/M metagenome (GOLD analysis project Ga0182024, IMG submission 120480) | Permafrost microbial communities from Stordalen Mire, Sweden - P3-2 metaG (Illumina Assembly) | ecosystem: Environmental > Terrestrial > Soil > Wetlands > Permafrost | place: Sweden: Stordalen...
AAATCTACGACGGCGACATCGCGGCCCTCTGCGAACAGCAAGTGATCGACGTGCCCGAGATGTGGCAATTCGTGTCGTACAACATCACGACCGGCACGGGCATGAAGCCAACCGTCACGCTTCGCCTGCGCAACGGCGAGGAAGAAGCGCGCGAGCAGATGATCTGCGGCGATGGTCCGATCGACGCGATTTTCCTGGCGACCGAAAAGATCACCGGCTTCGAGGTCGTCTGCCACGATTTCCGCGTGCAAGCCGTCACGGTAGGCAAGGACGCTCAGGGAGAAGTGAACGTCGAAGTGGAGTACAACGGCCAGATTTATCGCGGCCGAGGCGTTTCGACCGACAGCGTCGAGGCCAGCGCGAAAGCGTTCGTCAACGCGATCAACCGCATCGCCGCGAATCCCGACCGACGGCTGCATCCGCAACATGCGCAGTAGTTTTTGCCGATTGGTCGATCATGGGCCGTTAAGTGTTTCGACGCGGTCACGCGCTCGCGGTTTCGCGGGTCCGCCACAGTTGTAGTTCACCTCACACAGATGCCCAACTGTCCGCCGAGCCTCCGCCGCGTTACCATATCCAACATCCGCCGGGCAAACAGTTGGGCTAAAAATCGCACCTCAGGCCGAGTGGCGAAATCGGCAGACGCACGGGACTTAAAATCCCGTGGGGAGTAATCCCCGTGCGGGTTCGATCCCCGCCTCGGCCATTGATCGCGGATTGTTGGTAATAATTGCGAGGAATAGACATTGCGGACCAATTCGTTTTCCGGAGCGTGCTCTTGACGCGTTCCTCGTAGAGGAAGGTACGGGAATGAACAGCACGGATGGATCAACCGAACGCCGCGAAACCTGGCACGTAGCTTCAGCGGATTTGCAGATTGCCGGCGCATCATTTATCGTCATGGACGTTCAGTCCGGTTTTTCTCCTTTCAACGAGGGCGCGATGATAAAGCGATTGTTGCTGACGGCGGCGGTGGCGCTGTGTGTCGGGCGCGGGGCGTTGAATGCCGACGAACCCAGGAAAGAATCCGCCGACGCGAAGAAAATTGTCGTCTTCGACGGCGACAAAGTCGGCGAGAACGCCAAAGGGTGGACGAGCGCGCCACAGGGCAAAGCCACCGTCGCGGCGCAAGACAAGGAAGTGCGCACCACCGGCAAGAAGACCGTCGAGTTTCATGCCGAAGGGAAAGAATACCTGGGCTGCGGATGGAATTGGTATGGTTGGTGGCCGAACGACAGCGGGACCGATATTTCCAGTTTCAAGAATCTCCGCTTCTGGGCAAAACTCACCGGCGAAACCAAGCCGACGCTCCTCAATGCGACCTTGGTTGCCAACGATAAAGACAAGAAAGCCGGCGAGTCGTGCAACCTGCTGCAATATTGCGCTGACTTGTCCGATGGCAAGTGGCACGAAGTCGTGATTCCAATCAAGGACCTTGACCCCAAGAATGCGTTGAACCGCGCCAAGGTGTGGGAACTGATGCTCGGCAGTTGGTCGCAGGATGAGGTGAAATTCAGTCTGTTTGTCGATAGCATCGGATTCGATGGACAAGGCGAGAGCAGTAGCCAACCGGCGAGCGCGCCGGCGACAAGCGGCAGCGCGCCGGCGGCGGATAGCTCCGATGCCGCCCCATTGCCGAATGCCATCGACGCCAAGGATCCGAATATCCGCTATATCGGCCGCTGGGACATGACCAACCCCGCGGCTCCACGGGCTTCGTGGACCTATAGCCTGGTGACGGCGAAGTTCAAGGGAACGGCTATCAACGCCCGGCTCAAAGGCGGCGGCTACTATCAAGTCACCATCGACGGCCAGCCGACTCGCGTGATCGCCCCGAAAGACTATCACGAGGTCTATCAATTGGCCAAAGGATTGCCCGACGCGGAACATGTCGTCGAGATCGTCCGCCGCAACGAAGGGGCGTGGATCGCTCCGCTCACGTTTCTCGGCTTCCAATTGGAGCGCGAGGGCCAGCTTCTGCCGTTGCCGCCGCGGAGCGAACGACGAATCTTGATCGTCGGCGATTCGATCTCGTGTGGCTACGGCAACGAAGCGACGCGAGATGAACACAATCCGCCCGCCAAGCAAGATGGTTATATGACCTATGGCGCGATCGCGGCCCGGAAGCTCGGGGCCGAGGTGCAGATCGTAGCCTGGTCGGGACGGAAGCTCTATCCGGACAACACGATGGTCGAGGTCTACGATCGGATTTTGGCGAACGATGACGAGCCCAAAGCCGATTTGAAAGGTTGGGTGCCGGGCGTCGTGCTGATCGACTTGGGCACGAACGACTTCCGCGAAGCGAGCCAACCGCCGAACGAGGAGGGATGGATCGACGCCTATAAACGTTTCATCAAGACGATTCGCCAAACCGCTCCGAAGGCCTACATCTTCGTCGCCTCCGGTCCGATGGGCACGGCCGCGAACTGGGACAAATGGGCCAAGACCGTCGTCGCCGATCTGAACGAAGCCGGCGACAAGAATGTCGCATATCTCCCGTTCGCCACGCAAGACATCAACGGCGATGGCATCGGCGGCGATTGGCATCCCAACCTGAAGACGCACGAAAGAATGGCCGACCGGCTGATTCAGGAAATCGAGAAGGCGGTCGGCTGGAAATGAGGGCGACGCTGCGATTTTCGGCGTCGCCTATTTTTTCGTATCCGCCGGGACCGCAAACGGCCTCGCGCCGCGGACGATTCGTCGCGTGCTCAAATCGAATCGATCGCCGTGGCCGAGGAAGAAAATCTTTCCCTTTTGGGCTGCATCGTTGGGCGACGTGTGGCCGTCGGAGGTCCATTGGTCGTGATCGGTGATGGCTACATAGCTGGCGCCGATCACTTCGAACTGATCTCCTTGAACGACGATCGCGGTGCTTTCATCGATGCCGATGCCCAACAGCTGCGGATGCGATTCAATGAGAGGAATCAAATCGAACTGCCGATTGCGGCGCAGGATGTGTTGATCGATGGCCGAATCTTTCAAAAAGCCAAAACCGGCGGTGTGATCCCCTTCGATCAACTCGTTGCCTTGGGTGTCGCCGCGGACCAAGAAAGAGCCCTGGATCGTCGCGCCGGCCGAGCTGCCGCCAATCACGCCGCCCCGTTCCAGCACGGCGAATAGTTCTTTCTGCGTGCGAGTGTTCAGATAAGCATCGGCAAACCGCCATTGCCGGCCGCCGCCGAGCCAAACGCCGGTGGCCGTCTTGAGCGGCTCGACGAACTTTTCGCTATCGGCCTCCTTCGGATCGCGCGTGTGCAGACTGGTTGCATGGTTGACGCCGAGCGATGCGAGTTTTTCGATCGTCTTGTCGTCGGCGATGTCGTCGTCTTCCTCGGCGGTTGGAATGACGACGATTTTGGAGTCGTCCCCGCCGGCCAGATCGATGAACCGCTTCCAAATCTCCGGCGGCATCCCCCCGCCGCCAATGATGACCAACGAGCCTTTGGCCGGGCCTATTGTTTCTGTCTTGGTCGATTCCGCATGAGCCGCGAACGGATAAATCGCCAAAGTGAAAAATACGACGGCGAGAAAGCAAAATGGCTTCAACATGTCTGGGACTTTCCTTGTTTTGATTGAATCGACGCCGTTGAGGGGCTTAAACATACGGGTTCCGTTTGTTTCTGGCTTCGCCAGCACCATCCCTTGCTAGCGCTGCGGGCTCGAATCAGTGGCACGCGGCCACGGCAACAGTCGCTCTTGGCAACAACCCCCGTCGTCAATATCTTGTCTTCTCGCCCGAGCGACTAACGGCCCACAACATAGCATACCCAGTTTGGAAATCGGATGCGTCGCCCCAACGTTCGTCATTCGTGCTTCGTCATTCTTTAGACATTCGTGCTTCGTCATTCACCCTCGGGGGCCCCTTGTCCGCGACGCAGCTTGGTTTGAATCTGGAGCAGGCCCAAAAGCTTTTGGACCATGTTGCCGATCGCTTGCACGGCATCGATCCCGCCAGCGCCGAGCGATTGCTCGACGAATTCGTCGATCGCTTGCGGCATCTGGACGATATTGCGGCCGTCAAGCAATCCATTGCCCGCGCCGACCATGCCGCGCTAAATAACCTCGGCGGCATCGACGACGCCAAGGCTTTGGTCCGTCTGATCGAGACGTTCGCTCAATGAACGCGAGAGCCCGCAGCGCAAGCCAGGCCCGGAAGCGGAGTGGTCCGTCAAATTCGATTTGACAGTTGACAGGACAAACTTTGTTTAACCCGGAGCCAACGGCGACGGTAGACCGTGCCGCCCACCGTCGCCGTTCGCTCCGGGTTAAACGACCAAACATAGCTGTCGCAACCAGTTTGACAGACGAGGAGTTTCTAGCCACCAAAATGCACCGCCAGCCAGACCGTCGGTTCATCAGGCGTCGTCCAAGCAACCCGATGCCGCCGATGCGCCGCGATGGTGATGAAATCGCCGGCCTTCATTTCGACCAAAGCCTCTTTCCCCTCGAACTGAATCCTCGCCGCCCCGCGCAGCACGACGACCCATTCGTTCTGATCCTGGTCATACCAAAACCCCGGCGGCGAAGCGTGCCCATGCGAAACGATCCGCTCGATGCAGACCAGTGCATCCTCGAACAGCGTGGTGAAAAGTTCGTCGGACAATCGGGCAGGAAGATCGGCGAAGAGGTTGGAATGGATCATCGCGATTTCCGGCCCGCGAGGCCATTGGCAAAATTCCGACCGATGCCGATAATCTTCGCCGTGGGACACCATATCAGCGGTTTTATTGCCCGGTCTGACAGCCTCAAAGCGATGGACGGGGTTAGGGCCGCGGTCTGCCAACTCGAACAGCGGTTTGCCTTCCTGCCGATTTCCGACGACATGGTGGATCCCGACGAACCTTCATCGCATTTTCAGTGCTTTAGTGTCCTGACGCAATCGCTGACGGAGTGGGCGATTGCGCGTTCGTCGGAGTATCCAATCGTTTATATCGAAACTGACTATTTTGGGGGCACGGGCGCGCAGGCGGCGGTCGTCTGGAAGGATGGCCGAATTTCAGTCGGCCCTTTAGAGACGCGCAACGACGACAATAGTCCGAGAACGTCGCTTCGCGACTCCGCCATCAATCAATGTCTGCGATTTCTCGGGGCTGACTGCGTGGGTCATATCGACGAGTTTGCCGCGGTCGGCCTCGCGCGCCACCGGTCCAACGAAGGTTGGGTCACCTCCGGCAAGTGATCGGCTGCCATCGCGGGGCCGCGCGCTCTTCGGAAATGTCGATCTCTGGTCCAACAAATGCCAGTGCATGCGGGTAACACTGGCGCTAACTCACCATTTCAGCCCGAGCGATTCGCCGCCAGTGCCGCGGCCCAGGCCGCCTTTAAGCGGCGTCGAGCGTTTCGAGGGTGGCGGTGGCGGTGGGGCTTCTTCCTCGGGCTCCGGTTCTTTCTTCTTCGGTTCCGGCCGGGCTTGCAGCGCCTTGAGAGACAGGCTGATTCGCTGCGCGTCGGTGTCGACCGAGAGCACCTTCACTTCGACTTCCTGCCCCTCGGCGACGATGTCGCTCGCGCGGAACACTCGCGTGTGGGCAAGCTCGCTGATGTGAATCAATCCTTCGACACCGGCTTCGAGCCGCACGAAGGCGCCGAAATCGGTCAGCTTCGAAACGGTGCCTTTCACGCGCGACGTGGCCGAGTATTTGGCCGCCGCCGTCTTCCACGGGTTTTCCAGAAGATCGCGGTGCGAGAGGCTGATCTTGTGAGTCTCGGGATTGATCCTGTCGATCTTGACCCGGATTTTCTGACCCTCCTTGAGCGCCTCGCTCGGATGCTTAAGGCGGTCCCAACTGATCTGGCTGACGTGCAGCAGGCCATCGACGCCGCCGATATCGACGAACGCCCCGAAATCGCGCAGGCTGCGGACCGTGCCTTCGAGAATCTGCCCCGGCACCAGTTCGGCAAGCATTTTTTCTTTCGCCGCGGCCTGCTCGCGCTCGACCATCGCGCGGCGGCTGAGCACCAGTTTGCGGCGATCGGCGTCGACCTCCTGCACGATGCAAACAAGGTTCTGCCCGACGAATTCTTCCGGCTGCTCGACGCGATACGGAGAAATCTGGCTCATCGGAATGAAGCCGCGCAGTTTACTGACGTCGCATTCCAGGCCGCCTTTGTTGTGACCGGTGATGCGAGCCTCGACGACCATTCCTTCCGACACTTGCGACCAATCGCCGACCTCGACCGCCCCGCCTGGCACGGTCAGCTCGAACAGCCCTTCCTCGGCATTGAACCGCGCGACGATCGCTTCGAGGACCATTCCCAGCGCCGGCGGTTCGACGAATTGCCGCAGCGGCAACACTCCCTGATTCGGCCCGCCCAGATCGACGAACACGCTATCGCGATGCACATGAATCACTTTGCCGCGCACGCGCGAATCGGGCTCAAGCTGCTCGGCGGTCGTCGTCGTCTTAGGTTCGCTTTCGATGAGTTGATCGATCGACATGCCGGCCAGCGACGCTTCGAGTTCCTCGGCCAGATCGGCCGGCAACTCGGCGCGCAGATTCGGCATCGCCACCTTCTCGCCGGTCCGCTCGATCCGTTCGATCTTGCGGACAGCCTTGCCGGGCGTCAATTGCATCGGCTTGGGCACCAGATCCGGCGGCTGAGCGGTGGAAGATGGCGACACTACGGATTGCGATTCCGCTGGCTCCGATTCCACGGTGGGTGCAGCGGCAGTTGCTTCGGCAGTCGGTGAATGCGAGGTGGGAGCTTCCACAGGCTCGTCGCCCGTCGGCGCATCGGCCGGCGCATTCATCGGAGGCGGCGGAGCAACAGGCTTTGCAATCGCCCCAGGCTCCGGCGTGCGAAACACGGTGGCGACTCGCGGCGGAATCCGCGGCGCGGCGACGCCTTCGCGCTGCGTGCCGATTTTGATCCGCGGGCGAATCGGCTGCGCGGCGCGCGGCGATAGCTCGGCCGGGGCGGGCGTGCCGGCGGGTGCAGAGGGAGTTTGTGTAGACGCTTGGTTCGCCGGCGCGGGGGGGGAAGTTTCGGCCGGTGCAGGAGAGGTTTCCTGCTGCTCGCTGGTCATAAACGGTGGCTCTTCGGGCAATGTTGCTTGTCGGATCAAATCGGGGCGGGTAGTTTACCGGGGAACGACGCCCGGCGAAAGCGGTAACGCGATCGGCCACAGGTCGACAGAACTCGACAACTCGAGCCGTCGCGGTTGCGTCCACACCCCTAAACTCTAAGACGACGCTCGACCAAATGCAACGCTGTCCTTGGGCTCAAAGCGAATTGATGGTCGCCTACCACGATCGAGAGTGGGGCGTGCCGCTGCACGACGATCGGGCTCTGTTCGAGTTTTTGATCCTTGAAGGGGCCCAGGCTGGATTGAGCTGGGAAACGATTCTCAAAAAACGGGCCGCCTATCGAGCCGCCTTCGACAAGTTCGACGCCCGTAAAATCGCCCGTTACGACGCGAAAGATCAGGCCCGGCTGCTGGCCAACGCCGGGATCGTTCGCAACCGGCTGAAAATCGCCGCGGCCATCCGCAACGCCCAAGCCATGCTCGATGTGCAAAGCGAATTCGGCACGTTCGATCGCTATCTCTGGCAATTCGTGGACGGCAAGCCGAAACGAAACCGTTGGCGATCGCGCGACGACGTGCCCGCTCGCACGCCGGAATCCGACGTATTGAGCAAAGAACTGCTCCGCCGCGGATTCAAATTCGTCGGCTCGACGATCTGCTACGCTTTCATGCAAGCCGTCGGTATGGTGAACGACCACCTGGTCGATTGCTATCGCTATGACGAGATCGCCTCGGAATCAGATGATTGAATCGAGCGCGCGGCCGAAGTCGGCGAGGGGGAATTGGATTTCCGACGGTAGCTGGTCGAATTTGCGGTCGGAGACGATTCGCTGAGCGCTCTTCAAAAGTCGCCGCGGGACTTCTGCGTCATGCAGAACGACGACGATTTGAAATTCCGCCTGGCCGTTGAAACGCCCGTCGCCGGGAAGGAAGAGAATTTCCACTTCCGCTCGATCGCTTTGGGAACATGCCGCGGACAAACCCGCTTGCCGCCACAACGCCGCCACTTCATCCGGCTTCGCGGGTTGTCCGGCGATGCGAATCTTCAAATCGGCCGACGATCGGCGGGTCAGTCCATTGCGGCAGCGAGTCAGCCAGGCCGGGCGGAGGAAGTAGCCGATGTTTGCGCCATCGCGCCATCGCGCGGTCGTCGATGAATCGCGCGGATGCCATAGATGAACGAGCCGCGTATGGGCCAGGATCGATTCAAGTCGAACTCCGGCCCGGATGAGCCGCCGCCCCAGATCGTCGTCTTCGCAGCCCCAGCTTTGGTAGTTTTCGTCGAAGCCGTTGACCCGTTCGAAATCGCTCCGCCAGATTCCGACATTGTTCGAGATCAGCTTCGGCTTCCGCGAATGGTGGAGGAACGTATAAAGCCGGTTCTTGCGATGTTGACGATCGAGCCGGCGGCACTCCGCGTCGAGCTTCCATTGCAAGAATTCGCCGCGCTCGGCCCCTTCTTCGCTGAGCGTTGCCGATAGCATTTCATCCGCTCGCTGGCAATCGCCCAACATCGCGCGGCCCGGCTTTCGCTGCGCCAGATGGATCGCGACGTGGTCGGGGGGCAGCACGCAGTCGCCGTCAATGAAGAGCAAATAGGGGGCGGTCGTCGCCCGAGCGCCGTCGTTGCGGCTTTTTGCCGGATGGTAAACCACATGCTCATGCGTCGTGAACTTCATAGGAAAGCGAACGCGGCGGCGAAACTGTTCGACGATCTCGGCCGTTTCGTCGGTCGAACCGTCGTCGGTCACCACCAACTCCATCCGCCCCTCGACGCCGCGCTGCCCAGCAATCGACGCCAGCGCCCGCCGCAAGTGCCACGGCTTTTGATACGTCGTGACCGACAGTGCAATTTCCGGCGAGTTGATTCGATTCGCTGAAATCATTCCAGCAGATTCTCTTTTCTTCTCGTCCCTCCGCGTCTCCGCGTCTCCGCGTGAGCAACTCTTCTCAGGCGGCCAACCGATCGGCTTTGATCTCCGGATCGGGTTGCGGCAACGCGTTTTCGAGTTCCCACAGCCGGGCCTGCTTGAGGAAGCTCGTGAACGCCGAAATCATGCAGATTTGCAGGCCCGCCAGTCCGTCGAGAAAACCGAGCCGCACAATATATAACTGCAAGAACCGAAACGGCACGCGTAACAACATGCTCGCCATGCCGGCCTTGCGGCCGCGATCGTGCAGGTCTTGCGCGCCGAGCCGAGTATAGTGAGCCATCTTGGCCAGATAGCGGTCGTAGTTCCACACCGGGTAGTGGAGCATTTCGCAGCGCAGCTTGCCGGCGCGGCCCGAGGCGACATCCATCGATTCATGCACGCGGCGTTTCGTGTAGCGGCAGACGTCGCGGCGGAAAAGGCGAAACACGGCGTCGCTGTTCCAGCCGCAATGGCGGATCCTATGGCCAAGAAAGTAATTTTCGCGGCCGATCCAATAACCGTCCAAATTCTCGGGCGGACTTGCCAGCACGCCGCGAATTTCGACGGCCAGCTCGGGCGTGATCCGTTCGTCGGCGTCGAGAATCAGCACCCAGGGATGGGTTGCTTGCGGGATGGCCCAATTCTTGAAATCGGAAAAGTCGATCAACTCTCGCTCGATGACGCGGCAGCCACCGATGCGAGCGACGATTTCGAGGGTGCCGTCCGTCGACCCGGAATCGGCCACCACAATTTCGCCGGCAATCGTCCGAGCCGACTCGATGCAGGGGCGGATATTCAGCCGCTCGTTCTTGGCGGGAATCAGAACCGTCAGTTTGCTGGGCGCGCTGGACATACTGCGGGAAAAGATACCAATGCGCACGGCCGGCGACCAATAGCAAAACAGGGGAAGGGGTTAGGGTGAGGGTGAGGGATTAGAGGACGACGAGGACGGCGTTTCGGTGGCACCGGATGGGATGTGGTGGAGCAGGTCGGTAAGGCGGGTTTCTAGTTCGCTTTGGCCGGCGAAGATTGCCAGGCCGATTACGACGGCCCAGAGAGGACATTGGCCGAGTTGGTCGATGCCAAGTTTGACGAGGTCTTTGTGCGTACATGCGGCGGCTTGAACCGATAGCCCAGCGGCCCATTGTGTCAGCGAATCGACGTCGGATCGCTGGTAAGCAAAATGGTCCGGGAATTCGCGCATATCGACGACCCGACAGCCGATTCCCGCGAGCGTGTGTCGGAAACCGGCGGGGTTGCCCACTCCGCAGAATGCCGCCACCGGCACGCCAGCTAGCGCCGACAGCGATTCCTCGCGGCCCGAGGCCGATAGCAATCTCTCCGGTCGGTGCGATGCTTCCATCCAAATCGCCGACGGAGTATGTCGCGCCACGGTCGATCGAATCCGCTGCCGCTCCGCCGGTTCGACCAAATCGGTCCGCGAGAGAACAACCACGTCGGCCCGGCGCAGTCCCGAAAGCGGCTCCCGCAGCGCGCCGCGCGGAAAGACATGCCCGAAGCCGAAAGGCTCGAGCGCATCGACAACGACGATATTCAAATCGCGATGGATCCGCCGATGTTGAAACGCATCGTCGAGCAGAATCAACTGGCAGTCGAATTCCTCGATCGCCATCTTCGCCGCCGCGACGCGATCGGGATTCTGAACGTGCGGCACGTCGGGCAGCTTTTGTTCCAATTCAAGTGCTTCGTCGTTCCGCGCGCCAGCTTCGGCGCCGTAGCCGCGGCTGATGATCGTCACGCGCACGCCGCGTTGTCGAAGCCAACGGGCCAGCCATTCGACCAACGGCGTTTTGCCCGTGCCGCCCAGCGTCAGATTCCCGACGCTAATCACCGGCACCGCGACCCGCTCGACCGGTTTCCGCCCGCGATCGTATTGGCGATTCCGAAATTTCACGGCCAACGTATACGGCACTTCCGCCGCCCGCAACAAACCGCGCAACAGCGCGGCCTGCACTCCGCGCCGCTGGCCGCTAATCAGTGCCTTGAATCCCGCTCGAAAATCGGCCGCGCTGAACGCCATTTCGGCAACGCCCTTGAGCCGCGTGTTGAAAGAGGGGACAGGCACTGAGACGCCGCGCGAAACATCCGGCATAAGCGCTAAGCGGCTCGGAGCCAGTCCCCTTTTTCAACGGGCTCACTATTTGCCGGATTGCAGGCGGCGGCAGATCGCGGCGGCCATTTCCTGCGTGCCGACGGCCGTCGGGTCGTCGCGGTTCGGCTTGAGATCGTAGGTCACTTCGCGGCCTTCGGCGATGACGGCCGACACCGCCCGTTCCAATCGGTCGCCGGCATCGACCTCGCCCAAATGCCGCAGCATCAACATGGCCGAGAGAATCAGCGCCGTCGGATTGACTTTGTTCAATCCCTTGTATTTCGGCGCGCTGCCATGGGTCGCTTCGAACACGGCTCCCTCGGGCCCGATATTGGCTCCCGGCGCGACGCCCAGCCCGCCGACCAGCCCCGCCGCGAGATCGCTCAGCACGTCGCCATACAAATTCGGCAACACAAGGATGTCGTACATCTCCGGCTTCTGCACCAATTGCATGCACATGTTGTCGACGATCCGATCCTCGTGTTCGATGTCGGGATATTCCTTGGCGACACGCCGCGAAACGTCGAGAAACAGGCCGTCCGTGAACTTGAGGATATTGGCCTTGTGGACGCACGTCACGCGGCGGCGACCATGCTTGCGAGCATAGTCAAATGCATAACGAACGATCCGCTCGCTGGCCGAGACGCTGATCGACTTGATCGTAATGCCGGTCTCGTCTTTGCCAGTTTTGACCTTGCCCGATTTGGAATGGCCGTTGATATATTCGATCAGTTCGGCGGTTTCGGGCTTGCCGCGTTCGAATTCGATGCCCGCATACAGGCTTTCGGTGTTCTCGCGGACGATAATCAAGTCGATCGGCACGCGATCAAAGAATGTTCGCACGCCGGCATAATGCTTGCAAGGACGTAAACAGGCGTAGAGCCCAAGCGCTTGGCGGAGATAGACGTTGATGCTGCGGAAACCGGTTCCCACGGGCGTGGTGATCGGCGCCTTCAGAGCGCAGCGAGTGCGGCGGACGCTTTCCATCACCGCGTCGGGCAGCGGCGTTCCGGTGCGGGCCATGACATCGACGCCCGCCTCTTGCACGTCCCAGTTGATCCTGACTCCGGTGGCATCGACACATTTCCGCGCCGCCTCGGCCAATTCTGGTCCGGTTCCGTCGCCCGTAATCAACGTCACATCGTAAGCCATTCGATTGCACCTTTAGGAGCGCCTCGGTCGATTCCCAACAGGCACAAATTCTATTCGCCGACAGCCGGGGGTGGAAGGGGCGAGGGGCGACGGACGAGCGGGCGCGAGATTGTTTCCGCTGGTCTCGTTCTTCGTTTCCTGGCCCCTAGTCCCTCGCCCCTCGCCCCTGCTGCTCCAGCAGCCCCGTGATCCACAACTCGGCATCGGCGGCGACCGATGTCACTCGTTCGCACAGCAGCGACCGCGAGAATGTTGACAGTCCGGGCGTCAACGATTCATCGCAGCGGTCGAGATCGAAGCACGACAATGCGCTGGCGGCGATTTGGGCGTTCAGATCGGCGTTGAAGGTTGCAAGCCGGCGACAGGAGGAGAACGCTTCTAGCCGCGAAGCCGACCACAGATGTCGCGATCGTTCCACGGTACGGTATTGACGATCGTCGGCGACGTCGTCGGCGAAATCCGCAAGCCGCTCCGGATCGTGGGCCAGATCGGTCACTTCGCCGAGCGTCGCGAACGGGGCCAGCAGCAAGTCGGTCCATCGCTCCGAAGCGCGGCGGAGCTTGTCCAATTCGGCCGCTTCGTTGCTGGGCAATCCGTTGCCGCGAGCCAACAGGTTCAACACTCCATGTCGGGCCTCGAGATGTCCGATCAAGACGCTCCGGGCGAGCGGTTCCGCCTCGCGGCTGCCGCGTCGGCGGTCGAAGGCCGCCCAAAAACCGGTGCAAACTCGGGTAAGAATTTCGCTGGCCAGCACCTCGCGGCAGAGCGGCAGAGCGGCTCGCCAAGGCAAAGAAGCGGCCGTGGGTTGTCCGACCAATCGCTCGCGAAAACTCTTCAGCCGGCGAGACCATCGCTGCAGCCGGCATTTCGACGCAGCCCAATAGGGCGCCAATCCGACCATCGAAATGCCGCCCGGCACGCCAAGCAACGCCGGCCCCTCGGCCGAAATGGCGGCGGCTAGTTCGACAAGTTCGTTGGCGTGCATGGGGGATAGGGTGAGGGGGTAGGGTGAGGGTGTAGGGACGAAGGACACGGGACTGAAGAGGGAAACCGACGACAGGGAACACGCTGTAGCTCGCTTGCGGTTTCGCGCGCATCGCCGGCGAATGGGCAACTACCTTCACGGCCGTCGTCTCCTAACCCCTCACCCTAATCTCTCACCCTAACCCCTAGCTTCCCTAGCGCCGCCGGCGCGAGAGCCCGAGGGGACGGGGGCTCTCGCAACCGGCGGCGTCGATGAGAGGGATGGGAATTAAGCATTCGCAGTGCCGAAGTGAGTCGCGGCGGCGGTCCAAAGCGATGCTTTGGGAATGCAACCAATTGGCGCCGCCTTAGATATGGCACGCGTGATTGTTCAGAAACGACGGGGCGTGCTGGCGCGTCGGTGTTGCATTATGGAAACACGTTGCCACCGATCTGTTGCCACGATGCGACAAAGCTTAAATCGAAGCGTGATGCACCGTGGAAGCTCCGTCGGCGGCCAAAAATCGGCCCAATCGTGCCATCCCTTCGGCCGTGGTAATGGCTACCTGATAGCCAAAGTCTTCGCGGGCGCGGCGAATGTCGAAATAGTGCGATTGGCCCAATTGGGCGGCGAGGAAACGGGTCATTCGTGGTTCCTCATCGGGACAAAACCAGTGGTGGTGGGTTTCCAGGACCGCTCCGGCAAACCAAGCGAGATTTGTCGGAATCGAGCGACGCAAGGGCGGCACTCCGGCCAAGCCCAACAGCGCGTCGATCCACTCCCAACAGTTGACCGGCTCTCCTTGGCTGATGAAATATGCCCGACCGCAAACCGCCGAACCACGAATCATCGCGTCGGCAGCTTGCAGATGGGCCGCGGCGGCGTTTTCCACATAGACCATATCGATCAAGTTCTTTCCACGACCGACGCGGCGCAATTCGCCGTAGCGTGCCCGTTCCAGCAATCCCGGAACCAAATGCCGATCGCGCGGGCCCCAGATCAAATGCGGTCGCAAGGCGCAGGTCAACAGGCCGTCGTCGCCGTTGGCCGCCAGAACGCGTTGCTCCGCGATCGCTTTCGTGTGCGGATAGTGGCAGAGCCAGCGACGAGCGTATGGTGCTGATTCGTCGATTCCGCACTGATCTCGCCCCTCGAAGGTGACGCTTGGGCTGCTCGTGTAGATCAATCGGCCGACGCCATGCTGCCGGCAGCCTTCGAGGACATTCTCCGCCCCGACGACATTGACGCCGTAATACGTTTCCCACGGCCCCCAAATGCCCGATAGGCCGGCTACATGAAATACGACATCAACTCCGGCGCAGGAATCGACCGTCGCCTGCCGATCGCGCACATCGGCCCGCGCGAGTTCCACGCCGAGCGCCTGCAATTCGGCGTTGTCGCTGCGAACCAACGCCCGCACGCGATCGCCGCGAGCGACCAATTGCTCGACAACATAGCGGCCGAGAAAGCCGCTGGCACCGGTGACAAGTGCGAACATGGGGTGGAGGGTGAGGGTGTGGGCCGAGAGGGTCAGGGGCAGGGAAAAAAGGGTTCGGGGGCCATAGGAGTTGGCAACTCGCTTGCGGTTTCGCGGGTCGTACCCAGGCCCGCCGAATTCACCCCTCCCTCATTCGCCGACCTGCCCACACCGCCAACGCCTCGCGCGAAATCTTCGCATTATGCCGAATATCGACCGGCAAACTGCGGCGAACAAAAAAATTCCTGATCTCCGCCGTCAACGGACTTGATAAGGCCAAGGTTCGAAGTTCTCCCACGAGCCGACCTCGCGCCAGCCGCCGGTGCAAGCCTTTTCCTGGGAGTGGCTCTGCGACAATCGCCGGCCTTTGAAAGCCCTTCGGCCCGACGCCGACCAAAGCTGAACGGCTTACATCCGGATGCCGATTGAAAATCGCTTCGCAGGGAATCGTGTACATCGGCCCGGCGGCGGTCAGCACTCGCTGCGACATGCGCCCGCAAAACCAAAATCGATCTTGCGAATCCAAATATCCGACATCTCCCATGCGATGCCAGAAGCCGCCGTCGTCAGGAATTTTTGCCCAAGCGTTGGCTTCCACTCGCGTGACGTAGCACCGAGTGACAACCGGCCCGCGCACGATCAATTCGCCGATCTCGCCCGGCGGAAGTTCCAGATCCCGGATTGATTCAATCGGCGCGTCGACAATGCGAATCATCCGCCATTCGATGCCGGGAAACTTTCGTCCGACGCAAACGCCGCTGCCCGCATCGGTCCGTCGGCCGGTTTCGCCCAACACGTCGCGTGCCTCGATCGATGCGACTGGCAGGGCTTCCGTCGCTCCGTAAGGCGTGTACACGTCGCCTTGCGCATGAATGCAACTCTGCATCCGCCGCAACATCTGCACCGGCGCCGGCGCCCCGGCGGAAAAGACTCGCCGCAGCGTCGAAATCTTCACCCCCTGCTCTTCGCAATATCGCCCGACGCGATTCCAAACGGCCGGCGATCCGGAACTCTGCGTCGCTTGCCAATCATTGATTGTGGCAATCAGCCGCCGTGGATCGACGCGCGCCGGATGCCGAGGGTTCATGTCGTGAATGACGGTCGTCACGCCCATCGAGGCGTTGAACAGCCCGAAGAGCGGAAAACAGGGAACATCGATCTCGCCCGGCGGAATGTCGTAGAACGATTGAATCTCGCTGGCCTGATGAACGAAATTGCCGTGGCAATAGAGCACTCCTTTGGCAGGCCCCGTGCTGCCGGACGTGAAAATAATCGCCGCCGGATCGTCGGGCTGCATTGCCAGCGCATCGAAATGGCCCGAGCCGCGGCGGCGGAACCCGGCGACCGTCGGCCCTCGCCAAAACCATCGCCGGCCGACGGTGACGTTCAGTCCTCCCTTCGCAAATCGGCCTCCTGGCAGCACCCGAAAAGCCTGGACCGCCGAAACCGCGACAAACCCCTCCGGCCGGACTTCATCCAAGCAATCTAACATGCTCCGCAAACCCATCCCGGGATCGATAAGCACCGCCACGCCACCCGTTTTGAAAATCGCATAGACCAATGCGATGAAGTCGATCCCGAACGGCACGAACATCGCCAACCGCGTTCCAGGCCGCACGCCCGTCTCGACCAGCCCTTGGGCCAGCCGATTCGTGTCTTCTTCGAGCTCACGAAACGTGAGCCGGCGATACGATCGCTTTCTCGCCGAACCCCAACCGCGCGGTTCGGCGATGGCGATTGTGCCCGGCGTGCGGCGCGCCCATTCGGCGAGTTGGGCCGCGGCATTGAGAGTTTCGGTCGTGACCAATTCGGTTGCCATGCGGAATAGTGTAAAACTTTGCAATTGCGGGCACCACGGGCGCCGCAATTCAGCGATCAATCTGCCTTTCGACGTATTCCCAAACTGCGGCAGCGATGTCGACCCGTAGCGCCGCCGCCAGAGCCTTCCAACCCGGCACGGCATTTACTTCCAGCACATACATCCGTCCATCGCGCGACTGCAGCAGATCCACACCCGCGATCGGCGCTCCCAGCGCATCGGCAGCGCGACGGGACAAATCGGCCATTTCCGCCGTGATCTCGATCAGCTCGGCCGTCGCTCCGCGGCTGATGTTCGTTCGCCAGTCGGTCGGATTGCTCCGCCGCATGGCAAACATTTTCCGGCCGACGACCAACACGCGCACGTCAAAACCGCCGTGCGGAATGAATTGTTGCACATACAGCACGCCGCCCAATCCCGCGATCATGCGAAACGCTCGCTGCGCCATCGCTTCGTCTTGCAGCCGGGCAATGCCGCGCCCTTCGGAGCCGAATAGCGGCTTGACCACGACATCGCCGCCCAAAGCCGCAAACGCATTCATGGCGTCGTCGGCCGTTTGACATACGATCGTGCGCGGAACCGGCAAACCGGCGGCCGTCAATCGCGCCGATGCTAAATACTTATCAACCGCCGCTTCGATCGCCCGCGGCGGATTGAACACCGGCACGCCCGCCGCTTCCAGCCGCCCAAGCAAGTCCATCCGGAACACCACTTGTTCCAACGAACCCGGCGGCATCGTGCGCACCAAGAGCGCATCGATCCGCCGCAAATCCCTCCCGCCGGCCGAAACCTGCACCGCGTTGCCGCCGGCCTGCACGGCAATTTCCGATTGCAAGTCTCGAAACGCGAGCGCCGTCACCTCATGTCGGGCCGCCGCGGCCCGCCGCAGATCGGCCAAATACCAACTATCGGGCGACGCTAGTATTGCCAGATGCACGGCGGGGGAACCGGGTGTGGATATTACGTATCGTGCGAAACAGTGCCGAAGGATTTACGGATCACATCCGGCAATGTTCGCCCAAAGCGGAAACTGCGGCCGCTGTCGAGATTGACGAACGTCACCACCGCCGGACTGAATAAATGGGGATCGATCGCGTAAAAGTCTCGATGGTAGCGAGCGAAAATCTCGGCAAATGGGGCGCCGAAGTCGGGCGAGGCACAACTCGGCACCCGCGGACCGATGGCTTCCAAATCCGCGTCGGAGCCGCGAACCCAGAGCGTCACTTCGCCGCCGTAAAGTATTGCGTCGTTCGTACGGCCGATTGCTTCCAGATCATCGCCGGCGACCGGCGGCAACGGCGCCATGCCGTATCCGCTTTCAATCCGGTGCAGATCGAAACCGAGCTCAAAGAGCTTATGCAGGGCCGTTTCCAGCGATCGCGCAACGATTTGCACCGTGCCGGCCTGGCTCGCGGTGGGAGCCACCAAGATCGTCAGCCTCGCGGGCTTGACGCCGCAAGCTTCGCCCAACATTTCCAATACGTCGGCCGGCGGCAAACGCCTGGATTCCAAAACTCCAACAGCCATTTCAGGCCGTTCGCGAATGCCAAGTGTTTCGAGCAGCGTTTCCTTGCCGGCCGCGGCCCGCATCGGCCCCGAGGCCATCGCGAAATAGTCCCCCTGCTGCACCTTCCAGCCGGCATATTGCGCCGCCATGCAAGCAGCAACAGGCGCGTCGGACCGCACTGTCACGGCCAATCCCGACCACAAATCGGGCGCGGCCGGCGCGAATGCCACATTCCCCATTCCGGCCATGCAAACCTTGGCCAACTGCCGCCCCGCTTCCAAACCACCACGAGCATCGATTCCGCAGTCAATGACGGTCGGCCCAAGCGGCGTCGTCTGAACGGCGATCCGCAGCCGGTCGGCCTTGGCGACCATTCGCCTGCAAATCGCGGCTGCGTGGTAGTTCAGCATCGAGTCCATCGATCACGCCTTCGCCGGAACCGGCGGGGCTCCGCCCATCAGCGGCGCATGGCCCAGCGCACGGCGGGCGACGCTTAGTTGGCCCGTATGCAATCCCTCGTGCCAAACCAGCAATTCGAACATCGAGGCATTGTCGGTCAAAAACGGTGGTCCGCCGGCCGGCACCGCCGTGCTCAATTCGTTCTCGCTCATCTTGTCGAGCACCGCCAACAGCGCCTGCCGGCGGTCGCGGAACAATCGTAGCGCCTCTTCGGGCGTCGGATAGATCGCCGGATCGCTGGAAGGCTTGCTTCCCATGCCGAACAGGTTTTTGTTACTCTCCGGCAACTCGATCGCCTTTTCTGGAGCAATCTTCGAGAGAACGAAATTGTCGGTCCGCGCCATGTGTCCGGCAAACCACATGGCATGGTTGGCCGACGGATCGACCTGATATGTCCAATCCTGCGGCGTTTTGAAGTCGGCCAGCATGCCTTCGCTCGTCTTGCGTGCCTGATCCAACCACATTTTCAAGCGTTCTTTCAGAGCCACGATGAAACCCTCCGATGATTCGATTGCGTGAACAAATGGGGACCGGCACCTCGCGTTCCGTCGGCTCAGCGGGCTTCTTGCCAGGTGCTCGGAGCCAGTCCCCATTCGTTCGCGAGCCAAAAGGTAATCGCAGCATCATACCAATTTCCGACCGTTTGACGACGGGGGCGGCAGACCGTACAACAGGACTGGCGGTCGGGGCGTGACGATCGAATATCGCCCAGCCCGTGCCGTCGGCCTCCGATGAGAGACCCCCGCAAAGGGGATCTGTGAACCTGGTCAGGGACGAAAGTCAGCAGCCATAAGCAGCCGTCTCTTTGTGCGGTGGGTCTCTCATCGGGGGCCGAGGCAGACGAGCAACGAGGCACAATCGCCCCAAGCCCAGCGAAGGCCATCAACGATCACCGGCCTTGCGTGGCGGTCTGGTGGCCTTCCCTGGGCTTTGCGCGAGTTGGATGATCGACTGAACCATCTTATCTTCGACAATCTCTCATGGACGAATCCCCCGCACTCGCTTCGCCCGGCTCCAGCGGCGGTGAATACGTCGTCGTTGCCCGGCGGTATCGGCCCCAGACGTTTGACGAGTTGATCGGCCAGGAGCATGTCGCTCGCGGATTGTCGGGGGCGATCTTGTCGCACCGCGTCGGTCATGCGTACCTCTTCACCGGCGCCCGCGGCGTGGGCAAGACCTCGGCGGCCCGAATTCTCGCCAAGGCGCTCAATTGCATTCACGGCCCGGCCCCTGCCCCATGCAACGAATGCGATATCTGCCGAAGCATCAGTTCCGGCGACGATGTCGATGTGCTCGAGATCGACGGAGCGAGCAACCGCGGGATCGACGAAATCCGGCAACTGCGCCAAAACGTGAACATGCGGCCGAGTCGCGCGCGGTTCAAAGTCTATATCATCGACGAAGTCCACATGCTGACCCGCGAGGCATTCAACGCCTTGCTCAAAACGCTCGAAGAGCCGCCCGAACACGTCAAATTCATCTTCTGCACGACCGAGCCTGAAAAGATTCCGATCACGATCCTGTCGCGCTGCCAGCGCTACGATTTCGCCGGCATTCAGGCCGAATCGATTGCCACTCGGTTGCGACAAATCGCGGTCGCGGAGGGAGTCGAGGCCGACGACGACGCGATTGCTCTATTGGCCCGGCGCGCCGCAGGGTCGATGCGCGATAGCCAATCGCTGTTGGAGCAACTGCTGTCGCTCGGTGGGAAACGGCTCACGACCGCCGATGTCCATGCGATGCTCGGCACGGCCGGCGGAGCGCGGCTCGACCGACTTGTCGGACACCTCGTCGATCACCAACCGGCCGGCGCTTTGGCGGAGCTCGATACGGCGCTGTCGGAAGGCGTCGACGTCGGACAATTGCTCGACCAGTTGTTGGGTTATTTTCGCGATGTCATGGCGGCGGCGGCCGGCTGCGGACCCGAGAACTTTTTATACACCGATCCCGGCGGCCAGCCGCAGATCGCTGCCGCGGCGCAGCAGTTGGGACTCGAAACAATTCTGGCCATTTTGCAAATCATCGAGCAAACGCTGTGGCGCTTGCGATTCAGCACGCAAGCGCGCACGCTCGCCGAATTGGCCCTCGTCCGGATTGCGAAGTTGGATGATCTCGAACGCCTGTCGGACCTGATCGCCGAGTTGCGTACCGGCATTCCGGCCGCGCCTGCATCGGCAAATGCGGGAAACACGGCGGTATCGGGGGCTATGGCGGCAAAAAAAAAAGCTGAACTAGCGCTGGCCACCAATGGCAATCCTCCGGTGCCGCAGGCAACTGTGGCTGCCAGCACCGTGCCCGGCCCAGCTACCCATTCGGTCGAGAACAGCCCCGTGACGACGGAACGAGGCAATGGAATTCCCTTACGTCCGGAAAACGCTCTGCAATTATTCCAGCAGGCGGCCGAGAAAATCGGCGGATTGACCGCTAGCTCGGCCCAGGAGGCGGAGTCGGCTTCCATCGGCACAGCAATTGGCGCGCCAAATCAACTGGTCGTCACCTTCCCAGCGAAGTACAATTACTGCAAGAAGGTTTGCGAGGCCGCCGACAAGGCCAAGCAATTGGAAAAGGCACTCGAGGAATTGGTCGGAAGCCCGGTTCGGCTGGCCTTCGCGGTGTCCGAAGGCCCGGCTGCGGCGATGGCTGCGGCGGCGGAACTCAACCGGCCGATGTCGTCGCGGCAACGCGAAATGCAGTTGATGCAGCATCCGCTGGTGAAGCGTGCGTCGGAGTTGTTCGACGCCCGGCCAATATTCCGGGAATCGGGTAGTTGAGATGGAACCTTGATGAGGATCAAGAAATGTTCAAAGGCCTTGGCAATTTGGCCTCGATGCTTAAGCAGGCTCAGCAGATGGGGGGCCGGCTGCAAGCCTTGCAAGAAGAATTGAAAAAACAACGAGCCATCGGTCGCGCCGGGGCCGATCTGGTTGAGGTCGAAGTCAACGGCTTGGGACAAGTGCTGCGGCTCACCCTGGACCCCGGGCTGGTCCAACGGGGCGACCGCGAAATGCTGGAAGACTTGATTCCGGCCGCCGTGAATCAGGCTTTGGCGAAGGCGAAGGAGTTGCACGGCGACGCAATCAAGGAAATGACCGGCGGAATGAATCTACCGCCGTTGGATGAATTGATCGCACAGGTTGATCCTTAAGCGCGCCTGGGGTCTGGCTCATTTTTCGGCCGTGACGGGAGGAATTGGAGTGGACATTGCAGCCGAAAAATGTGCCTGACCCCCTTAAGCCGCGACTGAATTGTTAAGCACTACGACGATTGCCGAATGTCACATTTGTGCTGGGTATCATGCCGCTGGTCACTGAATCCGTAGGACGATTGATCGATGAGTTGGCCAAGCTGCCCGGCATCGGCCGCAAGTCGGCGGAACGGCTCACGTACCACATCCTGCGGGTGAATAAAAGCGAAGCGCTCGGCCTGGCCGATGCGATCCGCGACGTAAAAGAAAATGTCCGATACTGCAAAACGTGTTATAATCTGGCGGAGGCGGATGAGTGCGTGATTTGCGCCGATCCGCGGCGCGATAGGAGTTTGCTCTGCGTCGTCGAGCAGCCGCGCGATCTGATGGCGCTCGAGCAAGCCGGCGTGTTTCGTGGTTTGTATCATGTGTTGCTCGGGCGGATCGCGCCGCTCGAGGGCATCGGGCCCGACCAATTGACGATTGGCCCCTTGATCGAACGAATCCGCAACGGACAGTTTACCGAGGTCATCATGGGCACGAACCCGACGTTGGAAGGCGACGGAACGGCCCTATATATCGCGAATCAACTTGCCGGATCGCCGACGCCGATCACCCGATTGGCCCGAGGAATCACGACCGGCAGCGTGCTGGAGTTTGCCAACAAGGAAATTTTGAGCGACGCGTTGGTCGGCCGGCAGAAGTTTTAGGGGTCTGGCTCATTTTCCGGCCCACGAACGTCGGAAGCGCAACTAACCGTAACGCCGAAAAATGTGCCTGACCCCCTTGCACCACACAAAATCAAAACTAACGTGACCCCATGCGACTCTCCTTCGGACAAGAATTGCGGCTCGTTCAAAAGCAGGTGCTGGCGCCGCGGATGATCCAGTCGATGGAAATCTTGCAATTGCCAATCATGGCCTTGCAGGAGCGGATCGAGCAGGAGATGCAGGAAAACGAAGCGCTCGAATTGGTGGAGCAAGATCCCGATCTGCCGGAAGAAGAAACCGAAACGCAGAATCCCGACGCCCCGACGCCCGAGGAACGCGAGCTTGTCGTCGACGAGACGAAAGACAACGAAGCCGATTTCGAGCGCCTGTTGCAGATGGATTCGGAGTGGCCCGACCATTTCGAGGAGCGAACTCGCCCCTCGGCCACCCGCGTCGATGAAGCCGGCGACCGGCAGCACGACGCGATGGCCAACATGGTCGATCGCCCGCAATCGCTGCACGATCACTTGCACGATCAACTCGGCTGGTTCGATCTCGACGAGCCGTTGCGGCAAATGTGCGACCGGATCATCTACAACCTCGATTCCAACGGCTACATGCAAGGCCGCCTCGAAGACCTCGTCGATTCGGTCGGCGGACCGGAGCACATGGCCTTGGCCGAGCGCGCTCTGGCGACGGTGCAACGGCTCGATCCGCCGGGAATCGCGGCCCGCGACTTGCGCGAATGCTTATTGTTGCAGCTTTTGCCCGGCATGCCCTACTACGAGCAACTCAAGACGCTCATCAGCAATCATCTCGAAGACATCGAGCACAACCGCCTGCCGCAGATCGAGCGCCGCACCGGCCTGTCGATCGACGTCATCAATCGGACACTCGTCGAATTGCGGAAATTGAATCCGAAGCCGGGCGCGAATTTTGCCGGCGGATTGGTTCCCAGCGTCACGCCCGACGTGTTCATCGAGGAAGGCGACGGAGGCCATTACAAAGTCCGCCTGGAAGACACGCGAACGCCGAATCTCTTCATCAGCCCGTACTATCGCCAACTGCTCACCTCGTCCGACACCGACGAAAAGACCCGCGAATACATCAAGCGAAAGGTCAACTCGGCCCAATGGCTGATCGAATCGATCGAGCAGCGCCGCAACACGCTCACCCGCGTGGCCCAGGCCATTGTCGACCATCAGACCGAGTTCCTCAGCAAGGGCCCCGAGTTCATCGAGCCGCTGAAGATGCAGCAAATCGCCGACAAGGTGGGCGTGCATGTCACGACCGTCAGCCGAGCGGTGGATGATAAATGGGTGCAAACCCCGCGCGGCATTTTCCCGCTCAAACGGTTCTTCGTCGGCGGCACCGTCAGCGCCGGCGGCGAAGAAGTCGCCTGGGACGCCGTGCGGATCAAGCTGCAAGAAATCGTCGATCACGAAAACAAGCATCATCCGCATAGCGACGACGAACTGGTCAAGGAGCTCGCCAAACACGGCCTGACCGTCGCCCGGCGGACCGTGACGAAGTATCGCAAGGCGATGAACATTCCAAGTTCACGCCAACGCCGCGATTGGACCGCGGACGCGCCGGCGGTTGCGTCTGCCGCAATACCGCCTACCGCACTCGAATCCAACGGGCACGCCCCGCATCCAAGCCACGATTCAGAAGATGATGAATCGGACGAAGAAGAGTTGCCCGCCTCGGAGGCCGCGATGCACGATGGCCATACGGATGGGCATATCGGCGAACCGCCCTCGCCGACACTCGCCGACCAGCTACCCTCGGCCGAATAGCGCAGCGCGGCAGAGGCGCAATCAAAGTTGGAGTCCAGCCTTTAGGCTGCCGGCGACAGGCTAAAGCCTGAACTCCAACAGGATCGGCGCACACAGCACGAATTCAATCGTTTGTGGCGCAGAGAGCGAGTGGCAATCAGCTCACCGGTAGCAATTCTCGAATCGGGTCGCCGTACGGAAGAATCGGCACGGGGCGGCCGGCGAAGTCGTTGAAGGCTCGTTGTGGGTCGATGCCCAGATGCTGCAACACCGTCGCCCAAAGATCGTTTGGCGATAGAGGCCGTTCGGTCGGAAATTCGCCTTTGGCGTTCGTGGCCCCGATGATCTGGCCCGTTCGCATTCCGCCGCCGGCGACGATCATCGACATCGCATTGGGCCAATGATCGCGCCCTGGTTGCATGACGTGGCTTGCGGTTCCCAACGAATACGAAAGCCGCGGCGTGCGGCCGAATTCGCCCGTCACCACCAACAACACCCGGCGATCCAATCCGCGCCGATAAAGGTCTTCGATCAGCGCCGTGACCGCCTGATCGTAGAGCGGAAACCGCAGCTTCGCGTCGTTGAAGATATGGCAATTGACCGCGTGCGAATCCCAATTGTAGCTGACGTAGTTCGGCAGCGATTCGCCGGGCATCGGGTTTTCCAGCACCATCGTCACGAACGTGCAGCCCGCCTCGACCAGCCGCCGGGCGAGCAGCAAGCGAGAGCCGTAGGCATGTCGGCCGTAGCGATCCTTGAGCGAATCGGGCTCTTGCGAAAGATCGAACGCTTGCCGGGCCTTTCCGCTCGTCACCAACTCGACCGCGCGGCGATTGAATTGATCGAGCGAATCGAAAGCGTCGGTCTTGTCGAGCTGGCGGCCCCAGGTGTCGAGTTGTCCGAGCAGTTGGACGCGCGATTGCAGGCCGGCGAGCGGCTGAAGATTCTCGATCGTGAACTTCGGCGACGACGGATCGCCCGGCACGTCGAATGGCTCGGTCGAACCGCCCAAATAGGCGCTACCGAAGGCGAACGTGTCGATCCCCTGCCGGCCGGCGTCCATGCCCGCGACATAATTGGGCAGGCCGCGCTGGCGCCCCTCAATCACCTTGGCGATCATCGACGGCACGGCCGGATGGTCGTTGACCGTACCGGTCGGCTCTTTCGGATCGCGGGCCATCATGATTCGCTTATGGCCGCCGCCATGATCGGC
>Ga0182024_10006641_pt1 | contig 25319 bp, 25 predicted proteins | sample P32metaG_FD_120480 | JGI IMG/M metagenome (GOLD analysis project Ga0182024, IMG submission 120480) | Permafrost microbial communities from Stordalen Mire, Sweden - P3-2 metaG (Illumina Assembly) | ecosystem: Environmental > Terrestrial > Soil > Wetlands > Permafrost | place: Sweden: Stordalen...
CGAGTCACGGAAGGCGCTCGCTCCTGGCAGGGTGCCGTGGCCGTAGCCGGAGCAAAAAACATCCCCGTTGCCAAGCTGGTGGCGAAACTCACCGCCCCGGACCCGGCTGGGACGTTCGTCGGAAAGGTCGACCCAACAGATGGGTCCGTGGCGATCGAACTCAATTCCGAACCTTTCGCGGCGCCCGAGCCGGCCTGGGATCAGGGGCAGCCGGCGTCCTTTGACGTTGGAGCGCTCACCGACCTGCAAACGGCCGTACGACGGTGCCTCGCTGAACTCGGATTCTTCCGCGCCCGGTTTCACGTGGACATCGTTCCTGACGGCAACGGAGATAAGGCGAACTTGGCAATTTCGATTACCGACGAAGGCCCGCCAGCGACGCTGGAATCGGTTGATGTCGTGGGGTGTATCAGAAACCGCCCGGACGAAGTGGCCGACTATCTCGGCCTCAGACCGGGAGCCCCGATCGACGTAACCGTCCTGGAAGCCGCACAGTTGCGGCTTTGGGATTCGGCGCGGTTTATTAAACACGTGATGACTGCCGCACCGAGTCCTGCTGATGCATCTAAGTTGCGACTGCGGATCGATCTGGAGGAATGTGACTCTGCGCCTCCACTTTCGGGACGGTTCTCGCCCGCGGAGGAGGCAACAGTGAAGTTCCGGCAGTGGATGATGGGTCTTGAAACCAGTGGCGACGATTTGACGGTCGACCTCCAAGCCGCTGGCACGGCGACCGCGGACCCATATGAAGTCACCGTTGTTCTGGGCTTCGCCCGTGGTGCGGCGATGCGATATGTACGACCGGCGCCGGCCCCCGCCACGCGACCGGCTTCGGGGCCGACGCCCCCAACCACGGTCCCGGCCGCCAACCGAATCGATCTCGGGATGGTTCTGAAGCCTCAGGCTACCGGATTCTACGACGCGGTAACGGGCCGGCGACTGGTTACAGGTCGGGTCGCCGAGCCCACCATCGTATACACGTATGTGCCGACCCTGGAGCCTGACGGGAAATATCGCAGTAAATCAAGCATGAACGCCGCAATGAACATCGTTCCATCGCGCGCGGACTTACCCGGCGGAAGCAATTCTCAGCCGGCGCGATGGCACATGACACTGGCGCCCGTCTCGATGATCGAATTCGCGCACGATAAGCGCTTCACATACGATGTTAGCGACGGCATCGCCACCATGAAGGGGTCGGATGGCACGCTTGTCCGCGTCGATACGGTGACCGGCCGGCCGTTGGAATTGAAATACCTCACCGAGTTTGGAGACACATACCGTATCAGGACCGAGCAAGGATTAGTCGCCGGGCAAGAGGCAGTATTACAGGCGGCGGTTCCGGGGCCCGACCGTTCCGACCCCGCCCAGCAGATGCACTCCATCGTTGATTTCATCTCTGACGAACTTTCCCATTATTACGGGTCGCTAGCGGAACACAGCGGACACGATACCGATTGGGGGCCGGCGACCACGGCTGTCGTAGCCAGGACGGTGTATGCGAGCAGCGCCGACCCTCTGGCGCGCCTGTGGCGAAATTGGTTTGTCGGAGAGGGCAAACTGATCGTGCCGTCGGACCCCCTGCTGCACCCGAACCTTAGTTCCGAATACCAAAGTGTTCTGGGCTCTGCCCTGTCCTCATGCGACGAGTTGTTCTTGCGCGGATCGTGGCCGTGGACCCTGTCGCGGCAGATGCTGCTTGCCTTGGCCGGCGACACGCAGCAGGCCGAGGCGGAGTTCCAGCGTCTTTTGACCGCAGGCCGCGCCGGTCCAATCGGGTGCCTTATCTGTGCGGAGATGCTCGCGTCACCCGATCCGGGTGCCGCCCGTGCCTCCCGCGCCTTCGCGCAAGAAGGCTTGCGGCGGCTCGGGACGGACCAGCTCGACTCGGACTGCGCCGTCCTCTTCGGCGGCACCGGGACATGTTCGCAGTGGCTCCTCGCTTTGGCCGGCAACCTGAGAGAACTGAGCGTCACTGAAGCCGACGACGCGGCTGCGGCGCTGCCAGCGGGTCTCCGCAAATGGTTCATCGCCGCCGCCGCATATCTGCGCTCGACCGGAAATCAACCAATCGACCAGGCAATGCCGGGTCTGATGTCGCGGCTGTGGGAGAATGGACTGCGTGATGCTGCGGCGGCGGAGCTCAAACGCCTCGCCGGTCCGGCGCAATGATCGCGCTGCAGAGCTACAAAACGGTGATCGCTTGTATGTGAACGCAAGAAGTGCACGCCAATACGATATCGACCGATCCCTTCACCCATGTCCTTGACTCGACCTTCTTGGAGTCCGCGCCTACGGCCCTCCTCTGCGACGACATCTATTCAGAACGCGACACCGGCGAGGCACCTACGCAACCCTCAACCTTCACAGCCACTTGCCTCCACCGGCTAGCCAGAGCCCGCCATCATAATTGCTGTCCAGGGCAAAAGTCTCCGCGATGGATTTGAGCGACAGGCCGTCATAAGCACGAATCAACGGTGCGGTTGCCGGCTGGCCTGCACCGGCGAGGATGTCGGCGCTGCCGGCGCCATTGACGTCGGCTGCCGCTGGGTCGACGCCGCCGGTGTACTTCGCTCCAAACGGCTGGAGGGTTTCCAAAAGGCTTGCGGCATCGTCGAAAACACTCAGCAGGCCGGTGCCGTGCGAACCCTGGCCGACGAGGATCTGCGGCGGATTACCGGCGCCTTCCACTTGCCCGGCTGCGACAAAGACGCCGCCTTGAGCATTAGAGGTAGTGGCGATGGCGGCGCGTATTGGGCCACCGGAACTGGGGCCAAAGGCATTGAAGGCAAGCAGTGGTTTGCGAGACTGGGCGCCAGCGACAACCAGGCCCGCCGGCTGCACCGTTTCGATGCCGTTGTAGTTGATGACCGCGGTATTGGTTGGATCGGAAGTGAAGCTGTAAAAACCGCTGCCGGCCGTGATGGCGCTGGGATGATCGGTGACTGCTCCATCTCCCAGACCGACGATCAGGCTATCATCCTGATGGTCGCGCGAAACGGTCAGGCGTCACGCTCTGAGCAGTATCGCAGGGGCAGAGGAAGAAGGACGCGGCATGACCCGCTGGCGGCTGCGCCCCGAATTCCAGAACCCCACCGGCCAGAGCACCCGCCCTCGGCATCGCGGACAGGTCCCGCCGGCAGGGCCGGGAGAGCAGAAGAGCCCGGGGAGTTCAAAGCGGCAAAGACGGAAAATGACTGGCGGAGTTGCTGGCGACTCTGCGTGGCGGTGCTGGGGCAGTCGAGGCCGTTGGGTGGGCGCCCTGAACGGCACCGAGCCCTGTACCGGGCAGAACATAACGCCAGCGCGAATATCGTGCCGTCGTGGGGCGGGTTGTCAGTCCCAGCGCCGGACGTTGTGCCGAACACGTTGCCAAGGTCGTCGCCGACAAGAGTCAGCCCCGCCTCGGCATAGGCCCCCCTCGTCGGTGCTTCCGCCGAAATCGGTCGTGCCGTACAAGTTCCCCAGGGGCCCGCCGACGTCGAGCAGGCTGGCGGCGATGCCGCCCCCGGTGCTGTCCTTAAAGTTGGCGATCGTGCTCAGTGTTTTCGTGCTGGTGTTGTATTGGAACACCGAGGCGAAGGTCGACCCATACCGGTTGCCGCCGACCCCGATCAGCCCTGCGTCGGGATCGGACCCGTTGCTTCCGTTGAAGCAGACGATCGTGCTCAGCGACTTCGTGACGGCTACTCAAACCGGCTGGACTCTAAATCCAGTTTATAGATGTTCCCTTCGTATCCGACGAAGTAGATATTTCCCTGCGCATCTTGGCCCATCGACACCACCGACTGCGGCGTTTTGGTCAGCACGCGCACTTTCTCGAGGGAGCGATCCTTCTGCGTCATTGCGAACAAGCGTTGCTGCTGATAATCGCCAAAGATGTATGCCCCGTAGAAGCTTGACTTGGGGTTGCCGCGATAGACGTAGCCGCCGGTGACGGATTGGCCATACTTGCGCGTGTACGCGAAGACCGGCGGAACATACTTCTCACCCTCGCGGCGATACTTGTTGGAGAAGCGCTCGAACCCTTCGTACACGTTCCAACCGTAATTCTCTCCCTTGCGGACGATGTTCACTTCTTCGTAGAGGTCCTGACCGACGTCACCTTCCCACAGATCGCCGGTAAGCGGATCGAACGCGAAGCGCCACACTTCGCGGTGGCCGTAGCTCCAAATCTCGGGGCGAACGCCCGGTTTCCCAACGAACGGATTGTCGTTCGGAATGGAATATCCCTTCCCGGGATCCAGATGATCCACATCGATGCGAAGAATCTTCCCCTGCAGCAGTGACATGTTCTGTGCGTTGCCCGAAGGGTCGGTCTGGGGGCCCGAGTCCCCCATGCCGACGTAGAGATAACCATCCGGCCCGAAATCGAGCGCGCCACCCGGATGATCATTCGTGATCGAGTGGATGATGATCACTTCCTTCAACGGTTCATCCGAATCGGTCGTCAAATCATCTTTGGTTGTGCCTTGCAAGATCTGCGTTTGGAAGCCTTTCCCCTCAGTTGTATGGTTGACGATATAATATTTATGGTTTTCCCTGAACTTCGGGTGGAAGACCATTCCCGTCAGCCCGTTGGTTCCCTGGACCACATGGCCAATATCGCGGAACTTAGTTTTACTCTCCTCAGCAGCAGTCTTGCGGAAGAGCCAGATCGTCCCGGTCTCGTGCTCCTGCACCACATAAGTGTCATCCACGCCGGGGACATTCCCGAACCAGACCGGATGCTTGAACTTGTTCGCCGGAGAATTGATCTGTTTTAGCGGCACCGGCGTTTTCAGCGACGGGATGTCCAGCGGCTGGCCATGAAATTCCTGGGCCGTGGATTGCGGGGCTTTCAAGGTCGTCAGATAGCAGATCAGGTCAGCAAACTGCTGCTGACTCATTTGCCCCTCGAGGCCCTCGGGCATCAGCGAGAGGTCGGTTGTCTTCTGCTGATCGATGTCAACGGTCTTGATGTGAACGAGCTTGGCGTCGGCGCCGATGATGCCAATCGAATCGGCCGACGCTTCCTTAACGATTCCCACAATCACGTCCCCGGATTTGGTGCGAATGTTGGTGGTGTGGTAGCCGGGTGCGATCGTCTCTGACGGCTGCAGGACCTGCTGAATCAGGTCATCGCGTCCATACTTGTCGCCAATCGTGAACAGATCGGGACCTGCCTTTGAACCAGAACCATCAATTGTGTGGCAGTTGCCACATGCAGTCTTCTGCGGCTCGAGGAACAGCTTTTTTCCGGCCTCGGCATCACCCTGATGGGTCATCGCATACCTGGAGTAGCGATCCCGCGTTACCGATGGCGCAGTCTCTCCGGGGGCGGGCACCGCCAGGGCAGTACACAGGAGCGCGGAAACAGCTACTAAGTGAGTTGCTCGGCAATTCATGAGAACAAATACCGCTACGAGGCAACTTTGAGAACCTCGCAGCAGTGGCACTACCATTTCTGTCATCGCACTTTCCATGTCCCTATTTTATAAATCCAGGGCTTTCAGGGTAGCGTGTTGCGGCTCGGCCATGGCAGAATTATTTGCGGCCCCGCGTTAGGCGTCTGGTGGGGGTGCCGCTCGTGCGATACCGCAACACCCGGCGTGATGCGGCGCGGCTTCCGGGGCATCCGGACGACGCGAAACGACGCCCGCGGCGCTGCCGCTGGGTGGGCAGTGCTAAGGATCACATGAAACCATTTCACCGTATGTGCCAGTCAAACACCGGGCAGATCCTCGTTGGCCTGATTGCGGCCGCGTGTCTTTGCCCTGTTGCTGCCTTTGCGGAGGCGCCGGCCACCATTCCGCTGAAGGGCCTGGCGCCCGACAGCCGGCTGGCGGGTCTGGGGCGATTCGATCACGGAACAAGTGAGACTACTGGTGTCCCGCTGGCTCCAATTCAGATCCAAGAAGGCGTGAACCCAAAATTAAGATAGAGTTATGGCCAGTTGAAATCCTTTATCTTTCTTGTCAATGTCTGGTAGAATGTCCTCATGTTGACTCAAGGTGATACGGCACCCTGGTTCCAGGCACGCTCATCGGCTGGTCGTTTGGTGAACCTTAACATCTTCGGCGGCCAGTATGTCGTGTTGTCGTTCCTTGGCTCCTCGACATTCGGGGCCATTCCGCAACTCATCCAGGAAATCGAGCGGCAGCGTGCCGTCTTCGATGCCATCGACGCATGTTTCATCGGCATCAGCATCGACCCGGACGATGAAAGGCAAAAGCGGTTGCAACCTCAGTCCCCAGGGTTGTCTTTCCTGTGGGACTTCGATGCGTCGATCAGCCGCATGTACGACGCGGCCCGTTCGCAGGGAAGATACATTGTGCATTCGCTGGTGCTCGATCCCAACTTGCGCGTTCTGGCGTTTATTCCCATGGATGGTGACGGCACCGCACATGCCCGTCGAATCGTCGAGGTCCTTCAGTCCGTCCCACCGGTGAAGGAGCTGGAAGGGTTGCCCCCGATCCTGGTCCTTCCGCACATCTTCGAGGTGCCGCTTTGCAAGGCCCTGATCGATCGGCATGCCACCGACGCAGGCGAGGGCCTCGGTTATGCGACGATGGAAAACGGCCGGGCCGTTAACAAGTACGACAACGCCAAGAGGCGAGCGCGCGACTGGATCATCAAAGACCGGGACGTGATTTCGGTCCTGGAGTCCCGCTTGCGGCGGCGGCTCTTTCCCCAGGTCGAAAAGGTCTTTCAATACAGTGCGACGCAAATCGAAGACTTCGTCGTCGCCCGCTATGATGCCGCCGAGGGCGGCGAGACCGGCGGCTTCTTCGTCCCCCATCGCGACAATACCAATCCGCTCACCGCGTTCCGCAAATTCGCCGTCACCATCGCACTCAACTCCGGAGAGTACGATGGCGGCGGCTTGCACTTCCCCGAATATAGTTCACGCGGCTTCCATGCCCCAACCGGCGGCGCAATCGTCTTTTCCTGCAGCCTGATGCATGGGGTCCGTCCCGTCACCCGAGGCAAACGCTTTGTGTGCCCGCTGTTTATTTTCGACGATGAAGCGGCCAAACTGCGCGATCAAAGCCGGCTGGCGCATAATCCGGCAAAATGATCCTCAGGCGACTACTGGCCCTTTTGGCGCTCCCGATCCGCGACGGGTTGCGGGCGTGGATTATGCCGCGTATGAAAACGGGCCGGGCCACCCGAACCCGACGCTGAGCGTGGCCAGCGGCATTCCTCGCAACGGAGACAGGTCTGCAACCCGTGGGCACCCGTCCAGTCGCAATTGAGCCATTTCGGGCGGGGTCAAGGCGGCCGGGCCCTTCGGCTCATCGGTTCACGCCGCAACGGCGTCCGCGAGTACCTCGCGTACGGCGTTTACGACGGCCGATTCGACTGGTTGGTCCTTCGCCAAGGCGTGCGTCCGGCTCAATCCCGACGCCCGAAACATTTACCGCAGTGAAGTGTTCCCCGGCCTATGGCTGAAGGTGGACGCGTTCGTCGCCGCCAACCTGGCCGAGGCGTTGTCCGTGCTCAAGGATGGGCTCGACTCCGCCGAGCATCAGGAATTCGTCCGCCGGCCGGGGTCGACAACCAAGGCGACGTGAAGGGCCTCCTGGTTCCTCAAGTCGCGCTTGCCACCAACCCGGCCGCGCAACATTTCTCGCTCTCACCGCTCCACCAGCGTATACTATTCCCGGTGGCGCCGCTGGAGTCGGCAACACCGAATAATCGCAACCAGAGGCAGCCCGTGCAACAGCAACTTGCGCAGCGTAACGCGATCACTTCGACGCAAATCGCAATTGGATCGCGACGCCTTTATAGGTTCTCGTTTACACCTCCTGGGAGTGCCCCATGATCCGCTATAAGGCCGGTTACAAGCATGTCACCAGGGGCGTCCACGCCCAGGTTCTTGACTTCCCTGCCGCCATCACCTGCGCCGCCGACCTCAACGGCGCCCGCCGACTATTGGCGATCGCCCTCGCTGACGTGGCTGAAGCGGCGATAGAGACGGGGGAGCCGTTGCCCGTCCCAAACCCGTCCGCGTCGGACCCAGAGATGGACATTGAGGAGCCAATCTACCTGCACTTGGTCGCCAGCACCGAGGTCCGGGAGGTGCCAGCCGGGGCGATATCGTGAAGCGAGTGGATTTGCTGCGACACCTGCGTTCGCATGGATGCCACTTATTGCGCGAGGGGCGGGGTCACTCCGTGTGGGTTAACCCTACTAACCGCCGCCAGAGCGCCATCCGCGGCACCGCGAGGTTGACGATTACACCGCTCAAGCCATCTGTCGACAACTCGGAGTGCCACCGCCTTGAGGCAGAATATTTCCCATGCTGGCTTGGCAACCTCGACGTTACTCTTCATCTCAAACGACGCCGTGACACGCGCGTTTGCTTCGGGCACACTGCACGACGATGAGTTTGGCGATTCGAACGATTCAGAAGCTGATGCGCGAGGCGTTTTCCGGAAACCATCCGTTGGTCTTTGATCCGACAGGGCGGAACAACGTCGCGGCCCAGGTTCTCGAGAGACTTGGCCGGATCGAAGGTGTGGACACCAAAGACAGAGGTTATCTCCGGGAAGACGAAAAGTCTCGCTTTGTCTGCGAATTCAGCCTCATCGATCCCGGTGCGTATTACTACTACGGCACGCGTCATTATTTCCGGCTCCTGTTGGACGACAAGGGGCGGCTGACCCTCCGGGACTCCTACGGCAACAGCAGTGCGACGGTCAGCGACCTGGACGAGGTCGTCAGCTTCGTTCGCCAGTGCAAGCAGCGCATCGAACGTCAGAGGGCGCTCAAGGTCAAGCGGGGAAAAGTTCGCGAACTGCAAAGCCAGGCCATCATCGCTCAAGTGAGGAAGCTGGCCAAGGAGGGTCGCTTTGACTTCGCGTTCGAAGCAGATCCCCGAAAGCTGAACCTCTACGTGAAGCTGACGGAACAGAACGCCTTGGTGCTTCACATTCCCTTCAAGGATTTCAAGGAGTGTCTGCCTCGGCTTGGGCCGGCGATTGCCAGCCTCAGGGAGTTGTATCAGAGCGGCATCCGGTTTCAGATCAGGGGACGACGGATATTGCCCCGCCGGCAGTCGTGGATCACGCACCAGAGTTTGTAGGGCATTAGGCTGTGCTTAAAGGTTTACTTCAATGGCGATTCGTATCGATGTGAAGGAACTGCTGGAAGTGTTGCGGCTCACGCCACCGGAACAGAACGTGCTTCTGATTGGCAAACACGGCATCGGCAAGTCGGAAATCATCCGGCGATTTTGCAAGCAGGAGCGCGGGATGCCGGTGGTCGCGCTTTTCCTGGGGCAGATGAGCGACCCAGGCGACCTGATCGGCCTGATGCACAAGGACCAGGAGACGGGCCGATCGGTCTTTCTGCCTCCCTACTGGTGGCCCGTGGACGGTCGGCCGATCGCATTATTCCTGGACGAGTTGAACCGTGCCAGGCCAGAGGTGCTGCAGTCGGTCCATGAGTTGGCGCTGAACAAGACGCTGGCCGGGCGACGCCTGCCCGAGGGAAGCATGGTGATTTCGGCGGTCAACGAGGGTGACGAGTACCAACTGACCGACCTCGACCCGGCACTGGTTTCGCGATTCAATCTCTATGAATTTACGCCGACCGTTGACGACTGGCTTCTATGGGCAGCCGAAAGCGGTGTGGATGAGCGAGTGACGTCGTTCATTCAGCAGAACAACCAGTTGCTGGACGGCGACGAAAACTCGGCAGACGAGGACCGCCTGACGGCACGGGGCGGGCTGGTCAAGACGCCCGACAGGCGGGCATGGGTCAAGACAGCGAATTTCATCAAGCCGCTGGAACGGATTGAGGATATCCATGTCAAGATCATCGCCGGCATGGTCGGGACCCCTGCCGCGCTCCTGTTCAAGAAGGGCCTGTCGCACATGCTTGCGGTGACCGCCGAACAAGTTCTGCTGCAACTGGAGCGGCACAAAAAGCGTTTGAAGGAGATGCCGCTCGCGGACTTGGCGCTGCTGAACGAGCAGATCGTCATCTGGCTCAACGCCGGCCGCTGCCCGCCGGTCAAGCAGGAAAAGGCCCGTTCCAACCTCCTGTCTTACCTGAAATTCCTCCAGGGCGGCCAGCAACGAGAGGCCGTGGCGCATCTGGCCTCGATGCTGGAGAACCCGAAATTCCACAAGGCGATGGCCTTCGCGGCCGAGTCGTTGCCGCTGATTGAAATGCTGAGCGACTACGTGAAGGGGATCAAGGTCGATTAGGCTCTGTCTGAAAACCCACCGGGTCCGGGGCTGACGCCGCGAGAGTTTCGCGCGGGCCAAAGGCCGGCGTTCGAGCAAACCGGGGTCGGTCCGCGGAAGGACGGCATCTCCGTAGCAACCGCCGTCACCCGGTGACTTTGAGATACTTCCGACCACCGGCTACAATAACCCCGTTCAACCGCTTTCTGGAGGCAGACCATGCCGGTTCACGACTGGACGCGGGTCAGTGCGGGTACGTTCCACGATTTCCACAACGCGTGGATCACGGAACTGCGCAACGCACTCAACGGCGGTCTGCTGCCGCGCGGGTTCTACGCCCAGGGCGAGCAGTACGCCGGAAAAATCCAGACCGACGTCCTGACCCTGCACGCGGGGGGTGACGCGGCGGTGCATGGGGGAGGCGTTGCCGTCCTGGCCGAAGCGCCGCCGCGCGTCAGCCGCAAGGTCGCGGCCTCGGAAGCCGCGTTCGTGCGCGCCGCCCGGCGGACGCTGGTCATTCGCCACGTCAGCGGCCATCGCATCGTCGCCTTGCTGGAGATCGTTTCGCCCGCCAACAAGGATCGGCCCGGCAGCGTCGCCGATTTCGCTCAAAAGGCAGAGTCGGCCCTGCGCCAGGGGGTTCACCTGCTCGTCGTTGATCTGTTTCCGCCCGGCCTTCATGACCCCCGGGGGATTCACGAAGTCATCTGGGACGCATACGGCGACAAGCCCAACGCGCCGCCCCCGGACAAGCAAATCACACTGGCGTCGTACGTGGCCGGTCCGCTGCCCGAGGCGTACCTGGAGTTCGTGGCCGTCGGCGACGCGCTGCCGGCGATGCCGCTATTCCTTGACCTGCACGCCTACGTGACGGTGCCGTTGGAACCCACCTGCGAGGCGGCCTACCGCGGCATGCCAGAAATCTGGCGTGAGGTCCTGGAAGGACCAGCGCCGCCCGCTCCGTGAGTCGCAGCCAAACAGCCGCACCAGTTCATCGTCCGTCTCGACGAATGCATTCGAGCGGTTGATGGCGGAGGCGATGGACCTTCGCCCGACCCGACTCCTGGCGTATTGCCTGATGCCGAACCATCGGCACATGCTGCGGCCGCGCGTCGAGGGCGAACTGAGCGCGTTTGTCGGGTGGCAAAGTTTGACTGACGCCACGCGATACCGCACGCATAACCACGACGGCGGTGCCGGTCACTTGTACCAGCAGCGGTACAAGTCGTTTCCAGCCCAGGGGACGGGCGCTTTTTGAAGGTGGCCCGCTAGCGTTGCTCGCGGGACTTCCGAGCGGCCCCGTGTTCCCCGCTCGCGAGAGGGTCTTTTTTCGGATCGTCTTGACCTTGTAGCCCGAATCGCCTACCCCTTGGCTTTCGTCGCGGGAGGCATCTTGAGCAAAATCGGCTACGGCTAGGGCAGCGAATGGCACCTGCTCCGGTATCTCGGGTATCACCGAAACGAGTTCTTCGACCGCGTCCAGGCGGCGACGGGTGCCAAGATGGTGGAGTGGCTCGACCATGCTTTCGGCAGCGGTCGGCGGTTTCTCGATCGTGAGTGGACAGGCGTCAACTTCCTCGGCGGTGACCACCCCGCTATCCGCCTTTGGCCGGACTTCTGGCCCCAGCTCTGCGGGGAATCAAGACGGCGGAGCTACGGTCGATGTCGACCACGATCGTGGGGGGAACGCTTCTACATCCACGCGTGCAAAGCCAAAGCGACCGTCCCTGTGCCGATCTGGTCGGATGACCTGCGGGCCGGGACGCCGCCGGCGTGGATGATCGAACTGGCGGAGCAGGTGAAACTGATCGAGCCCGAGTTGCTGAGTGGCGCTATGTTGCGGACGGGGTTGATCGCGCCAAGGATTATTTCGCGCGGGGACCGATTCCAGCCAGAGTGTCTATGATGTCTTCTGGGGTCCACTCCTCACCGCGCACGACTTGAAGGCCGCGTTTCTGGCATTCAAGGATAATCTTATCTCTCGTGCGGACACCGGTCGGATCGTTGTGGCGCCCTTGACCCGAGGTGACATTAAGGCTGATAACGCCGCTCCCCACGTCCCAAGTGTCGTCCCAACGGAGAATTTTGTTGTTCGCATGGTCGAACGCAGTTGCGACGACCCGCACCATGGGCTGCATAACGGTCGCACTTCCCCGTTTGGCCGGTCGGACCAAACCTTGGTCGGCGACCTTGACGAGGCCTACCTTCCGCTTCTCCACCTCCTCAAAGAACTCCTGAATGGTGTCGTACGTGATGACTTCGATCGGCAAAGGGTTTTTTTCTGCCATGTTACACCTGCGCTAAAAAGTATCTTTCGCCTCGCCGACTTCATCCGCGGTGAGAAACCCGCGCACGTTCGCGAGATTGATCGCTTGCAACGCCGCCGTCAGGAACGATCGGACGACGGCATTGTCGGAGTATATGCCGTGGGTCGAGGCATTCTTCAGGCTATCGTCCGGCCCAACCGTGCCGGGAGTTGGGACCATAGCGAACTCCTGTTCAAGATTGAAGATTCGATCCGGCCATTCTGTGCGCGGAACCGCATTTGCTCCGAGCCCCCACGTTTTGACGTGGCCGACGAAAGTATCGAATTGATTGCCGTCGTAGCCGAAGACAAACCCACGCACCTTCCTGTCGACCTTCTTGGCCGAGCGAATACTGTCAAACGCCATTCTGATTTCACCACCGTCCGCGGCACCGGTCAGCGCACTTTTCACCTCGACCACAAGCTTGGCCGTGCCCGGCGTAAGAACCACAAAGCCCCCGTCGCGGAAAACTGGAGAGTCAGTCAATTGATCGTAGATGATGATGTCAACCTGGTTCGATCGATTTGGCCGATCCATTATGAAACCTGTGGCAGCGGCGTACCGTTGGGGAAGAAATTCCGCGATGACTTCACGCAACAGGGACTCGGCGAGAGTGCCGCGCGAAGGGGGATGCGTGACCATCTCCTGCACGGCCTCAAGACGCGAAGTCGCCCCATTCATACGCAAGCGCCAGTATGCGTCGAAGGGGAGCTCTGCCGCGGCAACAGCTTCTGCGGGTGCTACTTCTTCAACGCCGGGTTCGGATTTGGCGGCCGACGATTCGGCCATGACTGAATCATAGCAAAAGCGAGCCAGCAAGTCAGGAATGCCGATATCCCCAACAATGCTCGCCCCTCTCCATCCGCCAGCCCTACGCCGAGTTGATCCCTTCGACAAGCTCAGGGCAGGCTCTGCGGGGGATCAAGACCCTTCGGCAAGCCCAGGGCAGGCGGCGGAACTGCGGTCGATGTCGACGACGATCGTGGGTGAACCGTGCCGTTTCATCATGAGGCTTGTCGCCGTTGGACGGACTGGTGTCGAACAATCGAGCCCGAGTTGCTCCGTGGCGCGATGCTGCCGACGGGGGTGATCAGGCAACTCAAATCGCCTTCACATTGGCCTCGGCTGGCGTAAGCGCGGCAATCGCGCCCACTGCGGAGAGTTCGGCGGCGGTCAGTTCACGGCTCAGAATTGTGTTCAGCTTCTTCTGTCGTGCCTGATACGACAAGGAGTTGAACGAAGAGCTGACAATGACCCCAGAAACTCGTCCACCGGGCAGGTCGTCGAGGGCATCCTGCAAGTCATGAAGGTGCGGCCGCAACACTCGGGTTATTTTTTGGTGGAGCTTACCCATACTGCAAGTCCCTTGTTGTGAATGAACTCTGCGGCATCAACCAGATCTTTGGTCACGGCCCGCACCCTCGATTCACCTTCCAGGTAGGGATATGCCTGGAGAATTCGCTCGCGCGAATGGCCGGAGGCGAGCAGGCCGAGGATGGTCCTGACGGTGACCCGAAGTCTACGAATACCAGGCTTGCCGCCCATGACAGTGGGATCGTGAGTAATCCGAGAAATATCCATTGACGGATTGTATCACGCTCGAAGCGGGACGCGGAAGAGGGGGACTAAACACCAACAACCCGGCTGGCGTCGGGATAGACGGCAATGGTGCCGCGGTGATAGGATTTGTGCCACTTTGCCCACGTGTCTGCGAATTCGGCCTCACTGATTCCAGCGGATTAAGGGGATCAGGATCGACGGATGAATGTTCATCGACCGGGTGTTCGCCGACTGCCTCCAGGCCAAATTCCTGCCCGCGAGCGTTTTGGCAAGGTCGTGGAGAAGTGGTTCCTGGTCGAGCCGCTCTTGTTTGCCGTATGGACGACGCACGAGCTTTCGCCAAACCCGCGCATCAGCACCATCCGCGTCCGGCAGGGACGCGTGGAATTCAGCCCCTCCTTTATTGCCGCCCTTAATGACGACCAACTCCAGCAGGTGATGGCCCTTGAAGCCATGCGTATCCTCCTGAAGCACCCTTACGCGCGACAACCGGTTAACGCCGAACTGGCTTACGCAGCCAGCAACCTGACGCTTGCCGAATACGTGGACACGACGGTGCCGCTGCCCCGGGCACGGGATGTGTTCGGCAGCCAGGAGTTTGATCGCCAGTTCTACGAGTTCTATTGCGCGAAGCTGGCGGAACAGGCCGTTCGACGGGGCTCACCGCAGGCTGTTCGACGGGGCTCACCGCAGGCTGTTCGACGGGGCTCACCGCAGGCCGCGACTGGAGTCGGCGGAGCAGGTGCCTCTGCCGATAGCGGCGGCCCGGACGCCGCCAGTGCCGCAAACGGCGCCCTTCAACAAGGTCAGCAATGCGCCGGACAAACCATGGAAGGCGTCGCCGTCGACCCGCTCGATGCTTACCTCAATCCGAAACTCAGCGGCGCCGAAAACACCGAGGGGTGGGCACCCGACGATCTGCGCAACGATCAGATCAACGAAAAAATTCGCACCGCGCAGGAAACGGGCGCCTGGGGTTCCGTTCCGGGCCGAGCCAAAGAACGCATCATCGCCTCGCTGCGGCCGCGGCTCGACTACCGAGCAGTCCTGCGGCGGTTCCGCGCCAGCGTCCTTTCGGTCCGGAGGCGCCTCACACGCCAGAAGCCCAACCGCCGATATGGCTTTGACCTCCTTGGCAGCCGATACGACTTCACCACCCGGCTGCTCTTTGCCGTCGATGTGAGCGGGTCAATCAGCAGTGCCGATCTGGCCCGGGGCTTCTCTGTTGTAAACCGGCTCTTCAAGTACGGCATCGCCAGCATTGACGTAATTCAGTTCGACACCGAGTTGAAAGGCCAGCCGGTATCGCTGTGGAGTGCACGCCGCCACGTCGAAGTTGCTGGCCGAGGCGGCACTTGTTTCGCTCCGGTCATTGAATTCATAGACACACATCGGGAGTACGACGGCGCGATCATCTTCACCGACGGCCAAGCCCCGACCCCGCCCGCTCCGAGGAACCGCCGGACCAGGCTCCTGTGGTTGTTCAATTGCGAAGAGACTTTCCGCCGGCAACACCCCGCCCTTCGCCGATTTGGGGCCGGGGCGTTCCTGAAGGACGACCGCTGATGCCATGCCGACCCTCTTTCGACCCACAATCGGATCATGCATTTGAGTTGCCTTTGCGCCTGGGCCGCCTGGGTTTGAATGTCATGCTCGTCGAAAGTTGGGTCGGTGCGCGAACACCCCGGCCGAACTCGGGGATGTCGACGTGCAACGCCGCAAAGACATAGAGATCGACCTCGGAACCCTCATTCCCAAAATATCCCCAGGGGCAGTATTCGCAGGAGTGGAGGTGCGCCGCCGCTGGAAGTTCGGGGGCGCTCGACTGATCGGATTGCCAGGTTAATTGGTCCGAAGATGGAGGAGGCTCAAGCCAGGTGACGCCAAAATTGCCTTTCTCTTCAGAACCTGCGCGGATCGGCAAGGCCTTTTCAAGGCGGGTCGAATCGACCTGCCGACCCAGTTTCGATTTTTCTTTGCTGGTCGGGAAGCGATCGAGTTGCCAGGTCTCATCGGCACAGTTCTCGAACATGTACGGGTTGAAACTCACTTTCAACCCGGCCTGCAGCGCGGTCGCCGCGACCAGGTGATCGCGTCCTTTGAGCATGGTTGAAGATTGCTGGTCGATCAGGCTCTGGTGGCTCTGAAAGCGTGCATCCTGATGGTAGAGATGGCAACAGGGATAGCCTAGGGTCCCGCCGTTGGGGAGGAAGCTTTTGTCAGCCAGCAGGGCCTGCCAGGCTTCCTGAATTCGCGGCGCGGGGTCTTCGGCAGCGACATCGGGCTCTTGTGCATCGCTTTCGCCGCGCCGCAGCAAGTAGGTCAGCGTGACGCGCGCCCCGCTCCAAACCCGTTCGATCTGATGATCTACGTCGCCGAAGAACGCTGCCCAATGAAGCTCGTTTGGCTTCTTCTGTTGTGCGATGACGGATCCCCAGTCGTGCTTCTTCACAACCCCCCGGTGAATCAGGACGAACTTTCCGCCCCCAAATCTGGCGGGCAAGCACACAACCAGCGTGCCGAACATGTCATTGCCACGCGGCGTGTCCTTGTGCGGCGCAAAGTGCCCGCCCGACTGATAGACGTTCACGGAGTAAAGCTCTGCCGAGATGGGATTGGGGTCGTGTGGGAGGAGTTGCTTGCGGACCTTCTTCAAAATGCCGGCTGATTCCGGTTCGAAGCCCTCGATTGAAAACCAACCCCTTTCGGCCATGAGTTGAAGCGCGTCGCGCACGTTCGGATCGTAGCGGGTCTTATTGCCGGCGCCAAAAGGCGCCGGTCTGCACCGTTCCAGCAACGGCTTCAACGCACCTGCCTGCTCATATGGATCGGTCGCACGAACGACCTCAAACCGGGTCTGGTCGCGGAACACAAAAGTGACCGGCGTTTTCGGAACCCAGGTTCCTTCGCATGAGAATGGTGCAGTCACGCCATGGATCGCTAACCGCAGCGTCTCCAATTCCGATCGAGCAGTTTCACTCATGATCAAATTCCGGAGCCCCAACCGCTGGAAGCAGCGGCCTCTGCATGCTTGCCGAACTCACCGCGCATCAAGGCGCTAAGCTTCACTCGCAGCTCGCCATAGGTCTTCATCGTTTTATCTTACTCGCGGCGTCGGCGTGACATCAAGCGAGGACGAAGGGGCGAAGAGGCCCTATCGGGCACGCTTGTGCGGAGGGTTCCCGACTTGTGCGGCGCGCACAAATTGTGTTCAACCTCGCGCACCCCGACGACGTATCAGGATCGATCGAGAACGGCATGTTCTGGAGCCGGCGGCTCGATCTTCTCGAAGCCCTGCTGAAGGGTCCGAAAAAAGGACAGCTCGAACTCAGCGGTCGCAGCCTTTGTATGGTCTGCAATGAGGGACATGCTTACTCGGGCGCCCTCCACGCCGGGGCTAGCGAAGCGAGTGAAACGAGCGCAGCGCCACCCCCGGATCTCGTCGCGCCGCCTTCCGCCCCGACGCCGCGCGAGAACAGGATGAAGCCGATCGCGATAATTGTAACCAATCATGTTGAGCTTCTCGACCACCGATGCGTGGTATCATCCCCGTCCATGAGGCGTCTTCTCCGGCGGGCGTTCAATCTCACGGCTGCGGTGTCGGCGGCGCTGTGCGTGACGACGTGCGTGTTGTGGGCCAGGAGCTTTCGCTCCTGCGATAGCTTTGAAGCCGGGGCTGGGCTGACCTATTGGGAGATCGACTCCTATCACGGTGAAATAGGATTTCGCTGGGAAACTGACGCCTCGACCGACATCGCGCGCATCTGGCGGGAACGCCGGGATGGTCCACTCTCCTGGCATTCGTGGCCAGCATCGTTGGCTGGGCCGCTGGCGACCGAAGATCAGTGGGGCGTGCCTGGCTTCGGCGGCCACAACTATGAACTGTCGCACATGTTTGTTGTCTCTAGCGGCCAGGCCATTACCCACTCGCGATTGCTGGTGGCGCCGGCGTGGTTCGTCGCGGCCGTGTTTGCTGTTCCGGGGCTGGTTTGGCTGCGCCGGGTGCGGGCGCGACGACGCTGCGTTCGTCCGGGATTGTGTCCCTCTTGTGGCTACGATCTCCGGGCTACGCCAGACCGGTGCCCGGAATGCGGGGCGGTGCCGAAGGCGAAGAGGGCGACATGAGGCGTGAAAAGGGAGGCCCTCGTCGGTTTTGAAGCGGGATGAGCATGCCGGTACGGACGGCGCCGAAGCGCGGACTTGCGCTCCTGCGGCGAAACGGGAAAACTGCGATTGGGCGCCGTCGAGGACGTGGGCGGATTCGACGGGGTCGTTTTCAGACAGGGCCTGAACGTTATTACTTCGTCCCGATCCCCAGCTTGCTGCGGATATCCTGCCGGACCTTTTCCGTGGGCTGCGAGCCGTCGATTTCGACTACCAGCTCTTTGTGCTTGAACAGTTCCAGGATCGGCGCGGTCTTGGCGTGGTAGTCGCGCAGGCGGGAGGCGAGTGCTTCGGGCGTGTCGTCGTCGCGGGAGACGAGCGCGCCGCCGCAGACGTCGCACACGTTGGGAACGGCGGGGCGATGGAAGATCAGGTTGTAGTCCAGGCCGCACTTGCTGCAGAGCCGGCGGTTCAGCACGCGGTCGGCCACGACCTGGTCGTCCAGGTTGATCTGGATTACCGCATCGATGTCGTAGCTCTCCAGGAAGAACTCGGCCTGCCGGCGGTTGCGGGGGAAGCCGTCGAGGATGAAGCCGTAGTTCCAATCGTGTTGGTCAAGCCGGTCGCGGATGATCTCTTCGACGGTGTCGTCCGGCACGAGTTCCCCGGCGGCGGTATAGCGGCCAATTCTGGCGGCCAGCTTGGTGTGGGCTTGGATGTGCCAGCGGAAAATGTCCCCGACGCTGATATGCGTCGCGTTCACGTCCTTGGCCAGCAACTTGGCCTGCGTGCCCTTGCCGGAGCCCTGGATGCCCATAATCACGTATTTATACATGTGCTGAACGTCCTTTAGGGTATGTCTCGTCTTCCAGAGGCGGACGGCTGTACGCGGTCGCGGGCGGCTGGGCGCGAGGTCCGCCGAGAGCGTCGGCGTGAAGTCCGTCGTGGTATTCCAGCTCGGGGCAGAAGCCCATCACATGGTCCACGCCGGGTCGATTGTACCAGTTTCGATCGAACGGCACCATCTCGCCGACCGATGGATCGATTCGGTGCGCCGGGCACGATCCTGCTGCCTTGAAACTGCCGGCGCGGTATGCTGGCGGCCATGAGACGGCAATTGTTCGGGATCGTATGCATCCTCCTCGGTGCGTGGTGCGCGCCCGGCGCGTTGGGCCAGTCTGCTTCACTGACCGACGCCCAGCGGAAGAGGCTGGCCGAGATCGTGCGGGCCGACCCGGAGGCCGGCAAGCTGTTTGAAAAGCTCAAGCGGGCGGCCGACGACGCGCTGAGCGATACCCCTGACCCGATTGACAAAATCCAGACCGAGGGGAAGCTGCCGGCCGACCCGGCACGGCTCAAGTCGCGCCAGAGCCTCAGGGACATGCCCCGGATGGACGCCCTGGGTTACGCGTATGCCGTCACCGGCAGGGCCGAATACGCCGACAAGGCGCGGCAGTTCATCCTCGCGTGGGCCAAGGTCAATCACTCGGTCGGTGACCCTATCGACAACACTAACTCGAGTGACTGCTGACCGCATACGATCTGACCCGCGGCACGTTTTCCGCGGCCGACCGTGAAACAGCGGATGCCTACCTCCGCGGAGAGGTCGCCGCCGAACAGGAGACGGCCAAGAAGCCTGCCGACAACCACTACAACAACTGGCACAGCCACCGCCTGAAGATGCCTGAAGATCGTGGGCCTGATCGGGTTCGTGCTGCACGATGAGCCGTTGATCGACCGGACCGTGGCGGCATATAAGGAGCAGATCGACCACAACCTCTTACCCGATGGGTCCAGCTACGACTTCCACGAGCGGGACGCCCTGCACTATCACATTTACGACATCACGCCGCTCCTGACGCTGGCGATCGCGGCCCGCAACAGCGGCCGACCTGTATGCTTATCAATCGCCGAAGGGCGGGTCGCTGGGAAAAGGGGTCGCCTTCCTGGTTCCCTTCTCGGACGCAGAAAAGGCGCACGCGGAATTCGTGAATTCCAAGGTGGCGTTTGACCGCAAGAGAGCTGAAGCCGGCGACAAGCATTATCAGGCCGGATCGGCCTTCGAGCCCAAGTCCGCGGTGCCGGCCCTGGAACGGGCGGGGATGTTCGACCCTACAGTGTTGAAGCTCGTGATAAGCCTCTCTCAGCCAGATGCCAAGAGATACCCGACCTGGCAGGCCGTTTTGAATGAGGCGCGACGGTGGAATTTGGGCGGAAGAGACCCAGAGGTTAGACGGTCTTCTGTCGAGTAGAACCAAGTGGAGCTGTATTGCCACACTCCTGCGATTGTTGTAAGAATTCTTTGCATGTCCTCGTCGCAAAGCGATCAACCGACTCTGCTCGACTCACTGCTGAGGCTTCCGCTGGTCAACAAACTGGCGAGGGAAGTCATGGAGTGCGCGCCGCCCCGGGTTTTTGGAGTACATGGTGACTGGGGTGCCGGGAAGACCAGTTTCCTTCATCAGCTCCACTACACCCTCGACGGCATCCCAAGTCGTAAGGACTGGGCAGCCGAGCAGCTAAAGCTCGTGAGCGGAGGGTTCGTCAACCCGACTCAGCTTTACGAAAAGTCAGAAGACGCAGTCGTCGTGTGGTTCGAGGCTTGGCGTTACCAGCATGAACCTGCCCCGGTCGTGGCGCTGCTCCACGAAATGCGCGGGCAACTCGGCCGTCTGATTCGAGCCAAGAACTGGTTCAAAAAAATTGGTGAGGTTACGCTCTGCTCAGCGCTGCTGCAGCTTGAACAAATCGCTAAGTTCGCATGGCTGCAGTCCGCCGCAGGGATCACCACCGTTGGCAAGGGCTCGGGCCTCGCGACGACAATCCAAGAGCAGGGCGAACGTTGGGAGCGCGAGCACCTTGCGGAAAAGCTCCCTGCCGAAGCACTTCGGGAGCAGCTTGAATACGCTATAAAGCAATGCTTGGGCCGTCAGAAAGGAAAGGACGGGGAACGCCGACGCGTTGTCGTCTTGATTGACGACTTGGACCGTTGCGAGCCACAGGCGGCGTTCCGGCTCCTTGAGGGGATCAAGATCTACCTCAATATTCCCAACTGTGTCTTCGTTCTCGGCATGGACCAGCGGATCATTGAGGACGCAATATCCGAATCCGTCCCGGGCGCCGATGACGATGCGGACCTTGCCCGGCGCCGAGCCCGCGAGTATTTGGAGAAGGTGTTCCAAGCGGTGTATCAATTGCCGATTGTTCAGGATGTGCCAGACCACCTTGTCGCTTGGCTGCTCGAAGGCGAGACCGCAATCTCCAGTGACACGGGCAACACCATCCGGCTGTTACTGATCGAATACCCCGGTTGCGTCCCCGCCAACCCGCGCAAGATCAAAGCATTCGCCGCCGTCCTGCGTCGGTTCCTCACCGAACCGAACCGGGAATTGGTGGGCGACGCGAGGTTTGAACCACTGGCGGGTTACAGTGGACTGGCTACTCGCCATCCCTACGAATCACTCGCGCTCATCTTGGCCTCGTGTTACCACTTCCACCCACAGATCTACCGAGTACTTGAGGCGCACCTAGACGCGTTCTATGAGGGCCTCTGGGAGTGGTGCGGGCGGGACAAGCCGGAGGAACAGAAGGACCACCCGTGCATGTTGGGATTAGGACGGGCGTACGTGGTACGCGCACCGGTTGGGGACCGCCCCGCCATCACCCTGCCGGAAATGTACTCGCTGCACGCCGACTATTCCCGTGGCGACATTTTCCGAGTCCAGAAACTGCTTTATGAGGCGCGGCCCTTCACGAGAAAGCAGATCCTCGCGCTTCTTCTGACATAGAATGCTATCGATGGCTAGAAAAACCTCCGAGCCTCGAAGTACCCCGCATCACCGACCGGACGTCCCACCTGAGTGCGGTGACCCGACATGGGTCCGGTTATGGGCCTCTCGCCACTGGCAGGTGGCGGAGCGGACCCCGGATTGGGTCGATGATCCCCTCCAGGACCGCCGCCTCCTGCTTTACTCGAGCGCGCTACGTGATAAGTTCGGATATGTCCGTTTCGTTGGTCTTCCCACACAGGGGAGTCCGGACGATACTCCTATAGAATCGCTCTTCGTGGAACCCGCGCTCTCCCCTGAGCGGATCGACCCCAACCGTCCACCCAACGACTGGCCCGCTTCCATCCCCCTGATCCAAGCCGTAGTTGATCATCCGCGGCTGGTTGTGCTCGGTGACCCGGGATCAGGAAAGTCCACGCTCGCCGCATGGCTTGTTCTCAGTCTGCTATCCCGCGAGAAAAACCGCCTCAAGGGGGCCATCGGTCCACTCGTTCCAGTGCCGCTCGTTATTCGAGATCTAGGGATCAACTACGACATCACCTGGGGTGATTTGCTGGATCGCTTCATCGGCCATTCGGTGGGTCAGGCACTTGGAGACCGCTCACAACTCGAACGAATCTTTGCTCGCGGCCAAGCGATGGTTGTCGTTGACGGCTTAGACGAGGCCGGTGGTACGCCGGTCCGCAAAGCCATGGTCAAGGCTCTTACGGAGGGGTTCCGTAGGTATCCATCTGTCCGGTGGGTCATTACATCCCGTGTGGTTGGGTACGAGGAAGCACCCGTAAACACAACAGAGTATGTTGGACCACCCGGGCTCGACCTTGCGAGCTACGAACAAAACGGAACGTTTTATGGCCTTAGGCTCGTCAACTCTGCGGCGCCAATCATTGTGCCAACCATGGGTGTGGCGTGGTCATCACGGCTCTTCGTTTCGCCGTTTGACGATGAGCGAATTAACATGTTTGTTCGCAACTGGCACGAGCAGCACGAAACGGACCGCGCCGAGCGCCCCATTCGCTCGCGCGAGTTACTCGAGGCCATTGTCCGTTCCCCGTATGTGCAGGGGCTGGCCCGGGTTCCGAATCTGCTGACGATGATTGCGCTCGTTTACCGCGTCTATCTGCGTCTACCCGACGGTCGTGCCTTGCTCTACGAACGCATAGCCCAAGCGTACTTAGAGACGATCGAAACCGCCCGCATGCTGCCCACGCCGGGCCACGCACTTGAGGACATGAAACGCTGGCTCGGCTATGCCGCCTTTCAGATGCAGCGGGCACGGTTTGGGGAACCTGGGGGCACGGTTGATGGCCCGTCGAAAGAGCAGGGCATCCTTGTCTCCCGGGGAACCCTGACGGACTGGATCGTCTTCGCCATGGCTCGGGGAGACTTGGCTGCAGTCGCCCAGCAGCGAGCAACGGCGGAGGCCTTTGTAGACTGGGTTGCCCGGCGCGCCGGGCTGATCATCCCTCGCGCTGAAAACCTCTTCGCCTTTGCCCATCTTTCGTTTCAGGAGTATTTTGCGGCATGGTTCATTGCCGAGCAGGTGACCGGACCGGCATGGAACCGGCCCAAGCGCAGACCATCACCCTTGGCGTTAGGGACGGAATTGACTTCCCTAACGGCCGCCTGCCACGATGTCCACTGGCACGAGACGCTCGTGCTACTTTTCGAACTTCTTGCAGTACGAGGCGACTGGCCCGATGAAATATTGGAGCAATTGCTTTCCCCGGCGGACGACCTGCTGTGGTTCAAGTACTGGAACCCGCCTTCAAAGTCGGAAAACGCGGCCACATTAGCGCCCTCGGCGCCCTTCAGCGACGACTTTGTTCGCGAGGTCCTTTTGGCGCTCTTGGCACGCGACGTTCACTCCGGTTTGTCGCTGGAGTCCCGTCGGATGGCATTTTGGCGCGTGTGGCGTTCAGTTGACTCTGCGTTCGAATCGATGTGGAAAACGAACCTCTTCCATCCTCTGGGCGCTACGGAGCAGTTGTTGCAACCAGATGGCGGGCCGCCCCTCGCTCTTCAAGTTCTCATTGACCCGCCTCGGCCCCTAAGCCTGCACGCGGTTTTCGTGACGAGCGGTCCCACAGATGGGTTGGTCGAAGCCTTGGCGAGCAGCGCCAGCGCGAAGACACTCGCTGTTCTCATTTTGGTTAACATAAGCATGGCCGACCGGGTTTCTGTTTCGGATCAACTTTCGGATCGGGGGGTCGCCGCGCTCGCGAATCCCGCGGCCGGATTCAGCGCGCTTGCGGAATTACATGTTCTCGACACGAAAGTGACAGATCGGGGACTGATGGAACTGTCCCGGCTAGATACCGGCCTCAAAGCCCTTACGGGGCTCAGCATCGGCGGCACCCAGATAACGGACGCGGGCGTTGAGGAGATTTCTCGCCCGGAAACCGGCCTAAAGTCCCTCGCGCGCTTGAGCATCCGCAGCATACAAGTTACGAACGCTTCCCTAAAGGCGTTGGCCCGCCGTGGCAGCGGACTCCAGGCCCTCAGGTCGCTGGACGTCACGAGCCCGCGGATTACGGATGTCGGCTTGGCGGAACTAGCCCGCAGAGCTAGCGGGCTCAAGGGTCTCATATCGTTGGGCGTTCATAGCCCGTTGATCACGGACGCGGGGCTGAGGGAACTGGCGCATGCCGAAAGCGCGCTCAACACCCTCCAATATCTGGACCTCCAGTACACCAACGTGACGGAACACGGTATTGAGATGCTGCGGGAGGCCCGCCCGCAAATCAAGATTACTAGTAGCCTTTCGGTTCTTTCCCGGCGAAATCCGTTGCAATGAATCGGGGGTATCCGCGATAATGGATTGCCCAAACCCATATAATCCTTCCATGCCGCTGCCAGTTCTTCATTCTCGCGGCGAGGTTCGGGCGGAGGATCTCGTCCGCCTCTATCATCGAACCGAACTGCATTACACGCGGCACCTGGGTGAGGAATTGGCCCTGGACGTGGGGACGGCGTTCTTTAATCGCGAGCTGTCGAAGGTGTGGCTGGCCAATCGCGTGCTGGACGCCGCGCTGCCGGACGGCATGTCGCCGGCCGAGGCGGTATCGGCGGTGGATGCGGCATATGGTGGGCAGGGCGTGCGCTGCAGCCAATGGGTGTTGAACCCGGCGGCGGCGTCAGCGCGGACTACGCCGCTGGCGGAATACTTTGTCGCCATGGGCTGGGAGGTCGAGCGGGCGGATATCCTCTGCCTGGCCGGCGCGCCGTCCGGGATTGTGCGCGAAGTGACGGGCCTGACAATCATCCCCGCTCGGGCCAGCTTCCGGCACACGCGGCAACTGGCCGAGGAATCGGCGGCACGGTGGGCGGAGCCGCAGGTCGCCGACGCCGGAATGCTGCACCTGGACGACCCGCATTGGGAC
>Ga0182024_10006642_pt1 | contig 25317 bp, 19 predicted proteins | sample P32metaG_FD_120480 | JGI IMG/M metagenome (GOLD analysis project Ga0182024, IMG submission 120480) | Permafrost microbial communities from Stordalen Mire, Sweden - P3-2 metaG (Illumina Assembly) | ecosystem: Environmental > Terrestrial > Soil > Wetlands > Permafrost | place: Sweden: Stordalen...
CAGCAAAAGGCCCAGTCCGCCGCTGGGGTAATACCCCCACTGACGGCTGTACGGCCACGTCGGCACGGCGCCCAAAAGCAGCACGATCAAAATGATCAGAAGAATGAGACCCATATGGTCCTCCCGTAAAGGGTAAGTGTTTCCTCGGAATAGGAGTTGCAAAAACTGGGCCAGAAAGCGGGCTGGTCCGTGTTGCATTCGGTTCTTCTGCCCGATGCATTGGATAAGTTGAGTATCTTTAGCCGCCGGTGACGACTTGCCACGCCTGCTTCACCGCATCGGGCAAACCGTAGATGTCCATCGCAGTAATCGCCAAGGCGCTGCTCCAACCTGTCACCAGCAGGAAAATCCCCAGCTTCCATTTCCCCATGCGTCTAGTCGAGCTGGTGAAGTGCAGCAACGGGAACATCGCTAACGGCAATTGCAACGCCAGCACGACTTGGCTGAGGTTAAGCAGGTCGTTGACGCTGCTGTTGCCGCGCAGGCCGATGATGAGCACGGCCGGCAAAATCGCCAGGGACCGCGTGATGATCCGCCGCACCCACGGGGTGATGCGCCAGTGCATGAAGCCTTCCATGACGACTTGTCCCGCGAGTGTTCCGGTGATGGTGCTGCTCTGCCCGCTGGCCAGCAGCGCGATGGCGAAAAGCAAACTGGCGGCGGTGGTTCCCAGCAATGGGCGCAGCGTCAGGTACGCGACGCGAATCCAGTCGGTGTTGGCGTCGAAGGTGTAGGTCTGGCCGGCATAGCTCGCCCCGCTTTTGCCGTAAAAGACAATCGCCGCCAGGACCAGGATGGCCGCGTTGACGAAGAACGCGATCGTCAGGGCCATGGTCGAGTCGATCGTGTTGAAGCGGATGGCGCTGCGAATAGATTCATCATCGCGCTGCACCCGCCGGCTCTGCACCAGGGCCGAATGCAGATACAGATTGTGCGGCATGACGGTGGCGCCGATGATGCCGATCGCCAGGAATGCCATGGTGGTCGTATCACCGGGATATCCAACGCCGTGCAGCGTCGGATGAAGCAGGGCCCTTCCCATTTCCAGGAAATTAGGCTGGGTCTGCGGCAGGATGAAGATTTCGATAAAGTAGCAGAGTGCGATCGTCGCGACCAGCAGGAGAATGACCGCCTCGATCGTCCGCATGCCGAACCGCTGCAACGCCAGGAGCAGTAGTACATCGGCTCCGGTGATGATGACCGCCCAGAGTAGCGGGATATGGAACATCAGGTTCAGCGCCACGGCGCTGCCGAGCACTTCGGCCAGATCGCAGGCGCCGATGGCCAGCTCGCACAGCAGGTAATTGGGCCAGCGCGTCCAGCGTGGATACCAGTCGCGGCAGCACTGGGCCAGATCTTTTCCCGTCGCCACGCCGAGCCGCGCCGAGATCACCTGCAGGAAAATGGCCATGATGCTGGCCACTGCGACAACCCAGAGCAGGGCATACTTATACTCAGCGCCGCTGGAAAGATCGGTGCCCCAGTTGCCCGGATCCATGTATCCGACGCTGACCAGCAGCGCCGGCCCGGAGAAGGCGCGCCATTTTTGCCAGAACGCCGCCTGCCGCGGAACTTCGACCGAGCCGTGCATTCCCTCCAGCGAGAGGTAGCCGCTTTCGCCGTTGGACTGAATCAGAATCGTTTTGTCCACTTGAGCCATTGCAAAACTCGCAGAATCCGCATCGCCCTCCACCGGCCGGGCGCACGCGAGCCGTTTCACATATTCAATCTCGGCATTTTGACTGGTCAAAATAAAAATAGCGGGGATTGCGAGATTGTCAAGCGGTCGGACGATGCTTTGCGCCGGCGGCGATGACAGCATAAAATACGCGCATGCAGAGCCGGCAAGAAGTGGCGTTGCCTTCCACTGCCAAGCGCAATATTGAAACCATCGCCCAGGTCGAACAGGCGCTGCTTCGCAAACGCAGCTGGGATGAGCGGTTGGGCCAGGGCGTGGCCCATTTCTTTGGCAGCCTGCTTTTTATCGCCGCCCACATCTGTTTCATCACCTTCTGGATCATTATTAATACGGGCGGGTTCGCGCGAATCGCACCGTTTGATCCCTTTCCATTTTCATTCCTGTCGCTGATCGTTGGGATCGAATTCATTTTCCTCACAACATTCGTGCTTCTGAACCAGAAGCATCAAATTCGCCGCGAGGAGCAATGGTCGCACCTTCATTTACAACTGGTCATGCTCACCGAGCAGGAAGTCACCCGCAATGTGCAGATGCTCAGCGCTATCTCGCTGAAGCTGGGTATTCACGGTGCAGCCAGCGATGCCGAGCTGACCGAAATGGCCAAACCGACCTCCGTCATGGCATTCGTTGGGGAGATCGAAAAATCCCGCGATTCCGGGCTCTCCGCTGACCAGACGGTACTCAATATGGAGAAAGATGCCGCCAAGGACAACCGGGGAAAGAATCCGAAGTAACGAACTGTGTCGCGGAAGGAGAAATCCGAGATGACTCGACTGGGCCATGGATTCGGAGTGTTGTCCTTCGCGCTGATGGTTGTCATCGGTGACGCCCCACAGGTGCGAGGCGCGGTTGTTGATGTGCAGGTCGGGCAGGCGACGGTCGAGGTGGCCGGCGCGGGCGACGAGGCCTTTCGATTGACAGTTTGCTTTGATGGCAAGCCACACCCGGCGCAAAGTGTTTATCTCGCCGAAAACCCCAGTGATGCTGCGTCGGTTGCGGTGAATGAAAATACATGGACGGGCGTGAAGAGTCCGGCGGGCGAATTGCTGATCGATCCGGTGGCCGGGCGATGGACGCTGCGTGATTCGGCCGGCAAGACCCTGATCCCGCCGGGGTCGCTGGGACAATTAACCAGCAACGATCAGACGGGCGCGCCCTTTGTGTTGCTCAACATGGGCTGTGCCTCAGAAAAACGCTTCCGGGCATATGGATGCGGGGATGGCGAAGATGCGCTGCGGCAGGACCACGCCACGGCGGATGTGGGCAACGGACATGCGACCGTGCCGTATTTCTGGACCGATGCCGGCTACGCCGTTTTGGGTGTGGATCGGGATGACAACACTCCACCGTCGTGGACGGCCTCCAGCGATCTGGAGCGGGTGACGTGGGTGTTCGCGGGGAAGTCGGCGGATTTGTACCTGATGCCCGCCGCCAACCTCGTGGATGCGGCCCGCGCCTACGCGCATCTGAGCGGCCCCCCGGCCGTGCCGCCGCGCTGGACGTTTGGATATCTGCAAAGCCGCTGGGGATGGAAGGATCCCGCGTACGTCGACGATGCGATGCAACAGTTTATTTCGCGCAAGCTGCCGGTGGATGCGTTTATCTTCGACTTTGAATGGTACGCCACGTCGCCCGATTACAAACTCAAGCCCGAGGGCTCGCCGACCTTCACGGATTTCAGTTTCAATCCCGCGTTGTTTCCCGATCCGGCGGCGCAGATTTCCGCGCTGAAAACCAACGGGATTCATTTCGTCGTCATTCGCAAGCCGCGGCTGGGTAATTCGGAATTGCTGAAAATCGCCCGGGCGAAGGGATGGATTCTCCAGCCGAAAAACGCTGGCGAGCAGATCGACAGCCGGGTGCTGGATTTCCGCAACCCGGCGGTGCGGCAGTGGTACGCCCAGCAAACGATCCCGCTCTTGCGGCAGGGAATTGACGGCTGGTGGGACGATGAAGGGGAGCTGACGTATACGACCTACTACTGGTGGAATCAGGCGCAGATTGACGCGCTGGCGCAGGTGCGGCCGGGCGCTCGGCACTGGTCCATCGACCGCGCCTTCGCGCCGGGCCTGCAGCGGCTGGGGGTGGCGGCGTGGAGCGGCGATATCCACGCCAGCTGGGACGAACTTGCCAAAACACCCACACACCTGCTGAACTGGAGCCTGGCGGGCATGCCGTACGTCGCCTGTGACATCGGCGGCTTCGCCGGTGAGACGACACCGAGGCTGCTGACGCGATGGATGGAGGCAGGCGTCTTCTTTCCGGTCATGCGGGCGCATTCGGAATTCACCGTCCAGCCGCATTTCCCATGGCTCTACGGGGAGGAGGCGGAATCGGCGATTCGCAAAGCACTGGAGCTGCGCTATCAGCTGATCCCGCTCTATTACAGCCTGGCGCACCAGGCGCGCCAGAGCGGGCTGGGATTGATGCGGCCGCTGGCGATCGATTGGCCGCACGACTGGCACTGCGAGAATCGCTCGGATGAATGGATGATGGGAGAGGACCTCCTGGCGGCGCCCATCCTGGACGACACGGACCAGCGAAGCGTGTATCTGCCAGCCGGAACCTGGTACGCGCTGGACAGCGGAAAGGCGCTGAAAGGCGGCAAGAGCATCGACGTGACGGCAAAGCTGGATGAGACACCCGTCTACGTGCGCGCCGGGGCGGTGCTGACGCTGGGGCCGGTGATTCAGCACACCGACAACCTGCCGGGCGGCCCCTTGGAAGTACAAATCTATCCCGGCAAGGACGGCCAATTTACGCTTGTCGAGGACGACGGGCTGACCACCGATTATCTGAAGGGCCAAGTCCGGCGAACGACGTTTTCCTGGAACGATGCCACGCGAACCCTGAGCTGGAAAATCGACGGGCCATATGAAGGCAAAGATATTTTCACGGACGCGGCGATCGAGGTCATGGATCCGCAGAGAATAAACCAGGTGTCCGCGTCGATTCGCGCTGACGGGTCGCAGGTGATTCCGCGGTAAGTCTGGCGGCTGAAGGTTTCGGGATCGACCACAAATCCGCTCGGATTTGCAGGAAATCGGCCGTAACCGCTGAATCGGCTTATGTTTACAAACAATCCGCAAGTCGAATCTCAGTTCGAACCTTGCGCCAACAAAATTTAAGAAGGTTCCTTCAGGGCAAAATGTTTAGCGGCCGCGCTTGCGCGGCGTTTGTCCCTACCTCAAAACCCAGCACGCCGACAAATGCTCCGGCCCATCCGTTTTTGGTTCCAGTGGCGGGACCTGCGTGGCGCATTTCTGCAGAACGCGGAAGTGCTCACCCCCGCTTTCGATCTCCGTGGTCTGACGCAGGTCCAGCGTCGGCAGTTGGATCCTGGATTTATCCTGCGGCACCGCGGCATCCACCTCGGCGGCGGCCTGGCGGGTGATGTGGCAGCGCGGATGGAACGGGCAGCCCGTCGGTGGGTTCGCCGGGGATGGCACTTCGCCTCCCGGAATGATGCGCGACCCTTTCTTCCGCGGGTCCGGCTCGGGGGCGGCCGACAGCAGCGCGATCGTGTAAGGATGCTTCGGATTCGAATACAGCCGCCGCGCTGGCGCTTTCTCCACGATCCGCCCCAGGTACATCACCGCGATCTCATCGGAGAAATGTTCCACCACCGCAAGGTTGTGGGCGATGAACAGGTACGCGATGTTCCGCTCGGTCCGCAGGTCGGCCAGCAGATTTAATATCTGGCTCTGGATCGACACGTCCAGCGCGGAGACCGGCTCGTCGCAGACGATGAAATCGGGTGAGAGCGACAGGGCGCGCGCGATGCCGATGCGCTGCCGCTGCCCACCGGAAAATTCATGCGGATATTTATAGGCATCGGAGGCATCCAGCCCCACGCGCTGCAGGAGGCTGGCGACCATCTCTTGCCGCTGCCTGCCGCTGGCGATGCCGTGCACCTGGATCGGCTCGCCGATGATGTTGCCGACGCGCATGCGCGGATTCAGGCTGCCAACGGGGTCCTGGAAGATAATCTGCATATGCCGGCGGATTCGCCGCAGCGCTTCCCCGCGATAGGCCAGAAAATCCCTGCCGCGGTACGTGACGCTGCCGGAAGTCGGTGTGATCAGCCGCAGGATGCTGCGGCCGACGGTGGTCTTGCCGCAGCCGGATTCACCCACCAGCCCCAAAGTCTTCCCCGGCTTGATATCGAAGCTCACCCCATCGACCGCCTTGATAAAGCCGACCGTACGCGAGAGCAGCCCGCGGCGGATCGGGAAATAAGTCCTCAAGTCCCGGACCTGCAGCAGCGGGCCATCCGTGGCGGCTGGCGCGGCGAGCGTCGATGGATCGGCCGCCGCGCTCATCGCATCGCCTCGGCCGCCTCGGGACGTTTGAAATCAATGATTGGCTTGGTGATCGGCTTATTCGCGAAGTCCGGGATGTGATGGCATGCCGCCCAGTGCCCCGGCGAAACCTCGCGCAGGGCCGGCTCGACCTCGGCACAGACCGGATCGCTCTGCATGCGCGGGCAGCGCGGATGGAACTTGCAGCCCGCCGGGAACCACCGCGGGTTGGGTACCGTACCCGCAATGGTCTGCAGGCGCTGCCCGACATTTCCCAGGCGCGGGATGGCGCGGAACAAGCCTTCGGTGTACGGATGCTTCGGCGAATCGAACAGCTCGAACACGGTGGCGTGCTCCACAACTTTGCTGGCATACATGACGGCGACGGCGTCGGCGTTCCCGGCCACCACGCCAAGATCGTGCGTGATCAGCAGGATCGACATCCCCCGCTCCTGCTGCAGGCGCCGCAGCAGATCCAGAATCTGGGCCTGGATGGTAACGTCCAGGGCGGTGGTCGGCTCATCGGCGATGAGTAATTTTGGCTGGCAGGACAGGGCCATGGCGATCATCACGCGCTGCCGCATCCCGCCCGACAGGCGGTGGGGATATTCATCCAACCGCTTTTCCGGGTCGGCGATGCCCACATCATGCATGGACTGGGCGGCGATGTCCCGTGCCTGGCGCGTGTTGACCTGCTGATGAAGCTTCACCGCCTCGACGATCTGCTCGCCGACGGTAAAAACAGGATTCAGGGAAGTCATCGGCTCCTGGAAGATCATCGCGATATCCTTCCCGCGGACGGAGCGCATCTGTTTTTCCGAAAGCTGGAGCAGGTCGCGGTCCTGGAACAAAACCTGGCCGCCGAGCACTCTGCCCGGCGGGCTGGGAATCAGACGGAGGATCGAAAGCGCGGTGACCGATTTGCCGCAACCGGATTCGCCCACCAGGGCCAGCGTTTGACCGGGAAAAATCGAAAACGAAACATCCTGCACCGGCTGGATCTGCCCGCGCTCGGCCTCGAAGGCGATGCGGAGATTGCGAAGTTCCAGCAGCGGGGATGCCATGGTTATCTATTTGCTGAGCTTGGGGTCCAGCGCATCGCGCAGCGCTTCACCCAGCAGGTTGTACGCGAAAACGGTCAGGAAGATGGCTAGCCCGGGATAAACGGCGATCCACCACACGAAGGTTCCTCCAACACCCAACGATTGATTGAGCATCTGCCCCCAGCTGGGCACATCGACCGGGCCCAAGCCCAGAAAACTCAGCGTGCTTTCATACAGGATCGCACTGGCGATGCCAAAGCTGGACATCACCAGGATCGGCGTGATGCCGTTGGGCAGCAGATGTCGGAAGAGAATCGATCGCAGCGGCAGCCCGGCGGCAACGGCGGCGTGAACGAAATCCTGCTTGCGCAGACGCAGGAATTCAGCACGTATGAAGCGGGCCTCCCCCGTCCACCCCGTCACGCCGATGATCACCATGATCATGATCAGGCTGCGCCCGTAGAAGGCGACGAAGGTGATCAGCAGAAACAGGGTGGGGATGGCCTCGAATATTTCGATCAGCCGCATGCCAAAGATGTCGATCCGCCCGACGAAGTATCCCATCAGCCCGCCAACGACGACGCCGATGACCACCGCGATGCTCGTGGAGACCAGCCCGATCGACAGTGCGATGCGCGTGGCGTACATCATGCGGCTCAGCACGTCGCCGCCATTGGCTTCGGTCCCCAGCCAATGCACGCGCGAGGGGGGCTGAAGCACCTGGTCGGGATCATCCCGCTGATAATCGTTGGCGGAATAGGGCAGCGGCGCCATCACTTTGAATTGAATTTTCCCCGCCCGCTGCAAGTCGCGGTATTGCTGCCAATCGACCGTGATCGGCGGCTTCACGAATAGGATCGTCAGCGGAATTGAGACGGCCAACACAACCAGGAGGAACAACAATCGCCGCGCGACCGAAACCCGCCGCACCGGCAGCACCGCCAATGTCGCCGCCGCGAGGATGAAAAGTGTGACATCGGTGGGTGTCAGATGCCGCGCAGCGGGAAACGACCAATGCCCACCGATTTTGACCGCCAATGGCTCGGTGTTGGCCAGCATCGGCACGAGCACGGCGACCGCGACCAGCAGGATGATCCATACCAGTCCCAGGCGCGCACCAAAGTCCTGCAACGTATCGTGAATGGCCCGGCCCCAGAACGAGGCGGGCAGCGCCGACTCGGTGTCGGTGCGGGCGGGAATCGGCACGGCGCCGGCGGTCACGTGGCCTCCGATTCAAAGCTCACGCGCGGGTCCGCCATCGCATACGCGATGTCGGCGCCGAGATAACTGATCAATCCCAGGATGCTGGCCACCAATGTTGTGGAAAGCACCATTTCAGGATCCTTATCGAACACGGCATCGACTCCAAGCTTGCCCATGCCCGGGATGCCGAAAATGGATTCGACAATGATCGCGCCGCTGATCAGACCGGGGACGATGGTCGCGGTATAGGTTATCAAGGGGAGCAGGCTGTTTCGCAGAACGTGCCGCCAGAGCACCTGCCGCTCGCCGACGCCCTTGGCGCGGGCGGTGCGGACGAAGTCGGCGGCCATGTTCTCCAGCGTCGCCGCGCGCGTCAGCTTCGACGAAAACGCGAAGCCGGCATACATCAGACAAACTACCGGCAGCACCAGGTGCCAACCGGTATCCAGCAGCCAGCCGCGATGAAATCCATCAGCCAGCGTTGGCAGGAAATTCATCTCATCATCGCGCAGATCGTGCAGCCCGGCGGCGGGGAACCAGTGGATGAAATTCTTGTTAGCCAGGTATCCGACCAGCAATACCCCGGCCCAGATCTGCGGGATCGACCAGAGTCCCAGGAAGACCGATCCGCCGACGACATCGCCGATGCCGCCGCGATGCTGCGCGGCCTTCAATCCCGTCCAGAGCGAGACGCCGATCATAATCGGGATGGTGATCACATTGAGCAGCAGCGTGACCGGCAGGCTTTCCTCGATCATGGCCAGCACCGGCCGATGCGAGATGATGCTTTCGCCCAGGTCCGGCGATTTAAAACCGAAGCGACGAGAGCTTGGCCAGCCAACTCCGGCATCCTTCACCCCGAGCGGCGAGACCTTGTTCAGCCAGACCAGGTATTGCACGGTCAGGGGCTTGTCCAGGCCATATTTTTTTGTGTAGAATTTTTCGATGGCCTGCCGGGCGCGGGGGTCCAGGCCGCTCTCGCGGTTGACGATCACCGAGCGCATCCCGCCGGGCGCGAACGCCATTACCGCGAACGTCACGACCGTCATGCCGATCAGTGTCGGGATTATCAGCAGGAGCCGCCGGGCGATGTAGGTACCCATGAATTACTTGTATTTCTGCATCGCCGCCGGAACATACCACGGAATGGGCATCACCCAATCCTGAACATAATTCAGACCAGTCTTGGCCAACTTCACATTGGCAATGCGCTTGTCGAACAAGCGGATCAACTTGGCGTTTTCCAGAAATGTGTAGGGCTGATCCTCGTGCAGGATGCGATCGCATAGATGCCATTTCTCCATGCGCTTGTCATCGTCGACGGTGTATTCCGCATCGTGGAGGGCGGCGTCGAATTGCGGGTTGGTGTAACTCACGAAGTTGTCTCCCTGGTCCCTGATCGAGGAGGAAGAAAACATTTGCTGGATGTCGTCTTCCATCGAGCCCGAGCCCCAGGCGAGACTGATGGCGTCAAAAGCGCGAGACTTCATCCGACTGTCCATCACCGTCCAATCCACCGGATCGAGTTCCGCGTCAACGCCCGCGCGGGCATAGTTGTCCTTGATGTACTGCATCATGCGGTCAATCGTCTGGCTCTTGGCCGGATACGTCAGTTTGAAGGAGAACGGCTTGCCATCGGCCAATGTCATCGCGCCGCTGCCAGTCCGGTCCTCGATGCCGACTTCTTTGAGCAATGCCTTGGCTTTATCGGGATCATATTGCCAATCGACCAGTTTCGGATCGTGCTGCGGGCTCAAAGCCTGGAATGGACCGGGCGCCGGTGTGGAATATCCCAGGAATATGCTTTGGCAGATGCCGTTACGGTCGGTCAGCATCGTCATCGCCTGGCGAACACGCCTGTCATTGAAGGGCGGGCGCTGCATGTTCCATCCGATAAAGCTGTACCCGGTCAGCGGCGATTGATAGATCAGCAATTGGCTGCGATCCATGATTTCGTGTTTGGTTCTCAGCTGCATGTATTGCTCGGGGAACAGTGCCACGGCGTCCAGCTCACCGTTGCCATACATCACCAGATTGGTCACATCGTTTTCAACCTGATAGAAAACCAGCCGATCGAAGGATGTCGGCAATCCCCAGTAACGCTCGTTGCGGAACAACTCGATCTTGCCCGCGCCGGGTTTCCAGTCGGTCGGACTGGCCATGCGATATGGGCCGGTTCCCAAGAGAAGTCCCACGCTGTCGTTGTATTGTTCGGGTGTGTAGGCGCTGTAGAATTTTTTTGAGAGGATTCCCATCCCCGAGGCCGTGACGAAGCCCAGATAATATGGAACCTTGAATTTGAAGACGACTTCGTCGTTGCTGACTTTTTCAACGGATTTGATCTTGTCCAAATAGGAGCGGTCCCGGGGCGCATCCACCTTGGGGTTCATTGTCCAGTCATACGTGAAGACGACATCATCGGCTGAAAATGGCGAGCCGTCAGAAAACGTGACGCCGTGTCGGAGCTTGAAATCAATGATAACGGCAGGCGGGCAATCCGGCTCAGCGCCGATGTCCAGCTCGCTCTTACCCTCCTTTGAGTGCGCGCTGACATAGTCCCGCCACGCCTGGGAATTGTCGGTCTTTGTCCAGCTTGTCGCCAGCAGTGGCATGAATTTGAGGCTCTGCGTGTCCTGATACGCCAGAGATTCCAGCACCCGGCTCTGGATGATGTAGGCATATTGATCCCCGGCCAGGAGCGGCGTGATTTTCCCCACCGCGCCGGGGAAATTCTCCACCAGCCAATCTCCCTGGTCATATTTCCCCTCCGCCCGCAGCTTGCGAAGCTCAGGGAACGCATCGTCCGCGGCGGTCTGCTGCGACGGTCCGGTGGTCGGTGAAAACGCCACCCCCTGCTCCAGCACGCGGTGAATCGCCACCAGCTCGCGGAGCTGATCCTGAGATTGATTCTGGAGATCGCGGACGAGCTGGTACTGGCGGTCATATTCCTTCATCGCCAGCGCGACCATGATGATGATGATGCCGACCAGCAGGAAAAGAAAAAAATCCTTGATGCCGAAACGGTTGTCCATGGCTGGGAAATCTTTAGATTTTGGCCCCGTCGCGCTTCGGATCCCACGCATCGCGCAAACCGTCGCCAACGAAATTCAGGGCCAGCAGCGTCACCGCCAGAAGCGTACACGGAAAAACCAGCGGCCACCAGCACGGCCCCACCGGCGTCAGCGACAACGGCAGCCCGTCGCTGGCCAGCGAGCCCCAAGTCGGCAACGGCTTCTGAATCCCGATCCCCAGAAAGCTCAGGAACGATTCCTGCAAAATCGCCGACGGCACCGCCAGCGTCGCATAAACCGTGATCGGCCCCACCAGGTTGGGCAGCAGGTGCCGCAGAAAGATTCGCCATTGCGGAACACCCGCGGCATGGGCGGCCTCGATGAACGGCAACGACCGCAGCGACAACACCTGCCCGCGGATCACCCGCGCCATCGTCAGCCAGCTCACCAGACCGATCGACAGAAACAGCACGACCAGGTTCGACGCCATCGGATTGAGCATCGGATGCCCGTGGATTTTCATCCCGTTGAGCAGCGGCTCCAGCGCGATCTTGAACAGGATGACCATCAGGATGTAGGGCAGCGCGTACAGGACATCGACGATGCGCATCAGCAGCGCGTCCAGCCATCCCCCGCGATAACCGGCGACGATTCCCACCCCCACGCCCAGGACGAGGCTGATCGCCGCCGCCGCCACGCCGATCGTCAGGCTGATCACCCCACCGAACAGGCACTGGCCCAGGAGGCTCTGCCCCAGCCTGGTCGTGCCGAAGAGCATCCACAGCGGCCGCACCTGCGGCGGCGCCAGCGGGACTTCAGTATGTTGCCCATCGTAATAAAAATTTGAATTCGAGTTGGCGGTCCAGAAGAGAGAGACCAGGCAAAGCAGCAGCATCGCGCACAGGACCGCCCCGCCGACGGCGATCCGCCCGTTGCGCAGCCGGCGCGGTGTGCCCCGCGCCAAGGGCGCCGCGGCGGACGGGGAATGGAGCACGGGCGTCGCTGTCATGTGGCCGCCGACCTGGCCGTGATGTCGATACGCGGATCGATCAATGTATATCCGATGTCCACCAGCAGGTTCAGCGTCAACAGAAATGCCGCGTAAACCAGCACCGTTCCCAGGATCAGCGTCTGATCCCGGTTCTTCACCGCGTTGACAAAATGCAGGCCGATGCCGGGAATGTTGAAGACGGTCTCGACGACGAATGACCCGGTCATCGCATCCGCCAGCGCCGGCCCCAGGTACGTGAACACCGGCAGAAACGCATTGCGGAAAACGTGCTTCCAGATCACCTCCGTGCGCGAAAGGCCCTTGGCGCTGGCGGTGCGGACGTAATCGTTGCCCAGCGTATCGAGCATCGAGACGCGCATGAGCCGGGCGATATATGCCATCGGCAGCAGCGCCAGCGCGAACCCCGGGAGGATCAATTGCTTCAGCGATCCCCATCCACCGCTGGGCAGCCAATGCAGCCGGTCGGAGAAAATTGCCAGCAGCATTCCCGCGACGACGAACGGCGGCAGGCTGATGCCGATCAGGGCCACGCCCAGGCTCGTGTAATCCAACACCCCACCGCGCCGCAGCGCTCCGAACACACCGATGGCGCATCCCCCCACCATGGCAATCAGCATCGCGAACAGTCCCAGCGTGATCGAGACCGGCAGCGAATATCGCAGCACGTCGTTCACGCTCCAACCCTCATACGAAAGGCTCGGCCCCAGGTCGCCGTGGAAGATCAGCCGGGTGGGATAATATCCCAGGAATGAAAGCACGCTGTCGGCGTGGAATTCGGCCTTGAGCGAAGCTTCGGCGGCGGCGGGAAGCTTGCGCTCGGTCTGTCCAAACGGTGTGCCGGGCACCACCCACACCAGCGCGAAGGTGATCAGGTAGATCACCACCATGATCAGCGGCAACTGCGCGATCCTCCATGCGATGAAGCGGGTCATTCAATGCTCCGCGTGGACTCCCTGGAACATCAAATATTCGTGCGGGCTCAGTGGAATCCCCGTCACGTTGCTGCGGAACATGTAAACGCCCACGTAAGTGTACAGCGGAACGATCGGCGCTTCATTCAGCAGGATATTCTCCGCTTCCGAGAGCAGTTCGAACCGGCGGTGCGGGTCCTGCTCGGCCTGCGCGGCGGCGCAGAGCTGATCGTACTTGGCGCTGGACCACTTGGCGTTGTTCTCCTCGCTGTCGCTCTTGTACATGTCGGTGAAAGTGGATGGATCGTCATAATCGCCGTACCAGCCCGAACGCGCGATGTCGAATTGCTGCGTGTTTAGCCATTTGCCGAACACCTTGACCTCGACGCCGTTCAATTCCGTCTCGATGCCCAGGTTGTTGAGCCATTGTCGTCGGATGATCTGCGCGATGTCGCCGTGGGTGGCCTCGGTATTGAAAAGAATTTTGAGGCGTGGAAAACCCGCTCCGTTTGGGTACCCCGCCTGCGCCAGCAGCGCCTTGGCTTTTTCCACGTCATAGGGCAATCCCGGTGGTGATTTGTATCCTTCGAAAATCCCCTTGGGGATCAGATCGCAGCTGATCGGCTGATTCAGCCGCCCCACTTCGCGGACGATCTGCTCCTTGTCGATCGACATCGCCAGCGCCTGGCGCACGCGCACATCGGTCAGCGGGTTGGGTCGCCCGCCCGGCAGCTTCGGCAGGCAGTTGAATGTGTAGTAATAAGTTCCAAACGCGTTGAAGATATGCAGATCGTTGCGCCCCCCGGCTTTGAGCATCCCCGCCGCTAGCGTCGGATCCACATCCGCCAGCCAATCCACCTCGCCCCGGTCATAGGTGCGGAACTCGGCCAGCGGATCTTCATCGTAAATCTGATCGATGATGTGCGTGCGCAGGCTGGCTCGATTCCAGTAATACGGCGAAGCAACCATGCGCAGCCGCCGCTTGAATTGCCATTCGGCCAGGTAATAGGGCCCATTGGTAACCAGGTTGGGCGGCCGCGTGAAGGCTTTGTCGTAATTGACCGCGCCGGTCACGGGATCAACGTTTTTGAAATGCTCCATCGAGGCTTCGTTCATCGGATAAAACGGCGTGAAGGCGCACAACGCGGGGAAAAATGGGATTGGATCGACCAGTATCACGCGCAGCGTGCGATCATCCAGCGCTTCCTCACCCACGGATGAAATATCCGGAGGCTTCACGTCCGTGCGACCGGCCAGCCGGGCGCTGCCATAGGCCGCGAATGCGTCGGAATATTCCTTCGCCCCTTTGATGTAATAGTGCAGATAAGTGTATTCCCCCGGCGTCTCCAGAAATCGGCGCCAGGAAAACAGGAAATCCTTCGCCAGCACCAGCTCGCCGTTGCTCCAACGCGCATCCGGGCGGATGTGAATCGTCCAGACCTTGTGCGTTTGCGGATCGACGGTGGCCGAATCGGCGCATCCCAGGATGGGCCGCAGCGTCACCGGGTCCAGGGTGTACAGCCCTTCCCACAGCGCAAACGCCAGACGGATGTCCTGCATCCAGGACATGTCGTTGATGTCCAGGGACTTGTTATCGCCGCGATTGATGAAGGAAAAATCGGCCCGATCCTGCCCGCCGTGCGCTCCCGACCAGATGACCGCACCGCAGACCAGGGCGGCCATCACCAGCGGGATCACCAGCAGGCGGATCATCCGCCCTGTCCGGTGGCGCCCGCCGTCTCCTTGCTCAGATCAGGCAGGTTCGCAGGCAGGGCGGCGGGGGCATTGGCCTGGTCAACATCCGGACGCTTCAGCCCCGAGAATTGCTGCAACGCGACCAGATCCGGGTAAACAGCCTCAGACGCCTTGCGGATTGTGTCCGGCCGGCTGGATGCGCGCAGTTGCTCCACATCCGCTAACGCGGAACCGAGTCCGGGGTTAGTGAATTGCGCGTTGGCCAGCTGATGCAGGTAATACGCTTCGTGATTCAGTGCGGTGATCAGGTCACGACTTTGGTTGCTCGGCAATGTTGCGGCGCGTGCCCCAGCCCAGGCGATCAGATCGGAGGCGCACTGCACGGCGCGGAACTGCTCTTCCTCTTTCAACGACGGCCAGTTCTTCGCATCCAGCAAAAACTCCGACGGGTGCGTGTCATATTCCGGCTGTTCCGGCAAGCCCGACTTGTACAATTTCAAGCGCGCTTCCTGCACGCCCAAGTTCGTCAGGATCAGGCACTGCATGCCAGCATCGTTTAACGGGCCATTGATCGCTAAATTGACCGGATTCAACCCCCAGTACGCCTCGTACGCCAATATCCCCGCCAACGGCGGCGCGGAGTGGTTCGCCACCGCATCCACGATCCCCTGCCGCAGCGCGTCAAGATCCCCCGGCTTGACGCCCGGACCGCCATTGAGCGCGAATCGAAGTAAGTTCAGTGCCGCCCGCTGTCCCCAGAGTACGACGGCATCTGATTTGTCCTTCATCAGCGCCAGCGCCGACGGGAGCATGTTGTCAAACTGTGCTTGCTCGGTCACGTCCCGCGCGATGATTCCGAAATTCACCCGCGCCCGCACCGGAAGAGTCGGCTGCGCCAGTGCCGCTATGATCGCCTTATTCAGCTCGTCGCTGTAAACGTCCAGATATGCCGACGAAGTGTTCGCGGCATTGGAGCCCAGTTGTCGCTCATTCACCAGCCACTGCCGCGCGCTGCTGAGTCCCGCCGTGTCGGTGGCCTTGGATAGCTTGTCGACCTGGGCCTGGATCATCGTGGCAATCTGGGCACGGTGCGACTGGGGATTGGAATCAGCATCTTTCCAGGCACTGGGAATGCCGGGGTCGAGCACCACCGCCGCCGGCTCGTCCGCCCGGACGGGAAGACACCAGAGGCAGCTCAGGACCAAAATACACAGTGCGAGCCGACAACTCATGTTGAGGATTTCTCCAGCCGGAAGCCAGCCAGAGTCCGAACCGTAACCGCCGCAAATTCAAGTGTCAAGAAAAACTCCAACGCACGCACAGCCGCCCAATAGCCGCCACGATGCGCCTCCGATAATGCCGCGAATTCCCGCCCGTCGCGGCGTGCCAATTCTACCCGCCGGGCTCCCGGATTTTCCACCATCGGACGATTGACATCCCCAGCAACAGCCGATTAAATACACGACTCATGCGATCGATCCTGCCATCGTTGCGAGTTGCCGCCGGCCTACTCGGCCTGGCACTTACTGGCGCGCTATCGTAGGACCTGGATCCATTACTGGTGTTATCGGGCCCTGCGATCAAAATCGTGGGGCTTTTTCTTTTGGTGGAACTGTTGCAAGGAGCGGCCATGGAAAACGTACGAATCTTCGACACCACGCTGCGCGACGGCGAGCAATCTCCCGGCGCAACGCTCACCCGCGGCGAAAAGGTGGAGATCGCGCGGCTCCTGCAGACCATGGGCGTCGATATTATCGAGGCGGGGTTCCCCGTCAGCTCGGACGGTGATTATGAATCCGTACAGGCCATCGCCGCCGAGCTGACCGACAGCGTCGTCTGCGGACTGGCGCGCTGCCATCCCCGCGACATCGAGCGCGCCGGCGAGGCCGTTCAGGGCGCCAAGCACCCGCGCATCCACGTCTTCTGCGCCACGAGCAAAATCCATCGCGATCACAAGCTCAAAAAAGGTAAGGAGGAGATCATTCGCCTGAGCGTCGAATCGATCCAGCAGGCGCGCCGGTACACCGATGATGTGGAGTTCTCCCCCGAAGATGCCAGCCGGACCGAGCTGGAATTCCTGGAGGAAATCACCCACGCCGCCGTCGAAGCCGGCGCCACCACCATCAACCTGCCGGACACCGTCGGCTACGCCATGCCCAAGGGCTATGGGCATATCTTTTCCCACCTGCTGGCCAAACTGCCCATTTTGGCCGAGAAAAAAATCATTCTCTCCTGCCATTGCCACAATGACCTGGGCCTGGCGGTGGCCAATTCGCTGGCGGCGATCGAGAACGGTGCTCGCCAGGTCGAGTGCACCATCAACGGCATCGGTGAACGCGCCGGAAACGCCGCGCTGGAAGAGATCGTCATGGCCCTGCGCACGCGACCGGATTACTTCAATGTCTCCACGAAGATCGATACCACGCGCATCTATCCGGCCAGCCGAATGGTCAGCACGCTGACCGGCCTGCTCGTCCAGCGCAACAAGGCCATCGTCGGTGAAAACGCGTTCGCACATGAAGCGGGCATCCACCAGGACGGCGTGCTCAAGTTCCGCGAAACCTACGAGATCATGGACCCGGCTTCGGTCGGCATCCCCAAGACGTCGCTGGTGCTCGGCAAGCATTCCGGCCGCCACGCCTTCCGCGATCGCGTCAGCTTCCTGGGATACCGGCTGAACGATCCGCAGCTGGAGGCCGCCTTCGTCAAGTTCAAAGCACTGGCCGACAAGAAAAAGGAAGTCTTCGACGAAGACATCGAAGCCCTGGTCGACGATCAGCTGGAATTGGCAACCGGCATGTGGGAACTGATCGGCCTGCAGGTCACCGCCGGTGGGAATACGGTTCCCACCGCCACCGTCACCCTGCGCAACAGCGAGGGCCAGACGCTGCAGGACGCCAGCGTCGGCGACGGCCCGGTCGATGCCATCTATTCCGCCATCGCCCGCCTGACCGGTGTGAAGGTCGCGCTGACCGACTACCGCATTCGCTCGGTAACCAAAGGCAAAGAGGCACTCGGCGAAGCGCACGTCGAGCTGGAGCACACCGGCCGCAAAATCCGCGGCCGCGGCCTCAGCACCGATATCCTGGAAGCCAGCGCTCTGGCCTATCTCGCCGCCATCAACCGCCTGCGCAGCCTGAGCAGCCGCGAGAAGCTGATCACGCAGCATTCCGGGGTTTGAATTTGGTGATTGGTGATTGGTGATTGGTGATTGGTGATTGGTGATTGGTGATTGGTGATTGGTGAGTAACAAATGGAACCTCCGAATAACCATCCCGCAGACGCGATATCCAAACCGGCATGGCCACTTTCAGTGGCCATGTCTTCAATTGATTCACAAACCAATCACCCTCTCGCCGCGCGAACGAATAGACGCCGCCGCCCGTCTCTGCTAAACTCGCGCGCCGTTCGCGTAAAACTTTCGGATTAATTCCGGGGTGTAGCTCAGCTTGGTTTAGAGCGCTTGGTTCGGGACCAAGAGGTCGAAGGTTCAAATCCTTTCACCCCGATTTTCAAATCGCCTGTATTACACAAACGCGCGGGTAGTGACGAGGCAAGAGGCCTGATCCGGACGAGAAAACGTAGAAAAAGTTCCGTAGGTTTCTGCTGCGCGGCTGCGATTCACGGCCCAAGTGCGCCCGGAGTGATGGGTGTCTAATAAGCAAATTCTTTGGTCGGATTTTGCGCCAAGGCAGTTTGCACGTGCAGCACAGTCACCCGGCGATTGGTTCGGAACAGCCCAGATGCTGATGTCCGCTGCTGACATCGTAAAGGGAAACGTCGCCGTTCAACTGATGCTTTCTGGGTTCGCTTTCGAGAACATAATCAAGGCGATAATGGTAGCGCGCGGCCTCCCTGCCGTCGCGGCCGGGCGACTCACCGGCCGTTATCTAGGCGCTCACAAGCTGGCTTCGTTGGCGGGTAACATCGGACCGGTCACGGCCGATGAAAAGATAATGCTAGACTGGTTATCAACCTTCGCGCGCTGGGCTGGCAGGTATCCGATCCCGCTCACAGAAGGTGAACTGATCGAGTCGCTATGGCAGATCGAATGGCAGGTAACCGCTCGCGCATGGTGGGAGCGGCGGGTTGACGAAATTTTCGCCGCTGGCTGGATCTTACTGCCGGATGGGACGCGGAGCGGACCACCGATGCCCGTATGGCGACGATCGGAGGTTGTACGGTTTCCATCAGTTGAGATAGGGCCGCGACGCCATGCAGAGCGGTGATTGACGAGCAATACTTTAGAAAAAGCTCAATTGGTGTCCAACCAACCCGATTGAGATGAGCATTCGCAAAGTAAATCTCTTTGCGGGGAGATTTATCCCGTTTTATTACGGCTGGTAAACCCGCACGTATTTAATGTGCATCGACTGCGGAAACGTCGAAGATGCGTCCGGCGAGTGGGGCCATTCTCCGCCGACGGCGTAGTTCAGGATGATGAAAAATTTCTGGTCGAATGGTGCGGGAAATGGCGCGGTGGCCGAGTGCCAATCGTTGATCCCGCCGTAATAATTACCGTCGACATACCAGCGGATCTCCCTGGGTTCCCATTCCATCGCATAGACATGGTAATCTTCGGTGAAATCGCCACTGGGCATGGCGGTTTTCGCTCCTGTGTGGATGTCGCCGTGCTCGCCGCCGTAGTGGCAGGTGCCGTACAGGATGTCCGACTTGTTGATGAGTTCCATGATATCGATCTCACCGCTGCGCGGCCATCCGCCGTAGGTGCTGTCCTGAGGCATCATCCAGAAGGCCGGCCAGTTTCCCGCCTGTGCTTTGGGCGCTTTGATGGAAGCTTCGATACGGCCATACAAACATGAGAATTTTTTGCTCGTGGTCATGCGCGCGGAAGTAAACCTGTGTCCATCGTCATCTTTCAGAGCGGTGATCACCAGTTCGCCGTTCTCGATATGGGCGTTTTTCGCGCTGTCGGTGTAATATTCCAATTCCCCGTTGCCTCCGCCGTTGCCATTGATTTCAAAGTTCCACTTGTCCATGTCGATCTGCTTATCCTTACTGAAGTCGTCCTCCCAGGCGAGCTTCCAATCGGCATGAAGTGCGGTACCTGCGGTGGCGCTTCCACCGCCTTTGAATTTGAATTGGTCGCCGGTAGCGCCGTCCGAACCTGCCGTGGTGGGTGTGGACGCGGGCGACGTTGTAAACGATAGAGCGAAAAAAACAGCGCTTCCAAATAGGAGCACGCTTAGAATTCTGGGGAGGTTGGTTCGCATGGAAGGATTGTCGCGGGCGGGGCTTTAAGGGTCAACCGTTGTCAAAGACAACTACATGCTTGCGGCCAGCAAATGCTCGTATTGCGAATTCCTTGCGACATAAGCGGCGATGAATGAACACGCGGGAATCACCTGTAACTGTTGCTGGGCGGCGTAATCCAGGGCGACCTTGGCCAGCGCGCCGCCGAAACCCTGGCCGCGCAGCTCGCTGGGAACTTCGGTATGGGTGAAGACGATTCGATTCCCATTCTCCTGGTAATCCAATACCGCCAGGCGGCCACCAATGGTGGCTTCGAAACGATGTCTCTCGACGTTGTGCCTGATGTCATTCATAAATGAAAGAAAGTCGCGCGCACCGCGAGCATGCTAATGACTCTCCGCAGCCGCAGTTGCCAGCACCATCCGGCGCGCCGTCGATCCGGGACGGCGATCGGGTGTCAGAATCCCCTGGAAATTCAGCGGGTCGGCGGGGATCGCCGAAATCTCATGGCCGCAGCCATTTCGGCGCAAGCGGCGAAGCAGCTCAACGGCGCTGCCCAGCGCGAATTGTTCTCCCGAAAACCCGGTGACGAACCGCCCGCCGCGCACTTCACCGCGCAGTTCCATGCGGCGGTAGATTCGTGAAAGAGACAGCCAGCTCACGGGCATCCGCTCGCGCTCGACCGTTCGGCGGAAGACGATCCCGGTGCGGCGCAGCAGTTGTCGCGCGACCATTTCATTCAGGTCATCCCGGTTTTTCTCTGGAACGGCGCAGCGGAAACAGCACCAGCGGCCAACCGCCTTGAGCGCGTGGCGCCGGCGCGATGGGGGCGTGATCATCTGTCGCAACGCCGCGAATGAATCGCATGTGATCACCCCGCGCGCCAGCAGATCGGCCAGGCCCATCTCAACATGCGCCGGCACCAGGTCGGCCGCCCGGGGAAGATTCTGCGGGAACATCGGGCCGCGCGCGCTCAGCACGCGCAGCAGATCGGCGGCGGGACCACCCATCCCGTCGGTCGTCGGCGGCTCGGCCAGCGACAGCCAGTCGTCCAACTCGTGCCGCGGCACGATGGCGATCGGCGTGACACGGATGGCGCTGCCGGCGCCGCCCCAGAGCCGACCCCAGGCGAATTCGCCCGACAGCGTGATCTCATCGAGCCATTCCCGACGATACCCGCGCACACGGCTCGGCAGCACGTGCGCCTCCCACGCCCACGCGGGAACCTGGAATCCCGCCAATTGCCCCAGCACTTCCGCCACGCCGCGCGGGCCTTCCAGCATGTAATCTTCATCCGCATGCTGCCAGCAGGCGAGAAACTGCAGGAATTGGCTGGGGCTGGCCGGCTCGATCTCGCGCCGCAGCTTCTCCACCGTGGAACGGTGAATGCGCGCCAGCAGACGCCGCTCGCACCAGGCGCTGCGCCCGTCGAGCCGCGTGCGCAGGATGGCGCCCTCGTGCTCCAGCTCCAGCAGCAGCGCCTTCTCCTCGCCGCGCAACGAGATGCGCGGATCGTCTTCGAAAACCGGGCCCAGCCCCTCCAGCCGGCCGATCAGGATCTTCTTCAGATCGGATGAACCATCCACCGCGAACCAGCGGCCATCGGTGTGCACGACACGATTCTGGCCCGCCAGCGATATCAGCCATGGCGTCCATTCGGCCGCTTCCTCATCCGTGACGAAACCGAGCCACACCAGCGCATCGTGCACCTCCTCGGCCGATTCCGGCTGCGGCCACGCTTCCGCGCGGACGCGCTGGACGGCGGCCGGATCGAGAGCGCCCAGACCGTCCATTGTGCGTACATCCAGCGTGCGGCGGCTCAGGACCGCCTGCGTGCGGCGCTCTTCCAGCGGGGCGTCGTCCAGGAACGTGTACAATTCCGAATTGAGTATTCCCCGCGCGAAAGCCGACGGCTCGGTCGTATCCACCGCGACGCGCTCGATCGTTCCGTCGCGAAGGTCCTTGAGGATATTGATCAGACCCTCGACATCGGTGGCCTCGCTGAGGCAATCGTCGATCGTCTGCCGCACCAGCGGATGATCCATGGGAACTTCCAGATCGCCCGGCGGCAGGTTCTCCGGGCACGCCACCGCCGCGGGGAAACTGGCCGCCAGAAGATCGGCGGCGCGCATGCGAAGAATCTGCGGAGGCACCGGCTTGCCGTTCTGGAAACGCTCGAGCATCAGCGACCGCGTCGCGTTCCAGCGCCAGCGCGATTCGAACATTGGCTGATCCAGCACCGCCTGCGTCAGCACCTTGCGGGCGCTGTTGGGATGCAGGTAGTCGAAAACGTCCTCCAGCGGAAAACTGTGCTGCGGGCCCAGCGACAGGACGATGGCTTCCTCGTTGGCCGCGGCCTGCAGCTCAAAACCGAACCCGCGGCAGAACCGCTTGCGCAGCGCCAGGCCCCAGGCGCGGTTGATCCGCCCACCGAACGGCGCGTGCAGGACCAGCTGCATCCCGCCGCTCTCATCGAAAAATCGCTCCAGCACGATGCGCTTCTGTGTCGGCACGGCGCCCAGCACGCGGCGGCCATCGGCGACAAAATCGGCGATCTGCACCGCCGCCTCCGCCGGAAGGGCCGGATCACCTTGCAGCACCGACGCGTCGATGGCCTGCTCGCGCAGATCGGCAATCTCCGCCGACAGCTCCGCCGTGCGCGACGGGCCTTCGCCAAGCCAGAACGGGATCGACGGCGGCTGGCCCTTCGCATCGGCGACACGCACCACCCCGCGATCCACTTTCATGATGCGCCACGATGTGTTGCCCAGTTGAAATATATCGCCGACGTTCGCCTCGACGGCGAAATCTTCGTTGACGGTGCCAACAAACGTGTTGTCCGGCTCCTGGCGCACCTGGTAGTCGGCGACGTCCGGGATCGCCCCGCCGCCGGTGATCGCTGTGATGCGCGCCCGCTTGCGCGCCATGATCCGACCGCCCACCGCATCGCGATGGAGCAGGCCGCGCCGGCCGTCGAGATGCATTCCGATCACGGCATCAAAATCCGCGCGCTTCAGATCGCGATACGGCCAGGCCCGGGTGAACGTTTCGAACAGCGCATCCTCGCGCCACCCCTCTTCGCCAGCAGCGACGCAGGCGGCGACGATCTGCTGGGCGAGAATATCCAGCGGCGCCGCCGGCTGTGGCGTGCGATCGAGGTCGCCGCGCTTCATCGCGCGCAGCAGCGCCGCCGCTTCGACCAGCTCATCGGTGGTCAGCGGGAAGAGCCGGCCCTTAGGAATCTTGCCGATCGCATGGCCCGATCGCCCGACGCGCTGCAAAAATGTGGCGATCGACCGCGTGGCGCCGACCTGGATAACCAGGTCCACCTCGCCGATGTCGATTCCCAGTTCCAGCGACGCCGTCGCTACCAGGGCGCGAAGGCTGCCGGTCTTCAGGCGATGTTCGGCATCCAGCCGCCGCTGCTTGGATAGGCTGCTGTGATGGCAGGTGACCTGCTCTTCGCCCATCACGTCGGTGAGGCGGGCAGTCACGCGCTCCGCAAGCTTGCGCGTGTTAACGAAGACCAGCGTGGTGCGGTGCGCCTCGATGAGGCGGGCGATCTGCGCGTAAGTCTCATCCCACTGCTCGTGCGAGCAGACGGTCGAAAGCGGCGACGGTGGAACCTCGATCGCGACGTCCATCGGGCGGCGGTGGCCGACATCCACCAGCTCGCACTCGCGCCCCACGCCGACCAAAAACCGCGCCACCTCACTGAGCGGCTTTTGCGTCGCCGAGAGCCCGATCCGTTGGAACGGCCCGGCCAGCGCCTCCAGCCGTTCCAAAGACAGCGCCAGGTGCGATCCGCGCTTGTCCCGCGCCAGGGCATGAATTTCGTCAACGATCACGGTTTTCACCGTGCTGAGCATTTCCCGTCCGCGGCGGCTGGTGAGCAGGATGTAGAAAGATTCCGGCGTGGTCACGAGCAGATGCGGCGGCTTGCGCAGCATGGCGGCGCGGTCGCGCGGCGGTGTGTCACCGGTCCGCACCAGCACGCGGATTTCCGGAAAGTCCCGGTCCATCGCCGCCAGCTCGGCCAGCGGACGCTGCAGATTTTTCTGCACATCGTTGCTCAGCGCCCGCAACGGGGAGATGTAGAGCACCTCGGTCTTGTCCGACAACACCGCGCCCTGCCGCGCCAGGCTGTCGATGGCAGATAGATATCCCGCAATCGTCTTGCCCGTGCCCGTAGGCGCCGAAATTAATGTATGCCGGCCCGATCGGATGCGCGGCCAGCCCTCGCGCTGGGCCTCGGTCGGCTGGCCGAAGCGATCGTTGAACCAGCGCTGGATGGTTGGATGAAAGTGCCCGAGCGGCATGCTCCAAGTATAGGTCTGATTCCGCCGATTCTGTTAAAATTGCCGCCGGTCGCGACGGCAAATCGCGGCAAGTAATTTCCCGGGAGCTGCATGGAAAAGGTCAATGGCGGCTTATTCTTTCGTGCTCAGGACCCGTCGGGACTTGCGCAGTGGTATGCGAAGCATCTGGGCATCACACCGGCACCGGCGGATTACCAGCAGCTTTCCTGGCAGCAGGAGCCCGGACCAACCGTCTTCGCGCCATTTCCGCAGACGACCGCATATTTCGGAAACGCCAATCGCATGTGGATGGTGAATTTCAGGGTCACGAATCTTGATCGGATGATGGCCCAACTCGAAGCTGCGGGGATTGCCATCGCCCTTGATCCAAAGCAATATCCGAACGGCCGATTTGCGCGATTGAACGATCCGGAAGGCAACCCAATCGAATTATGGGAGCCCGGTGGACAGGATGTCGGGCGCCAGCATGAAAATCCGACCATTCCAGCTTGAGGATGAAGCGCAGGTTATCGCGCTGTGGCAAAAGTGCGATCTGCTGCGGCCCTGGAACGATCCGCACAAGGATATTGCGCGAAAGCTATCGGTGCGGCCGGATTTATTTCTCGTCGGGACGATGGATGGCCAGGTGATCGCCAGCGTCATGGCGGGATATGATGGACACCGCGGATGGCTGAATTATCTGGGCGTGGCGCCGGAATATCGCCGCAGAGGTTTTGCCGCTTCGATCGTCGCTGAAGCCGAGCGATTACTGGCAGCCGAGGGCTGTCCCAAAATCAATCTTCAGGTGCGCACCTCCAACCAGCAGGTGATCGATTTCTATCGGCGCGTTGGCTACATTTTCGACGAGGTCGTCAGCATGGGTAAGCGCCTGGAACGGGATGACGTGTAGCTTTTGCAAGCCGCACAATC
>Ga0182024_10006643_pt1 | contig 25315 bp, 21 predicted proteins | sample P32metaG_FD_120480 | JGI IMG/M metagenome (GOLD analysis project Ga0182024, IMG submission 120480) | Permafrost microbial communities from Stordalen Mire, Sweden - P3-2 metaG (Illumina Assembly) | ecosystem: Environmental > Terrestrial > Soil > Wetlands > Permafrost | place: Sweden: Stordalen...
CCGTGCTGCAAACCTGCAAAAACCTCGCCATCGACGTCTTCAGCTACCTCAGCAACGCCTTCCGCGGCAACGTCGCTCCCCTTTTTGCTTGAATTTACCTATTAGGCCGCTAAACAATCACATATCCTCGAAGTCCTCAAGTTTGCTGTTTTCCAGCTCAACCTTGGGACGCGAAAGCAATTCGTTCAGGCACTCTTCTACTGTCGTTACAAGGCGTTGGGCTTGCTCTTTCGGCTGTTGGCTGGCATAGGCGTAAACCGCGAGGATCGATCTGGCCCGTGTCATCGCCACGTAAAGGTTATTCGCGAGGATCTTTCCTTGAGCAGCAAAACGCTCAAGGCCAGCGACAACAACGATCTCGGAGTCATAGCCCTTGAAGGAATGCAACGTACTTGCTACGACGGAGCGCTCGTTGCGATCCCATCCCTTCCCTGGGGCCGTGATAATCTCGGCGTTGATTTCACGAAGGTTTGGAGCCAATGCATCTTTGATTTGATCTCTGAATCGTTTGTCGTTGCAGAGAATGCTGATGTCCCCTGGTTTCACGCCATCTTCGCGAATCCATCGAATGACCTGTTCCGCCACAGCATTGATTTGCCCGTCGAGGCTCGGATACTTCTTGAAAATCGGCGCCGGGCCATCCACCTGGTTGAATCGAACCTTCCGCCACGGCTTACCATTGCTCTGCAAGGACTCGATCAACCCCAGTTTGTCGAGTTCTTTGTGGTCATCATCAGTGGAGGCAAGAGGTTGCAGGCGGCACAGGACGTTGAGAGCAAACTCCGCAATTGGCCGGGTTGAACGGAAGCTTTCCTTCATAACGGTCGAAAGACGCCCCTGAATGTCCAGGCCAACGTCCTTCCATTTTGGCGTCTTTCGTTGATAGATATTTTGAGCATTGTCGTAGAAGATGTTGACCGAGCGGCTTCTTGGGTTTTCGGGATCGATCGGCTCGACCAGTGCCGTGAGCAGCTTGATCAGGTTCGGCCCCATGTCCTGGGCTTCGTCAATAAACATGGCCTGGCAGCGCGGCGTGATCTGCTCGACCGGCTTACGCTTCAGATACTCCTCGGCCATTTGATCGTAATCGAAGCCGCTTACGGAAAGGCCGACCTCTGGGAGCAGTTTTGCCAAGATTTCCGAATCGACCCGTTTCAGATCGACACGATGCCACGGAAACGGAATGGTTGGCTGATCGACTTTCCAGGCTTCCTCGACCGTGTCGGCGATGAGGCGCTCCAGCGCCTTGTTTGCGAATACGGCCCAGACTCTGGCATCGGGCTTATCCAAGAGCTTCTGCACGGTCTTCTGGAGCCAGTGGGCGAGAACGAGGGTCTTTCCGCTGCCGGCGACGCCGCGGACCAATCGTGGTTTCCCGTCCATCTCTCGTCCGCATAGCTGCTGTTGCTCCTTGCTCATCACCGGCCGCAGTATCTTTCGTTGCGCGAGCTGGTTTCCGAGCCGGCACGGATCTTTAGCAATTTCTGGGGCAACGCTGAATACAGACGATGCGGGGACTTCGACCCAGGCAAAACTCCTTCCGCTGCGCTTGAGAATTCGTGGCGCAAGCGTGGTCAATAACGGTCGCAGGTACGGCTCGTTCATCTCCGCGCGACTTGCGAGGACAATGAGAAACTCGCGAGCCCGGCTAAGGCCGACATTCACCAGCCGCTTCCATTCGTCGTAGGGCCAACCCGTGCTCCCAGCGTTCACCGTGTCGAAAATGATCACGTCTTCTTCGGTTCCCTGTTGGGCGTGGATGGTTCCAGCAGACCAGACTTCCAAGCGCTCGTTTGCGAAATACTTGGCGATATGTCTGGCCTGAGCCTTGAACGGCGTGAGGTACAGCCCCTTTGCCTGAAAGAGGCCCGTGTGGGCGAACAACTTTGCAAGAACATCATCCGTGCAGGGACGTATCCAGCTCCGGTTGCCTGGGCCGCGTTCCGCGCGAATCGAAGGAAGATCCTGGCAATCTTCATCGAGCACGTACCAGATGGCTCGTGGTTGCCCTTCGAAGAGTGATGGAATCGTCCCCCCCGAGCGGTTCAAGACGGTGTGAGCGTCTTGCAGTGCGCCGTCATACTGGAATTGCGAGACCACCTTGCTGATTTCTGGATGCATCCGGTGCTGTTTCTGTAGGAAATGCACTCCAGGCTTGACCTGATGAACATGCTGAAGGTGGCTGAGGCAACTGCTCGCCAACCATGTTGCCTGTGAGGTCGGCAGGCTGCGGCTGATCTTGCTGATGGGCGCCAGTTGCTTGGCGTCACCCGCGACCAGCACGCGGCGGGCCGCAAGCAAGGACAACGCCGATACGGCTGCCCGAGACATCAGGCCGGCCTCGTCAATTACGATTGTGGTGAAGGGGCTTTCGCCGCTCGCCAACATCGCCTGGATTGATGGATTGCAGAGCAATGTCGTGGCCTTGAATGCCGTCCCGATCACGAGCCGCACGCCAGGGCACGTAAAGATATTGAACGCGTTGTCTTTCATGCTGCGACGCAGTGCGTTCATCTGATCGCGTATTACGGCTCGCTCCCCAGGCGTTCTTGCCTTTTCGCGGCGGCGATTCAAGTCCGCAATGCGACGAAGAATCTCTGTTTCCGTGCCGCGGAGCATCGGTTCCAGGCCGTTGGCCTGGTAATTTGCCCAGTCAGCCCCTTTGCCGATTCGCAAGATTCTTCCTTGCTCCATTGAACGCGGAGACGAGGACAATGCTGCCCTGCCAATTGCAAGAGCCGCTGCATCGGTGGCCCGATTGGTCGTAGAAACGACGAGAATACGCTCGGCAGGGTCGTTCAAGCTTCCTGCCACTTGACGACCGAGGGTATGGGTTTTGCCAGTGCCAGGCGGGCCCCAAAGATTGCTCCAAGAATGGTGCCAAAGTTGTTGAAGCTCTGCTAGCCAGGAGGTAGATGACCCCGTCAGGTTCGGGTGGATATCACCGCAAGAAGCGTTGAGCCTGGAAACCAGCCGATTCTTCAGATGGTCTTCGGACTGGCAATAAAGAGCGTGCAGGAAGGCCAGGAATTCGAAGGGCCGGACGAAAAACGTGCCAGTGCAAGGAGGATGGTCAGGGGTACTGACCGAAACGAACAATTTCCCATTGGTTTCATCGACCTCGACAATCTCGCCGGTCCAAACCGCGCGATTGACCGAGTCGCTTGCGCCAAGATTCACGAAGTCGTCGGAGGCATCGACATCGCCAGCGAATGAATTCGGCTCATCCGGCCGGAAGGCGGTTGCTCCCTCCCAGGTCCAATCAACTCAATGGAGTGGCCAATTTCAAGGACGAAAATCGTCTCGCCTGGTCGCTCCGACAGAGCGCTGACCTTGCGGCACCGAAGCCGTTTCGCTCGGATCGAACTGCGATATTCTCTTCGCACCGCCTCGGCGGCATCGTTGAAAAATTGGTTCTGGCCGGGGGGAAGGTTCAGACAAATGGGGAATCGGGCAAGCGATGCGGGGTTGATCTGGATCGAGCTGATGTGCGGGCTCGGTGCTGTTGGGGCGATCATCGGTGCGAATTGCAGGGCCATGCGAAACATCTCCGTGTGGGGAAATCTGGAGCATTTGGCCCTGGTATGCGCAAAAAAATAAGGAGCGCCAAACCAAGGCCGCTCCTCAAGCCCCGACCAAGGGGCACCAACGAACAGCACCTGGCCGGCGCTCCCTTTCGGGAGCGCGGTCCAAGTACTGCCTCGTTGGTCAAGAGCCTTTCGGCTCAGGTTGGTCGTTTTGAGGAAGCAGAACACTTGACGCTCGCGCGTCGTTCAAGTTGTCAGCGGCCCAAGCAGGACCGCGGCAAAGTTCGATTCTCCTCGTAAGTAAATAGTCGAATGGCCAGGCTCGGCGCCGGGCTGCACGGGTGAAGTTTAGCCCAGATAGGGGCAAAGTTCAAATTCTCATCCGCTGAACGACGCGCCGATCTGGCCTCGACGCCATCATCGAGCGGGAAAAGCCGAGGTGGCACGACCTACGCCGAAGCAATCAAGGCTTTGGCCGACCGGCTGATGCCGAACGCTTCATGACAGGCAGAAAGGGCCGGAAGGTTTGAACGGAAGCGATGAAGACGGTGGTTCGGCCCGATCCATCGCTGAGAATTCGATCATGAATTTGTGTGCCGAGCCGGTAGCACGGCCGCCGCTTCGTTTCCAGCAGTTCTCGGCTATTAGACACATCGGCCAGAATACACTCATCCGTTGCTCAGTCGAAACACCCCAGATCATGAAGGACGCGCACGACCTCGGCCGCTACCAGGCGATAGCCTTCGGCCGTGAGGTGTACCGGTCCAACCCGGAGGCGCTCGCCACCGGCACGGGCCACGATGGCGTCCACGTCAACAACAGAAATGCCCAGCCGCTCGGACAGTTCGATGAGACCGAGATTGAGCCGTCGAATCCTTGCTGACAGGACCTCGCCGATCCCCTGATAGCAGTGGACGTGCTCGCCTGGGACAACGGTGCACAGGTTGTAGATAAGAATCGGACATCCTACAGAAGCGTCAATCTCGCGGCATACTCGGCCCAGGTTGTCGATGGATGCGGCCACATCCAGGAGCCCCAGGCGCTCGAAGTTGTCGCGCAGCCATTGCTGCTCCGAGGCCGGCCATTCCTCCTGGCGGTATGGATAAAACACGTAGCCGAGCCGACGGTGGCGGAACAGCATGTTGTTGAGATCCGGCAAGATGGACAAGACCACCACGTCGCTGGCCGTCTCAAAGACCTTGCGACTGAATTGGGCGTCGAGCGGGTAGGGGGCCAGGGGCAAGTTCCTGGCCTGCAATTCGGGAGGGACCGAGCCGGATGTCGCCGCGAGAGCGTCGGAGCGTGTCATGGTCTCATGGCGGACCCGGACGACACGTCCCGGAAAGGCCTTGCCGACGATTTCATTGATACCATTCCACTGGCATATTCCGCCGACGGTGGAACAGAGCAGGGAATCGCGCAGGTCCACGTTCCCCTTGGCAAACAAATTGAGCCGCCGGCCAGCCATTACGTCTCCAGGATGCTCTGCCCAACAGATTCAACCGCCGTGGCCAGAATCTCGACGCCGGGCATTTCGGGGGATATTGTATGAATACCATCTTTGCGGCTTTATTGTGGCACGACGCTCCGCGTCGTGAGTTTGCGACGCGGAGCGTCGCACCACATTGCGGCTTCGCCGCGTTAAGAGAACAGCACACCACAGGGAGGTAAGGGAGTGATTCTATCGCTATCCATGCCGTCCATGGGCCAACAAATGACCTCTGGGACCGTCACCTCCTTGGGCATCGCCGCGGGCGATCCATTGAAAGTCGGCTCGAAGCTCCTGGACGTGCGTGTCGATCTCAGCACCGCTGCTCCCCAGGATTGCCCGCCGATTTTCTACTTTCGCATGGTGGCGCGCGAGAAGGGATGGGTCCGCAAGGTCGCTGTTTCGGTTGGGGAGGAAAAAAGCGTCGGCGACGTCCTTGCCCTGATCAGCACCGAGCCGGACGAGCCGCTTGATGGCCCCGTGGTCCGGCCGCTGCGTGTGGCCAGCGCCGCCATCGTGCCCGAATTCGAGTGGCTTGGCTAGAATCGCCCGGCAGGTTGCAGGGCGCGCGGCCTGGAGGATCCATGAGCACGCACACTGTCAAGATCCCATTACACCTCCCGCCGCTGGCCGTTGACAAGGGCATGGTGCGGCGCTCCGGCTTGCACTGGCTTCGTCCCAATGGACATCTGTGTCGCCCCGGTGAGGTTATTGCCTGGTGTCACCTCGGGCTGCCCTGGCAACGGGGGCCTCGTGACCTCCCCTTTCAGGACGAGCGTCGCGATTTTCAGGTTGCCCTGGCGCCGCGCGTCGGCGGCCGGCTGGTGAAGGCACGCGGTGCGTCCCGGGGCGGTTGGGTTGACGTGCTGAGCTGGAACTTCACCTGGTCGCCGGATACCGTCATTGGTCAACTGGAGTGTCCGGCGGAGGCCGTCTCCGGCACATCAGAAAACGTGAACTCGCTGCGCGCGCTGCTGCTTACCGGCCGGCGCGTGACGGAGATTGCCGAGGTCAGGGGCGCTCCAGCCATCGGCTGGCACGACCGGGCAAGGGCCTGGTGGGGTGAAGGCAGCGGCGACTTCGGTAACGTGCTCAGCCTTGGCATCTGCGAACAATCCGGCATCCTTCGCGGAGCCCGTGGGGCGTTTTTCGAGCTGTTTGCTCAGGTCCCAGGCCCGGCCCACATGGACTACGTTCCGGACAACCTTCTGGTCCCGTCCGCACCCGTTCTCTGTTCCGCCCTCCAGCGCTCCCAGCTCGAACGCGAACGGATCGCGGAAAACATGGCCAGGACTCTGGCGCCTCTTCTGGCCGCGGAGGCCGGCAATGGCGCCGCCGCTGTTCAGGACTGGTGTGTGGCGGGCTGTTTCTTGAAAGCCATCACCCAGTCGCCGCTCACGGAGCACCATGATGTGTTAACGGCTGCTGGGGTAAAACGACTCGGGCCTTGCCACGCGGTCATCCTGTCGCTGAGCAGTGAACAGGATGTTTGCCTGAGGCACAAGTCTCTTGGCTACATGGTCAGCTTGCACATGTACCGCATGCGCGAGTTCGGCCCCGCATTGACCAGGTGGCTGCAGACAGAGTTCGAACAGGTCTCCAGAAGCATGGAAGACAAGCGGCGCGATTACCTGACCCTCATCGACATGATCCGCTCCCGGACGAGCGCCCAGATCCTGATTCTGAACAATGTGTCCAGCTTCGGCCTCCAGGACATTTATTGCTATGCTCCGTTCGACAAGCCCCTGGGCAACACCTTGGCGGGAGTGCGCGCCAAGGAACTCAACTTGATGCTTTACCAACTGGCCCGACAGCAGAACATTGCCGTGGTCGATGTGGATGCCGCCGCGGTCGAGCTGGGGATCGGCAAGCACATGCCGGATGGAACCCACGCCAGCGGCCGGCTGCAACGTGCGCTGCGGGCCCAGATTCTGACCATTCTGCGCGAGCGCGGCGTGCCGGGCTTTGGATCGCCGTCTTTTCCCTTTTACAAGCCAACGGCTCCGGCCACGTGATCGTTAGGCGGACAGCAGGGCCTTCACCGCGTCCCGCACGCGGTCAACGCTCGGCAAACAAAACGCTTCGAGCACCGGGTTGGAGGAAATCGGGGCGCGCCTGGCCCCAAGGCGGGCGGCGCGAGCTTGCGGCAGTCGTTCGTGCACGCGAAACGCAATCTCCGCACCAACGCCGCAGACGACTTGCCCTTCTTCCACGGTCAGCAGGGCCCCTGTCCTGGCCACGGAGGCACAAACCGTCTCCACGTCCAGCGGGGCCAAGGTTCGCAGGTCGATCACTTCGGTGGCGATGCCCTCCTGATCCAAACGGGCCGCCGCCTCCAGAACCACATGGGTCATGAAGGAGTATGTGACGATCGTCGCCGCTGTTCCGTGACGTACCAGGGACGCACGGCCGAGGGGGATCTCTTGCATCTGCAGAAAGCCCGTGGTCGGAAACAGCCGCTTGTGGTCGATAAAGACGACAGGACCGTCGTCGCGGATGGCGGCTTTGAGCAGGCCGTACGCGTCGGCGGCCGTGGACGGGGCGACCACCTTCAGGCCGGGCACATTCATGAGCCAGGCCTCCAGACATTGCGAGTGGGCCACGCCCTGGCCCTTGGCCCCCGCGGTCGTCTTCAGCACCAGCGGGGCGTGGAGTTGGCCGCCAGTCTTGTAGCGCAGCTTGGCGGCGTAGTTGACCAGGGGATCGAGGCACAGCGTGAACAAGTCCATGTAGGTCACGCAGGCGATCGGTCTCATGCCGGCCGCCGCCGCTCCCGCCGCTACGCCGACGATGGCCCCCTCCGCAACCGGCATGTTGCGGACGCGGGCTGCGCCGAAACGTTCGAACAGCCCCGCGGTTTCCTTGTACGGCCCGCCGAACTCGGCCACGTCCTGACCCAGCAGAAAAACGCGCTCGTCCCGCTCCATTTCCTCGCCAAGGGCACGGGCAATGGCCTCGCGGAAAAAGACTTTGGGGCCGCCAGCGCCCGCCCCACCGGCCTGGGACTCAGTCAACATCGGTCAATCCCTCCGCCGGCTCGGGAAACGGGGCGGCGTCAGCATGGGCCGCGGCCGCGTCGGCCAGCGCCGCCACTTCACGCTGTAGCGCCGCCAGCCCCTCCTGGTCCAGCACGCCCGCGGCGCCGAGCCGAGCCGCCAAACGTTGGATCGGGCAGCGCTCGCGCCAAAGCAGTATTTCGTCCGGCGGTCGACTTTCGCGCGAGGCGGTCGAATGGGTCGCAAACCGGTAGGTGACGCATTCCAGGAAAAAGGGACCAGCGCCGGCACGGATCGCAGCGGTCGCCACGCGCGCCGCCTGCCGGACTTCGACGACATCCATTCCGTCCACGGTCTGCCTTGGAATGCCGAAAGGAAGGGCCAGGTCGGCGAGCCTTTCCGGAGCAATAGCTTGTCGCACAGGAGTGGACACGGAATACTGGTTGTTGCAGCAAATCAAAAGCAGCGGCAGCCGCCACAGTGCGGCAAGGTTGAGTGTTTCATGAAGGGCGCCGGCGCCGCAAGCGCCATCGCCGAAGATGCAGGCGACGATCCAGGAGCAGCGCCGCAGCTGCGCCGCCAGGGCGACGCCGGCGGCGATGGTCAAATTGCCGCCGACCACGGCGTGGGCACCGAAGAAGCCAGCCGACGGCTGCGCCAGGTGGCCGCGTCCGCCCTTGCCCCGGCACGGCCCGGTGATCTTGCCCTGCAGCTCCGCCATCACCGCGTGCGGCTCCAGCCCGCGCGCCAGGGCCGGACCGATAGCTCGGCCGCCGCTCAGCAGCTGGTCATCGGGCCCAAGGGCCGCACAGACACCGACAGCGACCGCTTCCTCGCCCGAAGACAGCAGCTGGAAACCCGGCCGCGGCATCTGCATCAGCCGCTCTTCGAACGCCCGGATCAGCATCATCGAGCGCAGCAGCTCGACCAGACCATCCGCCGGCGCAGGTGGTTTATCGGGCTCGCTCAATATGTCGTTGGCAGAATTCATGAATGGCCTTCCACAGCAATTTGAGCTCGTCGATCACGGAGTCGGCGCGCTGCCGCGCCTGTTGTATGGCGCTGCCATTGCCGGTCGCCTGGGCCTCGGACATCTGGCGAAAACCGTCGCCAAGCTCCTGCAGAGCATGCACAAACCGCCGATGCAGGGCAAGATTGCCCGGCGCCGCGAACTTTCCCAAATGGGAAGCACGCGACCGCACAAAGTCACTGAGGTGCAGCATGGCCTGGGCGCCGTCCGCCGCTTTCGCCAGGCGGCTCATCTCTTCAAGCACACCCTCCAGCATCAGCAAGTATTCGCAGACGCGAATCCTCTGGGGACCCGCGTGCCGCGATTCGAAGCAGGCTGTCGCCTTCTCGAGAACGTCCGCGGGGACCAGGTCGTTCAGGCCGGCCTGCAAAAGCGTGGCGACGACGGCGTCCGCGCCGGCGATGGCCGCTCGTTGTCCGGCAAGCAGATAATCCGTTTTCAGCGCACGGGCGCCGATCTCGGACAGGGCACGGTCCAGGTCGATCACACAGGCGCCCGAATCGTGGGAAACCTCGGTCGCGAGCAGGTTGAACCGCTCGATGCGCTCACGCAAGTTCTGCGACGAGCCGGCATGGCCGTGAGCCATCTGCGGCACATGACGGAACACGGTGCAGAGGAAGAGACCGGCTTCGCCCGACCGCATGATTTCGGTGCAGATCTCTAACCAGTTGCCGACGGCAGCCGCAGCCTTTTGGGGCCGCTCCTCGACAAAGTGCTCCGCCAGCCAGGCGTGCTGCGCCGGCGTCCAGGTTTGCTGCCAGGCCGGCACGGGAACGAATTGGTAGCCCGCGTGCCTGTGGCGCCACGCCGGCTGCAACAGGTCCGCCAGGAGCGACATGACGACGATTCTCTTCCCCGCCTGGTAGAGGCTCCCGCGGTAGTCGCGGAAGGATGGAGGAACCAGCTGCTGGTGATGGAGCTCTTCGGGGATGCCGGGACCGTTAGCAACCAGGAAGTCGGAACGGACCGCATCGTGAAGTGTGAGCCGCAGGGAACCCAACGGATGACCAGCGGCTTCCAGGCACTCGGAGAGCACTCGGGCCGCAGCCTGGAACAAGGCCTGTTCGGTTGGCCACAGGAAAGCATGGATTTCCAGAACGTTGGTTGAGGCCTGGGTCATGGGCAACCTGGATGAGTCATCGATGTCATAGTGGGGGAGCGTCCAGCACACCCCAGTCGCGCCACGGTTTGGGCCGAATCATGGTGTGCAGAACGACGTCCCCAGGCCGAATCTTCAGGCGCGACAGAAAGGCGTCCGGTCCGCCCCGGCCTGGTACGAAACAAAACCGATGCCAGCCCCGCTCTTCGCCGACGAGGTCCGCGTACTCCAGCTTCTCCACCGCCCAGTGCAAGGCCCCCTCGTCCCACCAGCCGAACCAGTCCTGCAACGCCGGGTCCTTGCCCACCTCGGCCGTGATGCCTTCCCAGGCGCTCAGCAACGCGCACGACCGTGGGTCCTGGCCGAAACCCAGGACGCCGTTGGTGATGGTCCGCTCCGGCGAGATCCGGGTGGGGACTGGGTAGCGCTGATAGAGCTCCTCCTTGTTGACCCACGTGTGCACCTTGAACGGTTGCACAACTCCCATCGGTCCTTGGCCGATCCGCGTGAACAGGGGCCGCAGATCGCCCACCACGAAGCAGTCTGAATCCAGCCACAGGGTCCGCTCGAACGGCCTGACGCGAAGGTAACAGGCTTTATTCCAGGCCTGCCACCTGGGCACCGTTGGCGGCACCACTAACGGAGGCATCTGCAGGAGCTGCATTCGATCGGCACACCAGGCCCGCTGGGCGGCGCTCAGCCCCAGGTCGATCACCGCGAGCGGGACGTGGTCCTGACAGCCGGCCCACAGGATTTGCAGACCGGGAAAGAAGCCTTCGTCCGCGGCCGTGACCACCCCGCAACCCGCCTCGACGGGGGCTCGGCCGCCAGCCAGGGCGCGAAAACGTTCGAGGACGCTCATCGCTGTTTCTCCTCGCTCAGGCCGACGTTCGCCGGACCAGCAGCCGGTCTCGGTACAGCAGTCGTCCGGACAGATCGGTATAGACCAGTTCTGTCCACGTCCCGTCCAAAACGGCCGTCCTCACCCACGCAGTCGAGGACCGGCCGCCAAGGGGGCCGATCACGGTCCGGGGAAAACACTGGACCTTCATGCGGTGGTCGATCTGGCCCAGGTAGCGCTCGCTCCACAACACCGGCTCGCGCTCACCCCTCGTCAGCAACCAGCTTGTCAAGTCCAGCGGCAGCCAGCCAAAGGGGGGCAACAGCACCTCGACCCAGTAGTGCTCGTCCACAAGGGTATCGTAGAGGAAATAGCCACCGATGAGCCTGGCCGGAATTCCCTCGGCGCGACACATTGCGACCAGCAAGGCCGAGGCCAGGTAGCAGTCCGCCCAGCCCCGCCGGATCAGCGACCCCAGAATGTCCGCGTGGTCCAGTTCGTCATGATGGACCATGAGCAACATCATCTTGTCGAAGAAGTGGCCCCAAAAGGCGCGAATCACTTCCCAGGCATTCCGCGCCCCCGCGGCCAGGGACCGGGCCAGACGGCACACCGGTTCCGTGGCGCGGAACCAGCCATCGCTTGGCCGGGTGTAGAGCTGATACTCGGCGCTGGTGCGGTCCCATGGTTCCAACCCCGCCGGATCGACCTTCACCCGCCGGCAACGGCTCGTGAAGCCGATCCGGACCTCTACCGCCTGAATCCGCTCCGGTCCGGGAAGGCTGTGGACCTCCAGCCGGCCGGGCTCTTGAACCAGGCGCACGCGAGCAGGATCGGGTTCGAGCACCTCCACCGAGATGTCTCCCTGGGTCTCATCCGCGTACGGACAGGGCAAGCGCAGTCGGGCGGCGCCGGGCCGATCTGCGAGGTCAAACTCGCGCTTGATGCAAACCTCGAACCGTACCGTGTCCTGCGCCGACGGTTCTTCCGTCCAGAAGGCAGGCCGCACCGACCGGTCAACCATGCGGCGGAATTTCACCATTGCCTGGGTTCGGAACAGATTATCGATGCCCTGGATGTCCGCCCACAGACCAAAGTTCCCCACCTCGGTCGGGTCGAAGACGCGCTGCCCCCCCTCGAACTGGTACGGCAGGCCGGCCTTCACCCAACGCTCCAGGGTCTGCTGCGCCTGCTGGCGAACCCAGTCTTCGGCCCCGGCCAACAACTCGTCCAGCCAGAAGCCGCGCATCAGGGATCGGACGATCAAGCTTTCCGCGACCACTCGGTAGCGGCCGCCGGGGTCCACCCCGAGGTACATCTTGGTCGCAACCATGCTTGCGCTCGAAGAATAACTTCCAGATTTGGGTCAATTCACCCAGGTATCAAACGGCCAATACGGCAGCTTGCTCGCCTCTTCCGGCACTGGCTCCTCGGCCGCATCGCTGATCATCGCAATCGGCTCGCCAATTTTGGCCCACTTGCCTACCTGACACACAATGCGCCGCAGCACTCCGGCCTGGCGACTGCGGATTTCGACCACCGCTTTGTCCGTTTCCAGCTCCACGAGCAGTTCGCCCAATGCCACGACCGAGCCTTCCTGGCAGTGCCACTCGAGGACGCGGGTCTCCTCGACGTCCTCCATGGGCCCAGGCACCGTTAGCTGATAGAACATCTTCCCCTCCACAGGACCAATGATTCACGGACGAACCCGTCCAGCTGCCGTCACGCTTCCCCCAGCGGGCCCAAGCGTGGGAGGGCCCGTCGAATCGCATCGTAGTCCACCGTCGTCCCGTGGCGCACGATGGCATCGAATGCCATCAGCGAGCGAATCCGAGCATGTTCGGGAATGCCACGGTCCTCGGTCAGGCTCAGCCAAAAGATTGCCATCAATTTCACAGCCAGGCAGGGGTGAGCCCTGTAAAACTCCTGTTCCCAGCCAGAGTCCCCGATCGGATCGCGCCAGCCAACCTGGTGGGTGAGGTGATAACTGCGGGCGTTGGCCACGGGCACCAGCGGCACTCCCAGGCGATGCAAGCGCAAGGCCAGCTCGCGATGATCGTTATGCTCCAGGGAGCCCATGAAGCCGCCCACTTCCGCGAAGACCGAACGGCGCACCGACAGGTTGTGTCCCGAGGCGGCCATCCACAGCACGTCCAACTCCGGATGCTGGTGCAAGGCCTCGTACTCCACCTCGTAAAGCCGGCGCGGGCCCGCGCCTGGGTAAATGCCCGGTTGAGCACGTTTCTCAATCGCTGCAAAATCGTGGAGGAGCTGCTGGCGCGTGACCAGATTCTCTGACCGCTTCGCGCCCATCCGCTCCACGTCCGCCTCCGCTCCCGGTCGAGGGCTCCCCGTTTCCGGGTTGAGAAAGAAGCGCGTGCAACGCAGGTGGAAGGTCTCCCCGCGCGCCAGGACCGTCCGTCCTTCGTGGGCCCGTATGTGACGTTCGACCAGATCCGGAGCCGCGAGCACGTCCCCGTCGAAGAACAACAGCAATTCACCCTGCGCCTGCCGTCCGCCCGCGTTGCTCGCTTCCGGCCGCCCGCGGCTTGGCTCCAGGCGGACGATTCGCAGGGGCAGGCAGCCGGCCTCGGCGCGGAGAACCTCTGGGGTGTGGTCCGTCGAGCCGTCATCAACAACAACTATCTCCAGAGCGACCGGATCTTTGCTCTTCGGGGCAGCCGCCGTGCCCAGCAGCACGGATTGCCGGCTCAGGGACGCCAGAACCAGCCGCAATCGGTCGGCCTCGTTCCTGGTGCGGATCACTACGCTAACCAGCATAATTTCCTGTCCCTTTTCTTGAACTTGATAGAGGTTAGCCGAAGGTTGAATTGTCGTCAAGCCGACTGGCGGGATGAAGGGTGAACGGCTGGCGGTCTGCGTTGACGGCATCGCAAGAGCAGCCCCGACGTGCTTCGATCCGATTGACCGATGCATCGAGCGCCCGGATGAATCCATTCGTCGTCAATGGTTAACCTCCATCATTTCGAAAAGGGATAACTGAATCCACGCCGGCGCCCACTCCTGCCCCTGGCGACTGGCCAGAATTCCCTGGCGCCCATCCGCAGCCGGACCCGGATCGCGGCCTCCTCCCCAGCCGAGAGGTGCTTCAGAAAGCCGGCCTGCGTGTTCTCCATGGCCAGGCCGACCAACTTGCGAAGCCCCTTGCCCAGCCGTCTTTTCAGAATCTGCCGCTGAGTGAATCGCCGGTTGTACCGGCTGCTTTCGTGAAAGCGGTACTGGATGCGCGTCCCATCGTAGGGGAAGTTCGGCTCAATCGGCTCGACGCCGACAAACGGCCCCCAGGATTTGCCCCGGACAGCGCACATGCACTCCCCGAGAAGCCCGTAGGCGCTCGCCTCTTCGAACCGCAGTCGAATCGGCGGCTCTTTGCGGATGCTCTCTTCCGAGCAGCGCGCCCTGACAAACGGATTGGCCAGGGCCGCATCGATGAACCACCGCGGCACGTCGAACGCGGCCCGGCGCAATCTCGCCTCTTCGTCCGACTTGCCAAGCCAAGTTTCTAGCCCGAAATGGGCCAGCAGCTTCAGGCCCAGCCAGCAGGTCCAGTTGATGCCATGGGCCTGCATCCTGGCCTGGATGACGTTGAAGCGGAAAAAGAGTTGCCGGCTGAACAAGTCGTAGGCGGCGGCTCGTTCAGCGGCCTTCTTGCTGGGCTTCCTGGACGGGCGCGGCTTCTTGGCCGGCACCATCGGCAGAGGGATTCTCATTGCCATGTCTGTACTCCATGGGAATGACCGCGCGTTGACGGTCCTCCTCGGAATTTGTGGGGGTGGAAAGAAAAACCCCAGCGGTGGGCCGGGGCGGCGCGCGAGCGCCAGATTGCCAGAGACCATTGTCGCGGCTATGCGGCGAGGCAGCAATTGAAGCGCTCTGTCAGGGGCCGTTCGTCACTGAGTCCTTTCTCAGATGCCACTCACCGGTCGATGGGACGTCGATGGGACCGATGCGTGCAACACTCCGGGCAGGCGTTGATGCAACCGACTTTCGCCGGCCGACCGCGGAGAGAGACTCGCTGCCCCATCGAATTACGAGACTGATTTACCCCTCTCCGGCTACTATATTGATAGGTCGCATCCATTCCTCGGAGAGAGCAACTTTCATGACGAAAGGTCAACTGGGTACTGTTCTCCGGCACATTCGAGATTTGAGCGATTCAATGAGTGCCGAGGACCTGACCGACGCCGACCTGATGCAACGTCTTATCCATCACCGGGATGACGTCGCTTTCCGGGTGCTGGTGCAACGTCATGGCGGGTTGGTGTTGCACGTTTGCCGCAACGTCCTGCATCAAGAGACGGATGCCGAAGACGCCTTTCAAGCCACTTTCCTGATCCTGGCTCGCCAGGCGGTCTCGATTCAAAAGCAGGCCTCCATTTCCTGTTGGCTCCACGGAGTTGCCTTCCGTACCGCGATGAACCTCAGAAAGAGCGCCATGCGACGAACCAAGCACGAAAGGGCCGCGGTAGATAGGCGCTCGCCGGAATCCCCAGTTTCCGCAGCGGCCTTGAAGGAATTGCAATTTCTCCTGGACGAGGAGTTGCAGTCTCTGTCGGAGTGCTATCGGGCGCCGTTTGTGCTTTGCTGTTTGGAAGGAAAGAGCCGGGCGGAAGCCGCCCAGGAACTGGGCTGGAAGGAAGGCACGTTGTCGAGCCGATTGGCCAAGGCCCGAAAAATGCTGCAACACCGCTTGACGGCTCGCGGCGTGTCGCTCTCCGCGGCCCTGTGCGCCGTGGCAGTCATTCAAAACGCCTCGTCGGCGGCGCCCGCTTTGCTGACCACGGGCACGATCAAAGCCGCGCTGGACTTCGCGGCGGCAAAAGCCACCGGCGCCGTTTCAGCGTCGGTAATCGCTTTGGCGAAAGGAGTGTTGCAAGGTATGGTCATTACCAAAATCAAAACGGGAGCGGCCATGGTGCTGCTTGTTCTCCTGGGCGTTTTCGCCGCCGGCGCTCTGGTTGCTTTCCAGGAATCGGCGGAAAAACGGACGAAGGAAGCCGAGTCGAACAAGCCAGGTGGCGTCAAGACCCAGCAGGCGAAAAGTGCCCCAGGACCAATAGACGAAGGTGCTCCCAGGGCGCCGACCGAGAAGCCGGACTCAGGCAGCATTGAAGCGAACAAGACGCCGCAGGCGTTGCCGCAGGGCGCGGTGCTGAAGTTCGGCATGGCGTCTCTGCACCATGGGATGGCCGGGTCGGCAGCTTTTTCTCCCGATGGAACCACCCTCGTGACCAGGAACAACACAGACATCCGGCTGTGGGATCTAAAGACCAGGACCCTGATCCGTACCCTGGACAGGCCCCAAGACAAACAATTTTCTGCTGCCAAAGCCCCCGTCCTGGGCTTCTCGCCTGACGGAAAGCAACTCTACGAACTGGACGACGACCTCTTGACCTTTGACGTTGCTTCCGGCAAAGAACTAACTCGTTTCACACCGCCCGAAAAGTTCGGTGCCGTCCCATGCGCATGTTCGCCGGACCACAAGATTTTCGCAGGTTCCTTTCAAAAAGGGGCGATTGCCGCGCCGTCATGCGACAACGCGGCAACCGCCCCTGGTTTCGGTTCAATGCTTGTGTTCCTGGTGCTCGTGATGGTGATGGTGATGATGGTGATGCTCACGAGTGGATTTGGTTTCGCGGACGCCGGCGGCGAGCTGGTGCACGAGCTTGATGAACTCGTCCGCCGACGCGTGATGTTCGCCGGCCATGTTGCCGGTCTGGATCGGGAGTTGACCTTAACCAGCAGCCAGAGGGCCAGGATTCGTTGCATGGCACCCCCCCTCACACCCTCTCGCGACGAAGTTTCTTAAACAATGAAATTGCCATGGAAGAGGCGCTCGTTCCGCAACTCTTTTAGCAACATGAAATAACGGCAGGCATTGAGCGGCAGCCTCGCGAGTGGATCGCCGGCGAATTCGTGGCAAGGGGGTACCGGTGCAAATTGCTCTATCCCGTTTCATGGCATGGATGGCACGCAGGGACAGTCCAACGCTCGTGAGCCGAAAAGTAAGCGGACAGCAAGAAAGCATTGTTGGGCGGGTTGGCCCTGAAGTGCTTTCGCGGCCAATGACGGTCGGGATTGGAAACCACGTCGCCCATGGGCTGCGCAGGAATATTCGCCGGCGCATGCGGAGCATCGAGGTGCATTTTATTCGGAAGACGTGCAGCAGTATGGGGTTATCAAAAGCGTCCCTATTTTCCCCCAGGTCCGGCCCCATTCGTACAGGCCGTCGCCGAGCGTGTTCCAGAGTTCCGCGGAGCAAGTGGGGTTGAGGGCGATGGCCGCCTTGGCCATTTCGATCCCGGCCTTCACGTCGCGCAGGTTGAAGGTGAGGAACATGCTGATTTCGTTGAGCAGCAGCCAGTTGCCCGGCTGCCTGGCGAGCGCCTCGCGGTAGAACGTGGCCGCCAGCTCGAATCGGCCCATCTTGAGGCAGGCCCGCGCCTTTTGCAGCGGTTCTTGCAGTTGCTGGTTGGCCGAGTCGCTGAAGTTCTCGCAGAAGCGCAAGCTTGTTTCCGACCCGACCTTGCGGCCCAGCAAGCGCGAGTGAATCCCCCGGCTATCTCCCGGCGGCTCGATCCACTGGTACCGGCTCTTGTCGCTGAAATACTCCTTGAGCAGCGAGAAGTTGACACCGACGAACGTGGCCAAACTGAACCGCTGATGCTCGACCTCATCGTCGCGCGTCATCTGCGTTTGCCCGTAATCGTTGATGAGAATCATCCCTCGCTCGTCGAGCAGCTCCAGCAGCTTCTCCAGGCACTGAATGGCCCCATAGCTGAGCAGCACGCGCTTGCTCACGCGCTGGGCATACTCCACGGCAAACGCCCCATGCGGCAGGTTGGCCACGTCCACGGGCCGGTAATCGTATTCCGATGCGAACATGCCGTAGACTTCGAGCAGCTCCTGCTTGGCCCGGTCATCTTGCGATTTGGCCCGCTGCCGCAGCATCTCCAGGCTCATATCCGTGAAGTCGCCGAGCCGGACATTGCGGCCCACGCAGGTGCGCACGCACAGTTGGCGGACTTCCTTGTCGTCCATCTCCAGCACCGCGGCCGGCAGGCAATCGAGCAGATAGTTCAGGAACACGGCCCTGAGCGGCTTGCCCGGCCGGCCGTGAAACATCGCGTCATTGAGAAGATTGTCCGGGGACATGGCATCCACCAGCCGCACCCGATAGCGGCCCGGATGATTGCCCAGCACTCCATGCCGCAGCACGTCCTGCAGCATGCGCGGCGAACGGTCGGCGGCGATGTAGCAGAGCCGATCGTAGTAATCCTTGTGGTTTTTGCGGCACAGCTCGCGAAAGTTATCGAGGAAATAGCGGGCGAACAGGCCGACGCCGATGCCCAGTTCCAGCACGAAGATTTCGTCTTCCAGCGGGGCCGCCTTCTCTGCTTCGACCAGGTTGGCAAAGAAAACCTCGGCCGCGTGGCGCGACAGCGTGCCGTCGTTGTTGATGACGAACGGCACCGGCGAGGCGTCGCTGATGAACGCCTTGTTGCCGCGCTCGCGCAGATATTGCTGGCCCAGCTCCCATTCGAGCGATTCGGCCAGCGGACAGAAATCCTGCACCACGTCGCGCGACGACTGGGCACTCGCCAGCACCTGCTCCGCGACGGGGGCGTTCGGATTGAACCTGGGCGCGGCGGGTTCGCTGGCCCGAGGTCGGGATGTGCGTGTGATCGGAGCCATGTTGCCCTCTCTTATGCTGAAAAATCAAGATGATGCTGCGATCTTCAACCGTAGCCGCGTTCGCCAGAACGCGGGTGATCATCGTCCGCAAAACAAGGGCTCCCGACGATTTCTGCCGACCGAGGCGTCAGCCTGCCGCCTCGCGCCCAAGGACCGTCGCGCAAAATACCAGCAATCGGCGTGCGCGACGGGTCGCCGGCGTAAAGCCTGCCTCGTACCGCTCTTACGGCGTCTGTCGGACCGTCGCGCAAACGAACGTGAATGATACCCTCCCGTGCGCGACGGTCCCGGCCCGCCATTTTGGCATGACCTTGAGTGACCGAAAGCGTCCTTGGTCCGAGGTGACAATAGCTGCCAGAAGACGCCATGGCTCACGTCAGCCGTCTGTCGAATCTTCAAGGAAAACCGCGGGTGGCTGCTCCTGGTAGACATACCGGTAGAGATTGCTGTCGCCGGCGTTGAAGCCCAGAGGATCTTTGTTCAGCCAGCGGCCTTGCCCAGGGTCGTAGCAACGGGCGTCGTTGTCATACAAGGCCGCGTCAACGTCGTAGTCATATGCCTCGTAAGTGTACCTGCCGACTAACTCCGCATCCGCGGAGCCAGCAAAGCTCGGCCCGTCGTATTCATAACTGATGGATGTAACGGATTCGGATTCGCCTCGCGGCGCATCGACCGGGAAGTCGGTCGCAGGGCAGCCTCGACTCGGCATGGGGTTGCCAAGTGCGTCGTATTCCGCTGATGAATCGAACAGTCGCATGAGATGCTCCTTTCAAAGTAGTAGTTGCTCAGGTCGCCGACTGGGAATGATGATTCTGCACAGTTCCCGTGGCTTCACGAGTACGTTCAGCCACGGCCACCCTCCCTTATTTGCCCCGGCCACCGATAGGTGGCCAGCCCTTTGGGGGCCCGCCCGGAGACCGCCAGAAAAACTTTAGTGATTCATATTGACATCACAGTTGACGGCGAGTAGAATCACTTCAGTGGGCATGCGGGAGCACGCTGTGTTGTTGAAACCGGCCAAACCGTCCAAACGGTATCTGGGAACACAAAAGGAGCGGCCAATGAGTCGCACATCGAAACGATACGCGGTATATCCGTCAAAAAAGGCGGTAGAAGTTCTGGGCGAATCAATCCCTGCGCTAAACCAGGCCGTTGAGTGTTGGGCAGCGCTCCTGGCTAGGGCGATGGCCCGAAACGCGGACACGTTCTTCAATTACGAAGCCAGTTTGCACCCATGTGTGGACGCTCTTAAAGAATGGTGCCTGATGGCAGAGTTGTTGAAAGGAATGGACATTGAGCCAGAATTCCCCAATCCGGGCGAATTGCTGGTTACCGGTCTTGAGGACGCGCATTTGCTTGAAAAGGTTGGCGAAAAATGGTTTCATACGTTTGATGACGACGATTGGTCACGAGGCTTGAAGAGCTGTGTGGAGACTCTGAAAAAAAAGCTTCGGGGTTTAGACTATATACACGCCTGGGCGTTAATCGCTGCAGTCCAATGGTACTGGCGCCACAGCGACAAAATCGACTTTCGCAAGGACCCTTGGTGGACACTGGCATTTCGTCGGAAGCCGCTCACGCAAAAGAAAGAGCAAAGCCAACCCCAGAGGCGCACGAGCGGGGCATTGGCGCGGGCGGAAAAACGGTTCGCAATTTATCCGGCGCCTCGGGCAATTGAAGTTGTCGGCGATTCTCTTCCGGCTCTGAATCAGGCGATTGAATGCTGGGCCGCCCTTGTCGCCCGAGCGACAGCTGACAATGCCAAGAACTTTCAGGAACGTTTCAAAGGCGACGACCTCTTTTACGATACGTTCGCGGAATGGTCGATGCTGGCAGAAGTCCTAAAAGGCATGCGGTTTGAGGCGGAGTTCATGAATCCCGGCGGATTGATCGCCAGCACGGTCGAGGATTCACACAGGCTTGAGGGCACCGGCGATCGTTGGTTGCCGCTTCATTACGATGAGGAAAATCGGCAGCCAGAAATTGACGAACTCGTCCGAAAGCTCGTTGAAAAACTCCGAAATCTTGACTACAGCCACGCTTGGGCCATGATCCTAGCCGTGCGTTGGTATTGGGAACATGCCGATAGCATTGACCTAAAGGCCTATTGGTGGTGGACTCTCCAATTCCGTCGGCGGAGCAAAAGTGAGAGCTTTCGTGTCGAGTCTAAGAGTGGGGAAGCGAAACGGCAAGACAAGACCACGAAAAAAAAGAAGGCATAGCCGTCGCTCCGATCAAGCTCTGAAAGGAATTCACCATGAGAAGACTATCGAGGGCTTACTTGGGACCCGCAAGTAAGCCCGATCAAAATGCAACATCAGGGTCCGCCCGTTAAAATGAAACTTCAAACGCTACCAAAAGTGCGGCCCGGCCGGTGCTGTAACACCGCCGGGCCCTGGTTAGACAACGTGTTCTGGTTTTGATTCACGCCGTCGTTACCCAATGAGATTATATCCTCTCTACGGGTAGACGGCCAACCCCGGGTATCGCCTGGAGACAGGATCGTATGAATAGGATTGCTGCGGTTGCCGGTAATAACCGGAATGGCGCCAGCGTCGTCCAACTCAATCTCGAGTTGCACGACCCCGCGCTGATCGGCTATTTCGAGCCTTTCGCCGAGCCTGAGCGTTCGGCAAGGGCTACCGACGCCCTCAAAATGGGCGTCATCGCCCTGCAGACCGTTTGCCCAATGCTCGATACCCAGATCGTGAAGGATCAGTTCGGTGAGATGCAACAGGAGTTTGCAGAGATCCTGGACCGATTCTTCGCCGGCAAGGATGGCGTCGTCCCCAAATCTCTGGGCGAGGCCTTTGGCGAAAAGGGAGCGCTGTCGCAGTTCTTCCACCGTTATTTTGACCCGGAAACCGGACGATTTGTGAAGCTGATGGACGGCCAGATTGGGCCGTCCAGCCGGTTCAGCAAACTCTTTGATCCACGGAACAAGGACAGCGTTTTCGCGATCATCGAGAGCAAGGTGCAGCAGCTTGTTGAAGCGAAACTCAATGAAGTCGTCGAGCAGTTTTCGCTCGACGACGAGGACTCCGCGATGAGTCGTCTGAAGAGCATTATCGACGGTGGATTCAGCGGGTTGCGTGAATCGCTCGGCATCAAGGCCGCACGCGCCGAAGAAGCTGAGCGCGGTCACGTCAAGGGATTCGACTTCGAGAAAGATCTCTACGAAGTCGTGGCGGAGATGGGCCGGCAGTTTGGGGACGACACCGACTTCGTGCGCGGAACGCCCGGCATTGACAGGTGCAAGACGGGCGACCACGTCATCACTCTTGGCGAAACGACGGGCGCGCCCGGCATGCGCATCGTCGTCGAGGTCAAGGACCAGAAGTATCAGGCCAGGAAGGCACATGCCGAGATGCAGGAGGCCAAGAAGAACCGCGAGGCGGTCGGCGGCATCTTCGTCTTCGCCGAGGGCTGCCAGCCGGTGGAATTCGGCAACTTCAAGCGTATCGACAATGATTTCTACTGCACCGTCGACAAGGCGGCCTTGGCTGACGGCAGCGCACTGCCGTTCTTGTGGGCCGCCTACGAAATTGCCCGAGTCCAGACTGTAGCCGCGGTGCGCAAGGAAGCAGACGGCAAGCTGGACCTGGATCGGATTCAGCAGCACATCGACGGCATCGCAGCATGGGTGCCGCGCCTGGGGGACATCTTCACCAAGGCAAATACTGTCCAGGCGAACGGTAAGGCAATCGCAAACACGGCGAGTGACATCAAGGATGACATCGAAAAACGCGTGGCGGAAGTGATGGCGCTATTGCGACTTGACGTCGAGTAGTCCGCCGCGGGCGGCCTCGGATCGCTGTACGTTGGCGGTCCGAGGCCAAGTCATCAAATTTGCGGTCAGGAAACGGACGCGTCGTCCGCGGGCGGCGGCGTCAGTTCCATCAGGCGTTCATGGATCAGCCAGAAAAACGTGGCAGAAACATCGGACTTGGTGAGAGGCACAACGAGGGCATCGATAAAGAGGCCGTCGTCGATGTTCCTGGCGCAGAAGCCGATGGGCTGACCATCGCCGTAGTAGAAACACTGGACGCTCCGGGCCTTTTCCGGCAGCAGTTCCGCCATGGCCAGCAAGGTCTCGGCCAGGACCTTCGGATCGAAGCTGAACGTGAACAGCGGCCGCTTCATGGGGATGACCTGACTGATGTTGGGGAAGCGGCCCTCGACCGTGCGGGCGGTGACCAGCTCCGAGCCCAGGCCCAAATGGACGTCGTTGCCCATCGTGGCGATGCCGAACAATCCGAACCGGCTCTGCAGGAAGTCCTCGCCGACCTTGCAGGCCCGCTCCAGGTCCCTGGGCAGGATGATGGCCTCGCAGGCGTCGTCGGGCAGGTCCTTGAAGCCCGGCCACGGCGGATCCTCGCCGGGGATCAGGCCCTGCACGATCATGGCACGCCGGCCATCGGTCGCCTCGGCCCGGTACACGCCCGACGCCAGGGCGATGCGGATGCCCTGCGTGGCCCCGAATCGTGCATGTTCGGCCTTGGCGGCGACCCGCTTCAAGGCGCACAACGAACGCGGAATGAACAGAAGCATTGTCGGTCCTCCTCGGAAGTAGTGGTGGGGGAAAGAAAAACCCGGCGGTGAACCGGGGCGGCGCTTCGCGCCAGATCAGCAAGGACCATTTTCGCAGACGAGCGGCGAAGCGGCAAATCCAGAGGATTTCGTGGGACGGCGTCTTACGCTCGCCGACGTCATTGGCAAGTGGCTTCGGTTGAGAGACCGACGTGCGCAAACTCATGGGCAAAGATGGGCCGACCTAATAGCGAAGTTCCAGCCCGAAGCTGACGCCCTGCGCCCAGAAGTCGCTGCGATTGAAGAAGGGCAAGGGAGCCGCTTGTCCGACCAGCGTGCCGCCGCCGAAGATCGGACTTTGCGACTGGTTGATGTTTCGGTCGATCTGATTGCCCGGCCGCACGACGTCAGTCCAGTACATGAAATCGTAACCGACGGTAGCCCGCAATCGTTGCGTGAGCTGATAGCCGATTTTCAATTCCACGGCCGGCAGCACGGAAAACTCATTGGCGCTGCGCTGGCCGATGTTGGTCGGCTGGGTAAAGAGTCCGCCGGGGAAGGTGCCGGGGGAAAACGCGCCAGGGCCGAATTGGGTGATGTCGCCCTGGATATTGACCGTTTCGTGCGTCACGCCCAGGGCGAGCTTGGCGGTCAAATCGAGGGACAATCGATTAAGTTGGGCCGAGACGCGAGCGCCGATTTGCCCGCCGTAAAAATTGTTCGACGTGCCGAAATGATCGTGAAGGACGTCGGTGTTGAGAAAAATGAGATCGTTGGTCGTATTGTTGAGGTCGAAATTTTCCGTCAGGTTGGCATAGCGAAAGCCGCCCAGCAAGTTCACTTCCAGGCCGGGCCGACGCCACACGTTGAAGACGCCGTTCAGTTCGCTGCCCCACAATTGCAACGTGGAGGTTGCCGAGACGTCGCCGCTGAAGCCGCGGAGCGGATCGGAAACCGCCAAGGCGCGTTCGGCGCCGGCGACCACGTTGTAGGCGGGAATGTAGAGCGGCGGGCTGCCGGCGGCGTTCGAGCCGGCGGAGAATGTACTCGACCGCGTTGCCAGCAAGAAGCCGCTGGCTTCCAGGCCGAGGAGGTTCGACGGATCGATCCAGCCGCCCAGCGCCAGCCGTGCGCCGGAGAAGGCGCCGAAGTTGGCGCCGGAGTTGCCGTAGAGAACCTGGGTGCCCGGCTGGCCGATGGCGCCGGCGGAATTCACGCTCGGGAAGCCGACGTTGGGATTTCCGGTGGTTACCAGGGGCAGCGGCAACGGAGCGTCTTTGACCCACCAGAGCAGGTACTCGCCCCGCGCCCAGATCCGATACGGATCGCAATAGACGGAAGGCTGCAGGTTAACCGCCGGCGGGGCGAACGGCACGTTGGTGGAATCCCCGTCTGGCAGCGACGTCTGGGCCAAGAGTTGGGCCGTGCCCAGGAAATACGTTCCCAGAACGGCGAGTATTGCTTTGCGCATGTTGTGCATCCCAGGTTGCTGTTTCAATGGTGTATGATTTGCCGCGATCGCTTCGCGTTCCCAAGCAGCGCATTATGTTATTTCTTCCATCGACCGCACAAGCGGCCGACGAGCATGAATTTCCTGGCGACACCCGGGATCTGCTCGCTGGCCTTGCCACCTGCGCACGAGGTATGGGAAGTGCGGGCTGCTCAAGGGGGGGGCTGCAAGCTGCACACCCCTCGCTTGCAGCCCCCCTTCCGCAGCGCAACCCATTGACTGCCATGATAATAACGCGACGATTTAGGGGGGGCTGCAAGCACGCGCACTCACAACCCCAAATATTTATCAAAAAATCGACGACTTGCTCTACCCTGAACCCACGCGCCAATGGTGGACTACAAGCCGCGGCGTTGCGGGCTTTGGCCCGTGAGAACATAGACGATCGTCGTCGTATCGCCCTCGCCATCCGTCGCCGTGACGGTGAGCTTCACGCTGCCGACGACCGTGGGCGTGCCGCTGATGGTGATGGCGCCTGTCGTCGGGGAAGGCGGGCTGATCGTCAGGCCATGGGGGAGCGGTCCCGAGAGCGTGTAACTCAGGGTGACGGTGCCGGCGCCGCCGCTGGCCGTGATCG
>Ga0182024_10006644_pt1 | contig 25312 bp, 25 predicted proteins | sample P32metaG_FD_120480 | JGI IMG/M metagenome (GOLD analysis project Ga0182024, IMG submission 120480) | Permafrost microbial communities from Stordalen Mire, Sweden - P3-2 metaG (Illumina Assembly) | ecosystem: Environmental > Terrestrial > Soil > Wetlands > Permafrost | place: Sweden: Stordalen...
AAAGTTTACCTTCAGACTTTGCATCGCGATCCGCCACCTATCTTTAGAGGCACGTGGGGAGCTGATTACCCTGATCCGGAGACTTTTATGAATCTCTTTACCTCGCACAACGGAAACAATTACACCCAGTTCGCTGACCCTAAATACGATGACATGATCGAGAAAGCCGGCAGCGAACAAGATCCTAAAAAGCGCGCAAAAATGTACGACGTCGCCGATCAATATTTGTGCAACGACAAAGTGCCCATCGTGCCTGTTTATCTGGCCACGCAGAATTTGATGATCAAGCCCTGGGTGAAAGGATTGAAGTTCAACGCGCTGGACATTCAGTTTTTGAAGGAGTGCAGCATTGAGCCTTAGTTTAGCCGAGAGCGCAAAACCCGGGAGCGCAGGCGTCCCGCCTGCATCGATATTTCCCGCGACCCTATCCGGGAGCGCTGGCGTCCCGCCTGCATTGATATTTCCCGCGACCCTATCCGGGAGCGCTGGCGTCCCGCCTGCATTGATATTTCCCGCGACCCTATCCGGGAGCGCTGGCGTCCTCACCTATATCTATAGCCCTTCCCGCAAGGTGCCCCTATGCTGACAATGATCTTGCGCAGAATCGTGCTTGCTATCCCGGTATTGTGGATAGTGGCATCGCTGACCTTCATTCTTGTCAGAATCGTGCCCGGCGGGCCGTTCGAAAGTGAGAAAGCACTGCCACCGGAGATAGTGGCAAACTTAAAAGCGAAATATCATCTCGATCGCCCCTGGCCCGAGCAATATGTTATGTACATGGGGCGCCTGGCTCAAGGGGATCTGGGGCTCTCGTACAAATACATCGGTCGCACGGTCAACGATATTTTGGCTGATGCTTTTCCCGTCTCTTTGCAGCTGGGAGTGGCCGGCTTATCGCTGGCACTTTTAGTCGGGGTACCGCTGGGCACTATCGCCGCCGTCAAAAGAGGCACCGCCGGTGACTACATGTCCATGTTTGTGTCCACGGCAGGCATCTCCGTGCCGAGCTTCGTAGTGGGCGCCTGCTTGATTTTTATCTTTGGCATCTGGCTGAGAATATTGCCCGTTGCTCTCTGGGAGTCAGGGCGCCATATGATACTGCCGGCGATTACGCTGGCGGTCAGCCCCGCTGCCTACATCGCTAGATTGACACGGGCCAGCGTGATGGAAATTTTGGAGAAAGACTGGGTGCGAACGGCCCGCTCCAAAGGTCTATCCGAACAGCTTACCATCCTCAAGCACGTGCTCAGAAACGCGCTTGTGCCAATTGTCACTGTGCTCGGTCCACTGACCGCTTTTCTCATTACCGGCTCTTTCGTGGTCGAGTTCATTTATGCCATACCGGGGATGGGGCGATTTTTTATCACCGCCGTCGGCAATCGTGATTACGATTTGATCATGGGCACTACTCTGGTGTTTGCGGTGCTGATCATCATCGCCAACACCGTCGTCGATATCATTTATCTGATTCTCGATCCGCGCATACAGGTTGATTGATTATGGGCGCCAATAAGACTGGATGGAAATATATCTGGCACCGAATGCGCAGCATCCCGACTGCCCACGCAGCGTTCTGGACAATCTTGTTCCTGCTCTCGATTGCCATCTTGTCGGCTCTGGGAGTGCACTTTTCGCCTTACACGTATTACGACACAGATACCAGCATGCAGATGATGCTTATCGGTCCATGCCGTGAGCATTGGATGGGCACCGACGAACTCGGCAGAGATATGTTCAGCCGCATCATTTATGGTTCACAGCTTTCCATTAGCATTGGTATCACTACCGCTGTTGTCGCTTTTTTCATCGGCACCATATATGGTTCGATTGCCGGTTTTTGCGGCGGCAAGGTCGACAGCCTGCTTATGCGCGGCGTGGACATTGCCTATGCGCTGCCTGATCTGTTGGTCATGATCCTGATTGGCGTCTTAATCGGTCGTGGCACATCCGGAATTCTAATTGCCCTCGGTCTGGTCAGTTGGATGGGCACCGCTCGACTTGTGCGCGCTCAATTTTTGCAATTGCAACATGAAGAATTCGTAGAAGCGGCACGGGCTGCCGGTCAAAGTAGTCTTCTCATTGTCACAAAACACCTTTTGCCGAATGCACTGGGACCGATTATCGTCGCTCTCACTTTCACGGTTCCTTCCGCAATTCTGTCCGAGTCAACCCTCAGCTTCATCGGATTAGGACTCTCGCCACCAGCCTGCAGCTGGGGAACGCTTGCCAGCGACGGATGGCGCTCCTTGCGCACTCATCCGCATCTGATTTTCTTTCCCAGCTTATTTATTTTCATCACTGTTTTATCCTTTAATTTTTTAGGTGATGGCTTGCGAGATGCCCTTGATCCTCGCACCCGTCTTAATTTTGGCAAGCTGCAGAAGACCGAATAAGATGCTACTCCGTCTGAAATCCGAATAATGCCACTACCCCGACCGAAGACCAAAACTGTTTTTGCGCTGGTCTTAGGAGTCGGTCTGTTTGTGCTTTCACTGGCAGTGTTGTTCGTTCCCGTAGTCTTCATCGTTGGTGAATCGCTGGCTGTGCGATTATGCACCTACGGAGAAGTCATTTTCAATCGCTCGCAGTATCAGACCGCGGCCACCGCCGCCATCAATTTGAAACAACCATTTAAAGAAGGAGATGCCCACTTCACCTCCTGGTCGGACCTCGGACTGGGATCGCTTCGACCACTGGCACCAGCGATTGAACGAAAGGCAATTAGAATCACAGACCCACCCCTGATTGGTACGGCGTGTCATTCATCACTGCCGATCTCGGTCACGCAGGCTATTACGGAATCGTCTATTCGACAAAAGCAATTGATGAATCACAAGCAGCGGGCGTCTTTTCCGAAAGCGGTTATGCCGTTGCTAAGCAGATCGATCCGCACTGGTTTGTGGCCGAAGACAATTCGGATTAAGGGCGAGATTACTGCACCGCATTCAGTGGCGTACGGCGGAATGGCTTCGCCGAGGTTAAACACTATTTCTTGGGTATGCGTGCCGCAAGCTTCCCCGTGGGATCGAAGACTTCGACGTATGAAGGAGGACGGACATAATCCGTCCAAATAATCAGGTTGACTCCACCCGAGTTTTCTTTGGAGTCAAAGAGCATGGCTTGATCGATCCGTATTGTACACCGCTTCTGCGAGTGTATGCGTTGGCACATCAGCACCAGCATCGACTTGATCGGCCCAGGGACCCTGAAGTTCGGCTCTAGTTGTTCCCAGTGCCTTCAACACATCGTTATCAGTAAGTTCCAGAACGTGATTCAAGTTTACGTCGACGGCGTAAACGACCACCGGTGCCGGTGGCACTATTGTTCCCGTCAATGAGGATGTTATGGCGTGCGTTCCTTCAGCGAAAGCAGTCGCTGCCTTATCGGCGACATACAGCGCAGGCGGACCACCATTTGGAGTGAATCGCTGTCCACTCCTTCCTGGACCCAAACTGTACAAAGCATCCGGTGGATCTATGCTATAGAGCGCACTGTGATCGACCGAACGGTAGAAATAACCACGTAGGCTTGGGTCCGGCAGTCTAAGTAGGATCCTCTCTAACTGCGTTTTTAAATGCATTAGTCTGGATGTCCCAACAAAACATCCTCAAGTAGATCAGAGAGCATCTCTGCGCGACCATTCGTAATCAGCTCCACAGGCAGCTTTCCCGGGAAGGCATCATTCGGAGAATTTAGCCAGACCTTCAAGGCATTATCAGAATTACTGATGTGTGATATCGCTGATGCAATTCTCTCGTAGCTAAATAGTTCCAGCTGCAGTGCCTTAGAGTCTGGTGTTCTATGAACAGACTGCAGGCTCTTTCCGATGCTCCGACAAACATCGGAAAGTGTCATACCAAAGACATTCGCGATTTTCTTTGCGTCTAGCCGCCCACTTTCTTCATTGCGTAACTCTGTCAAACTGCGCACTTTGACTCGCGTTTGGTAGGGATTTCTCTTCGGTTCCGAGATGTTGCGCATAAGCTTCACTATTCGATATTGCACCTCTTGTATCGAAACGGGATTGCAGAGAACCTCGGTCTGACGATCGTTAAGAGTCGCTCCCCAAGCACCGGAGGCAGCTTCGCAAAGCAGAATGGCCGGCATAGACGGTTTCAATTTTCTCAATTCAAATAGAACTTGCACGCCCGTTACGTTCGCTGTTTCGTGTAATAGAATAACGTCTGGTGTGCTCGTGGCGACGGCTTTCTCAAGTTCTTCGATTGTCTTTGTCAGGTGAATCTGTAGCTCGATAAATTGATGCCCCCGCTGTAGCTCATCAGCCATGTGACTGTCTTGATCTAGCATTAGTGCTTTGTACGAGGTCATAGCGGAACTCCAAACGAGCTATGTACCATCATTATAAACACATCCTCAATCAGTAATCAACCGATTATCTACATCCTTGCCTGGCTCATTCGCGCAATTTGCGGATGTCGACTTAGTGTTTCCCATCTGGAAGTAACTTCTCGCAAGCTGCAAATACCCATAGACGCTAGGCTTGCAATAGAGACTCAATCCGCTAAACGCCTTTTCATTGGACGCTCTCCCGTTACTGCTGATTGTGTTGCAGCAAAAGAAATCCGCGATGAGCTGCCCCGAGATTCCCAAGAATGCTCCCAGCAATGCGCCTATGATGTATCGACACCACATAGATTCAATCTCGCATAATGAAAACCATCATAATAAGATCATTCTAGCTGAGCGACATATGTGGCCCCGTTTGTTCCGCTGGAAACAGTTCCCAGCGGAAGGATGATTTCACGCAGTGACCACGTCCGGGGACTGGGCTGAGAAGTTCGCCGGCTTTAAAAAGGAAACTCCTCCAGGATTTTGGTATGAGGACACGCGGGATATCACTGACCAGCTAAGCAGACAACTTCAACAGCACAAAAACGCTCCTCTGATTATGACAGAGGGAGCAATTGACGCAACACTTTTTTTGAACCTTGATCCGCTGCTACAACTGCTGGCTCCACTGGCGGTGCTATCCTTCCTCGCCGTAAACGACAAGGTTTGCCGCACAAGTTTGGTCAGTTCCAGATAAGGAGACAGATCACATGGATCTCCAAGTGGTTCAGCAGCGCGATTTGACTATTGGACCGCAAGGGTAGAACAATAATCAGTCGTCTCTGGCCTAAAGATGAACACTCGCTCCAGGAAAATTGAGAATCAGATTCGCTTAGCGGCTATGTCCGTTAACTCGTTTGTCTTCGTGGCGCTGCTTTTCGGGTACTGGCTCTTCATCCATAGACTTTCTTTGGCTGAAGTGCAAATAGCGTTTTGTTTATTGGCTGGTATCGCCGTATTCATGTCTACCCTCATGCCTCGAATTGACAGGAAGGCGCACGTTGAATTCTGTGCTTTGCTCGACCGAGAATCGGTCACGATGTTAAGCACTCAGGAGCTCTCCCTGATACGCAGAAAGTTGATTGACATTCCCTGGAGAGCTGCTATCGGCAGCACGATCGTGTGGACCGTTTTGGTTCCAGCCCTTTTGTTTGGCGCCTCCCAGATGTGTGGAGAACGCAGCGTGAGCTGGTTAGCGCTTGAGATAATCGCATTGACCATTTCTCCGATCACGTTTTTGGCAAACTTATTGGTGCAAGAAAAGCTCTTGAGTCCATTTGTGCAAATCTATTTCCCCGGCGGCAAAACAGATCAATATGGATCCGCTCTGGCGATAACAGACAGTCGCAGACTGGTGGCAGCACTGATAGTTTTTGGACCATACAGCATACTTGTGCTTCTGGCGCTTGGTGCTGAAACTGTTTTGTCGAGCCTGAATATTCCCGAGGCGATCAATCGGCTGGTAATTGTCGAAACATACGCAGTGCTGATCTTGACGGCGCTAACACTCTACTTTTCGTGGCGCCGGAAGAGCGTCAAAGGTGGCTTGACGGATGCCACTGTCAAGTCAATCCAATCAGCTGCAGGTGACACACATGCCATGGATGTCACTCAGAACATCGTTGGTACTACTCTTGGTGGCAAATATAAGTTGGTGGATATTCTCGGTGAAGGAGGCATGAGTGTCGTTTATAGAGGAGTAGACGCTAACAACGAAATGGTGGCAGTGAAGATTTTGACGGCAAAGTTGGCGAGCGATGTCCAGGCCGTGAAACGAATGGAGCGAGAAGCAAAATCAGTTTCGTCTGTGCAGCATGGCAACATCATCGCCGTGCGCGAATTTGGCACTACTGCCGATGGGCTTCCCTATCTCGTCATGGATTATGTGGACGGCAAGTCCCTTACTCAAATTATGCGCCAGGAGAAATTGTCGCCGTTGCGAACCATCCACATTCTTTTGCAGTTGTGCTCGGCGCTGGAACAGGCTCACAGTAAAAGTGTCATACATCGAGATTTGAAGCCGAGTAACGTCATGATTGAGACTAAAGACGGCTCTGATCTGGCTAAATTGGTTGATTTTGGTATCGCTAAGATTTTAACTGGTCCCGATCAAGACCTGACGAAACTGACAATGACAGGAGACATATTCGGCAGCCCGGCTTACATGAGCCCGGAGCAATGCCAGGGAAGTGCGCTCGATGCCAGATCTGACATTTATTCACTTGGCTGTCTTATGCATGAAATGTTTGTTGGACGAACACCATTTTCAGGCGAGAACGCAGTTGCCCTGATTCACCAGCATGTCCACCAAGATCTTCCTGAAGTGCAGTTGCCGCCCAGCTTTCCTTCCTGCGCCAAAGACCAGGTGGTTGAGATTTTGCAAAAGTGCCTGGTCAAGGATCCAGGTAATCGGTATCAACATGTCAGTGAGGTGGCACAGGCTCTAGGCCAACTTGAATCAGCAATTGCCGCCGGCACCACAGGTCTATAGAAAGCTAAGCGGTGAACCTATTTCTTAGCGCTGTTGACTGTGTTGGAAATAGCCTGTTTGGCGCTATTCAGCTCTTTACCGACCGTTTTGCCGACACTATTTAGCGAGTTGCCGACATCAGTTGCTGTATTGCGCGCATTGGAATTAGGAGCTTCTGCGCCTTTGACTGTGTTGGAAAGGGCTTGCCCGGCGCTGTCCAGCTCTTTGCCGACAGTTTTGGCGGCGTAATTGAACGAGTCTGCGACTGAGGTTGTCGTTATCTTGCCATCCATGTTGTGAGACTGCGCACCGTTGTTGCCAGTGTTAGAAAGCGCCTTGCCGGCACTGTTCCACTCCTTCTCGACAATTTTGCCGGCATTATTGAAATCTTGACCAATTGAATCTTCGGTCTTTTTTGCATCTTTTCCAAAATCGTTTTGCTGAGCTTGACTGTGCTCGTGATGAGAAGTCTGTTTCTCCTCGTTGGCATTAGCGGGAACGGATAGCACAGCAGTTATAACGATAACGCTAGCAAGAATGAATTTCACTGGATGTTCCTCTTAAGTACGCAGCCGGACGGCAGCAAGATTATAAATGGACCTTTTGCAATTTGAGTCTGCAACGAGTTCAGACGTTAAGCGTTCGGATTTAGTTGCCGGAAGTCCACTTCTTCTCTCGCTGGCGCACCCTAGAACGTTATCTTGCCACCCGGTGCAGGTTCATAGACTGCCGTTCCCGGCTTTGATCGTGCCTGGTGTGCCGGCTTCGATCTTGCAAGCTTTGAGCTTGCAGCCTTTGATGGTGCCGGCGTCGATTGTGGCGGTTTCGATTCTACACCTTGCGCTGCTTGAGGCGCGCTAGGTTGTTGCTGTCGGCGCGAACCCAACGATGGTTCATGGTGATACTGCTGATGGGAACCGCCTCCACTTCTTTGACCAATCATAGCTCGCTGCGATCCTCGCCCTTGTGGTCTCGCATTTAAACCATTGAGATCTCCGGCCCTGACATGCGGGCCTAGCTTCGTTGGAGGAAGCCCTGCGCCCGCTTGCGGTAGCGCCTGGGAGTTCAGCAAAGAACCGCGCGTGGTGCTGCGTCCTGCCTGCGGGTGCTGACCCTGTTGTACTGCGGGCAATTGGCGATTGGGAACATTGTTAGGTTGGGAGGGTTGATTGAAGCTGTCGCCGGGCATTTGCATTCCCGCTGGACGAACGATCTGCGAATGATCTTGATTGTGGGCTTGAGTTTGCTGTTGGGCAGAAGCCACCAGGCATATCGAATATGCCAGAATCAGAAGGAATGCTGCAAGATTTTTCAACATTGCCTTGCAACAACGCAAGCAATCATATGGATAGATTCTTCTGAGCCATTAAATTCGGTGTCGTCCATGCAAATCCTTCAATTCAAATATGTGGCTCAGAAGGCCATCTTCTTAGCGGGAGCCGTTTCATATCTGGCTGGTGCAGGTTGGTTCTGCACTGGTTGGTTCTGCACTGGTTGTGCTGCCTGATGTGCGCGGCTTTGTTGTTTCTTTCCGACCCAGAACTCTTTGTTGCGTTTGTAGTATCCCGGATTCATGTCGCTGCGGCTTATGTCGCCCGGTGCAATTCTTGGACCAAGCATGGCCGGCTGCAATCCGCTGCCATGAGGTCTGTTTGGATGCAAATCAGTGCGTGAAATGTCTCCCGGCATAACATGCGGGCCTAGCTGGGCTGGAGCTAACCCGCTGGCTTGCGGCTGCGCCTGAGGTTGGAGATGAGATTGGAGACGAGATTGGGCTGGTAAGGGGCGCGAGGTGCTGTCACCGGGTTGCACGTGCGGACCCAACTGCGTATTGGGCAACTGACTGCTGTGGCCGCCGTAACCTTGGGCACTTCGACTCAGACTGCCTCCGGGTATTTGCGTTTGAGGCGGGCGATTGAGACCGCTGCTATCTTGATTGATTACCCGCTGGGCAGAAGCCGTCTGGCATAGCGAATATGCCAAAATCAGGTGGAATGCTGCAAAACGTTTCAACATTGCCGCACAAGAACATTAGTAAGAGGCTCTAATATATTATGATTGCCTGTTCACCGCAAGTTAATAAACAGAATCGATCATGGGAATCCTCATCAGCTGCCAATCTATCTCCAAATCATATAGCTCTCGGCCGTTGTTCCGCGACATTTCCCTGGGCATAGAAGAAGGCCAGCGCATCGGCTTCATTGGTCCTAACGGATCGGGTAAATCAACTCTGCTCAAAATCCTCGCTGATCTGACTCAACCGGATGACGGCAATGTAGTGGCGCGAAGAAAACTTCGTGTCGCCTATGTGCCTCAGGAAGAATCCTTTCCTGACGACGAAAGTATTGAGCAACTTTTGCACGACTCTTGCGCATCATTGGGTTTCGAAGCGCATGAACAGGCTGCTTCCATCGATTCGACCATAACCAAAATTGGCTTTCCGGATAGGCTTGCCAAAGCCGGCACTCTCTCAGGCGGCTGGCGCAAACGATTGGCGCTGACCTGTGCACTTGTGCAAAAGCCGGAGCTGCTGCTGCTGGATGAGCCCACTAACCACCTCGATCTGGATGGCGTGCTCTGGCTGGAAAATCTTTTGAAGAACACTGACACTACGTTCGTTCTTGTCAGTCACGATCGCGCCTTTCTGCAAGCAATCGTCAACCGCGTGATCGAGCTCAACCCCACCTACGAAAGCGGATATCTTAGTTGCAATGGCAGCTACGCCGATTTCCTGGAATCGCGAGAACAACAGTTGAGCGCTCAGGCTCATTTGCAAAAGTCTCTGGCCAGCAAGGTGCGCCGCGAAATCGCCTGGCTGCAGCGCGGCGCCCGCGCCAGACAAACAAAAGCGCAAGGACGAATCGAAGATGCGAATAAGCTGATCGAAGATCTGGCTGAAGTGAAAAGGCGCAACGCCATGAACACGTCTGTCGAAATCGGTTTCGATGCTTCCGGCAGGCGAACAAAGGAGCTGTTCTGCTCCAAAAAAATAGCCAAGTCTTTTGGTGGCAGAAAACTGTTTGGCGAGTTGGATCTCATCCTCACACCGGGTTACAAGCTGGGTCTGGTCGGCAGCAACGGCAGCGGCAAAACGACTTTGTTGAAGATAATCGTCGGTGAGATGGCGCCTGATGCCGGCACCATCAAGCGTGCGGATCAGCTCAAGGTGGTCTGGTTCGATCAAAACAGAGCGCAACTGGACAAAGGTAAAACACTAAAAGAATCCTTGTGCCCAACCAGCGACAGCGTTGTTTATCGGGGACGCTCCCTGCACATCACCACCTGGGCCAAAAAGTTTCTCTTCCGTCCGGATCAGCTGAACATGCCGATCAGTTATCTCTCAGGTGGCGAACAGGCTCGCATACTAATTGCCAACTTGATGCTGCAACCTGCCGATATCCTCATTCTGGATGAGCCGACAAACGATCTGGACATCCCGTCCCTTGAGGTTCTGGAGGAGAGTCTGGAAGATTTTCCCGGCGCTGTTGTGCTCGTCTCTCACGATCGCATGATGCTGGATACGGTATCAACTCAAACACTGGCCTTAAACGGCAAAGGCGCAACCAAACTTTGTGCTGATTATGAGCAGGCTGAGCGCTGGCTGAAATCCGAAATAGCTAAATCTGAAAAGGTGGGCGAGGTCGCAAGAAAACAAACAGGCAAAAGCGAGAAGACTAAAACAGGTTTATCCACTGCCGAGAAGCGCGAACTGTCGGCAATGCCGGAGACGATTGAGCAGGCAGAGTCTAAGCTCTCCAATTTGCAGATGGAGATGAGCAAGCCCCATGTCGCCACCAACTATTCAAAGCTGCAGCAACTGATGCGCGAGCAGGAAGAGGCGCAAAAGAGTCTGGAGGATTTGTTCAAGCGTTGGGAAGAGTTGGAGAGCAAGGCTGCAGCCAGTTCAGCAGAGATTCTGGCGAACCTAAGCACCTGATTCCTTTGGATACAACTCATGAAGCAAGTCTATCATCCCCTGGTTGTCCGTTTCTTTTGCTGCCTGCCAGGAATCTAGCATTTGACCTTTCAACTTTGGGTTTTGCTCGATTTCTGCTTTTGTAACCAGTTGTTGCACAAGCGGCGACTTTTGCAGCTCGAGCAGGGTCTCATGTAAGTAGCTCTCAGCGTTGGCAAAAGAAGCAACTGCTCCCTGAGTATTGACAGCTTCATCGTCAAATGTTTTTAGTGCCTTGTGCACGTTGGCCAGAAGCTGCTGCGCTTCGACTGCCTCTTTGTCGTGTCTAACAGCGAGCCCTTTAAGATCTGTATCGAGCTTCGCGACTTCATCATCGATGTCATCTTTCCAACCTCGCAGCGGGGCTGCTGGTCCATTCTTGCCGGCTAGTGCAGGCGCATCCGGATTTGAATGAGGAATGCACGTTTTCTTTCTCTGCAGGTCGACTTCGGCTGTTTGTGCCTGTGTACTTTCTAAAAGCTGGCTGATCATTGAATGACTGCGGACAAAATCCGCAACGTCGAAATTGGAAGCGGGTAGAAATGTATTGAGCCCGCCAAGTTTGCTATATGTGGTATGTGTGTCATTAGTTTCAGCGTGAGGATCACCGTAATAGGAGCTAGTCATAGCTTTTTCTGTCGCCAGAAGTTGATCCACAGCTGCCGCAATCTTGTGGTTTTCATCGATAAGCTTTCCAGTCTTCAAGGACTCTTCAACGTTCTTCGCAAACGCTGCAATATCGCGGTCTTGGCACGGACTCACCTCTCCCGACGAGCATGACAGGTACTGAGTGGTGTGATTTATGATATCGATCAAAGTCGACTTATTCTTTGGGTCATGAGCTGCATCGGCCAGCGTCAGTCCCAATTTGTTGAGCGCCTTGTCGAAGGCGTCATACTTTTTCAAATCAAAGTTCGCAAGAGTCAAAACTCCGGTTTTGTTATCTCTGCATGATTTCACAATAGCGTCGCCGAAACTCTTGCCGTTCAGTTCCGGATTTTGTAGGAGAATTCTGATTGCGCCGTTGAGATTCTGACCGTCTTTTAGTCCGTCTTTCTGACCCTGGTCTGTGCCATCATCTTTCCGATGCCCTAGAGCAGTTTCAGCCTCACTCGAAGCAACAAACTGATTGGTCAGGGGAGCCATTTTTTTCAAAAAGGCGGAGTTTGCATCAATGCATGCGTCCGAATCGACTAGATCCAGTTTTTTGTGCACGCTGCAGTTCAATCCGTCAGCAATTGCCCTTTGGAGGTTGTCGAGATTGGCACTGCCATCGGCACCTTGCACCCCTTGCTCACCGATTCCATGCGATTGAATAACCAAAGCTTCTTTCTTGCAGGGAGCCTCCTTATTGGCCAGCTTTAGTAAAGAGGTTAAATCTTGAGCAAAATCTTTTGATGGGGTGGGTCTTCCAAGCGAAGTCACCGCTCCATTTCTCATCTCATACCGTTCAAGCAGATGTTCCGGCTCCTTAGACTCCTTGGTATACGCAGGATTGTTGTACACCACTTGAGCGACGACTGTTACGGGCTTGCCTTTTGTTTCAGCCGCCAGCTTTTTCAACGCTGCCGATTTTTCTGCGGCGCCATTCCCATTGGGCATAGTTACAGTTAAGTCGGCAACTACGGTCCATTGTGATGGGGATTGCTTGTGCTGATCGACTATCTGCATTTTCGGTAGTAAATCAGTAGCGGAAGGTTTTCCTGACTGTGCCATGTGATGGGACAGGTCTGAATAAGCCTCATCACGAGCCGAAGCTGCGTGATCAACCGATGGTTTGCTATGTTGAGTACGCTCGGATTTTTCAGATCGATTTTCCATGTGCCTGACCTCGATAAGTAAAAACAATGGCCAAACGCCATGTTGATCAATCGTAAGTAGGTTCGCTAACAATTCTTTGGCATCTAAATAATCGACTTGAGTTACGCGACCAATGCTGCTCTGGGATCTACAAAATCGACTGCCTGTCACTGAATGAATTTAGTCTTTTTGATGCCAAGAAATTGTAAGGCTCAATTTCTAAGATGAATGGCAACGCATCAGCTCCGGAATCAGGCGCCCCCTCCTTTTCTAAGAGCTATGTGCATAGACGCAAAAAACGAGTTTGCATTATTTTCTGCAGGAGAACGACATGATGTACCTTGAAAATTCACGGAACGAACATTTAAATAAGGAATCAATTACGAAGGCGGCGAGCCAAGAGTGCTCGGAAAACTTACTGCGAGATGCCGGCAAGATGGCCGGCCCGATATCAGGGTACGATTTGGCGCACTCAGACAATTCGTGGCAGCTGAAGCGGGAAAAGGATGATGTTGCGGATCTCGAAAGAGACAATGGGGAATCCTTCGCTAAATTGGCAGGTCCAGATGGACTTATTAGTCTTCACTCAATCAAAGCCGCATTGACCAAGCATTATCACTTGGGGCAGATTAGTGACCTCGATGAGAGAACTCGATCGCTAGCCGAAGATCTTTACCACGGTGGGCTTAGTCTCCTCCAGTCCGAGATCCACAAACAGCAACCTCTATCCATCAATGATATAGACAAAATAGCAGCGAAGAGACATTGGAATACTATTGCCGCTCCTCCAGACTGCGTTGCGCATCTCAAGAACGGCAAAATTGTTGATCAACACACTTCTCAACAAGTAGGCTGCCACGCTGTTGGTCAAATCGGCAAGCAGGATCGTCGTACGCATGATTCTTTGGAATCGCAGCCTAAAGACACCAAACAATCAAGCATAAATTTCAGCAATCCATTCGAAGTTCCTGAAGATCTGGTGCAAAGAGGCATAAATGCTTTGCAGCCGGCAATTAAACTATCGTCAGAGCCGCTCCAGGCAGATCCCCAAGCAATCACAAGGCTGGTGGACATTATAAACGGCCTGCCGTCCCCAATTGCAGATGCGCAGTAGATGCGTAGGCGGCGAGATACAAGCTTTGGCGATCAAATCGGAACCGCGCCAAATTTTTGTAAGACTTGGCTAGTAAATTAAATTCAACAACCCTTCACAGCGAGGAAGAGCGCAATGAGCAGAACCGAAGGCCATGAAATCCAACACCATACCCACCACCACGCACACGACCATGGACACCATGCTCGGCAAGAAGCATATTCGCACCGTTCAACCGGCTCTCAGAGCCAACATTCCGAATCAGCCACAGCTCACTTGCCAGTACTCAAACTGAGTGACTCAGAAAAGGATTCCCAAGGACGCCGAACAGTCTTCAAGAACGCAGACGGCAGCGAGGTGAAAGTCAGTTATGAGGGTGCTGGCAACAGTAAATTGAATGCATATCAGGTAGTTGACGCTCATGGAAATGTGCAAGAACAAGCGTATCTGACCTCTTCTGGGAAATGGAAAGACGAGTACCGAGACTCGAACAGCAATAACCTGGTGAAAAATACTGACGTGGATATGAAAGATGTCAGCGTGGACGGAAATGCAATTCACCGAAAAGAGGCAGATTCAACAGATCACACGATTCAACTTAACAACAATATGCGCAAGAACTACGACAAATATGGACGCCTCAACGCTATCTCGAATGACACAGGAATATGTCACCTCGAATACGGAGCCTCCGGTTCGCACCATGCCACAAGGTATCGCCAAATGGACCACTTCGGTAATACGACAGAGATCGCTACTGAGAAGTCTCCCGGCGTTTGGGACGTGGCTAGACCCGTTCCTCCCCAAAAAAGCATTAATAACCACGTTGATTTGGATAACGCGTCGCATGAGACTGTGTCCAACTGCTACTTAGACACGAAAACAGGTAAGCTTCAACCTCAAGCCAGAGGGTTAGACACCGAAGCTCCATCAGACAACACGCCATCACTCGGCGACACTGCCACCTCAGCAGTAAAGAAAACCCTTTGGGATGATTTGCTGTACGGGCCTGTAATTGGTCCCGTGAAAGCACTCTACGACACTGTAAACGACGCATAAAAGGGACTACTAACAAAAAATGGAACTCTGGAACGATATTACCTATATTGCCAATAAAATTGAAGACACCGCAGCCGGTGCAGTCAAAGGCGTCGAGCACGCGGCAGAACATGTAGCTCATGCCGCCAGCACCGTGCTGTCAAATGAAGCTCATGCCGCAATGAAGCTTGGTAGCACGGCCCTGCACGACGTATCGGCCGTTGGGTCTGCTGTCTTGGGCACTGGCAAAGAAGTAGCCAAAGATTATTTGAAAGCTAATGAGTGGGTAGATCACCAAGCATTGCTTTTTGGTGAAGGTGTTGTCACTGGTGCAATTCTCAACCCAGTGAATGCGATTGACCAGATTGTAAATCATGTCACCGGCTGGAAACTTCCGGAACTGGCACTAACCAATCAAGCAGAGGTCAATGACTCATGGGCAGGCAAAATCGGCATAGTGGGGGGGACAATTGTTGATTTTGTGGCAACCGATGGTGCTGTCAGCGGCGTTCTTGGTCTCGAAGCTGGAGGCATGGCATCACTAGCTATTACAGGAGCGGTTCAGGGCGGAATCTTAACACCCAGCAAATCTGGCGAGTCTGGCGGTCATTTCGTGCTCGACCGCCTGAAAGCGGCGGCAGTCGACAGTGTAACATTTGCCACTATGGCTGGTGTCGCTGGTGCGGTAGCCGGCGCTGCTGGCGGCGGTTCTGCAATCGCAGCGGAAGCCACTGAGTCCGCCGTCACCCAAACAACCAGCGTCGCCAGTCGAGTGCTCACACAGAGCGCATCGAACGCAGTCGGCGGTGGCGTCAGTGGAATTGTTCAAGCTGAAGGCAATTCGCTTCTTAACAAAGGCAAATTGGCTTCATCAACCGATTTAGCGCAAGAAGTAGTTACTAGCACTGCATTTGGCGGAGCATTCGGTGCACTCTCTGGTCTTGTGCATGGCGGCACAGAGGTGGACAACGCTGGCGCAGGTACCGGCAGCCAGGCGGCAAGAGATGGTGGTGATGGTGCCCCGACAGACAATTTTGGGAAGTCGCTCATCAATCGCCCCGCCGAAGATTTGGAAAGAAAAATGCCCTCGCTTAAGAGTGATCTCAACGTTCGCTTATGGGATACACGTTCTGCTCAAAGAAGAAAATTACTAGCAAACCTGGAAGATGGTTCTAACAGAATAAAAATAGCGGTATCCGATTCTGGCTGTAGTTTGTACGGCGGCAATACCAGGCTCTATTATGCTAAAAAGCTGGGTATTCCCGATGATCAGATCACAGTGTGGTCCCTAAAGTACGGTCAGACCACCCTGGCGGATCTCGAAAAAAGGATGCGCCCACCTGGCGCAGAGAAGCCATCGGGCACTAACGATCAGTCACCCGAGTCACCAAGTGCCGGGTCGTTAGAAACGCGCGATACATTGAAACTCTCAGACGGAACGACTGTCGATCCCGTTACGGCTGATGTCATGCGCGGTCTTGGTTTGACGCCTGACAGCCGGTAAAATAGACGGCTCAGAGTTTGCTCAATCGAGAGTCGCTTCAAATCTCAATCGATATCGAGCTTGTAACCCACTCCATGCACCGTCGTTATAAGCGACGCCTTGCCCGCTTCGTCTAATTTTTTCCGCAAGCGTTTTATGCAAGTCGTCAATGCATCGCTACTTGCATCTGATTCAGAAGTCCAGACTCGATTGAGCAATTCATCGGCACTGAACACTTGCTTGGGGTGACGCATGAGAAATTCCATCAGCGCGAACTCGCCCGGCAAAAGTTTTACTTCTTCACCATTCTTGATGATTTTGTTTGCCCCTTGATCAAGTTCAAGTGGTCCCATCCTGATCGCAGTGCCTGTAGATGACCCCGGGCCTCGAATAAGAGCGCGCATACGCACCAACAATTCCTTCATGTGGAAGGGCTTCGTCAAGTAATCGTCTGCGCCGGCAAGGAACCCAATCTCTTTATCAACAATGCTGACTTTGCCTGTGAGCATCAGCACCGGCGTTGACTTACCAGCTTCCCGGTATTCTTTCAGGATCTGGGGACCATCCATGCCTGGCAGTTCCCAGTCGAGAATGATCAAATCGTACTGGTAAAACTGCATTTTCTCGAGCGCTTCTCGGCCTTCCGAAACGATCTCCACAGTGTACTGTTTCGTGGTCAGCCAGTCCCGAATCATTCGGCACAGAGCTTGATCATCATCGACCAGAAGAATTTTTGCCACGTGCGACTCAAATCATGTGAGAACCCTGGAACATATTATGCCCACTTATGATGGAGTAGTCCAGACGAAGCCTGTTCTGCAGTTGTCGGGTAAACTCAGCACACTCCTTTTGTAATCTAATGTTGAAGAGTGGCATCGGGAAGCCAGGACAAATTTTTGTAAGGTAAGTGTACTACTCTACTGACAAAGACATAGGTCTACAGTGGAACTTATGACTGTGCTCATTGCCTGTCGATGCTGCTGATTGGGCGAAAATCTAAGCGGGTATAGCTAGTCCAACTCATCCTGGTGGCTTAACAAATGGCTTATATATTTGTGCTCGAAGATGATCAAGTAATGCTCAGTCAGGTCAAAGACTGGTTGATTCATTGCGGACATATAGTGATGACCGCTTCATCCTTTCAACAGCTTCCCGCATCCTTTTCCGAATTCAATCTCATCATTGTCGACTGGGAGCTTCCGGATGGGCAGGGTGTGGATCTGTGCAAACGCCTGCGGCAAGAAGGCAATTGTATGCCGGTTTTGATGATTACCGGAAAGGCGAACATTGACGAAAAGGTAATTGGTTATGATAGCGGACTTGATGATTACCTTACCAAACCATTCGCTCTAAAAGAGCTAGAGCTTCGCGTCAACTCGCTTCTGAAACGCGTCTGCGCGGTTCGGAAACAGACATTGGAGATTGCCGGATTAGTGATTGATTTGGCTTCGCATAGCGTCCTGTCAGGCGACATCAGGATCGATTTGAATAGAATGGAATTCTCCATTTTTGCTCTCCTGGCCACACATCCAAATCATCCATTTTCAATAGAAGCGATCATATCCAGGCTGGGTGGCTACGATTCCAGAAGCACGCACGCGGCTATAGTCACTTGTGTAAGCCGCCTGAAAAAGAAGCTACCCGGCGCAGACGAGTTGATCACAAATGTACGTGGTGAAGGCTATATGCTACGAGGCGCGCAATAGAACATGGCCGCGCCGGCAGACAAGAAACGTTCACTAAGCATTAGGCAACGCAGCTTCATGCTTGTTTGTTTTCCATTGATAGCTGAAATCACATTCATCATTCTTTTCACGATGTTGCACATCGAAGCAGAATCCCAGGCGGAGCACGCGGCACGCGCGCGGGCCACTACTGCATTCGTTAACGAAATCATTAGCCACGTATATGCGCTCGGCAAGAAAATCGATGGCTATAAGTTGCATGCAGACCTCCTAGACAACGGCAATGATCAAACTCTTCAGCGAGTAAAGGATGACCTTCAAAAAATTGAAACGTTCGAGCCGCTCAGCAGTGCGCAGGCTGCCGATCTAAATCGAATTCGGCAAAACGGCGAAAAGACCCTGGCTCTTCTTGAGCAAGCCAGAAAGATGCTGAATCCGCTGACTTTGCAAAGCCTTACGTTTGCAAAAGTGCATGCGTATGAGCTTAACACTTTATGCGCTGCGCTGTTTGATGATCTCGAAAAGGTCATCGATGAGGACAACAGAATTGAAGACAGCGTGCCTATAGTTCAGTCCAGAGTTCGCCATCAAAGCATCATCATGATTTATGCGTTGGTCGCAGTGAATGCGCTGATTGCGGTCTTCCTTACGTCGCTCTATAACAGAGATATCGTACGCCGTTTATCTTTGGTCATGGACAACGCCCAACGGTTAGGAGAGCATAAACCGTTGAATCCCAGGCTCTCTGGTGATGATGAGATCGCGCAATTGGACGGCGTATTTAATGATATGGCAGACGCCCTGGCTGATGCAGCTCGCGTTAAACAAGAACTCTTCTCAATGGTCAGTCATGATCTGCGCACACCACTCACGTCGATTCAATCGGCTCTATTTCTCGTGCTTGATGGAGCATACGGAAAGGTCTCTGCTGATGTCGAAGGCGCACTGGCGACCTCCGAACGCGAGTTGCGCCGACTGGTGGCGCTGGTCCTTGATTTACTCGAAGTAGCTCGGCTAGATGAACCGACCATTGCACTTGAGAAAGAGAAAATCGCCGTAGCACCATTTTTAGAACAAATCAGGGAATCGTTTGATGCTCAGTGTTCGTCCAAACAGATTTCTATTGAGATAGCTACCGAAAGCAATCTGTTCGTTCATGGCGATGAGTATCGGTTGACACAAGTGCTTGTAAACCTGATATCGAACGCTCTTAAATATTCTCCCCAGGGGTCGCATATTACTCTCACTTGTGCATCCTCCCCCGGTAGTTGCCGTTTTACAGTAGAAGACGAGGGCCCTGGTATACCCAAAGAGGCGGTGCAAGAGATTTTTGAACGTTTTAAACAAGCCCATGCAAGCGACCGCAAATCCGGTTTCGGGTTAGGGTTGTCCATCTGCCAGCGCATCGTTGAGTTCCATCAAGGAAGTATAGGAGTCGAAAATAAGATTCCTCATGGCGCCTGCTTCTGGTTCATCATTCCTTTTGAAGGCGAATAAAGATTATGCTCAAAGAGTTTGGAAGATTTGTTCAAGCGTTGGGAAGAGTTGGAAAGGAAGGCCGCAGCCAGTGCAGTGGCAAGTATTTGATCAGCTAAAGAGATCGTATGTGGCCGCTTTCGAGGCTGCAACCTTTGGGTAAAACTCCCCTAATGTCATGGATATCTCTAGCGCTCAAAGGAGGGTCCATTCCCACGGTTAAACGCTGTAATCCAGACAAATATTTTGAGGACTTGAGGAGATCGGCTGTAGAGATTTTAGTGCCCGATATATTCAAGTAGATCAACTTTTTGAACTTTGCCAGGACAGGCAAGGCATCGCCCGTCACTTTTGTACCTTCTATATTGAGTTCTACCAACTTATCTTTCAGCGCTGAAGTGGCTAGATATTTGATTCCTTTGTCATCAATGTTGTCGCGTGACAATACAAGGCGGTGTAAGGGAAGCGCGACAAGATGTTTCAAGCCGTCGTTATCGAACTTTGTGTCAGATAGCTCAATGGAGCCAAGAGTATGGAACTGCGTCAGGCAAGCGGCGAGCGAGTTGTCCATGTCGGTTTTGTTCAGATTCAAAACTTCGATCTTCAGACCAGTCAATTGACTAAATGTGCCGCGCGAAACCACACAGTAGTCCATGTTTAGTTTCTTCACCGGTCGCTGTGCCAGTGCCTCTAAGTTAGTGCCAGTGAAGTCGTAACCGGCTAGTAGGTAGTCCGTTCTGGTTTTTTCAATTTCAGGAAGATGAGTGGCAATCCATGCCCTAGGGGTCTCGAGCAGCCGCTTCGTCGGTCTGCTGATAGGTGTTTATGTCAGATGAAGTTTTAAAAGCCACGTCAACTTGATCGAGTTTGATGGCCACATGTTTTTCTTTCTTAGTGGCAAGATTGTTGGCCACGATAAAACTGACGCCAGCGAACGCACCGATTACAAAAAAAGCGGCTAAACCGAAGACAATATTTGTTTGTAGAGACGGCTTCACCGGCTGATGCCCGGGTGTTTTCTTCGGGACAGACCCTTGCTCCTTCTCAACTGCGATCGGACTGGTCAGTTCTTGTTTCAGTGCTTGTGCCACTTCCTCGAACGACTGATACCTGGCCTCAGGCTCCTTTTGCAAGAGCTTCTGCAAAACCGCGTCCAATCCGGCTGGGAAAGATTTACCCAGAGACGCTTCTTTCAGTGGCAAGGGAGTTTCGTTCAGCTGCTTCATCATCGTTTCTACGGCCGAACCGCCAATTAATGGTTGGCACCCTTGTTAGCGCTTCGTACAAAGCGCAGCCAAATGAATAGATGTCGCTGCGCTTGTCGACTACCTTGCCGGTAACCTGCTCAGGGCTCATGTAGAAAGGGCTTCCGATCATTTCGCCTGTTCTGGTCAAGCTAGAATTTCGTGGTGCGGTATCGTCCAGGGCCTTGGCGATGCCAAAGTCCATCACTTTGACAAGACCGGTGGTGCCTGGAACAAGCATAATGTTGCTTGGCTTTATATCGCGGTGTACGACACCTTCTTTGTGAGCATGGGCCAGGGCATCGCTGACCGCTATGAATATATCCAAAATGAAAGTGGTGTCGCTATCTGCGTTGTGGGCGATGAACTCAGAAAGAGTGGTGCCTTCTACCAATTCCATGGCGATGCACAATGGCTCCTCCTGAAAATAGAAATCAAAAATCTTGAGGATTCCTGGATGATCCAACTTTGCCGCCGATTGTGCTTCTCTTTGAAATCGCTGCAAGCGGCTGTCATCCACCTTTTGAAGGACCTTTAAGGCGATGGTTCTTTTGAGAAGCTTATCGTCCGCTTTATAGACGACGGCCATGCCACCTTGCCCAAGCAAAGAGACAATCTCGAAGCGATTTTGAATCAATGTGCCAGCTGGAAAAATGCCCGCTGACGAACTCTCCGTTGTCTTGACGGAATTGTTCGTGCGCATCGGTTCAGATGGATCAGGTCGGTTCAGATTCACAGCTCCTCTCGTGTTCTCATATGCCCGAAAATTCAAACAGTTCGCATCAGGCAGTGGTTCAGGCACATAACGCATCAGGGCACAGTGGCACGCCGGGGTGCATTTGTCTGTCATCCATGATAGTTTTAAGTGATGCTTGGACTTACTCAGAAACCCGTTTGAAAACCCCGAATTGGCGAGCTGCACTGATTTCCCTTTGCGCTGGTTTCGGCGCATGCCAAGCTGGTTTGGCAATACCTGACAGGCAGTCGATAACGCCTGCGGCCAATTCAAAGCTGAGCGGAACCGCCACCGATCCTCTAAAAGACGGCCAAACCTGCGCCTCACTTGTTACCGCTTTAACGCCCGGCACCGGCAACGCGAAAGTCCTTAGCCCCGAGCGTGAGGTAATCGCGGCTATGAGTGAAGAGTTGGGCAGATCGCTCAGTCAACTCAAGAACGCCGGCAGTGCGCCCCTTTATTATCTGGCTTATCGGGTTTACGACAGTCCCTGGCAAAGAATATCGGCATCCAACGGGGCGGTGCTCGAGGAATACATTGACAACTATTCACGCATGCTGTCGGTTGATTTACGGGTAGGCAGCCCTAAATTTGACAACACTCATTTTCTCAGAGGCAAGAACTCGGCGGCGGCGCACTTTTACTCTAAATCAACCGCTGATGATTCCATCCTTCCTGGCAGGGGAGCTGGTCTGCCATTGCGTCAGTGTTTATGGTTGAAGACAGATCAGGCTTTTAAGGGAGCGCAACAAAGATATGCCGAGTTGGGAGCCAGCAATGATGTACTGGCAGCCGAGGAAGATGAATCGGGCGATTTTTCCCTGCAACCAACTCATGAGTACTTTTCGCAGATAAAGACGATCGCCTTGAATAGAGACGAATACGAACCACGGGCGCGAAAATTATCAGAAATTTTCTCCCAACATCCCTTGATTGAACATGCCACAGTCTCTTTCTCGGCTGAGCCGACCACTCGCTATATCGTAAACAGTGAGGGGTCACAGATGGTCGAGCAACATCTGTCTTATCAATTTAACTCCACGGCCTCAACCCTGGCTGAAGATGGGATGAATCTATGGTTGTGGGATTCAGTGGAAGCAAACGACCCGGCGTTGTTACCAGATGATGCGGCGCTGAAGCAAAGAATTGACAAACTTGCCGATAAGCTTGATCAGCTTAGAACGGCTCCCGTTGCTGATTCTTACGTGGGTCCGGCGATCTTGTCAGGCAAGGCTGCCGCTGTTTTCTTTCACGAGACATTTGGCCATCGTATCGAAGCTGAGCACGAAAAAAATGAGAACGAAGGGAAGACTTTCGCTCGCAAAATTGGCACCGTGGTTATGCCTTCGTTTATATCGGTGGTCGATGATCCGACAGCCGAAACTGCTTATGGCACGCATCTGAGCGGTCATTATCTTTACGATGATGAGGGCGTTCCCGCTCAGGCTGTCACTCTTGCCAAGAAAGGCGTCTTGACAAATTTCTTGATGAGTCGTGTGCCGGTGCAGGGTTTCGGCGCCTCCAACGGTCATGGGCGTTCTTCACCAGGCTGGAATCCGATTGCCCGCCAGGCCAATTTGATGGTAGTGGTGGACAAGAATAAACAGGTCAGTCCGGCTGTGTTGCGCAAGATGCTGATTGCTCAAGCGAAGAAGCAGCACAAACAATATGGTTTGCTCTTCGACGAGATCGCCGGTGGTTCTACATATACGACAAGCGAATCCAATCAGACTTATTTCGTCAATCCGCTGGTGGTCTATAAAGTTTTCGTGGACGGGCGCCCAGATCAACTGATTCGCGGGGCAGACATCGTCGGCACTCCGCTGTCAGCGCTGGAAAGGATCATTGGCGCGGGCAATGATTATGGCGTCTTCAACGGCGAATGCGGTAGAGATTCCGGACCGGTGGCAGTGTCGGCGGTGGCACCGAGTCTTCTGGTGCAATCAATCGAAATCAAGCGCACTGCCAAGACTTCTAACAAGCCTCCCATTCTGGCCAACCCTAACTCGCTGAAGGAAGATCGGGCCGAAAATCAGAAGAGATCGCAAACAGGCGCAACGCCATGAAATCAAAGCTATACCTGTTGCTCCTGTTGCTCATCGGCCCGGCATTCTCGTGGGCCGCGCCTGCTTTTGCCGAAACTGATGTGGTACTAAATGCAGTGACTGATGAAATGAAGAGAACTGTAGGTGAACTTCACTCCGAATCGCACCCCAAGCCATATTTCGTTTCCTACACGGTGCGAGATGTCGAGCTCGCCTTACTTGGATCATGTCTGGGCTCGCCGGCCGAAATGAACCGCTCGCGTTTCCGGGTGCTCGATCCGATCGTGCGAATCGGCGATTATAAGCTGGATAGCTCATATTCGTTGACAACATACCCCCACTACTTGCACTCACTTACAGCTGACGATGACTATGATGCGATTCGCAACAGCGTTTGGTTGGAAACCGACAAAGAGTACAAGGCAGCTGTGGCTAATTTCGAGTGGAAGAAAGCTTATCTGAGCTCCAATACTGTGCCCGATCGTTTGGCTGAGATGACCAAAGAACCGGCATTGGTGTCTCTGGGTGCGACCGCCAAGTTGCCAGACGATCAGCAAAAATGGGCGCAGACGATTGAAAAACTCTCGGCAATTTTCAAGAAATATCCCAAGCTGCAAGAATCCAAGGTTGAGATGGCGCAGCGCTGCGTCAATCGTTGGCTGGTAAATTCGGAAGGGACGCAAGTAAGAGACAGTGAATTGAGATATGTCTTGTTGGCATGGGCATCGGCGCAAGCCAGTGATGGCATGGAGGTGTCTGATTACGAAGTTTTCGGTTCATACGATCCGCAAAAAATTCCTTCCTTCGAAGAGCTAAAACCGGCTGTAGAGGCGGTCGCGCTAAGAGTTACCGATCTGTCTTCGGCTCCATTGGGAGACGACTATTGTGGACCAGTGTTGTTCAAGGGGCAAGCGGCTGCGGAACTTTTCTCGCAGATAATGGCGCCCAATCTCGGCTTAGCAGAAGACTACGTGGGTACGGAAAGTTGGCGGCATCCGTTGAAGAGGTCGATCGGCCGACGCATTCTGCCCAAATTTATCACTGTCACAGATGATCCTACCCTTCGAGAATTCGATGGCAAGCCCTTGTTTGGTGGCTACAAAATTGATGAAGAAGGCGTAGCGGCCCAAAAAGTAACGCTTGTGGAAAACGGAATTTTGAAAGCCTTTTGCCAGAGCAGATTGCCCACGAAATATGCAACTGCCAGCAACGGGCATGCGCTCGGTGGTCATGGAATCTACTCCATCCTCAAAATAAGCTCCTCCAAGACATCGACGCCGAAAGAGTTAAATGAACAGATGATGGAGTTGGCTAAAGATGCAGGCTTAGACTATGTTATCGTCATCGATAAATTGGCCGACGAATTTCACTTATCTCGCTATCCCCCGGCAGAAACTGATCTCTCTCACATAAACTATGCTTATCCGGCTTATTCAGAGCACTCGAGCGAACCGACCATGGCTTACCGCGTTTATTTGAAAGACGGTCGCCGCGAGTTGGTGCGGGGTCTGGAATTCAAATCAGTGACACTGCGAGCATTCAAGGACATCCAGGCTGTTGGCGACGATCAACAGGCATATCTGATCGAGCCGGCTGACTACATGATCCGCCATTTGATTACGCCCTCCTATCTGATTGGCGAACTGGAGCTGTCAGCGGTCAGATCTGAGCACGTGGCGCCGCCCAAGTTGCCCAGCCCGGTCCAATTAGAGGCCCAGTCGCGGTCTACGAGCCAGTAATCGGTCGTGGGCTGTTGGCTGGAAATTCGACAATTTTACTGATCGAGTTCGGGGTGTCTTTTGATTTCCTTACCCGATTTAAACGAATTCGTTTTCGCGCCAAGCAGAGCTTGGAAAGGGAGGATTCTAAAAATGAGTAGATGAAACCTTTTAGTGGGGTCCAGCTGGTGAAAATCCAGCCCGGCTAAAGCCGTAGCG
>Ga0182024_10006645_pt1 | contig 25311 bp, 24 predicted proteins | sample P32metaG_FD_120480 | JGI IMG/M metagenome (GOLD analysis project Ga0182024, IMG submission 120480) | Permafrost microbial communities from Stordalen Mire, Sweden - P3-2 metaG (Illumina Assembly) | ecosystem: Environmental > Terrestrial > Soil > Wetlands > Permafrost | place: Sweden: Stordalen...
CAGACGGGCCAAAAGTTGCTCCCCCTCTGGCGAACGCAGCACCTCGAGAGCCGCCTTTGCGGCGGCCGCATTGGAAGGGGCGAGGGCGGTCGTGAAGATGAACGATCGGGAGCGGTTGACCAGCATCTCGGTCATCAAGCGTCGGCCCGCTACGAAGCCGCCCTGGCTGCCGAGGGTTTTTGACAAGGTCCCTACGCGCAGGGCGTCACACGGGAAGTCGGCAAAATGGGGCCCGAGCACCGAATGCGCTTCGTCGACGACCAGTAGGGCGTCATGTTGGCTGCATGCCCGCGCCAGTTCGTCGAGCGGCGCAACGTCGCCGTCCATGGAAAATACGGCGTCGGTGACCACGACGGCCCGCCCGCTCGCCGAGGAAAGCAGTTTGGAGACGGCGTCGACGTCGCAGTGGGGGTAAACCTCGACCACGGCCCCGAGGCTTTTTGCGAGCCTGCAGCCGTCGATTATCGAGGCGTGGTTGAGCTCGTCCGAGCAAATGAGGACCTGCGGCCCGGCAATTGCCGACAGCACACCCACGTTGGCGGTATAGCCGGTCGGGAAAACGAGGGCTGCTTCTGACGATTTCCAATCGGCCAGTGCAGCTTCGAGCTCGCTGTGGACGGGCCGCGTTCCGCTCACCAGGCGCGAAGCGCCGGCCCCGGCCCCCCATTTGTCGATCGCGTCGTGCGCCGCCGCCAGCACCGCCGGGTGAGCGGAGAGCCCGAGATAATCGTTGGAGGCGAAGGACACAACCGTGCTGCCGTCGTTCCGCCGACCCCCGTCACTGAGAAAACCACGCGGCCCGATAGCGTCGAAGTCGGCCAGCGTGCGCCAACGGCCCTTGGCCCGGGTCTTGGCGTTCTTGGCCTCGGCCCACTCGGCCCAGGTCACGGCTCGGCCAGGTCCCCGTTCTGTGGCCCACCTAAAGCGCTCAGCATGAACGACTGCACCCGCGCTTCGTCTCGCCAGGTGTCATAGCGCCCCGAGGGCCCTTGGTGGCCCGCACCCATCTCGGTGCGGAGCAGGAGCGGGTTGTTATCGGTCTTGGTGGCGCGCAGTTTTGCCACCCATTTCGCCGGCTCCCAATAACCGACGCGGGGGTCGTTCAGCCCGGCGGTCACGTATATCGACGGGTAGCCCACCGGGGCAACGTTGTCGTAGGGCGAATAAGACTTCATGTAGAGGTACGCCGCAGGGTCGTCGCGCGGGTTGCCCCATTCCTCCCACTCCGTGACCGTGAGCGGAAGTTCCTCGTTGGACATCGTGGTCACCACGTCCACGAAGGGGACTTCGGCTACAACGGCACTGAAAAGGTCGGGCCGCATGTTCGTGACTGCTCCCATGAGGAGGCCGCCCGCGCTCCCGCCGCGTATCACAAGGCGGTCAGCGGCCGTCCACCCCTCGGCGATGAGCTTCTCAGCGCAGGCAATGAAATCCTTGAAAGTGTTCATTTTGTTCATCAAGCGTCCCTGCTCGTACCAGGGCCGCCCCATTTCCCCGCCGCCGCGCACGTGCGCTATCGCGAAAACGAAGCCGCGCTCTAGCAGGTTGAGGCGGGTTTGCGAAAAGGCGGGGTCGATGGCGATCTCGTAGCTGCCGTAGCCATAAAGAAGGCATGGCGCCGACCCGTCGAGCTCCTGTCCCCGCTTGCAGACGAGAGAGATAGGGACAAGCGTCCCGTCAGGGGCCTCTGCCCACACCCGGGCGCTCCGGTAATCAGCGGGGTTGTAACCGCCACCCACCGTTGCCTGTTTTACGGTAACTCGCTGGCGGCTTTCCATGTCGTACTCGATGCTCGAGGGCGGGCTAACGAGCGAGCTGTAGCCGAAGCGGACGACGTCGGTGTCCCACTCCAAGGTTGCGTCCCCGCTCAGTGTGTACGCGGGCTCGGGTTGGGCCACGATGTGCTCGTCCCCGTTGGAGAGCCGCAGCACCCTCAGCTGTTCCAAGCCCTCCGAACGCTCGACGAGGAGCGCATGGCGAGCGAAGGCGTCGACCGACTCAATTTTGACCGAGGGCCGATAGGGCAGGAGAGGCCGCAGCGCGCCGGGTTCGCTCTGCCCAACGGCGAGGGTGAAAACGGCGAAGTTCTCGAGCTTTTCGTCGTTCGGCCCGTGGTTGGAGCGCACGAGCCAAACGTCACCCTGTTGAGGGTGGACGGCGTGGTCGACGTCGTACTCGACCCCCTCCCGCCTGCTCAGGACGACCGAAAGGTGGGAACGCTCTTTGTCTGCGCGCAGGTAACGGACCTCGCTCGACATCTTGGACTCGCTGGTCACCAGGATGAAGCGTTTGCTCCTGGTCGAGCCGACCGAGACGAAAAAACGCTCGTCGTCTTCCTGGAAAACCAGGTGGTCCTTGGACGCCGGGGTCCCGACGGCATGGCGCCACACCTGCCAAGGGCGCATCGCCTTGTCGGGGCGGACGTAATAAAAAGTCTTGCAGCTGCCCGACCAAGCCGAACCGTACTGGACGTCTTCGACCACGTCAGCCAGGTCGTCCCCCGAACCGAGGTCCCGGAAACGCAGCGTGTAGCGCTCGGACCCGTCGCGGTCGATGGCGTAGGCGAGGACTTCCTGGTCCGGGCGGATGTCGAAGACGCCCAGCGAAAAATAGTCCGAGCCCTCCGCGAGCTCGTTCTCGTCAAGGACGACCTCCCCCGGGTGCTGGGCGGGCCCCACCATCGGCCCGCTTTCACCTTCCGGGGACGGAGTACCATCCCCGGCGATGCCGGCGCCCGGGAGAGCGGCCCTGGCCGCCCGGAGCACCTCAGCAGCCGAGAGCGCCCTGCTAGGGTCCGCCCGCCGGCAGTGGACCGGGTACTGCTGGCCCTCCAGGGCCCTCGACCAGTACCACCAGCCTTCGTGGAACACCGGGGTGGAGATGTCCGTCTCCGCGGTCCGGGCGCGGATCCGCGCGAACAGGGTTTCCTGCAAGGCGACCGTGGGCGCCATCTCGGCATCGGCATAACCGTTCTCGGCCTGCAGGTACGCGACGACCGCTCGGTCCTGCTTGTCAGCGAGCCATTGCCAGTCGTCTTCCCTGGTGTCGCCGTGGGCCACGTGGACCGAAGGCTTGCGGGGCGCTATGGGCGGGTGGGGAACGTCGGCGAGGGGCATGGCGTTAGAACTAACTGTGTCATCAACTTCCTACCCGCTGGGCTCGGTCGGTGCAAAAGTGACCGAGAGTGCCGAGGTGGCCTCCCGTGTCGCGGCCGAGGGCTCGCCGGTCGTGCTCGTGGGCGAAGACGCCGCCGCCCTCGGGGAAGCCCTGGCTGGGGCACCGGACAGGGATAACCACGAGCGCCTGCTCGCTGTGATGGTTGGTGACCCTTCGCGCCCCGCCACCGCTGTTGCGGCAGCGGAGATGGCGGGCGAGCTCTGGCCTTGGGCCAGGTCCGCCCGGGACGGGACCGAGGAAGCTGACTAGCCAAGCACCGCTTGTTGAGTAGTACACCGCGGTTGTTACTATCTACGTAGGAGAAATCTCCTACGGAGGGAAGCTCGATGGCCAATACAGCTGAAGATCTTGATCTGGGCCGCTACCAGCTGGGCTGGAGCGATGTGGAGGACTATTACGTCTTCAAACCCAAGAAGGGCCTGAACGAGGACATCGTGCGGGAGATGTCCTGGATGAAGGGCGAGCCGCAGTGGATGACGGACCGTCGCTTGAAGGCGCTCCGGTACTTCGAGCGCCGGCCCATGCCGACCTGGGGCGGGGACATGTCCGAGATCGATTTCAACAACATTTTCTATTACATAAAGCCGATCGACAAGCAGGTCAGCGCCTGGGACCAGCTTCCCGACTCGGTCAAGTCCACCTACGACAAGCTGGGGATCCCCGAAGCCGAGCGCAAGTACCTCGCCGGGGTCACCGCCCAGTACGAAAGCGAAGTCGTCTACCACCGCAACCGGGACGACCTGGCGCGCCAAGGTGTGCTGTTCTGCGACATGGACACAGCGCTGCGCGAGTACCCCGATCTCGTGAAGGAGTACTTCGGCAAGCTCATCCCGCCCAACGACAACAAGTTCGCGGCGCTCAACTCGGCGGTCTGGTCGGGTGGGTCGTTCATCTATGTCCCGCCCGGCGTGAAGGTGGACATGCCGCTCCAGGCGTACTTCCGGATCAACGCCGAAAACATGGGCCAGTTCGAGCGGACCCTGATCATTGCCGACGAGGGCAGCGAGGTCCATTACATCGAGGGCTGCTCAGCCCCGGTGTACACCACGGACTCGCTTCACTCCGCCGTTGTCGAGATCGTATGCAAGAAGGCCAGTCGCGTCACTTATACGACCATCCAGAACTGGTCCAACAACGTGTACAACCTGGTGACAAAACGCGCTCGCTGCGATGCCGAAGCCCACATGGCATGGATAGACGGCAACATCGGGAGCCGGCTCACGATGAAGTACCCGGCGGTCTACCTGATGGGGCCGAAGGCCTCCGGCGAGGTGCTCTCCGTCGCCTACGCCGGCGCTGGCCAGCACCAGGACGCTGGCGCCAAGATGGTGCACGCGGCACCCGAGACGACCTCGACGATCATCTCCAAGTCGATTTCAAAAGACGCCGGTCGCACCTCTTACCGGGGGTTGGTCCGCTTCGAGGAGGGCGCCAAGCACTCCAAGAGCTTTGTGCGCTGCGACGCTCTCCTTCTCGACGAAAAGTCCCGTTCGGACACCTATCCCTACATCGAGTTCGGTGAGCACGACGCCCAGGTGGGCCACGAGGCAACGATCTCCAAGGTTGGTGACGACCAGCTCTTCTACCTCATGAGCCGTGGTCTTTCCGAGCAGCAGGCGATGAGCATGATCGTGAACGGCTTCATCGAGCCTGTCACGCGGACGCTGCCGATGGAGTATGCCGTCGAGTGGAGCCGGTTGATCGAGCTCCAAATGGAGGGCAGCGTCGGCTGACCTGTCCGCCCTGAGGCCTATCGCGAGACGGGCCTCAAGTCCGGGCGTCCGCTAGGCCCTAAGATCGACCTGTGGGAGCTGCGGTGGCGTTGGCAATCATGCTCGTGGTCGTGGTGGGCGTACTGAGCCTGGCCGTCAACGCACAAGGGCCGTTCCAAGGTGGTGCACCCCTCGGCCAGGCACGCCCTGCGCGTGCCAGCCACCCCGGGGCTCAACCTCCTCCCCCTGGTCGGGCGCCTCGCCGGCCTACCCGTGACAAGGCGGAACGCAGCCGGGAGCGGCCACCGGCTCCCCCTCCTGCGGCCCCTGCGACGGGCCCTCAGCAGCAGGTGGAGCCAGACATCGCCGTCGGTGACCTGAAGCCGCTCAACACTCAGGGCCAAGCGCTTGTCATGTCTGTTGTCGATGAGCGGACGCTGGGCCCCGTCACGAGGAGCCGGCTCACGCTGCGCATCCAGCCGACCGAGGGCGAGCCGTTCGAGGTGACCACCCGCGTGGCGTTCCCTACCCCTGAGGAACGCACCCGGATAAAGGTTGGGAAAACCATCGGCATCCGCTACGACTCCGAGGACCACCGCCGTGTTGTGGTCGACCCCGAGCAGGACGCGGGGGACTGACGGGCCCTTTGCCCGACTGGTTGTTCGCCGACCGCATCGATGCAGGCAGAGCGCTTGGTGAACTCGTGGCCCTTTGCCGCGACCTCTCGGGCCCCGTGGTAGTGGCCCTGCCCAGAGGCGGCGTCCCGGTAGGTGCCCAGGTGGCACGCAGGCTTGGAGCGGCGCTGGTTGCCATGCCGGTTGGCAAGGTCGGTGCTCCGGGGCGTGAAGAGCTTGCAGTGGGTGCCGTCGCCCCGGGAGGGGTGACCGTGCTCAATGATGACGTGATCGCGGCTTTGCGCCTCGGTCCCGATGAGGTCGAAGACCTTGTGAGGAAGGCCGCAGTCAAGGTGGCCCATCAGGTCGAGCTCTACAGCCGGGGGGCCCAAGGGGTGCCACTGTCGGGGCGTTGCGTAGTGGTGGTCGACGACGGCTTGGCCACCGGGGCGTCGATGCGGGCGTCTCTCATCGCCGTCCGTGAGCTGGGGCCGCGGCGGCTCGTCCTGGCTGTCCCTGTGGCGGCGCCGGAAGCCCTCGCGTCGCTTGCGTCCCTGGTGGACGAGGAGGTTTGCGTCGTGCGTCCGGAGCGGATGGAGGCGGTCGGCGCCTGGTACAAGGACTTCAGCCAAACGACCGACGCCGAGGTAGCTGGGTTCCTCGCTGAGCTCTCCTAGGCAAACCGCATAAGCTCTGCAAGTTACAGTGACTTCTTCCACCCCGAACTCTTCGACTTCCAAATTCAGCGCGGGCACTGTCCCTGCCCTGCCGGGCCCGGGCTGGCTCCGCGAGTCGCGCCTGGCCTCCTGGGAGAGGTTCTCGGCTAGTGAGCTGCCTAGGGAGTCCGAAGAGATCTGGCGTTACAGCCGCATCGAAGAACTCGAACTGAGCCGCTACGGCCCATGCCCTCCTGGTGGCGACATCGCCATCGACGAGCTGCCGGGCGAGCTGCAGGCTTTGCTGGGCGCGGTGGGGCCGGAGGCAACCCTCTTGGTCAGCCATAACGGCGGTGAAGGACGCATCGTGAACGCCCAAGGTACTTTTCGAGTCGAGCCTTTCGGGGACGCCCCGCTTGGGGACGGTGCGCCACCCGCTCCGGCACTCGATGGGCCTGCGGCTGACATATGGACGGCTTTGAACGGTGCGTTCGTGCAGGTCCCATGGAGAGTGACTGTCGCTGCAGGGGTGACCGTCGAGCGACCGCTTGTCATCGTCCACTGGTTCGATAGGGACGGTTGTGCCGTGTTCCCACGCGTCGAGGTCGAGGTCGGTGACAACGCGTCGCTACGAGTGGTGGAGATCATCGCCTCCGCCGATGTCGACGTGCTGTCTGTCCCGGTGGCACAGCTGTACCTGCGCCCCGGGGCCCGGCTGGGCTTTGGCCACGTGCAGCTCCTCGGGGGGCGTGTTTGGCAGCTGGGCAACCAGGTGAGCCGGGTGGGCAAGGATGCGACGTTGCGTTCGATGACGGTCGCGCTTGGCGGCCACTATGCGCGGGAGCGGACCGACTCGGTGCTGGAGGGGCCCGGGGCGGACAGTGAACTTCTCGCTGCCTTTTTCGGCGCGGGGGACCAGATGCACGACTTGCGCACGGTCCAGCACCACGCCGCTCCCCACACTCGCTCCGACCTACTTTTCAAGGGCGCCGTTGCCAACAAATCGCACTCGGTATATTCGGGCCTCATCCGTGTGGAAAAGGGGGCGAGGGGTACCAACGCCTTCCAGACCAATCGCAACCTCGTTCTTTCCGAGGGGGCACAAGCGGATTCGGTGCCCACCCTGGAGATCGAGGACAACGATGTACGGTGCTCGCACGCCTCCACGGTGGGCCCGATCGACGAGTCCCAGCTGTTCTACCTCGAGAGCCGGGGCGTGCCGACTCATGCCGCAGAACGCTTGATAGCGCTAGGGTTTATGGAGGACGTGCTCGAGCGTTTCCCGGTTGGTGACATGGTGGCCTGGCTGCGCCAGGCAGTGGCCGGCAAGCTCGCTTCGGCAGGATTTGCAGCCCCGGCTGGGCCGGGGCACGGGGCGGGTTAGGCGCGATGGAACTGATAAGGGTAAAGCTTTCAGACTTGCGCGACGGTGAGGCTGTGCGGGCCGAAGGTGGCCCCTACGGGATATGCATCGCTCGCGTCGGCGACGATATCTACGCTCTCGCCGACCGCTGCAGCCATCAGAACTGGCCACTTTCGGACGGCGAAGTCGAAACGTTCAGTTGCAGCATCGAATGCACCAAGCACGGCAGCACCTTTTCTTTGAAGGACGGCAGTCCTCAGTGCTTGCCGGCGACGGTACCGGTCGCGGTCTACCCGGTGACGGTAGAAGGCGACGAGGCAGTGGTGAGCGTCCCTTGAGCGAACTTGTCATTGCGGGCCTGCGGGCTTCGGTAGGCGGCAAGGAAATATTGCGCGGGGTGGACCTGACCGTCGCCAGCGGGCAAGTGCACGCGGTCATGGGCCCTAACGGCTCGGGGAAGTCCACTCTTTCTCACGTCATTGCTGGCCGGCCCGGGTACGAGATCATCTCGGGCACGATCACCCTGGACGGGGCCGACCTGCTTGTGATGCCAGCGTGGCAACGCGCTCGGGCCGGGCTCTTCCTCGCCCTGCAGTACCCGATCGAAGTTCCCGGGGTGAGCTTGGTGGCAGCGCTCGGCGAAGCGTTCACAGCCTCAGGGCGCGACGCCGCGAAAATCCCGGCTCTGTTGGCTGACGAAGCCAGGAGCGTCGGTTTCGACGAGAGTTTCCTTTCGCGGCCGCTCAACGTCGACCTTTCGGGCGGGGAGCGCAAGCGCAACGAGGTGCTCCAGCTGGGGGTGTTGCGACCGAGCATCGCGGTCTTGGACGAGATCGATTCCGGTCTCGACGTCGACGCGCTGCGGGCGGTGGCGCGGCGCGTCGGCGAGCTTGTGCGCGAGGCGGGCATCGGCGTGCTGGCAATAACCCATTACCAACGGCTTCTTTCCGAGCTCCCCGTCGACCGTGTCCACGTCCTGTCGGGCGGCCGGATCGTTGCCAGTGGCGGGCCCGAGCTGGCGCTCGAGCTCGAGGAAACCGGTTACGTGGACTACGGCGAGGACGCCTGAGGCCGCTCTCTCAGGACTTACTGCGGCGCCCCCGGGCGTGGCCGAGCTTGTAGCCGAGCCAGCCGGCGATCGCCCCCACGGCGACATATTCGGCAATGTGGAAAGCGAGCGAGACGACGCTGGAGAAGGCCAAAAGCAGCACGGCTCCGACCACGATGATCCCGAGCACCGGCCAGATCGGGCTCATCCCGCGCCGGCCCCTGTTGTCCCGGTCGTCAGGGAGACCGGCCTGTTGCGCACGGGTGTCGGGCAGCGCTGCCGGCCTGGTCGCGAGAAGCCCGGAGATTTCGCTAGAGCCGGCATCTCTGGTCTTGGTCTTCGTACCTCCGGCGGGGCTGGGGCTCACCCCGAGCGTGCGACAGATAAGGCATTCACTCTGGGGGAACCCGTGGGCGCAGTTAGCCACCGTCTTCCAAGCCTACCGGCTCGGATGCGTAGCCGGCCGCGGCCCCAAGCTGCTCAGTCGAGCCGGTGCTCGCGGAGGTAGCGCTCCACCTCAGCGGCGAGGCGGTCGCCTGACGCCTGTGTCAGGCGAGGGCCATCCTCGGCCGGGCTGAAGTCCATGTCGTCGTTCACCTCGGCGTCCTGTTCCTCGAGCCGGGTCACGTAAGCGGAGGCGTCTTCATCGGTCGCCACGAGCTCGTTGATCTGGCGCTCGTAGGCTGCCGTCGAAATCTCCAGCTCTACGAGGTCCAGCCTGGTCCCGATGAGCCGGGCGCTGCGCTCGACCAGGGCAAGCGTCGCCTTGGGCGACGAGCTCTGCGAGACGTAGTGGGGGACGCTGGCCCACAGCGACACCGTCGGTACGTCGACGCGGCTCAACGCGTCAGCCATCACACCGAGGATCCCGGTCGGCCCTTCGTAGTACGAGGGCTCCACCCCCGCCAGTACGGCAAGCTCGGCGTTGCCGGCGCCGCCGGTGATGCGGACCGGGCGCGTGTGCGGCACGTCGGCTAGAAGCGCACCGAGCAGCACCGCCATGCTGATGCCGAGCGATTCGGACATCTCGTGCAGCTCACGGGCAAAGCTGCGCCAGCGCAGTTGAGGCTCGGGGCCTGACAAGAACACCACGTCCCGGTCGGCCCCCGGGACATGTGCGCTGGACAAGGTGAGGACCGGCCAGTCGAGACGGCGAGCCTCGCCGAGCTCGAGGCGCACGTGGGGGCGGCTCGATGTGAAGTCGAAGAGCTCCTCGGAGTCAAACGCCCCGAAGGTCTTCCCGCCTAATGCCCGGACCAGGTAGGCGACCGCCTCGGAGGCAGCGTTGCCGGCGTCGTTCCAGCCCTCGAAAGCGGCCACCAAAATTGGCCGGCGAAGCTGTGGCCGGTCGTCCCAGCGGAGCAATCCCATTCCCATCAGGCTAGTTGTTTTGCCACGTTCGGCTCCCTCCTAAAGTTGACCCATCAGGTAGGCTTTCGAGGGTGCAAGGTCCTGCGGCGACGCTGTTCAGCTTCCCAAACCCCGTCAATGAGCTTGCCGCCCGCACAGTGGCCTTCGTGGTCATGCTCATGTGCATTGCCGCCATTGTCTTCGGCGAGCCGTGGCTGCTTGTCCCGATCGCGTACGGGTTCTGGGCCAGGGTGCTTACCGGGCCGAGGCTCAGCCCGCTCGGCCAGCTGGCGACGCGCGTCGTTGCCCCCAGGCTCGGCCCGGCGCGCCCGGTCCCAGGACCTCCGAAGCGCTTTGCCCAGGCGATGGGGGCGGCTATGTCCACCGCTGCGGTGGTGCTCTGGTTCGGTCTCGGGGACCACACGGCCACCTGGGCCGTGCTCGCTCTGATCGTGGTGGCGGCGGCTCTGGAATCCCTCGCCGCCTACTGCCTTGGCTGCAAGGTCTTTGCTTTGCTCATGAAAGCAGGCGTGATCCCCGAAAAGGTATGCCTGGAATGCGCCGACCTGAGCCGGCGCCACCGTGAGCTTGCGGCCAACCGCCAGGCCACCTCGTAGCGCTCCACTAAACCCCGCCGCGGCGCCTTCACCGGCTTTCCAGGGATCTCAGCCCCCGGCGTCCCTAGAATCGCCCGCGATGGACTGGGACGGAGCGAGCTACGACCGGGTGTCGACGCCCCAGACCCGATGGGGCCGGGCCGTGCTGGGACGCCTGGAGCTGGAGGGCGACGAGACCGTGGTCGACGCGGGCTGCGGGACGGGTCGCGTCACCGAGGAGCTGCTCGCACGCCTGCCGCGGGGCCACGTCGCCGCCCTCGACGCCTCGTCGTCGATGCTCGAGCTCGCACAGGCTCGGCTCGCCAAGGCCGGCGAGCGGGTGAGCTTCGTCCAGGTCGACCTGTCGAAGTTGTCGCCCGCCGACCTCGGCGGGCTATGCCCCGTGGACGCCGTGCTGTCTACTGCCACCTTCCATTGGGTCACCGATCACGACAGGCTGTTCGCCAACCTGCACGCTGTGCTCAGGCCGGGGGGCCAGCTCGTCGCCCAGTGCGGCGGAGCGGGCAACATCGCCACCGTGATCGAAGCGGTGAGGTCCCTCGGGGTGGACAGGGCCGGCACATGGCTTTACGCCTCCCCAGAGGAGACGACCGAGCGCCTCGAGCGGGCCGGCTTCAGCGACGTCCACGCCTGGTCGCACCCGGAACTGGCGACGTTCCAGAGCGACGAAAGCCTCATCGAGTTCCTCGGCACCGTATGCCTCCGCGAGCATCTCGCCACGATCCCGGCCGCCGAGAGACGTCCTTTTACCGAACATGTCGCGGCGGCGATGCCGTCGACGGTCATCGACTACGTGCGCCTCAACATCGTTGCCCGGGCTTAGTCTGCCCTATGAGCCGTCTCAGCAACTCCGTCAAAGCAGCCAGCGAGGTGCTGGCTCGCGCCGACCTCTCTCAGGACGCCGGTGTGCGCGAACTGCTCGAGCTCACTTACGAACGCCGCAACACCGACCTCTCCGATCTCTCACCGACCGAACAGGCGGCCCTCATAGCGCAGCGGTGCGAGCAGTTGCAGCCGTCGCAAGAAGCCTTGGCAAAGCGGTTGGTCGAGGCGGGGGGCCGGGGCCGGCCGTTCATCGCCAAGTTCGGTATCGACCCGACCGGTTCAGAGGTCCACCTCGGCCACTCCGTCCCGATGCTGCTGCTCAGCCGCTTCCAGCGGATGGGGCACCACGTCATCTTCATCGTCGGGGACATGACTGCGATGATCGGCGACCCGAGTGGCCGTTCAGACGAGCGGCCGCACCTCACCCAAGACGACATAGCTCGCAACCTCGCCACATACCAGGAACAGGTTTCGCCGTTTTTTGACTTCTCCCGAGCGGAGTTCCGTCGTAACGGGGACTGGCTGCGCGCCGTCACCCTTCCCAGGTTGATCGAAATTACCTCGCACATCCCGGTGTCGATGTCGCTGCAGCGCGAGGACTTCCGCAACCGCCTTGCCGCCGGCCACAGCTTGACCCTCGCCGAGCTGCTCTACTCGGTCGCCATGGCCTTGGACTCGGTCGAGATCAACTGCGACGTGGAGCTGGGGGGGCTCGACCAGTTCCTGAACATGCAGATGTGCCGCAAAGTTATGGAGATCAGCGGCCAGGAACCCGAGCTCGTGGTGGCGACCACCCTGCTCGAGGGCACCGACGGTAGCGGTGCGAAGATGAGCAAGTCGAAGGGCAATTACGTCCCGTTGACCGCTCCACCAGGAGAGGTGTTCGGCAAGCTGATGTCTGTGCCGGACCACCTGATGGTCCCTTACCTGAAGGCCCTTTCGGAGTGGCAGGACGGAGAGCTCCTTTTGGTGGAGCGGCGCCTTGTCGATGGCTCGCTTCACCCGGTGGACCTCAAGAAAATCCTTGCCGGTGAGGTCGCGGCGGCACTTCACGGCGTGGACGCCGCAATGAAGGCGAGGGAGGAATTTGCCGCCCAGTTTGCCCGTCATAGCTACGCGGACGTAGAGGACGTGCCGGTCGTGGAAGACCTCTCGCAACCCATTGTCGAGGTTGTGAGGAGCCTCGGTTTTGCAAGCAGCAACGGCGAAGTGCGCCGTATCGCCGAGCAAAATGGGCTCCGTCTTGTCGTCGAACCCTCTGATGGCGCCCCGCAGCTGCAGGCCACCCTCAAGCCGGAGGACCTTCGCGAGCCTCTTGCGGATCTGATGGAGGCAAAGCTGGGTGGCATGGCCGGCGATTGGTACCTGAGGGTGGGCCGCAAACTTGCCCGGATAATCAACCTAGTTTGAGGAGCCAGTTCTCGGTGGAACCGGCGACAAGAGCGGCCGTCGCAGACCACGCGAGCTCCTCGCCAAAGGACTCCACGAGCGAGACTGTTGTGACGGGAGCTTCCAACTGGACCGCGGTTGACCCTGCGATCACCAGGGTGGGCAAGGCGCAAAGCGCTGCTCGCTCGACGACGCCTCCTACGGTTTTGCCCTCGAGAGAGGTCTTGTCGAGGCGTCCTTCACCGGTCGCAACGGCATCTGCGCCAGCCAAGGCTGCGTCAAGGCCCGTGGCGGACGCGACAAGGTCGAAGCCGGGCACGAGCTCGGCACCGAGCGCCGCTAGCCCACCCCCGAGCCCACCCGCAGCGCCGCCGCTCACGAGGGGTCTAACGTCGACGCCGTAGCGGTTTTTATACTCGTCCGCGAGCCGCTCGAGCCGTTCGCCGAGCTCGCGCAACTGGGCCTCGTCTGCGCCTTTCTGCGGTCCAAAAACTGAGGCTGCGTCGACAAAACGGGTGCGGACATCGCACGCCACCCGGACGACGACGCCTTGGTCCGAAAAGCTCATGCCGCCGAGCGCCTCGACTGCGCCGAGGCCGCCGTCGGTCGTGGCCGAGCCGCCGACACCAACGATAATTTCGCGAGCTCCCGCGGCGATGGCTGCTGCGATCAGCTCGCCGGTACCGCGCGTTGTGGCTCTCAGCGGGTCGTTCGCAGACCGGCCACCGGCAAGCGAAAGGCCCGAGGCGAGCGCCATCTCGACGACGGCCCTCTCGCCGTCCAATCGCCAACCCGCGTTGGTCGGTTGTCCGAGCGGCCCTGTCACGACGTCGAAGCGATTGGGCCCGCCGAGGGAGCTCAGAGTGCCCTCCCCGCCGTCGCTGAGCGGGAGCTCGTGGGCGGCCCAGCCGGCGGCTCGCGCACCCGCGGCCATGGCGCGTGCGACTTCGCTGGCATTGAGGCTCCCCCGGAACTTGTCGGGGGCGGCGAGCAGCCGCCTAGGCAAGGCGGGCGACAGACGTGGTCACATACGCAGAGCCGCTTTTCACTTGTTTGATCGTAGCTTCTGGCATCCCACGAACCGGCAGTCGACCCGACCCGCCTCGCCGGCATTTCGCGCACGGCACATAGGATCATGTACGTGCGAGCCGCGGTAGTCGGACTTGGGAAAATGGGCACGGCGCTTGCGGGCCGCCTGCTCAGCGAAGGCTTCGCAGTCACGGTGTGGGCCAGACAGGCCTCGGCGACCGAAACCCTGGTCGCATCCGGTGCCACGGCTACGACGGACATAGCCGGGATCTGGGGCAATGCTGATTTGGTGATGAGCTTCCTTGCCAACGACGATGCTGTGCAACAGGTTTACCTCGGGCCCGGTGGCCTAGTCGAGACTGCTCCCGGTGGCGCGCTGCTCATTGAGATGAGCACCATTTCGCCGGAGGTTTCCGGCCTCGTGGCCACCGCAGCGGAAGGTTGCAAACTGCAATATGTGCGATGCCCGGTCAGTGGGAACCCGGGCGTGCTCGCCTCCGGCAATGCGACCCTGATCGTGTCTGGGAGCGCGCCCAGCGTCGAGGCAGCTAGGCCGGTCCTCGAACACGTGGGGTCAAGGTTGTTCTACGTCGGAGAACGCGAAGAGGCCCGAGTGATCAAGCTGGCGGTGAACACTATGCTCGCCGCAACTGCGCAAATGCTTGCCGAGCTGATCACGCTTTGTGAGGCGTCTGGCATCGACCGTTCGGTGGTGCTCGAGGTGCTGGCGGGTTCTGCGGTCGGGTCTCCCTTTATCAAGTACAAGACGGGTGCTTTGTTGGAGCACCGCTATGACGCAACGTTCACCACCGCCATGCTGGTGAAGGACCTCCGGCTCGCACAGGTCGTCGCCGCTCGCTGCTCAGTGCCGTTGCCCGTTACCGACCTGGTCACCGAAATGGCGCTTGCCGCTTGCGAAGAGGGGCTCGGTGACCTGGACTTCCTAGCCCTGCTGCCCCACTTGCAAGCGCTCGCCGGTATTGCGAGCGACGTGCCGGTGCCCCTTACTGGCCAGTTATGAGATCGCGGCCCGCTTTTGTCTTCAGGTCGGTCTCGGCAGTCTCGGCAGCGCCGTGGGGGGGCCAACGGTCGAGGACGGACCAAACCGCTCTCACCGCAACGCGGCACGGGTGTTAACGTATACTGCACAGTTCATGAGGGCAACCGCCATCGAAGATCTGGGCGAAGCGGCGGCGTGAAAGCTTCTCCAGTGCTAGCCGATATGGAGACCAGGGTCGGCATGTACCGAGCGCAGGTCCGTGTGCGCTACTTCGAGAAGGCGGCGTACGACCTTTTCCTCCAGAACCTGGTCAAGGGCACCAGCCACCTGGCCACTGGCCAAGAGGCGATTGCGGCCGGGGTTTCCGCCGCGCTGAGGCCGGACGACTACGTCTTCGCCACCTATCGGGGCCATGCCCATGCCATCCTGCGTGGTGCCCCTATGCCGGCAGTGCTCGCTGAGCTCATGGGCCGCGAGACTGGTTTGATGGGCGGCAAAGGCGGGTCAATGCACCTGACCTACGTGGCTAACAACTTCATGGGTTCCTACGCCATCGTGGGCGCCCATCTGACCATCGCGAACGGAGCTGCCTGGTCGGCGCAGTTCCGTGGCACGGACCAGGTTACGGTGGCCTTTTTCGGCGACGGCACCACCAACATCGGCGCTTTTCATGAGGCACTGAACCTGGCGGCGACTTGGAAGTTGCCTGTCATATTCGTCTGCGAGAACAACCTCTACATGGAGTACACGCCGATCGGCGAGGTGACCGCCGTCCCGCGCCCTGCAGCTGACCGCGCAAGCGCCTACGGCCTGCCTCCCGTGGCGATCGACGGCAACGACGCAGATGTCGTCTACGCAACGGCGCTCGAAGCGGTGTCACTTGCCCGTTCGGGGGGCGGGCCCAGCTTGATCGAAGCCGTCACGTACCGGCATGGAGGCCATTCCCGGGCCGATCCCGGCAAGTACCGGCCGGAGGCTGAGGTTGCCCAGTGGCTGGCGAAGGACCCCATCCCTCGCTTGCGGGACCGGCTGCTCAGCGACGGCGTAGACGCCTCACTGCTCGACCGGGTCGATTCCGAAGCTCGCTCAGAGGTGGACCAAGCCCGTGAGGAGGCCAAGGCGGCCCCACTGGCTGACCCCGCGGGCGTCGAACGCCAGGTTTTCGCCGACGGAGGTTCGCAATGGCGACGATGACTTACCGGGATGCCGTTGCAGCCGGGCTTGCTCAGGAAATGGCCCGGGATGCCTCGGTGGTACTGATCGGGGAGGACGTTGGCGCGGCCGGTGGCGTCTTCAAGGCAACGGTTGGTTTGTTTGAGAAATTCGGGCCTAGGAGAGTGCGGGACACCCCCATATCCGAGCAAGCCATCCTGGGCGCGGCGATGGGCGCGGCTATGACAGGGCTCCGACCGGTGGCAGAGCTGATGTTCGCGGACTTCCTGTCCGTGTGCCACGACTTGGTGGTCAACCAGATTGCCAAGGCACGCTACATGACCAATGGCCAGATCACGCTTCCTTTGGTGGTCCGGTTTGGCAATGGTGGCGGCCTGCGTTTCGGGGCCCAGCATTCCCAGAGCGTCGAGAGCTGGCTAATGGCGGTGCCCGGGTTGAAGGTCGTGGTGCCGTCGACCCCGGCTGATGTGGTCGGGTTGATGGCGGCGGCCGTGCGTGACGACGACCCGGTGATGTTCATAGAAGAAAAGGCGCTTTACTCGACCAGCGGAGAGGTCCCGGATGGTGAGCATGTCGATGAGCTGGGGACCGCTCGAGTCCGCCGGAGCGGGTCCGATGTCACGATCGTAGCGCTCGGCAACATGGTCCACCGTGCCCTTGGCGCTGCTGAGCAACTGGCCGCCACGGGTACTGACTGCGAGGTCATCGACCTTCGCTCGTTGGTGCCGCTCGACGTCTCGTCGGTGGCCGCCTCGGTAGCTAAGACCGGCCGCATGTTCACCGTCGAAGAAAACCCGCGGCTGTGCGGCTGGGGCGCCGAGGTGGCTTCCATCATCGCCGAGGAATGTTTCTACGACTTGGACTCTCCCATCCGGCGCATCACGGCGCCCCACATCCCCTTGCCGGCGGCTGACTCATTGGAAGATGCGACCATCCCCTCGGTAGAGCGAGTCGTTGGATCGATCCGGGCGGGGCTCGGTTAGCCCCATGAGCACGGACGGGAAAGGACAGGAGGGAACATGATCCTGCACCTGGTGACTTTTCGCTGGAAGGAGGGGATCTCGTCGAAGGACGTGGCTCACCTCTGCGAAGAGCTGGCCGTTTTCCGCCAGAAAGTCGACTGCCTGGTCGGATATCACTTCGGGCCGGACCTGGGGTTGCGAGATGGGAACGCGGACTTCGGGATAGCGGCCCTGGTCGGTTCTCGCGAGGATCTCTTGGGGTACCTGGAGCACCCAGCCCACCACGACTTGGTCGGCCAAGTCCTCGGCCCGATGTTCGCATCTAGGCAAGCCGTCCAGATCGAAGTGGCCGAGCCGTTGACTGACGCCTAAGCCAACAAACTCCCCAGCCAACGAACTCCTCAGCCACGAGCGGTGGCCGTCGGCAGCGTTGCCCCTTATGCTCAGCGCAGCATCCAGCCACCGTCAACGAAGAGGTCGACACCGTTCATTGCCGGGCAATCCAGCAAGAACCTAGTCGCCTGGGCCACCTCGCTCATTTTTACCAGTCGGCCTATCGGAGTCCGCTCGACGACGGCGTCGAGCTGTTTGCCTTGCCACTCCGGGCTATCCCCTACGATCCCCGGGTGAACCGCGTTCACCCGGATAGGCGCTAGCTCATAGGCGAGAGTGCGCACCAAGCCACTAATACCGCCGTTGACTGTACTTACCGTCGTGGAGCCGGGGTAGGGCCGCTCCTTGGCCAGCCCGCCGAAAAGAACTACTGACGCGTCGGCGACGAGACGTGTGCGGAGAACGTGGACGACCTCCGGGTAGCCAACCAACTTCAACGTCACGAGCCGTTCGGCGCGCTCGCGGTCGTATGTGATCATGTGGTTTTTGTCACGTTCGATCGCGGCAATGACGAGGTGCCTGACCTCGCCGATGCTGGATAAGGCGCCGGCGATCTCTTTGGTCACAGACAGATCTACGCCGACACCTCGCGCCGCTGAGCCCAGCTCACCGGCAATACGGCCCGCTCGGCCACCATCCCGGCCGGATATCACCACCTCTTGCCCGAGCTCAACGTACTGCTTTGCCAGCTCGAGGCCGATCCCCGACGTGCCTCCGATAATTACTACCGATGGAGCCATTAGGCCTCGCCGTCGTTACCGAGTTGAGCGCTGAGATGCTCCCAGTGCGCCGGCCAACGGTACGAGTGGCGCCGCGGTGGCTGCGGTGCCTGAGCCTCTATCCAGCGGACCCGCCCCGAGCTGGTGTTGAAAAAACCATGTAGCACGCCTACGCCACAGAACAGGACATCTCCGGCTCGGAAGGTTGTCGCCTCCCCCTCGATCTCCCCCTCTATCTCGCCTTCCAGGAAGAAATATGTTTCTTCGAAGGGATGGTCGTGGACTTGGGCCGCGCCACCCGGCTCGTAGTCCACCATGAACAAAGTGAGCAGTTCGGCACCCATCTTCGAGTCGACGAGCATCTTGACCGAGATGCCACTGTAAGCCAGCAACGCGCTGTCCATGCCGGCCGGCGCGCGGCCTCGCACCGGCCCAGACAGGGCCAGTGCTTCGTGCTGGGGAGGTGTCCCGAGGTAGTGCCCGAGGTGGCCGACCGTAGGGTCTCGAAAGTCGGGGAGGCTCGCAGGGCTCGAGCCGAGTGAAGGAAGAAAGTAAGTATCTTCGCGCCCTCTGTCGGGGACAACCGGTTGGGGAGTGCTGACCTCCAACCATCTTGCCTCGTCGCCGCTCGGGTTCTGCCATGCGTGCGGCGCGGCCACGGGGAACAAGACGTAGTCGCCAGTAGTCAATTGGTAGCGCTGAGAGCCGATCTCCACCACGGGATGGCCACCGAGCACGTAGGCGCACCGTTCGAAGGAATGCACGTGACGGTCGACCCACCCATCAGGGGAAAGCCGGCACAAAGCGAGCTCTGTGTGCACTGCTCCGGTGCTCCTGCCCACGAGACCGCTACGCGCATACCTACCGGTATGTGCGCTGTAATTGGGGGGCCTGTCGTCGCCGAATGACCAGCCCCACTTGCTTGTGAAGTACATCTCAGGCTCTTTACATTGGTGGTTGCGAGGTGGCGGCAATGACTTGGTCGAGGACCGACTGGTCGGGCAACGCGGGTGGGTCAAGTCCCGGAAGTTCACGGATCCGATTAAACGCCCGTTTGATATAGGGACCTTCGATCACCGGAGAGTGGGCGGAGGTGATCTTGGTTATATCGAGCCCTTGCACGGTGTCGACGAAACGCCCGTACTTTTGAGGGTCAAGCATCGACAACCAGGGGCATAGTGCGCCGAACGCGAACAGTGACATCGCCTCGTACCAAAAATCTTGGTCCAGGTCGGCAATTGTCATGTTGGCGTCCGGGAGTGGGGTTGCGAAGCAATCGACCGCCCAAAAGACGCCCGTCGTCGGGTCGAAGAGCCCTCTAGTCGTAGGCGAGTCGTACAAGGGTGGTCGGACCGCTTGCAATGTCCGGTCACCAACGCTGAACGACTCATCGTGCATCACCCAGCGGCACCGCTCGAGGGGGAAGTCAAAACAGTTCGTGAAACGCTCGAGCATCGCCCAGTTGCACACCAGCGTCGCGTTGGGGCATGCAGTCATTACCTGGTCCAAGTTGCCCGTATGGTCGACGTCTTCGTGCGACAGGAAGACCCAGCGCACGTCCTCAGGTTCGACGAGGGAGAACAGGTCGTTGAGCCAGGTCTCACGGTTGGCCGGCGTGCCGGTATCGACGACGACGGGCTCGCGGCCGAGGATCACCATCGAATTGAGGTACACAAAAAGGGGTTGCCCAAGCGCGGGTTGGACCTGGTGGATCACGAAGGTATCGGCGGCGACCCGGGTCGGCGGCACGTGAATGGTCGGCGGCAGCGGGGCGAAGGTCATCGCGGCTCTACGGTAACACCGTGGCTGAACGTGATCAACCCTCGTGATCAACCCTCGTTAACACGAGCGCGGGCACATCAACTACATTAAACGGCAACTTGGAGATCGCCGGGGCAGCCCAGGGCTCTTGTTCGGGGGTGGGTGGGGCATAGTGTCAATTCGGGTTGAACAGTGATCCGCCTTCGGAAGGTCGTCTCCAGCCCCTTCTTCCCCGTCTGGCCGGCAACCGCCTTGCTGTTCGTCGTCAGTCCTCAGATCGCCCCCGGGAGCGACGGCGCCAGCGCCCTTACCTCCATCCTGCCCTTCACCGCGTTCCTCGTCATCGCCGGTATCGGCCAAACGATCGTTGTCCAGCAGAGAGGGCTGGACCTCTCTATCACTGGGATGATCTCGTTGGCGGCCATCATCATCACCAAGTACCCCAACGGGACAGACGGCGGCCTGGCCAAGGGGATCGGATTTGTCGTCCTGGCTTGCGTGCTTTCGGGGATGCTGTCTGGCTTCGCCGTGACCGTCCTTGGGATCACGCCTCTAATCTCGACGCTCGGGGTGAACGCCCTGCTCACGGGTGCGCTGCTCCAGATCACCAACGGCGCTTTGACCGCCGAGCCGGCGCCGGCCCTGCGCAGTTTCGCGTTCGACAAGACCGAGGGGATCCCCAACACCGTCTTGGTGGCCGCCGGGGTGGTCATTGTGGTGGCTTTGCTCATGCGGACGACCGTCGCTGGGCGGCGGTTCGTCGCTGTCGGGACCAACGCCCCAGCCGCATACGTGGCCGGGATCAGGGTCAAGGCGTACATCTGGGGGACTTACGTGGCGGCCAGCCTCTTTTATGGCCTGGCGGCGGTGATGCTCGCTGGCTACCTGGGGACGCCGGACCTCCAGTCAGGCAGCAATTACCTGCTCCTGTCCATAACCGTCGTTGTGCTCGGGGGCGCTTCGCTGGCGGGTGGCTCGGGCAGCGTACTGGGGACCGCGATCGGCGCCGTGTTCCTCATACAGCTGCAACAGGACGTCTTCGGAGCTGGCGCTCCGCAGTCGGTGCAGTACCTGATCCAAGCCGGCGTGATCGCTCTGGCCATGGCCCTGCGCACTCTCATCGGCCGCCTCAACGCCGGCCGGGCACGCTCGCCCGGCGCAGAGCCCACCCTTGGGGCCCCGTTGAGCGCCGCGACCAGCTAACTCCCATCCACAACCAAAACAAAACCCAAACCTCAACAGAAAACCCCAACCACAGGAGGTAGTAAATGCAATACAAGAGAAGGGAACGACCGGCAGCAAAGTCCCTGGCGGCCATTGGCTTGGCCAGCGGGCTCGTCCTGGGGCTCGCCCCGGGCAGTAGTGGGGCATCGACCATGGCGATCACCGCCACGGCCGCTTACGAGATCGCTCACGCCGGGATCCTTAGCACCACAGCGTTTTGCGGCACCAAGAAGATCACTCTCGGAGTCGAGGACGGCTATGGTATCAACTCCTGGTCGCAGGCATCCTTCGCCGCCGTGCGCTCCGAGGCGGCGCTGTGCCCCAACGTCACCCAGGACGTCGAGGCCGGCGGTGGGAGCCTGCCCACCATGATCTCCCAGATCAAGGGGATGGCCAACAAGGGTGACCAAGCCATTGTGGTGATCCCAGACGACGGCCAGGCTGAGCTGCCCGCCATCGAGTACGCCACCCAGCACGGTGTCAAGGTCGTCCCCTGGGGGGCCAACCCGGGCGGGAGTGCCCCATCCGACTACGTCGCCTATGTCGACTGGAACCCGGGTTTCTCGGGCACGCTCTTCGCCAACTGGATGGTCAACCAGCTCCACGGGAGCGGCAACGTCATTGAGCTCGGGGGCCCGGCAGGTAACCCGGTCTCGGCCGAAGAGCTGGTGGCCGTGGCCAAGGTCTTCAAGGCTCACCCGGGTATGAAACTGCTCACGGGGGACAGCAATTGGGCCGTCACCGACTGGACTTCGTCAATCGCCGCACAGGCCACGGCCGCTCTGCTGGCCAAGTACCCCAAGATCAACGGGATCATCTCCGACTACGGCACCGACGTGCTCGCAGCAATGAACTCGTTCCAGGCCGCCAACCGGCCTCTGCCCGCAGTCGGTGTCCCCGATGCGAACGGCCTCGGCTGTTTGTGGCAGAAGGACCACAAGTCCCAGCCCCAGTTCCAAATGATCACCGACTCGACCCGTAACTGGATGGGACGCGTGGCTGCCCGCAAGGCCATCGCCGCCGCCGAAGGCGTCGCCGACACCGAGCCCAACCTGTACAACCTGACCCCGTTCGAAGACTCGACCGGTAACCTGCCGCCGCAGTGCGACCCCAAGCAGCCGGCTGACCGGTACCTGTCCGACCAGCTGAGCCCCGCCGTCGTCGCCAAGTACGGCAAGACCAACTAGAGCAAGTCCATTGACCGCGCAGTCCTCGCCCTCGACCACCCTCCGGTTGACGCATATAACCAAGACGTACCCGGGGGTCAGGGCGCTCCACGACGTAACCTTCGAGGTCCTCGAGGGCGAAGTCCACGCCTTCTTGGGCGAGAACGGCGCGGGTAAGTCAACTCTCATGGCGGTGGCCGCAGGAGCGGTGGCGCCCGACTCCGGCACCATCGAGATCTTGGGCCACCGCCTTGAACAGGCCTCACCGGCCGTTGCCCGGTCGTTTGGCCTCGGCGTCGTTTACCAGCACCCCTCGGTGCTCGACGACCTCACGGTGGCCGAGAACCTTCTCTTCGCCCTGCCCGCCGACCAGCGTCCCCCACAAGGACAAGTCAACGAGTGGGCCGCGGCTCGCCTTCGCGTCGTGGGCGCCGAAATAGACCCCGGTGCCCGAGCCGAAGAGCTCAGCGTGGCCCACCGCCAGCTCCTCGAGATCGCCAAGGCTCTGGCCCTTGACGCCAAGGTGCTCATCCTTGACGAACCGACCGAGTCCCTGACCGCAGCCGAAAGCGCCAGCCTGTTCCTGCAGGTCGACTCGCTGCGTCAACAGGGAGCCAGCATCGTCTACATATCGCACCGACTGCCCGAGGTCCGGCGGGTGGCCGACCGCATCACGGTTTTGCGCGACGGCGAAATAAGGGGCACATTCGACGCGGCCGCTATCAGCGACGACGAAGTTCTGGCCCTCATCGTCGGTCGCCCCGTACAGCAAACTTTCCCCGCCAAACCTGCCTCTCGCCCCGAGGACGGCAAAGCCGCCCTACTGCGCGTGACCGACCTGCGGGGCCCGCGCCTGTCGGGGGTTACCTTCGACATCGCCGCCGGCGAGATCGTGGGGCTGGCCGGGGTGGAGGGCAACGGGCAACGGGAGGTCCTCAGGGCGCTCGGCGGGCTCCTGCCCCACCACGGGACGGTAGAGGTGAACGGGGCAAGGGCGGACACCCGGACGCCGTCCCGGTCGCGCCGCTCCGGGATCCTCTACCTGCCTCGGGACCGCTACTCCGAGGGTGTGTTCCGGACCATGACGGTGCGGGAGAACCTCTCTCTCATGGTCCTGCGGGAGGTGGCCAAGGCGGGCTTCCTCCAGCGGGGGCGAGAGCAGCATCGAGCCCGTGCCCAGATCGAGGACTTCGATGTGAGGACGGCTTCGTCCGAGGTCATGGTCGAAACCCTCTCCGGAGGTAACCAGCAGAAGGTGCTGCTGGCCCGATCGATGGCAGCCGCGCCCATCGTGCTGCTCGCCGATGAACCCACCCGGGGTGTCGACGTGGGAGCCCGTATCGAGATCTACCAGCTCCTACGGGGAGCGGCGGCGGTGGACCGGGCGGTAATCGTGGCCTCTTCGGACACGCTCGAACTTCAGGGCCTGTGTGACAAGATCCTCGTCTTCGAGCGAGGGCACGTCGTCAAGGTACTGAGCGGCGACGACATAACCGAGGCCAAGATAACGGCCGCCGCTCTCACCTCCGAGGTCCACCAGCTGGCCCAGACCGGCCCTCCCCGGTCGTCGGGACGCGTGGGTCGGGCCTTGCGGGGCGACTACGCTCCCGGCGGCATCTTGGCCGTGCTCGTGCTGGCCCTCGGCGCGGCAACGGGGGCACGCGCTCCCCATTTCCTCGGCGCTTTGAACCTGAGCGCCACTTTCTTGCTGGCCGCCGTCCTCGCCCTTGTGTCCAGCGGGCAGCTGGTGGCGCTGCTCGGCGCCAGCATCGACCTTTCCGTCGGTCCCCTGATGGGGCTCACGGTGGTCATCCTGTCTTTCTTCGACCAGCAGGGGTCCGGTTATGGCGGCTTGGTCATCGGCGGGCTTATCGCCGTCGGGGTAGGCGTCCTTGTCGGTACGACCAATACCTTTTTGATCCGAACTATGCAGATCGGGCCGGTGATATCCACGCTGGTCACCTTCATCGCCCTCGAGGGGGTGAACCTCCTGTTACGCCCTCAGCCTGGGGGCGAGATCGACTCCCGGGTCACGGCCGGCATCAGCACCAGCTTTGGCGCTTTCCCGGTCGCTTTCCTGGTGGTAATCGTGCTCACCCTGGTGGCCGAGGCCGTCCTGCGTCGTAGCCAAGCCGGGAGAGAGCTTCGGGCCGTCGGGTCGGACGCACAACGGGCTTTTCGCATGGGTGCCCGTGTCGGGCTCACCGCCCTGGTCGCCCAAGTGGCCTGTTCGCTGTGCGCTGTGGGTGCCGGCATCCTGCTGGCTTCACAGGTGGGCATCGGCGACCCCAACCTGGGCGGATCGGACTACACGCTGTTGTCGCTCACCGCCGCCGTCCTCGGTGGGGCGAGCATTTTCGGCGGCCGGGGCTCTTTCGTCGGCACCTTTCTGGGCGCGCTGCTCCTCCAGGAGATAACCGCGGCGACATCGTTCCTCAACTGGGCTGAGTCCTGGCAGGAGTGGCTTCCCGGCATCCTTATCCTGGCCGGGGCGGGCATGTACTCGCGACTGCGTTCCCGCGGGACGCGCCGGGCGATGAGCGCGGCCGGGACCGGATAGTGCGTTACAAACAGATAACCGACCAACACGACAGAGGTAGGAAAAGATGCCTGTAAAGAGTTTCGGCCTAACCGCAGTTGACTGGGAGCAGCGGGTCGACTTTGAGCGGCTCCGCTCCGAGCGCCTCGCGCGCCTGCGGGAGGAGCTCGAGCGCAGCGACCTGGGAGCCTTGCTCACCTTCGACTTCCACAACATCCGGTACATGACCTCCACCCACATCGGGACCTGGGCCATGGACAAGCTCATCCGCTTTGCACTCCTCCCCCGGGGCGGAGAGCCGGTGATCTGGGACTTCGGGTCGGCGGCCCGCCACCACGTGCTCTACTGCCCCTGGCTCGACCATGGCTCGGGTGCCGGACCGGGCCAGCCGCCTGAACACGGCTCGCGCGCCGGCATCTCGACCCTGCGGGGCGCGTTCAACCCCGACGCCGGCCGGGCCGAGGAGGTGGCCCGGTCCGTTCGGCGCGAGCTTGACAAGTACGGCCTGGCGGGCGAGCCGCTCGGCGTGGACGTGATCGAAATGCCGGTGCTCGCCGCTCTCCAACAGGCCGGTTTGTCCGTCGTGGACGGCCA
>Ga0182024_10006646_pt1 | contig 25306 bp, 18 predicted proteins | sample P32metaG_FD_120480 | JGI IMG/M metagenome (GOLD analysis project Ga0182024, IMG submission 120480) | Permafrost microbial communities from Stordalen Mire, Sweden - P3-2 metaG (Illumina Assembly) | ecosystem: Environmental > Terrestrial > Soil > Wetlands > Permafrost | place: Sweden: Stordalen...
AACCACTCCCAACGCCAGACCATTCCTGTTCCCTTCAACCAGCCAAACATCGCCACGCCGCAGGCCCCGCTCTATGCCAATGGCATGTATCCCCAGACCAACAGCTATGGATACAATGTGGGCCCCGACGAGCCATACGGTACCAACACGGGCGGCAATACCGATTTGCGCGCTCCATATATCGGTTACAGTCCCAACTCGGTCTCCTGGAACACCATCGGCATCGCAAACTACGATGCCCTGCTTGCCTCCATTCATAAAACAGTCAGCCATGGTCTGGATATGTATGTCGCCTATACCTATTCCCATTCACTGGATGACAGCAGCGGTTTCGGCCTCTTCTACAACGGCAACGATCCCCGGAATTTGCGCTCCGGATATGCCTCTTCCGACTTCGATCAAACCCACACCACGGCCATCAGTTTCAGCTACCAGGTGCCCAAGCTCAATTCGGGCAGCAAGACTCTGAAGGTGCTTACCAATGGCTGGGGCATGAACGGATATTCGATTCTCCAAAGCGGGCAGCCCTACAATGTCTACGATTTCAGCGGAACCGTCGGGAGCATCTACTTCTCCTCCAACGACTTCCTCACAAACCCTGTCTTACCGCTCGCCCCTGGAGTGACCAAGAAGCAAGCACTGACAGGCCATAGCGGCGCTTTTGGCGCTTCCGATGCTGCATTCAATCCCTCTTCGTTTGTATACCCGACCTTGGCTCCGGGAACCGACGGCGTACCCGCCGACGATCCATCTGAGTCAGGTTTCTCCAACGGCAATCGCAACATCTTCCGCAGCGCATTCCAGAAGAGCGCCAACATTGCCTTTGTTAAGCAGACCAAGATTACTGAAAGAACCAATCTTCGCCTGTCCGCTGAATTCCTGAACATCACGAATACGCCCAGCTTCGACGCTCCGGGGAATGGTTTTAGCGGCGCGCCAAACTTCGGTCCTCCTTTCATCCCAATCGGACCTGGGGCTGATCCGGCCACATTCTCCGCCCAGGGTGTCGGCGTTGTTACCAATCCCATCGGTGGCGCGCGCCAGATTCAATTCACCGGCATCCTCAGCTTCTAATCTGCGATTTAAGGGCGTCAGAGTTGGGCCCTTCGGGCCCCCAGCCTGGACAAAAAGTACTTGGATAGGCTCTCGTTTTTCACGGGAGCCTTATTCATTTCGCAGGTAAGCCGAAAAGGTGTCTCGCCTTCGCAAAAGAGACTCTGCCCAGTACCGCCGCTATGCGCGACGGTGCCATCCTGTTCCTCTGGGCGTTCTACGGGTTGCGCAGGCGAGTGGCCCACCCTTGACTCCCACCCAAACTCTGGGTCCACGATCCTTCGCGCATTTTGCGAAGGAGGGATAGCACGAAACGCGACGAGTTCTGGTCAGGACCTCGACCTCGGCTCGCGCATAATCGAAAATGTACTCAGAGGAGCTGATTTGTAACGTAAAGTCCGCCAGTGTCATGGGAACTCATGGCCGATTGGGGCGATCAAAGACGATCGGGAGATTGTTCAGATCGAATCGCGCAGGAAAGGTTCAGGGGACAGCGGACCGATGATGCAGGCTCACTGATCAGCGCGCTATATTCTCAGTTGGACATAATCTAATTCGCCCGAACGAGAACTCGACGCATCATCGAAGGGAACAACAACAATGCCGGATTCAGAGAAAGATACAGCCGCAAAGGAAGTCGCAGAGCGCCGGGCAACTTTTAACCTCGCACTTTCGAACAAACGAAAATAACCGGTGCAGGAATTCTGGGCCTTTGTGCAGACCGCGCGCCGTTACATCGCGATGACCAAGAAAGACCCAATGATTCACAAGAGCGTAGTTCGAGCTGTGAATGGACTGCGAGAATATCTGGCAGTTGAGCGGAAGCGAATAATGCTGCTGCGAGGTCGTTCGGACTCACGCGTTGTGGCCCTTCAAGCTCCACCACGCGCTCGCCGCTCCAGGTCTCCTGCAGCAGTTGCGCACCAACGGTTCCCACATCAGCTGTCGCGACCATCTGCACAGGTTAGTCGAGCGGTTGCAGAAAACTGTAAAGGATCCCTTCATCCCGCGCCGGACCGACGTTCCACTCAGCGTTCTCCACTTCGATGCAGCTTTCTATGACTGGTGAGGTTTACTAGGCTTGAGAACATCGGAAATGCCCATGTTACGAAGAAGCTCAACGCGGACACGGTCGGCCACTCCATTCACAATTTCGGCTCCATCGTTCGCCGGATCGATGTGAATGCGGAACGGACGCTTGCCGAAAGGCATGTCGACGGCCCTAACGATCGCCTCAGCCACCTCCGCAACATCTGCATCGGGCACCGCAGTCTTCGCGAAACCATCGCGAATCTCGGTCGCAAGTGTAGCGTTCGGCCCAGTCTCGTAGGCAGCGAGAACGATCTTGTCTTCTGGTGATCCGGCGTGTGCAAAATGGTTTGTCCCCGACGTATAGGCGCCCGGAACGATGATCGAGGTTTCGATTCCGAAGCGGGCGAGTTCGCCAGCGTAACTCACGGCGAGCGCATCCATGCCCGCCTTCGCCGCGAAGTACGGTGCAAGGTACGGCGGGGTGCCACCTCGGGTGCTGGTACTTCCAACCCACAGGACTAGGCCTTCGCACTGCTTGCGAAGAACCGGGAGAGCTGCACGATTGACCCGCTGGGTGCTGAGTACGTTGATGTCGTACAGAGTTGCAAGTTGTTCCGGGGTGAAGGCCTCGGTCGGACCAAATACCATGTGGCCTGCATTATGGATAACAACGTCGAGACGCCCGTTCTCAGACACGATCTGGTCGATCGAAGACTGAACTGAGGCATCAGATGCCACGTCCATTTCGACCGACCGAAGATCGCAGTTGTTGGCTTGAGCAAAGTCCTTTGCAGCCTGGACCTGAGGAGCATTGCGACCGGCTGTCTCACGCATGCCGGCATATACGGTGTGTCCAGCTTTGGCTAAGGCGCGCGCGGTGAGCGCGCCAAAGCCGCTAGAGGCACCCGTGATCACGATGACTTTCTTCACGAAATTGCCTGCCTTTCTTGTTCCAAGAACCGGTTAGATCAATGCTCCGTTTGCGCGAATGTTCTGTGCAGAAACCCAGGCGGCCTCATCCGAGCACAGCCAGGTAACAACGTTCGAGATGTCGACCGGCTCGCCGATGCGATTGAAGGCCGAGAAGCTCGCCATCCTCTTGATGTCCTCGTCCGACTTGCCGGTAGTAAAGAGGTCAGTCATCACGGGTCCAGGCGAAACGACGTTGACGCGGATTCCCTTGGAGCCCATCTCCTTCGCAAAGATATGGCTTAGCTGCTCCACCGCACCCTTGGTTGCACAGTACGTAGCGTATGTCGGAAGAGCCAACGCAGTGACCGACGAAGAGAAGTTGATGATCACGCCCTTATCATTCAGGCGAGTTGCCGCCAGTTGGCAAGTCAGGAAGGTGCCCTTCACGTTCACGGCGAAGAGACGATCGTACTCTTCCTCTGTGACAGCAGCGAGGAACTTATAGAGGATCAGGCCCGCATTGTTGATCAGGATGTCGGCGTTGCCGAACGCTTTCTCGGCAGCGTCGAAGATTTCAACGCAGTCCTGCTTCTTGCTGACGTCGCCCCTGACGGAAATGGCTTCTCCGCCAGCCCTCTTGATCCCTGCAACAACAGCGTCCGCTTCGGCTGCGCTGCTTGCATAGTTAACGACAATCTTGGCGCCTTCGCTAGCAAAACGACGGGCCATGACGGCACCAATGCCACGTCCGGCACCAGTGATGATTGCAACCTTACCTTTGAGAAGTTCCGGCATGAAAGCCTCCTAATTCGATGAGAGATCTGTTGCACTCCTGGATCCGTGACACAGTGCGCCAAATTTTCCGCTTTCCTGCGCGGTAGCAAGAATAAGTCGCGGCAAAGTTGGCTTTTCGGAAGAAATAGCTCCGTTCTTTGGGATTTCGGGCGAATTGTGGCCAACCCTGGCGGCCCATCGACACGGCCGCCCCCTAACTGACGTCCTTACAAAGTTAGCTACGAGTCACGAGCTGAGTTATCACCTCACGAAGCGGCGTCACTCCATCCACATGCTCTGTTCCGGGTACGCCAAAGTGAATCCAACCGGAATTGAATGCATCCACCATCTCCGCGCGAGGCGCCGTTCGCCCCTCCGGCATCCCCTGTGAGACCCAAAACGTCTCCCATTCCGCCCTGGGAACGGCGATCGCCACAACGGGGCGTCCAACAGCCTCCGCGAAAGCATCTGCTATGTCGAGGGGGCTGTAGCCCGCCGGGCCCGCAACTTCGATATGGCGGATTCCGGCCCAGCTCTGGGTGAGCGTCTCTGCCCCCACCTTGCCGATGTCCGCGGTCGCAACCAGAGGAAACTTTCGGTCAAGCGGATAGAGCTGAAACCTGATCTTGCCTTCATTCCGCGCGCTCGCTACGTCACCGGCTAAGTTCTCAAAGAACCAGGCGGCGCGCAGAAATGCATGAGAGAACCCAAGATCGGCCAACGTCTCTTCGAGGAGATGTGAGCTCGTGATCAAACCCAATCCACTGGCCTGTTCCGCTCCTATGGAGGACAGATAAACCGCCTTCGACGGCTGAGCTCTTGAGAGTGCCTCATGCAGGACTTTCAACGTCGCCGTGGCCTCGGGAAAGCCCGGGGTCGGCGCGAAGTTTGGAGGAACCATGACGAACACGCCGGCGACACCGGTGAACGCTGCTGTAAGCGCATCCACGTCGTCATAGTCGGCTTTGAAGAGCTCCGCACCTTGCTTCTGCCACTCTGCCGCTTTCTCGGGATTCCTTACGATTCCTCGAACCCTCTCGCCCTTTGCAAGAAGCGTGCGCGCAACGGCACCGCCCACATTCCCCGTGATTCCCATGACTGCGTACATATTGATGGCTCCTGGTTTCTATCGTGGTTGTCTGAAATGATTTGTAGCGGGTTTCAGTGCTTCTCCGACCGGTCCTTCAAGGTCTCCGGCCAAAGCTGATGCCCTTCGTGCATGACGTTCGGTTGCTGCTCACGGAACTGAATGGCGCCAGGGCCCTTCACCACCTCTTCTGTGACAACGTGGCACTCCTCAGGGGCTTTGGTAAGAAGGAACGTGTGATAAGCATGGACATCTTTACCATCTCCGAACCATCCGAGGCGGCTATTCGATTTAAACTCCCACACGCGGCTTTCGATGTGGAATCCGAAGGTCTCCCAAGAGATGCGTGCGTTCTTCCGGAGTCGATGATCCGGAGTGTTCAGAACCTTGACGTCCTTCGAGTTCGAGTACCAAGAGGGCCAAGCCTCCGCATCGACGAGATTGGAGAAAGCGATCTCGCATCCGGCCTCGATGTCGATCTCGTTGTGTGCAAAGAGATCCGCCTGCTCGGGCTCGAACCCCTCGGGCCAATGAATCCGGCTATTACGCAACGCGCCGTCGCCGTTGAATGTAAGTCCCTGATGTGCCGGCACCTGCGCACGACCGTTCATGCCGTTAGATAAGCAGTCGGCATGCCAAAGTTAAGTTATTGAGATTGAACCGATTGGCGGACTGCTCAGATTGACGAAGGTCGTCAATTGACGAACGGCGGACAATTTATTTCGAAATAACTGCGCTTCGAATGAGCTTGAGTTTTGCGACAACAATGATGAACAATCTCGAATCAAGCGGTAGCCCCGAGCGTAAGGGGCTTCGCGTGTCCCTACGACATTGCCTTAGCGAGATACCGGCGGATTTTGGACTTTAAATCTTAATCGGCAGAACCCGTCAAGCCAAGTCACTGCGGAATCTGGAATTTTCCTGGCTCTGTTGGTGGGATCCCTGCCGCAAAATCTCGTTCTTCTGCAACAAGCAGCAGACAAGCTTGCGAAGATTGCACGTCTGCTCTTCCAGCCTACGAATTCGCACGATTAGTTCGCTGTCGAAACGAGGATGCCAAACCATCGAATATCGAATCTGGGAAACCTCTTTCGTCGCCTTCAGCTTTGGCAAATTAAGTGCAGCTAGCGTCTGTTCTGCGATTTGTGCAGGCATCGTGAGCACCAGGTCCGTTGCCTCGGCACTTTGATTGCAGCCTGGAAATAGAGAACATGGACAGCTGCGTTCCGCCGCAATCCAGCTTCAGCAAGCGACCGAGCGATCAGATTCTGTTGGTTCGGTTGTGTCTCTACTGAGACATGGCAAGAGCCAAGGTATGCTGTTAACGAGCGACGCTGTTCGCATTCAAAGCAGACTACTTTTCTCCACAACCGCAGGATAGCTTGTGAACAGCGTTGGATCGAACAGATGGAAGTGGTGGCGACGAGTCGCCCTGGCGACTCTCACTGCGGGTGGCTTTGCGGCAGCGGCTTCCGGCCAGGAGGCGCCCACCACTCGAACACCTACCGTCTCTGCCGCTCCTTGTGACGCGAGTCTTCGCCCCCATTACCATCCTCCGTTCATTCGTTGGACAGAGGACTGGACGTTCCTGCACTGCGGGCAGCTACGCAGTGATCGGTGGGACAAGCTCAAATACATTCCTCTAAGCACTAATCCCGAAACGTATATCTCCTTTGGTGGCGAGGCCCGCGGAATCTATGAGGCCTATCAGAACCAGTACTGGGGAGTTGGGCCGCAGGATAATAATGGCTGGCTGCTCCAGGACTATCTGTTGCACAGCGATCTTCATTTCACGGAACACACCCGGCTCTTTGCCGAATTGCAGTCGGCGCTCGAAAGCGGCAGAACAGGTCGCCCACGACCCTATGACCGGGACACCCTTGATTTGCATCAGGCCTTTGTAGACCTGCCGCTGTCGCAGCAAGACAAACCGGTCACGCTACGTATCGGTCGCCAGGAACTGGAGTATGGTTCGGGAAGGCTGGTCGATGCCCGGTTCGGCCTCAACAGCCGCATCAGTTGGGACGGATTTAAGCTGACCCTCAATCCAAGCAAGAATCATATCGAAGCGTTCGCGACGCGTCCGACATTGAACAAGCCCGGCATCTTCGATGACACGCCAGACTCCAAGACGATGTTCTGGGGATTCTACGCCACAAGGAATTGGTCCAGCACAATTCTCTCAGACGTCTACTACCTTGGCTATGACACGAAGTCATGGACATTCGCCTCAGGCACGGGACACTTCCAACCCCAAACACTCGGCACAAGATCTGCTGGTACGGTTGGGCATCTCGACTTCAACAACGAAACGAACATACAGGTTGGCCGCTTCGGAGATCGCGACGTGCTCGCATGGTCTGTGTCGCTGCTTCACGGCTACACTTTTTCAAGTACTAAGCTGAAACCTCGGATCGCCTTCCGAACTGATGTCACCAGTGGTGATCACGGGAACCCGAATCATGCTTTGGGCTCGTTCTTTCCGCTCTATGCCAGCGGCAAATACTTCGAAGAGGCCGATCTGAATGGCCCGGTCGACACCATCGACATCATTCCCTCGGTCGATCTACATCCAACAAAGTCACTCATCGTTACGCCGATCTATGGGGTCTTCTGGCGAGAGTCCACTTCCGATGGGCTCTATGGCTATATTGGCAATCTTTACAAACCGGGGAATCTAAGCTCGGCCAGATTGATTGGTCAGAACGCAGAACTTGACGTCAACTATCTGATCGCGCCCCACACCATCATCCGCGGTGTCTATCAGCACTTCGCGTCGGGGGCCTTTCTCCATCAGACCCCGCCGGGGAAGAGCGTGAACTACGGAACGGTGTGGGTTGTTTATCACTTTTGATCGCTAAGTGATTGTCAGCTGGGAGATGAGCCCATCCGTCAGCTCGATTTCAAATACTCCGTCTCCGTTATAGCCGTTGCCGCCGACAGAGAGAGACAAACGGATTGGTGGTCCGGGATCGACAGCTGTGACACGGAGATGATTTTGAGTGCCCGTGTTCTCCTGCCGGTCCCACTTGGCAATCTGGGCATGTCCGCGGAAGGTTCGGCCAAAGTCGACAAGCACGGCATCCGGAGTGAAGGCGCGCAATAGCGCGTCTCCATCTCCGGAGTTAGTAGCTGAAATCAAAGTCTGGACTGCAGGTTCTAGCTGGATGTCTTTCAAGGTCCCTACCGATCGTTGGGGGCCAGCAGGCCCGTTACATGCATTCGCTTCGCAAGACGTAGCCGCAACTGCTCAGCTGCGCTGTTCACGATTTCCGCTCCGTAGTCCAAGCCGTCGGCGATCGCGCGGCGGGAAGGGCGCCTTTCGCTAAGTCTACGATTCTCACAATCTCATCGGCACCGATCTGTGGATCGGCGGAGATTCCGTTCGGGAACATCCGCTTGGTGCCTTCAAGGTTCGTATCGATAAATGGCTGTACCTTTGTGTATGCTTTTACCCGGTCTCCACGCGTCATTTCAGTGCACTCTGTGAACTTGCACCTTCCACACGCAGCCGGCAATTTCTCAGTCGAGGGTCCAAAGGCTCCGAAGCCAATTTTATTAATCATCCATTCCATAGAGCATCCGATAACAAAATTCTCAACAGAACGGCGCGAACGCTAGAGCTACCTTTGTGCTTCAGGCTTCGCTGCCATTTTGTCTCTGCGGCCCCTTAGACGATTGCTTCCGGAACATGGGCATTCGTCTTGAACGTATCTGGTCTGGGGAGCCTTACAACAAAACTTGTATTTCCTGGTCTTGATTCCTCTAAGGAGACCTCGCCTCCATGTTCTCGCACGATACTATTTACAATTGCTAAGCCAAGACCAGTTCCTTTCCGCTGACGCAAGCTCGCAAAGGACTGGAAGAGACCCTTCTGAATCGCCACGGGTACTCCAGGGCCATTATCGATGATGCGAATATAAACGTCGTTAGGCCCTTGATGACATGAAACCCTGACCTTCTTTAAATCAGACGAGAGTTGGACAGCTTGGCACGCATTGAGAAGCAAATTGAAAATTGCACTGCAGAGCCACGTGGAATCCGCATTCACTTCAACGAGAGCCATGTTTTCATGAATAAACTCGACCCTGTCAGCGTCGGGATGGGATCGGACCATCTGCGTGGCCTTCTCAATAATCAGCTTGAGAGGTTCAAGCCGGAGTTGAAGCAAACAGCCGGTTCTCGAATGAACGAGGAGAGACTCCAGAGCTTCGGTCATGCACGCGACAGCCCCTTTTATATCCTCAAGTATCTCCTCGCGCTCAGACTGCGCATAGTGTTTATTGCACATCAATTCCGCATTTGCATATACGGCGCTAAGGTGATGCCGAAGATCATGTGCAATAAAGTAAGTCACCCTATCTGATGCTGGTAACAATCGTGATTCCGTCAATCGTTCGAATACGTTCCGCGGGCCATGTTGTTGTGCAACACCAGCAACTCCAAGCGAGTTACTATGCTTGTTAAATGGATTTCGGTCAATTGAGAAAGCGTTTGTCACTATCTGCCTCCATCGGTATGCCACTATTGAGATCACGAATCACCTGACTACTTGAGGTAGTGTCAGAATTCGGACTACAGAGTACGGTATTCACGCATTCGAAGTGCACGCGTCCAAAAACACGTAGCACGCTTCACTTTCCCCGCCGACGACCCGTTGAATCCTAAAGGTCATTGGTCTCATTCCAACATCGAACTCCGCAACACTTGCCTCGCACGCAATAACCTCGACTTCGTCGCGGCGACCGTAATGCCGGCTTCTTCCGCAATCTCTTTTAGCGTGGCCTCCGATCGTAGACGGCTCTTAACTAAGTGCCGGTGTCCCTTTGGCAGCTTGGAAATTGCAAACTGTAAACGGCGGTCAATTTCAAGTCCAATGTAATGGTCTTCCGGGTTGGGCTGCCGGTCGGCAATTTCCCACTGAAATGGCTTCACGCCCTCATCGACTGGCGCGTCAATGGAGATCTCCGGCCGAACTCGCTTCCTGCGGAGAATCATGAGCGCAGAATTGACACCGATCCGTGTGAACCATGTAGCAAAGGTGGAAGCACGATTGAAGTCTCCAAAATGAACAAATGCTTTGAGTACTGACTCCTGGAATGCATCCTCGGCATCCTCTCTGTTTTTTGTAATTTTGTAGAGCATGAAGAGAATGCGCCTGGAGTAGCGAAAGCAGAGCTCGACGAATGCCCATTCCTGTCCCGCCTGCGCTGCGGAAATAAGCACGTCCTCGCTCAAATCCGAAGCCTCATTGGCACTTGTTTTGCGCAAGTCTGGAGGGTTGAAATGAGCCGTACTCGAAGGCTCGGGAAGGACATTGAAAGGCAATTGGAATTTATTCTGCTGAGTGGTTATCATTGAGTCCCCTTTCTACTGGTTCAAGTGCCGCCTCTTTGACCACCGGTCATGCGCCCGATCGCGGATCGATCGGCTCGAAGTGTTAAGCGAAAGCTTATTGAGCCGCAATTTCTAGACGACGGTTGTAGTCTTTTAGTCCCGGCTTGTCGGTGTCATCCTGCTTTCATCTCTGCGGCTGACCGAGCGTTGGGCTTCTTGCGCATGTCGGCGGGGAGGAAGTAAAACGTGGCCCCGGGATATTCCTGCGGAAGTTTGTCTCGAAGAGTGCGACATAAGCGGCGGTAGGGTGGTGCTTCTCTTTGAGTGAAACCAGGACGTCTGCATCCGCTGCGCCGGTCAGGCCGGAGCGGCTATAGATGTAGTTGATGTTGCTGTAGGGAAGACCAATCGTATCGAGGATATTATCCATCTCGGATGATGGAACCGACTGGCGAATGCTGCCCTCAACCAGATCGACCAGGCGCGCGGTTTTCTCAATACGGGTTCCTGTCTTCGCGCGCACATGCAAAATAAACTGGCCGCTGTCGGTATCGGGGAAAAAATCCTGGCCAAGAAACGGAACCAGAGCGAACGCAAAGAGGCAGACAATAAGGAAGCATGGAACGAAGGCGAACCGAACCGAAACAAGCTGTGCCAGCAGAGACGAGTAGGTGGAGCGGATCTTCTCGAACAGACGCTCGAAACCCCGCTGGAAACGGGCAAACACGTTCTGCGATAGGGTCTTTCCGTCCTTGTGAGCTTTCAGCAAGTACATCGCGAGCGTAGGCACCAGCGTGCGGGACAAAATATAGGAAGCGATCATGGCGAAGATGACCGCTTCGGCAAGCGGGGCAAAACGATAGCGTGCTACACCACTCAGGAAAAACATCGGCAAAAAGACGATGCAGATGCACAACGTCGAAACAAGAGCAGGAGTGGCAATCTGCGCCGCACCATCAAGGATGCCGGTATGCAGTTCAGCCCCTTCTTCGAGATGCCGTTCGATGTTTTCGATGGTCACCGTCGCATCATCGACGAGGATGCCAACAGCCAGAGCCAGTCCGCCTAACGTCATGATGTTGATGGTTTCGTGCAGGAAGCTCAAGACGATAACCGACGTCAGAATGGATAAGGGGATGGAGACGGCAATGATCACGGTGCTGCGCCGGCTGCCCAGGAAGATGAGAATCATCAGGCCGGTCAGCGCGGCAGCGATGACCGCCTCACGAATCACCCCATTGACTGCTCCGCGCACGAAGATGGATTGATCGGCAAGGGGCTGAATCCTGAGTTCAGGAGGAAGGGTTTGAGCGATTCTTGGAAGGAGCTGCCGCACACCTTTGACGACATCGATGGTTGATGCGTCACCTGCCTTGAGAACGGTGACAAGAGCGCCACGTTTGCCATCCTGCCGAACGATATTCGTCTGCGGCGCAAAACCATCGCTCACCGTGGCTACATCGCGAAGATAGATGATGGTATTACCCACCCTCTTGATCGGTAGATCGTTAAACTCCGATACCTTCTTCAGGTCTGCGTCGACGTCAACGTCATACTCGAACTGGCCTATCTTGGCTGTGCCGCCAGGCAAGATGAGCTGCTCATGGCCAAGCGCCGTTAGCACGTCGCTTGGCAAAAGCCCCTTGGCCTGCATCAGTTGTGGATTGAGATTCACCATCACCTGACGCGTTTTGCCTCCATAAGGATAGGGAACCGCAGCGCCAGGAACAGTGACCAGCTGCGTGCGCAGAAAGTTCAGCGCGATGTCGTTCAACTGAGATTCGGTCAGATCATTCCCGGAGAGACTGAGCTGCAGAATGGGGACGGTGGAAGCGTTGTAGTTCACGATTAAGGGAGGGAGCGATCCGGGAGGCAATTGTTTGAGAATCGTCTGTGAGGCGGCGGTAATCTCCGCATTCGCACGGTCAATACTGGCATTCGGCTGAAGATAGATCTTTACGATCGCAGTGCCGTTTACGGTCGTGGACTCGATGTGCTCGATGTTATCGACCAGCGTCGTAAGAACACTCTCATAGACAGTGGTAACCCGCCCCTCCATCTCCTCAGGGCTTAGGCCGGTATAGGTCCAGGCCACGGCACCCACAGGAATATTGATACTGGGAAAGATATCGGTCGGCGTGCGCAAGATCACTACCGGACTCAAGATCAGGATCAAAAGAGCCAAAACAATGAACGTATACGGAAGATCCAACGCAATGCGAACTATCCACATGGAAACTTTCCTCGTAGGTCGCGTGCGCCAAGCAATTGACTACTCGGGGTAGTGTCAGAATTCGGGTAGAGCACAGGTGGGCAGATAATCAGATCTCTTGGATGGATGCTTCATGCCCTTGGATGAGCACTCGTCATGCCAAAGTCAAGTTGTTGAAACTGACTCGATTGGCGGCATGGTCAGATTGACGAAGGTCGTCAATTGACGAAAGGCGGACAATTTAATCGGAAGAGCTGCCCTGTGCATGGCCTTGAAGTTTGCGATAACAATGATGAACGATCACAAATCAAGCTGTATTCCCGAGCGTGAAGGCTTTGCCTACCCCTACGGAAGTGCCTCAGCGGGGGCGTCGGGTCGATCTTATACTTTGAATCGATTCTTGTTGATCTTCAGCGCCTGGATCTTGGATTCAAGCGTCGATCGCGGAATTCCGAGCTTGTCAGCCGCACCGAAAGGTCCGGACACCCGCCCTTCGCATTCGCTCAACGCTCCCTCGATGGTTTCTCGTTCGTAATAAGAAACACTCTTCGACGGGTAAAGTTCTCGACTTAGAGTATTGGCAATTGGTCTTAGCGATATCCAGCTCTCATCAACGGAGAAAGTTTCACAATCACATACGATGACGGAACGTTCAATCACGTTTTGTAATTCGCGAATATTTCCAGGCCAGGAGTGGGATTGAAGCAGTTCAAGGCTCTTTTTATTTATGGCCCTAAAATTCTTCCCGGCTTTTCTCGCGTAGCGATCAAGAAAGTATTCGACCAGCAATGGAATGTCGTCTCTGCGCTCTCGAAGTGATGGAATCTCGATAGGAAAGACATTGAGCCGGTAGAATAGGTCACTGCGGAATGAACCCGAGGTGATCGCGGTCTCTAAATCGCGGTTGGTTGCGGCGATCACCCGAACATTGGTTCGTATCGGCCCAGTCCCACCAACGCGTTCGAACTCACGCTCCTGTAGAACCCTCAAAAGCGCAATCTGGGTATCGAGCGCAAGCTCACCTACCTCATCGAGAAAGATTGTGCCTCCGTTGGCGAGCTCAAAACGCCCTAGGCGGCGCTGCGTCGCGCCCGTAAAAGCGCCTTTTTCATGGCCGAATAACTCTGACAGAATCAAGTCGCGGGGAACCGCTGCGCAGTTCACGCTCACGAAGGGACGTTGGGACCGACGAGATCGCTTATGGATGGCGCGGGCGACCAGTTCCTTACCAGTCCCAGTCTCTCCAAGAACAAGAACGCTCGAATCGGTGGGAGCAACTTTCATTAGCCGAGAAAGCACTCTCTGCAAAGCCGACGAGGTGCCGACGATCTCTTCGAACATGAATGCCTGATCGATTTGCTCTCTCAGCACAAGGTTTTCGTTACGCATCCTCTCCTCGGCCCGCTTGCGATCCTCGATATCGGTATTTGTTCCGTACCATTTCACAACTCCGCCGTTTTCGTCTAAGGATGGAGTCGCACGAAACAGAAACCAGCGGTATACTCCGTCGGATCGGCGCAGACGCCCTTCGATCTCACCTGGCTGGCCAGCAGCTACAACGCGTCGCCAGTAATCCACCTGGTCATTTAGGTCGTCTGGATGAATCGCAACCTTCCATCCCGAGCCCAAAGCTTGCTTTGCAGATAGACCCGTATAGGCCAGCCAACGCTGATTGAAAAACTCTGCCGAGCCGTCTGGACCAGCGGACCATGCCAACGTAGGGATGGTGTCAACTACAAGGCGGATGTCAGCATTCCAACTCTCTACGCTGGCACCACTCTCGACTGCGCTTTGGTGGAAACTGACTTCCATGACGTCCCCTTTGTAGCTGGCTCGAAGATGTGGTCCAATGCAACGTATGTGGCCGGCAAAGTTTGGCCGCAATTGATCTTTCGCCGTAATGAGGCCTTGATCGACCTGTCAGCTGTTCCTTTAAGGGTTTCAGGTGCCGCAGGACGGAAGGCCGGGCTAAGCGACTACCTTATTCACTTTTAACGTCCGGTTGAGGCAGAGGCGCTTCAGTGTCGTCTCGCTGCGGCCGGGAGTGTAAGAGTGTGAAACGTTTCTCGCATTCGACCTTTCCATGCCCGGATTACGTTTGCGACGGCGGCAATCCAAAACCTACTCGATTGGAACCGAGCCGGACAGTAGGATAAAAAAGCAGGGATGCGCTTGGTTAGATGCATCCCTGCGTAGGAAGTGCAAGCGGTCGATCTTACCTTACTGTGATCGTTATTGCGGCATCGTGCATTGCCCCAGAGGTCTTGCCGGTGATTACCGCTGTGTAGGTCCCAGGCGGAACTGGAACATTGCGGCTGATGCGGCCTCCACTCGCGACCGGACTTGCATCGACCCGGACGATGGTATTCGATGGCTGTGAGCTTGGAACCAATGCCGCAGAGGGAACGATGCACCGAGGCAACACTGTGTTCCCCGCGGATCCGCCAGTTACTTTGCAACTGAGGTTTACCAAGCCGCTGAATTGATCGACGCCTTGCAATTGGACATAACCTACGCCCTGTGAGCTTGGGGAGTCTCCCGCGCGTACCTTGATGTCCTGGGTTGTTGCCGCCAGGGTGAAGTCGTTCGTATTCACCGTGAAGTCAACGATTGGCGCGAAGGCCGGCAGGTAGTTGGCATCGCCTCCGTAGACCGCCTCCAGATGGTTCACGTCTGGAAGCAGTCCGCTGGCAAGGGCGTTCAGTGCGATGGTAACCGTGCCTGTGGAGGACGACGGCAGAAAGCCGAGTCCAGCCAAGGTTGTGTCATCCACCAGCAGATAGAGGCCTGTGGGTGCTACCTTCGCGTCCTTCCCACCGGAAATCGTAAGGTCGATTGTGAGCAGGGTCGAAGGGGTGATCGGACCCGAGCCCGCATTCGAAGTAACCTTGACGCTCATGGTAGACGGCAACAAGTTACCGGCGCCCGCGACTGTCAGGGTGCTGCCTGTTAGCGTTGACGGCGCCCAGTTCTGATCGCCTGAATACGACACCTGCATCGTGAAGGTGCCCGCGGGCATATTGCTGTAGAAAGCCGCGGCATAAGAGACCCCGGCTGGTACAGGCGTGGAGCCAAAGTTTGGGCCCAGGGTCACGGTTTGCGGGGGCAGGCTGCCCAGGGTAAAGGTGACCGTGCCGGTGGGAGGCGCGCCTCCGCCGCTCCCGTACACATTCACGTCATATACAAATGATCCGCCCACATTGATAAGTGACAGAGGAGCGGTAGCGCCGCCTATCACGCTTGGGGCCTGTGCCACTGTAAAGGTGAGAGGGCCCGCGGGAGAGGTTTTGTTAGTTGGCAGATAGCTTGAGTCGCCACTATAGGAATACTGCAAGCTATGCTGGCCGGCAGGCAGTGCGAGGTTCTGGTAGAAGCTGGACCCGGTTACATCGAGAGAGTTGGTCGAGAGCAGATAGCCATGGTCGAAGATCTTCGTGGAGCCAGTTGCCGGGCTGCCGGGAGCAGCGGCCGACTCATGCACTCCGATGACCTGCAGATCGACGAAGAAGATGGTGCCATACGGGTATACAGCTCCGTTCTTGATGGGGCCAAGATCGGTCAGAGCTTCTTGCCCGTTCGAAACCGTCACCACATAGGCGCTCGCGGTGGGTTGGATGAAGCTGGCCTCGGGGCGGATGTGGAGCGTAAGCGGCTCCGACTCGCTTCCGTTGAACTGGCTGTCTCCCGCGTACAACCCGGTAAGCTGATAGGTTCCGCCCGGAAGTTGATTGGTGGTGATGCTTCCGCTTCCCGTCGAGTCCAGCGGAATGATGCCAAGCCCGGTCGAAGCATACTGGGGAAGGTTGGAGATAAGAGCCACGTTCCCCGTGGGCGTTGCGCCAGAACGGTCGCCGGCTACTAAGGCTCCCAGAGTGACCGCTTCTCCATGCCGAAGTCTCGTCGACGTTGCCAACAATTGCGTGCTTGAATTGTTGAAGCTGACTTTGTTCCAGTTCGTCACGAGTTGATAGGCATCGATCGATCCCAGGCCGCTGGCCATGTCGTAGCCAGGAGTGGCGCTCCAGCCTCCGATCGAAAACGTGCCTCCTGTAGCATCCGCTGTGCATTCAAACGTGGGAGACAGCTCTGGATCGCACGGGGCATTGTTGCTGCCGATGGTTATATCGTGGAACGCGGCCGGAAACTGCCGAGCCAGGGGATAGAGCACCGTGTTCGCCTGTCCCTGCGGTCCGTATAGCTGGTTCACGAGGGCCATGATTCCGGCAAACGCGGGGGCCGACGCAGAAGTTCCGCCGACCTGTGTCACGGGTATCTCGCTCACACCATTCAGATCAATTGGGGTGCAGGTGCCGGCTTGCGTACAGATCACATAGCTTGATCCATTGACGCCACTGGAGGCAAACAGGGACACGTCGGGCAGATCGCGCACGCCGTCCTTCGGCACTCCCGGACCAGATTGCCAGGATGGCTTTGGATAACCGGCATACTGTGCGCAATCGACGGTGACTGTCTCCAGGCCGTCTACTGAGATGGTGCCGTTCAGCGGATCTTTGCCCGAGCCGGGAATTGCGCAGGCGCTTTGTCCTCCGCCTCCGCCCAGAGCCCAACTCTCACTGCCCAGATTCGTGTCATAAATGCTAGTGTTCCAGGGCTGTTCGGGCAGCGGCTGAAGCAGCGATCCTTCCTCGGCGTCGTTGGTCATGCTCCAGAAATCGAAGACGGAGCTCAGGCCCTTCGGGTAGTAGAAATCCGTGCCGCCGACGGCTATGTTCCAGGGCGTGGAAGCAAGGCCATTGACCTGCTTACCCAATTGCGCAAACTCGACCCCGGCGAAATCGCAACCCGCGGAATCGGAATCGCCGCTGGATACCATCACGGTCTGACCCTGCGCGGCAGCCTGCTCCCACACCGCGTTGAAGAAGGCATCCTGGGCAGTATCGAATGCTTCGCACGATCCGAAGCTGAGGCTCAGAACAGAGGCCCGGTCATCTTCCACCGCGCGGATAGCGGCAAGGCTGAGGCCATCGGCGTAATCGCTTCCCTGAGAGGTGTAGAGGAGCACCGTCGCCTGCGGAGCAATCGCTCCGGAGACTTCGACGTCCAGGTAGGCTTCGAGGGCAGCTCCATTCACTCCCGGATCGTTGCCGTCGACGATGACCTGCGGGAGATTGGGTTTCGACGGGTTGGCATCGAGTTTGAATAGCTTGCGATAGGCGGCCACTACGTTGAGATCGATATTGGTCTCGTTGATGATGCCGATGGTCTGCCCCGCACCGGTGACACCCTCTCGATAGAGGGGCTTGATGTCATACTGGGTTGCAAGATCTTCCGGCGCAAGTCCCAGATCGTATTCGGGGACCGAGAGGGTGAACTGCGGATCCAGCTTGTGAGTCTTGGGGTTGAATTGCGCCGTGCCCAACAGGTGAGCTTGCGACCTGGGGTGAAAATCGTGCATCGGCCCAACCGCTGCAATAGCGGGCTTGAGCGCGGTGGGAACCTGCAATTCGGTTGCGTTTGCGTGGTGCGTCTCGCCGTTGACCAAGAAGGCATGCAAGGACGTATGGAATGCTTTGCCAACCAGCCCAGCGGTTCCGGAAAACTCGATGGTGTTCTTGCTGGAGCTCACTTTTTCGATCTTCAATCCCTGGGATTCCAGCCAGCTTTGCACCGCGCTCAGGTCGCTATCCGCTACACCGTAGGTCTTCCCGAACTGCTGCGGCGTAAGCCATTTGTGGTAGATTGGCGAACCTGGAGTGTGGACCTCGCGCAGATACTGTTCGAGTTGCTGCTCCTGCGCCGCAGGACGCTGCAGCAGCAAGGTCAGAGTTCCTGTCGGCGTGTTGTCCGGCACAGCTCCGAGATCCTGTGCGCCGAGATGCACCAATGCATGAACGGAGCCCTTCAACGGCGAATAAGAGCGGGAATCGATTCCGCTCGTGACTTGAGGAACGGATTGGCTGTATGCAGAATGATCTGCCACAGCGGCAAACAGTGCAATTGCCAGCAGATGCGCCGCTATTTTCGAGCACCTGGGGACGGGAATTGACATGATTTGGCCTCCAGCCCTGGCGTTGGGTGCGGATCCAGGATGATGATCATTTTGCAGAATCTCCAGAAAGAAATGAAAGCCCCAATGGTAGCGATTTGATTTGCCCCTTTGGGATAGTCAACGCGAGGCGCCGGCGATTATTTTCGCGGAGGAATAACCAGGAGGCGTCTTCCAAAAATCCGTGCATCGATCGAATACCCTCCCGGCCCACCGAGAGCAACTACGGCGGAGTTCACGAGGGTCATGATAATGGGAGTACTGTGGTCAAGGCCGATTTTCATCAGCGATACGGACTCTATCAAACAACAAAGGGCCGCGCCATACGGCGTCAGAAAGCCGAAAATCAAGAGAAAAGCGGGCAAAAGAAAGACAAGCGAGAACCACGAAGATGCCGCCGACGGCCACACGGCCATCCCATTTGCAATGCAAGCTCCGGCGACAGCCAGCCTTAGAAGTAACAAAGCAATTCCTGCTCTGCCGACAGGAAACATGGTAAACAATCTTTGCACACGCTGAGCTTAGGCAGCCACTTTACCGCAGGCAACCCCCAAAAGGATAGTTGCCCAGCCCCACTCTTGGACACGCACTTGTCCCCCATTTGACAATAGGTTTAACTTCGGACCAAGATTCGGATAATCCGTATGTGTCCTGCTCCATCACCGGTTCCAAAGATACGACTGCTGGGGGCAGCTCTGTTGGGCTGCGTTCTCTCGCCTGTGCTTCTGGGGCAGGCGGTCCCAGGACTCAATCCGGAGCGAACGATCGCGCAATATGCGCACACGGCATGGCGCCTGCAGGAAGGCTATTTCAATGGACGAGTCCATTCGATAGCACAAACATCCGACGGGTACATCTGGTTTGCAACACGCAATGGATTGTTTCGATTCGACGGCATTCGCTTTGTCCCATGGAGCCCGCCTGACGGCGGCGAATTGCTGATGCGCAGCATCCGTCACCTAAAAGGAGGGCTCGACGGCAGCCTATGGATGGGAGGCCGGGAAGGTCTGTTTCGCTGGAAGGACCAGAGGCTTCAACGTATTGCCGGCATACCGGGATCGGTCACGGAGATTGCCGAGGACAGAGACGGTACGATCTGGGTTGGGCGAGCAACGGATGGCACTGGGCCCGGATCTCTTTGTCGTGTAAGTGGAAACGAGGGAAGATGCCTGAGCGCTGCAGACGGAATTCCCTCCAGTATGGACTTCGGCGAATCTCTGACAACGGATGCTCAGGGATCGGTGTGGATGGGAACTCGGGAAGCTCTGGTGCAATGGAACGGCACATCGGCAAGAATCTACAGACCACGGGGTCTCATCGCGAATCACAGTTCGGGAATCACTGGGCTCGCGGCCGCTCCTGACGGTTCGATGTGGGTCGGCATGCCCATGCCTGGCAAGGACTTAGGGCTGGAGCATCTGGTCCGTGGACGATGGGAACCGCTGCGCACGCCGCAACTGGACGGCAGCAAGTTGACGGTCACAGACCTCTTCTTCGATCATTCGGGCGCCTTGTGGATTGGGACTGTGGATAGGGGTCTCTTTCGCTATTGGAACGGCCAGGTAGATCACTTCGGACGCGCCGAGGGTCTCTCCAGCGATTTCGTCTCCAGCTTCTTTCAGGACCACGAAGGCGGCCTTTGGATAGTGACCTCAGAGGGAGTAGATCGTTTTCACGATCTGAGCGTGACAACCTGGTCCGGAAGAGAGGGCCTCACAACTGACAATGTCGTATCGGTGGCGGCAGGCCGAGACGGAGGAGTCTGGGTCGGCAATGCCGGCGGACTTGACCGAATCAAGATGGATGTTGTGTCGTCGATTCGTACCGGCAAGGGTTTACCGGGAGATCAGGTGCGTGCCATCTACGAGGATCGCGAAAAACGCGTCTGGGTTGGAGTCGATAACGAACTGGCAATGTTGGAGCACGGCCGGTTCCGCAAAGTCCGCAGAATGGATGGTTCGCCGATAGGCTCGGTGAACACCATTGCCGAAGACTTGCACGGCAATCTTTGGGTTGAGTCGAACAGCGAGAAGGAACTGCTGAGGATCAGCGGCGCCACCGTTCGCGAGGAATTCGCACTTCCTCAAATTAAGTCCTCGCACGTGCTGACCACCGATTTCCGCGGCAATCTTTGGATTGGACTCACCACCGGAGATCTCGCGCGCTTTCGAAGTGGGCGCACGGAAGTTATCCAGTTTCCTCTAGCTCAGCCATCGCGCGTGCGCCAGGTGCTTGCTACGGAAGAAGGAGATATATTGGCAGCCACCGCGTCGGGAATGCTGGTTTGGCACGCCGGGGCGGCCCTGGTCCTCGATACTCGCAACGGCCTGCCCTGTTCGGAACTCAACGGAGTCATCCGCGATAACGGGGGAAATCTCTGGCTGCACAGCGCATGTGGGCTGATCGAAATTCAGAGCCGGGAATTTGCACGGTGGCTCGAACTTCCCAAAGGCCGAATCGACTTCAAGATATTCGACGTCCTGGATGGGATGCTGCCAGGAAATGCTTTTTATGAGCCTGCCGCTCGATCTGCGGATGGGCGGCTGTGGTTTGCCAATGGCAACGTCCTTCAAATGATCGACCCCGCCAATCTCGTGCACAATCCATTTCCACCCCCGGTCCGTGTGGAAGAGATCATTGCGGATCGAAAACATTACTTAACGGAAGAGCTGATAGGGTTGCCGGAACACACCAGGGATCTCGAGATCGACTACACGGCATTGAGCTTCATCGCACCGCAAAAGATGCGCTTCCGCTACCAGCTCGTCGGGCATGACAAGGATTGGCAGGACGCAGGAGCTAGAAGGCAGGCTTTCTATACGGATCTTCCTCCGGGCCCCTACCAGTTTCACGTAATCGCCTCTAACAATGATGGACTCTGGAATGAAGCTGGAGCGACGGTTTCCTTCTCCATAGCTCCTGCCATCTATCAGACGCAGTGGTTTCGCATCGTTTGTCTCCTCGCGGCCGGGAGCATCTTGTGGATGTTCTATTGGCTGCACCTGAATAAAGTCACCGGCCGCATTCAGGATCAGCTTGCGACCAGGATGGAAGAACGCGAAAGGATAGCGCGGGAGCTGCACGATACACTCCTGCAGGGATTTCAGGGATTGATGCTGCGTTTCCAGTCTGTACTCAAGAACATCCCCCCAACCAGTTCGGCGAAGGAGATGATGGAAAGCGCGCTCGATCGGGCAGACGCCGTCCTCCTTGAAGGAAGAGAGCGAGTTCATGATCTTCGAGAGGGCGGACTGACGGGAGACGGGCTTTGGGATCAGTTAGTGCAGTGGGGGGAAGAATTGGCAGGGCTCGGCACAATCGGGTTCAGTGCTTCCGTTCTGGGCACAACGCGGCCGCTTGATCCGACCGTATGCAATGAGGTTTATCAGATAGGGCGCGAGGCATTGAGCAATGCCTTCCGCCATTCGTCGGCTATGCATATCGAAATGGAGATCACCTACTCACGCAAGTACATGAGGTTGATTATCCGAGACGATGGACGAGGAATGGACGACTCCATCGTCAGAAGTGGAAAGGCCGGTCACTGGGGTATTTTTGGTATGCGCGAACGTGCGCAACAGATCGGCGCCCAATTCAATATCTGGACCAGCAGTGAGGCAGGGACCGAAGTGGAGATCAGGATTGCTGCAAAGCTGGCCCACCGACGCGTCAGAAGAGCAATTGGATTGTTTAGATTGCCCTTTCGCACTGTGAGGTGAACGGAATGGAAGCTAGAACTAAAGCAATTAGAATTCTCTCGGTTGATGACCATCCACTCTTACGCGAAGGCCTTGCATCCGTCATTCAGGGGGAACCCGATATGGAGCTTGTGGGTGAAGCGACCAACGGCGAGGAGGCGATGCAGTGCTTTCGTCAGTACCGACCCGATGTGACGTTAATGGATATCCAGATGCCGGGAATGAATGGGGTTGAAGCAATGTCGGCAATTCGCAGCGAATATCCAGAAGCTCGATTCATTGTGCTTACAACTTATCAGGGAGACGTGCAGGCTTTACGCGCGATCAAGGCTGGAGCGTCAGGCTATCTGCTGAAGAATATGCTTCGCAAGGACCTGTTGCGCGCGATCCGCGAAGTCCACTCTGGCAAGCGATTTATCCCGCCTGAGATTGCGAACAATGTGGTTGCCCATCTTGCAGACGATTCTCTGTCGGAACGCGAGATTGCTGTTCTCCGGAGCGTCGCTGCCGGCAAACCTAACAAACTCATCGCATATGAGTTTGCGGTCTCTGAAGCGACCATCAAGGGGCACATGAAAAACATTCTGTCCAAGCTGGGGGCCAATGACCGGACTCACGCAGTGACGATCGCGCTCAAGCGCGGATTTATCCTGAATTGCTGAAGGCGAATAGCCGCCCGACGCTTGACGCCTATCATCGGCACAAGAATCTGGATTTCAGCGCTTGCTTGACCTTCCCGGCTACGACTTCGCCGCTTTGGTCGAGAAGTCCGCCAAGAGCGCAAGCCATATCTATCCGCGTCTGTCTCTATTGCAACTCATTCCCGACGTTGCGGAGGCGTTTCTTCAGGAGCTCATTACAGCCAGCCACGCAAACCTCATCGCCCGCATCCCGCACGAGAGCGAAGGCGTCGCCTTCGAGCAGTTCGTGTTCCAGCCGCGCACCCTGGCGACCTCGCCCACGCTCGCATCCGGTTCCATGGTCAACTGCACGATCCGCCGCTTCTCCGCTTGGTTGATCGTGAACGCGGTAGAGATGAGAGCCTAAGACCGTTATCCGTTCCCTTGAAGCAATTCACTTGTGCCTGTGGGATGCTTTTACATTTGATTCGGTATCAGATCCCCTGCTATCCGCGTTCGATAATGATCTGACCGCCGGGAGGCAAACATTCAATTCGGTTCGTTGGGATCTAGCTCGATTCTGGCGTGGAGCACATCAACCGAAACGGCATTTCAATTTCGAGGAATGCACTTCAAGCCGCGAATTGTCCTCCGAGCTGACGCCTATAGCGGGGATCACGGCTCCGGCAATGAGGCGATCGGTACATACAACTCATACTTCCCACGAGGAGCGTACTTCACCAATAAGCTGGTGCCTACGATAGGACCACAGAATTTGGTAGACGTTCATCCGCTCGTTCAATTTCAAATAAAGCCGAGTATTACAGGCTCCTTCGGTTGGATGTGGTACTGGAAGGAGTCTGCAATGGACGGGGTTTACGGTTACGGAAGCGGCATTCTCATTGCTCCCGCCAACATGTCTCAATCGGACTATGTCGGAACCCAGGGAGACATTGAAATTCGCTGGGCTCCAGCCCCGCACTTCATCTTGGCTGTCAACATGATGGGCTTCCGGCCCGGAAGGTCGCTGGTCGATCAGATCAGCGCGCGCGGGCCTATCGCCGCGAACACGGGGATCACCTATCGGTTCTGACTCGCTCAGCCGTTTTGTTACAAGAATGGCGATTTGTTACAAGATGCGATTCGCATCGCCCAAGTAGCCTATCGTCGCAGGTCAGACTGGCTTTCACCTCCTGAGCGTTGTCTCACGGTAAAAGCGGTACCGCGGTCATCGCTGTGGCACTGAACCGATGTACTCACGATGTCTGACCGTGCAGGGAGAAACTTAGTGAGTTCATTGAAAACCGGCCTGAATGCGCTCCTGACGCCTGAAGAGAGCGTCTTGGTATTGATCGACCATCAACCGTTTCAGTTTGCGAATCTCAACAGCCACGAGCCGACGATGATCGTCAACAACGTCATCGGCTTGGCGAAGACGGCGAAAGCCTTCGGCGTGCCTGTGATTTTGACAACCGTTGTCGGGGCGCGGGGCGGCAAGATTATCAAAGGAATTCAGGATGTCTTTCCCAACACTGAAGTCATCGATCGATCATTTATCAATACATGGCAAGACGAGCGGGTCGTGACCGCGGTCAAGGCCACCAAGCGCAAGAAGTTGGTCCTCGCCTCGTTGTGGACGGAGATGTGCCTTGCAATGCCGGCGATCCAGGCCCAGGGAGAGGGATTTGAGGTCTACGTTGTGACCGATGCTTCGGGGGGAGTCTCGCCTGAAGCGCACGATATGGCGGTGCGCAGAATGGTTCAGGCTGGCATTGTCCCTATCACATGGATGGCTCTCTTAGGAGAATGGCAGCGTGATTGGGCGCGCGAAGACACTATACCGGCTCTCGCCAATTTGCTTATCGAACATGGTGGCGCCACGGGTGTGGCCTATGCTTGGGAATTGCAACTTCTCGCTGAGAACAAGCAACCGGGCTTTTGACTGTTTTTGGGTGATCGGTTTGCCAGGCAGGAGGGGTTCGCTCTCCTGCCTGATTTGTCTCTGACTCACTATCTAAGTCCTACCAATATGCGGCCATCTCGCCCAACTCTTAGGCGAAAGTTTCGCCGACCATCTCTTCGCTCTTCTTCCAGAGAGCCTTTGCGTTCTCGTGGTCGAGCGCATAGCCGCGCACACCTTCGTCAAGTAGGCCGAGCCTTGCATCATCTGCGACGACGTCACTCACGTGGCAGTTCTCGCAATACCGTCCTCCTACCTCTTCGGCGGGCGCGACGACAGCTGCCCACACTGAGGTCGCGGCTCCGTGTAGAACTGTTTTGAACTGGAACGGCTCTTTGCCCTCTGCTGCGGCCTCTTCACTGATCTGTTTGACCATCTGTTCCATTTGCGCCGGGTCCATGTGGCGGGCAAGCTCGGTCTGTATGCCTCCAGGATGTACAGCCGCCGCGCGGACCCCGCGCTCTCGATGCCGCTGATCGAAAGCAACTGCAAAGAGGATGTTTGCGGTCTTCGAGCGCCCGTAAGCCACGAAGGGTTCGTACGGCGTCGTCTCAAGGTTGGGATCGTTGAGGTTCACATTGCTGAAACGATGTCCTGAGGAAGAGAGGTTGACC
>Ga0182024_10006647_pt1 | contig 25301 bp, 27 predicted proteins | sample P32metaG_FD_120480 | JGI IMG/M metagenome (GOLD analysis project Ga0182024, IMG submission 120480) | Permafrost microbial communities from Stordalen Mire, Sweden - P3-2 metaG (Illumina Assembly) | ecosystem: Environmental > Terrestrial > Soil > Wetlands > Permafrost | place: Sweden: Stordalen...
AGCGGAAAAACCTTCCGCGCTCGAATCGAAGGAAAAGACAAAGCGCTGGTGATGGCTTGGCCGTTCTCTGAGCCGACAATGCCGCAGACCACGAGGGTGCAATGAACGTACGAATCGCCGGTCTTCTGTGTATATGCGCCATGCTCTGTTCGGCCGCCGATCCGAAGAAAAAAGCACAGACACCGCCGGAGCCGTCGCCATTGGATAAGTACATCAGCGACGCTTACCGGGACAATAAGCTGCCCGAGGCCGCCCATCCGCCCGGGTCCACCTGGTCGCAGAATGCGATTTTCCCAAATTTGGGGCTGGATCTGAGAGCCAGCCGCGTGAACGACTTAGTAACCGTTGTTGTAAGTGAAACGTTTTCCGCAGTTGCTAACGGGGATGTAAAGACCCAGCGGCAAGCCACCGCCCAAAGCAACATCGCACAGCTGGCCGGCATCACCAAAACCACCGGGCCGTTGGCCAATCTCCTCGGCACCAACACACAGACTCAACTGCAGGGAACCGGCGAGACCAGCCGTGGCGCGGTCCTCAACGCGAATATGAGCGCCCGCGTGACCCATGTGTTGCCGAACGGCTACCTGGTCATCGAAGGAACCAAGCGGGTGCAAGTGAGCTCCGAAAATCAAGTGATCACGGTGCGTGGGGTGATAAGGCCAGTGGACCTGATTCCTCCCAACACCATCCCTTCCAACCTGATCGCGCAGATGGAAATTCAGGTGAACGGCAAGGGAGTGATCAACGACACCATCCATCGGCCGAATATTTTGTACCGCATTTTGCTCGGAATCCTGCCGTTCTAACTTTCAAAACTCATGCGACTCTCACTAACTATAATCGCCGCGGCGCTGTTGCAACTTCCGGCCGCCGGCGATTCGCCTGCCGCGCGCCTCAAGGAACTGGTCTCGCTGGAAGGAGTCCGCGACAATCAGTTGATCGGCTATGGCATGGTGGTCGGACTGAGAGGCACCGGCGACCGGCAGCTCACCATCTTCACCGCGCAGAGCCTGGCCAATATGCTGCAGCAGATGGGCGTCACCGTGAACCCGACCCTGATCTTGGTGAAGAACACGGCATCGGTGATGGTGACAGCCACGCTCCCGCCGTTCGCGCAATCGGGAATGCACATCGACGCTACCGTCGCGGCTATCGGCGATGCCTCCAGTTTGCAAGGCGGGCTGTTGCTGATGACCAGCCTGCGCGGGATCGATGGACAAGTCTACTCAGTTGCGCAAGGCCCGTTGGTGCTGGGCGGATTCATGGCCGGCGGCGGGGGCAACGCTCAAATTGTCAACCATCCGACCGTGGGCCGTGTGCCGGGGGGCGGTATTGTCGAACGCGAATCGCCCTCCATCGAGCCCACCAAACAGGTGCGCCTCCAGCTTCACGATGCCGATTTCACCACCGCGGCCCGCATCGCCGATGTTGTAAATCGTCACTTCACGGCGGACAGCAAGGCTATCGCGCATGCCGACAACTCCGGTTTAGTCACGGTCGCGATTCCAGCGGACTTTTCGACGCGCAGCACCGAGTTCATTGCCGAACTCGAAAAGCTGACGGTTCAACCCGACCGGCCCGCCAAGGTTGTCATCAACGAACGAACGGGAACCATCGTGATGGGCAAGGAGGTGCGAGTGTCCCCGGTCGCCATCATGCACGGCGATCTGAGTGTGCAGATTCAAACCACCTATGATGTCTCCCAACCAGGCCCTCTCTCCAATGGAACAACTCAAGTTACTCCCGAGGTTTCTGTAGGCGTCAAGGAAGAGAAGGCGCGCAACGTGGTTCTCAAGGAAGGCGCCACGGTGGAAGAACTGGTGCGCGCGCTTAGTTCGATCGGCGCCACGCCGCGCGACATCATCGCCATACTGCAAAGCTTGAGCGCCGCCGGAGCCTTGGAATCGGAGATTGAAGTCATCTAGCGTTATGTCCCGCGTAAGAGTTAACAATAGGCGTGGGGCGGGCGCCCTCGCCCGCGGCCGACGCCCCCGTCGGCTTCCGGTTTTGACTGTGTTGGAGGAGCCGGACCAGGGGGTCCGGCGCGGTCCGGGGGGACCGCCCCACTTCGCGGATTCTTCAATCAACTTGCAACTCAGGACACAAACGAATTACTGGCTAAGCGGAGATTCCGATGGATATTAGTCTTTCACCGGGGACGGATTTGGCGGCGAGTTCCTGGACCCTCCCGCAGTCCCCCAACAGCGCTGTTATTCCCGCGAACGAATCGTTTCATCAGGCGTTCCGGTCTGCATCCGATAAAGCTGCGTCCGATAACACCGATACGCCCGAAAAAATCTCCGGCGTCGCCAAGCAGTTCGAAGCCTTGATGATCGGGCAGATGCTGAAATCGGCGCGCGAAGCCTCCGGCGGTGGATGGCTAGGGAACGAAGAGGACCAAGACGATCAGACCGGTTCAATGGTGATGGAACTGGGCGAACAAGGTTTATCGCAGGCCATCGCCGCTCACGGCGGATTGGGGATTGCGAAGATGGTGACCGCCAATCTGGAGCGCCGCCAGGCTAAAACTGCCAGCTCCGATTCTGAGGCTCGGCCTGCGCCGGCGCCGTTGAAGAGTATGGAGAAGAATACGACTTTGAAGCGCCTGTAACCTCCGGCGCCGCCTCGGCCAAACCAGACGCATCTTTGGCGCCCCCAGCGCCCAAGGCATCCAGATTGCGCATCGCGCCGATCCAACCTTCCAGCAGCGTCTGGACCAATTGCAAAACCTCCTGCAGCATGCTTTCCGACTTCTCCGCGTGCGCCTGAATCAGCCTGTTCTGCAAATAGCCATACAGGCCGCTCAACGTGTCGCAATATTGCGGAGCCACGTCGCGGCGCAGCGAGAACCGCAATTCCCCCAGGATCTGCACGGCCTTGGTGACCGCGTTGCCGCGGGCCAGAATGTCGCCGCCTCGATGCGCGGCCAGAGCTTCCTGCACCGCCTGCGAGGCGCCTTCGTACAGCATCCGGGTCAGTTCGACCGGCGTCGCCGCCGCCACTCGGCTTGCAACATACTCCTTGTGAGGATTGGTAGGTGTCATGGAATTTCCGCCGCGCTACTATATCGATCCGCCTTAGGAGTTTTTCAAACATTCTTTCACCCGCGTTTGCGGGTAGCAGTCCTACCCACATAAGAAATGATGCCCCTCGTCTCAAGTCTTCCGTTCGAAACTCCGATCTTGTAAATACAAGGCCTCAGCTAGATGAAGTTACCTTACTCGCGTCGGGAGCGTTTAGTGTGAACACCGTACTTTGGATTGACGAAAGCGCTACTGGCAGCCAACATGTGTATTTGAAAGACGGCCCTGAAAGACTTCAGGTTTTATTCGCCGCTGGCTTCCCGGCTGCTTTTGAGTTACTCAAAATGCATCCCATCGGCGCGGTCTTGGTTCATCTGCCCATCGCCGGCTGTTCAGCCACGGACGTTCTCCGCCAGATCCAAAGCGAAGGATGCCGGGTCCCAATCGTGCTTTACGAACCTGGCGGCGCGGTCAGCAAGGCGCGTGAGCTAACGCAGGGCGGCGCGTTTCAGTACGTTTCCCATCTGGTGAAGCCCGAGGAGCTTTGCGAGCTTCTCTCGGTCGCCATCCGTCACCACGGCTTGCCGCGTGAAAACACCAAGACCGGCGCTTCCTCCGAACACGCGAACTTTAGCAATTTTCTGATCGGCTCCAGCGCTCCGATGCGTGAAGTGGTCGAAATCATTGAGCTGGTCGCGAACCGCCGTTCCACGGTTCTGATCACCGGCGAAACCGGCACCGGCAAGGAAGTAGCCGCCCGTGCGCTGCATTCTTCGAGCAGCCGATCGGCGTCCAGGATGGTTGCGGTCAACTGCGCCGCGCTTCCCGATCATCTCCTCGAAGCCGAGCTCTTCGGCCACACCAAGGGAGCCTTCACGGGAGCCATCAACGCGCGCGTTGGGCTGTTCGAACAAGCGCACCGGGGCACCATTTTTCTGGATGAAATCGGCGAGATGCCGCTGCTGCTACAGGCCAAGCTGCTGCGCGTTCTGCAGGAGCGCGAGATTCAGCGCATTGGCAGCTCGGAGCCGCTTTCCATCGACGTGCGCGTAATTGCCGCCTCCAACGCCAATCTTCTTGAGGCCGTCGCGGCTCGGCGCTTCCGCGAGGATCTTTACTACCGGCTGAATGTAGTCGCGCTTCGCATGCCGGCTTTGCGGGATCGCCCTTCCGATATCCCCGAACTGGCTGAGCATTTTCTCCACAAGGTCTCCGAACATGAGCCGGCTTGGAGAAAGCAGCTTGCCCCGCAGGCCCTGGACCTGTTTTTGAAATATTCCTGGCCCGGCAACGTGCGCCAGCTCGAACATGCGCTGGAGTCGGCCTGCGCACTAAGCGGCGCCCGCTCCGTTCTCTATCCTGGCGATTTCGATCTTCCGGCCGACGTCCGGTCGTCCGAATTCGGTTCGCTGTCCTCGCTCGACGTGCCGGAAGGCGGCGTCAACTTTGAAGAGTTGATGACGGGCATTGAGCGCAGGCTGCTGGAACGCGCGCTCGCGAAATCGGGCGGCAACAAGGCCCGCGCCGCAACCATGCTGCACATGAAACGGACCACCCTGCTTTCCAAATTCAAGTCGCTGGAAGTGTGCGCCTAGCAGTCCATGGCTCAAGCGCGTGCCATCGGTAGTCCGGCGCCGGCCCCCAATCCCCTAAAGGCGGTTGGCCTTTCCAATGTCGGCGAACTCGCGGTGCCCATCGCGGTACTGCTGATCGTCATCGCACTGATTACACCGCTGCCCAGCTTCATGCTGGACGTCCTGATCGTTCTGGATCTGATGATGTCCGTCATCGTGATGATGGTGGCCATGTATATCGGGCGTCCGGTGGAATTCAGCGTGTTCCCCACCGTACTCCTGTTGCTGACGCTTTTCCGTCTGGCGCTCAACGTGTCGTCGTCGCGGCTTATTCTGCTCAATGGAAATAGCGGCACGTCCGCGGCCGGCCACGTCATTGAAGCTTTCGGCAGCTTCATGGTGGGCGGCAACTATATCATCGGCGCCGTCATTTTCTGCGTTCTGATCGCCATTCAATACGTCGTTATCAACCACGGTTCGGTGCGCATTTCCGAAGTCACCGCGCGCTTCACCTTGGATGCCCTGCCCGGCAAGCAGATGTCGATCGACGCGGACTTGAACGGCGGGCTGATCGATGAAACCGAAGCGCGCCGCCGCCGCCGGGAGTTGAGCAGCGAAGCCGAGTTCTACGGAGCCATGGACGGCGCTTCCCGTTTCACGCAGCGCGACGCCATCGCGAGCATCATCATCACCGGCGTGAACATCGGGGCCGGTTTTCTGATCGGGGTCTTCCAACACAACATGGACCTCGGGCACGCCATTCAAACCTACACCGTGCTCACCATCGGCGACGGTTTGGTGACGGTGATACCGGCGCTCATGATTTCGATCTCCGGCGGCTTGATCGTCACGCGCGCCAGTTCGGACTCCAAGCTCGGAGCGCTTTTCCAAAAGCAGATGTTCGGCAAATCCGAGCCGCTCCTGCTCGCCAGCGGCATGCTGATCGCAATATCGCTGTTGCCCGGATTGCCCACCATTCCATTTCTAGCGCTGGGCAGCGGGCTGGGCGCCATCGCCTGGGCCAAGCGTCGAAAAAACGACGCCGAAGTCAAAACCTCGACGGAGAGCGCCGAGAAACCGGCCAAGGAAAACCTCGAAGCGCTGCTCCAGGTGGATCCGCTGACGGTAGAAGTCGGCCTCGGCCTGGTCAAACTGGTGGAGGGCGGCGCCAACTCCCGGCTCTTACAAAGAATCGCCGGCATTCGCAAAAACCTCGCATCGCAACTGGGTTACTATCTGCCTCCCGTTAAGGTGAACGACAATCTGTCGTTGCGCTCGCGCGAGTACACCGTGCTGATCAAGGGCGTGGAAATGGGACGCTTCGAAATGCCCGCCGGTCAGGAGTTGGCGATTCCCAGCGCCGGTGTGGATGGAAGCGTGGAAGGCAAGCCCACCAAGGATCCGGCGTTCCAATTGGCGGCTCTTTGGATTCCCGCCGAACGCGCCGCGCTGGCGCGCAGCAAGGGCTACACCGTGGTGGACGACGTCAGCGTCATGGGAACTCATCTGTCCGAAGTGGTCCGCCGCCACGCTCACGAACTCTTTAGCCGGCAGGACACCAAGGCCTTCTGCGACCGGGTGGCGCAAGGCAATCCGAAAGTTGTGGAGGATTTGGTTCCAAAAATGCTCTCACTTTCGGTGATCCAACGAGTGCTTCAGAATCTGCTGCGGGAGCGGGTCCCTATCCGCGACTCCGTCACGATTCTGGAGGCTCTGAGCGAAGGAGCGCAGATGACCAAGAACCCGGTGTTACTCACCGAATACGTGCGGCAGTCCATTCGCCGGGCCATCATCAGCTCGCATGTGACGCAGCAAGGTGAATTGACGGCTTATATGGTAGAGCCTTCGGCCGAACACGCCGTGGAGGCAGCGGTGGAACACAGCGAGCACAACAGCGTGCTGGGCCTGGCGCCGCAATCCGCCCGCGATCTGGTGGGCCGCATCACGCGCAAGCTCGAAAGGCCGGATTCTTCGGCCGTGGTGCTGGTGAACCCTTCCATTCGCTACTTCGTCAAGCAGCTCCTTGAGACCGCCTTCCCCGATGTCACGGTTCTCTCGCACAGCGAAGTGCCGCCGGAGATCAAAATCAAATCGCTGGGGTGGGTTGGATGAACAAGCTGGGTGGGATGAGTAATACCGTTCGGATGAAAAAGTGATGGAACAACCAACCTCTTCCATGAAGATCAAGTCCTATTTCGCCGCTTCGGTGGAGCAGGCCATCCAAGAAGCGCGGCAGGAGCTGGGCACCGACGCCATGCTGATCACTTCGCGGCGATCGTCGCCGGAAACGCGCAGCCTGGGGGCCTATGAAGTCGTCTTCGGATTGCAGGCGCCCAGCGCGCGGAAGCGCTCTATCGTACCCGCGGCCGATTTATCCGGCGAGTTGCAAAACCTGCGCGCACAACTTCAGGAAATCAAGAGCGCGTTGCAAGGCGCGCGGCCATCGGAGTCCCCGTCGTCGGAAGGGGAAGAGCTGTTCGAGGAGTTGGTTTCAAACGATCTGGCCCGCAACATCGCGCAGGAAACAGTGGCGACAGCGCTTCGTTTGCGCGATCAACTGTCGCGCGATCAGCCGGCGCCCCCCATCCCTCTGCGAGCCTACGCCGCGGAGCTGATCTCCAAGCAGCTTCGATTCGCCGGGCCGTTCCATCAGCCTTCCTCAGAAGCAGCCCAGGTTGTGGCCTTCGTCGGCCCACCCGGCGCGGGCAAAACCACCACGCTGATCAAGATCGCGATTCGCGAGTGCCTGGCGCAACGGCAATCGGTCCGCATCCTCTCGGTAGACCCTTACCGCATCGCCGCGCACGAAAAGCTGCGCAGCTTCGCCGCCATCATCGGCGTCGGATTCAGCGCCATCAATTCGGTCCAGGAGTTCGGGGCGGCGGTGGAGGAATCCCGCGGCAAGAGCGTTGTGCTGGTGGACACTCCCGGCTACAGTCCAGCGGAAATGGACGGCGCCGAAGAAATCGCGGGCTGTCTCAAGCGCGTTGCCAATAAGCAGACCCATCTGGTGTTGCCCGCTTCCATGAAGCGCGCCGACTTGACGCGGAGTATTCAGGACTATGCGGCGTTCCAGCCGGATTATCTGCTGTTCACCAAGCTGGACGAGACCGGATCGCAGGGAGCCATTCTCTCCGCGGCGCTCGAAGCCGGCAAACCGCTGTCATTTTTTGCCAACGGCCAGAACATTCCCGAAGATATCGAGCCGGCCCATGCCCGCGTGTTGCTTTCAGCGGTGCTCCGTCCGGAAATAGCGGAGGCCGTCACGGCGGCATAGATGGCTTCGAATCTATTGGCGAACGCGGCCTTTTATGAAACCGCTCCGGCGATCGACACCGGTGAGCGGGACCGCTTGATCCTCGAAAATTTGCCGCAAGTGCGCTGGGTCGCGATGCGCATTCATGAAAAGATCGGCAGCGCGGTCAGTTTGGAAGATCTAGTCTCCTCCGGCGTCATTGGACTCATCAACGCCATCGATAGCTACGATCCCAAGTTCAACGTCAAGCTTAAGACTTATGCCGAACATCGCATTCGCGGCGCCATTCTGGACAGCATTCGCGGCTTGGACGGCATTCCGGTTCACAAGCGGAAACGTTTGAAGGACGTGGAAGCGGCCATCGCCAGCGCCGAGCAGCGCCTGCAGCGAGTCCCGGGTGAAGAGGAAATCGCGGACGAGATGAACATCCCCCTGGCCGAATACCAGGAGCTTCTAGCCGAGCTGCGCGGCGTCAGCCTGGGCAGCCTGGATGAAATCGCCGATGGGTTCTCGGAAAGTAAGCTGCTCCGCTATGTGGCCCACGACGAAGAGCATCTTCCCACGCGCATCTTGGAACGCGCTGAATTGGAGAAGCTGCTGGCGGAGGCGGTGAACAAAATGCCGCGGGTGGAGCGAACCATCCTGACGCTGTACTTCAAGGAAGAGCAGAACCTGCACGAGATCGCCGAGATCCTGGGCATTCATACCACGCGCGTGTGCCAGCTCAAGTCGCAGGCCATATTACGCCTGCGCGCCTACGTCGTCAAGAAATGGCCGTCCACCCGAGGAATTCTCTAAGCGCGAGGATTTTTTAGAAATGCCCGACCAGGAACCAACCACCCAAACCCCGGCCAGCTCCATCGAAGAGCAAGCGGACCCCAACGCTGTCCCAGCGCGACCCGCCCCAGGTCCCTCGCAAGCGGCGCCGCTGCTGATGGGCGTCAAGTTGCCCATCCGCGTTCTGTTGGGCCGCACCCAGCTCTGCCTCCGCGACATCGCACAACTTGGGAACGGCGCGGTGGTAGAACTGGACTGCTCCCCGGACGACCCGGTGGAGATCATCGTCAACGGCCGCGTCATCGCGCATGGCGAAGTTGTGGTGGTATCCGGCAATTATGGCGTGCGCATCACGAAAATCGGCGCGCGCCAAGCCGACCAGCAGACCGAGATCGAGGCTTCGGACCTGTTCAGCCTCTCCCAAAAGCTAAGGTGACGAAAATGTTTTTGACTCTACTTCCTTATTTGACCGTAGCCGCCAATCTGGCGTTGGTGCTAGGAGTCCTGCTGGGCTTGAACCAGCGCGTTCGCCAACTACGCACCCAGACCGGGAAGCAGGAAAAGGCGCTCCAAACGGAAACCGCGCGCCTGTCCGCCGAAATTGCCGAGCTGCAAGGCCGAATCCTGGAACTGGAGCAAACCGGCAATTCGATTGCCTCGAGCGCCGCAGCCACCGGCTCGGCCACCGCAACCGGAAATAGCGTCAACAATACGCTTCGCAGCAAAGTGTTGAAAATGCATCGCATGGGCCAAACCCCCGACCGCATCGCGGGAAGCTTGCGCGTTCCCAAGGGTGAAGTGGACCTGCTGGTGAAGGTTCACAAAATCGTCATGCGCCCCTATGAGGAGGTGGTCTTGGCGCCGCTGGGGGGAGAGGCGTGCGAAAAACCTTAAATGTGGTTCCAAAACGTGCGATACAAGAACGCCGCGATGCCCAATTGAGGCCGACGGAATGAGGAAGCCATGATTGTCAACAACAACGAAACCTCCGGCGTTTCTAACCTGAATCTCGTCAAGACCGCAGGGTCGTCGCCCGCCGCAGGCGCCGAAGCATCCAAGTTCTCCACTACCGACAGCACACCGGGGAGCGATTCGGTCTCGCTCTCCAACTCTCCGAATCTGGTTCAACAGGCGCTCAACTCGTCCTCATCGGCGCGATCGGCCCGCGTGCAGGAGCTCAAGGCGCTGGTGCAAAACAATCAGTACCAGCCCGATGCTCAGGAAGTCGCCGGCGCGTTGATCGGCGCCCATCTTGGGGGAGCTTAGCGGCGGAAGCGTAGCGGACCCGCCTAGCCCCTATGCCAAGTCCAGGTATGGAGAATGCCCCGCACTACGGCGATGCCCGTGAATGCCTGCAGGCCGCCCGCGTCGGCATGCGCCAGGTGAAGCGTTTGCTTTCCCAGCCGTCGGCGGACGCGGCCGATGAATCCGCCGCGCTGCTGCGGGACGTCGAGGTTCAACTTGGTTGCGTCGCCGCCATCCTGCGCCAGACCGGCAAACCGGATGCCGAAATTCGCAGCGGCGTCGAAGAGCTGCAAAACGAAGTCGCCGTGCTCGCGACCTTTTTTGCCGGAATGGACAAGATGCTCTCCGGCTGGCTGGATGCCGTTCGATCGCGCCGCGGCGGATACACTGTGCGCGGACAGGCGGCGCCCTTAACGCTAGTAAGAAAGCTGAGCGTGGAAGGCTGAGCATGAATAAGCTACAGAGCCGCGACCAAAGGCAGTGGAAACCGACCCGCGACCGTAAGGGAACCGGAAACCGACCCGCGACCAGAGGAAGCGGCCACAAGGTGATGCGCCATGGGTAGTCTCTTCTCGGCATTGAATTCGGCCAGCCAATCGCTCCAGGCCTTCGAGCAGGCGATCAACGTGACGCAGAACAACGTCACAAACGCCAACAGCCCCGGGTACGCCGATCAGGTGCCCCAGTTGATCTCGCAGAGCTTTCAGTCCAACACAGGCGTCTCATCCGGCGGAGTTCAGGAGCTGACCCAAGACACTCGCAGCGCTTACGCCGACACCGCGGTGCAGCAACAATTATCGCTGCAAGGCATGTATCAGCAGTTGCAGACCACCCTGGCGCCGCTGCAGAACGTCTTCGATGTTTCCTCCAGCAGCGCGATCCCGTCGGCGCTGAATCAGTTGTTCCAGAGCTTTTCGGCATGGAGCTCGGATCCTAGCAACACCAACTACCAATCGGCGGTGATCGACGCAGCCCAGCAGACCGCCAGCGCGTTCCAACAAGCCGCGGTCCAACTCGGCCAAATCCAGACCTCCACCACCAACGATATTCAGACCACCGTCACGCAGATCAATCAGGATGCGGCCGCCATCCAGTCTTACAACCAGCAGATCGCTAGGAATTCCCAACCCGACGCCGGCTTGAGCGCACAGTTGGAAAACACTCTAGAGAATCTTTCCGGATTGGCGAACATACAGGTGCTAAACGGCGTCGGTGGCACGGTCACCGTACTCCTCGGAGGCCAGACGCCGTTGGTGGAGGGCACGCAAGTCAACGCCATTCAAGCAGTGAACGATACAGCTTCCAACAGCGGAAATCCAGGGGCCGCCCCCAACATCAGCATTGAAGACAGCAACGGCAACGATATCACCAGCCAGATCACCTCGGGCGGCCTGGCGGGACTTCTGAGCGTTCGGAACGATCTGCTCCCTTCCCTGATCGGCGGCGGACAGCAGGTGGGCGGTTTGAACACCCTGGCGCAGGGCCTCGCAAACAGCGTCAACAGTGTGCTGACCCAGGGTTCCACCACCACCACGCCTCCGTATCAATCGGGCAGCCCGCTGTTCACCTACAATTCCAGTTCGCCCGCGGGCATGGCACAGTCGCTCGCCGTTAGCTCCACCATTACACCCAGCCAACTCGCGGCCGCCGATCCTGGGCCGCCCTTCGTTGCCAATGGCGCCGCACTCACGTTGTCCGGCTTGGATTCCAGCACCCCCGGACCCGTTGGGGGTCAGGGCTTCACCCAGTATTTCGCTTCGCTGACCGCCACCGTCGGCAACGCCGTCAACAACGCGAACACATCGGCCACCGCGCAAACGCAGCTCGTTGCGCAAGCCCAAAGTCTGCAGCAGCAGGTTTCGGGAGTGTCTCTGGACGAGGAAGCCATCCGGTTGGTGCAGCTCCAAAGTTCCTACCAGGCGGTGAGCAAGGTGGTGACTGTGATCGACGACCTCGCGCAATCGCTCATGTCCATGATTCATCCGTAAGGCATTGACGACTATGCCTATGACCGAGGAGACCTTATGATCAGCGGCTTAAGTCCCAGCAACGACCAGTTCCTAGCATCGTTGAATATTCTTCAGAACAACCTGACCCAGGCCAATGAACAGCTTTCCAGCGGCCTCAGCGTCAACCAGGCTTCGGATGCTCCGCAATCCATTCAGGATATTTTCGAAAGCCGCGCCGCACTTGGCCAGGCGAATCAAAGCGCACAAAACCTGACCACCATACAGGGTCAAGTCCAGGCCGCCGACTCCGCGGTCCAGAGCGCCATCCAGTTGCTCAATGCGGCCGTGTCGCTGGGCACCCAAGGCGCCAACACGGGCGTTACGGCGGCTACACAGCAGAGTCTAGCGTCGCAGGTGCAAGCGCTCCAGGCGCAACTAGTCGCCATCAGCCGCACTGAAGTGGGCGGAGTCTACGTCTTCAGCGGCGACGCCAGCGGTTCGCCACCCTATCAGGTGGACACCTCCAGCGCCACCGGCGTCGATCAACTGATCACACCGCAACAGTCCACGCTGCAGGTAGCGGGTCCCTCGGGCGTCACGTTTCAGGTCTCCATGACCGCGCAAGACCTCTTCGATCAGCAGGACTCCGGCGGCAACCCCACCGCCAACAATGCCTTCGCGGCCCTCAGCAATTTGGTGCAAGCCCTGCAGAGCGGCAATACCAGCAGCATTACGCAAGCCATCGGCGGACTTCAAACCGCCAGCAGTTACGTCAACAGTCAGACCGGCTTCTACGGAGCCGCGGAGAACAACATCTCTTCCGCTCTCGATTTGGCGCAGAAGTTTCAGACCCAGGATCAGACCCAGCTCAGCGGCCTGGAAGACGCCAACGCAGCCGCCGTCGCGGTCCAGGTGACGCAAGCCTCCACCGCTCTGGATGCCGCTTTGGCCGCGCAAGCTCACAAGCCAACCTCCACGCTGTTTGACTATCTGCCGGTTGGCTAGCCTCCTGTTGCCAATGGTTCGTAAATCGATGTGGGGCGGGCGCCCTCGCCGCTCCGGACCCGCGATCGCTCCGGCCCCTGGTCCGACTGCGCCAAAACAGTCAAAACCGAGGCCCACGGGGAGACGGCCTCACAGACCGAGTCGCGTCAACAGCGAGCCCGCTAGACGCGCTTTGCCGCCGCTCCCCCCACGCGCGCATCGCTCTTCCCCCAGTACGAGTGCCGGAGGCGCAGTATTTTGCGGCAAATCGTAAAAAAATGTTCAATCCAGGGGCGGAACCCCCGATAGAAGAATGTACCCAAGCGGGAAGTCAAACGCAGCGCGGGTATCGAAGCCGTTCACACGATTTTGGAAAGGATTCAGTACATGTTCAGACTTTCTGCCAACAAGATTTCGCTCGCCGCGTCCGCGCTCCTCCTGTGTGCGGGCTTCGCGCAAGCTCAAACCACCGAGCCGGTTTCGCCACTCGCGGCTGCGCCCACTTCGGTATCGGTTGCTTTCACGCTGCCTTCCACCGTGGGGACCGCCGTCCCGGTGGGGTTGTCGGTCACATCGGGAAGCTATGCTTTCGTCATCGATCCAACCACGGTGCCATTTTGGTTGTCCCTCGGCGCCATGTCGGGTACCGCATCCACGACCCCGGTGTCGGTTAGTTTCCAGGCCAGCACCACCGCCGGAACATTGGCGGGCGGTATCTACACCGCCAGTGTCCATGTACGAATCAGCGGTTTTCAGGACCTGGTGGTGCCGGTGACTCTTTCGGTGAATGAGCCCGGTTCTACTTTGACTGTCGCGACCACTCCCACGGAGACCAGTGGCACCGTCGACCTAACCTATACGGCCGGCTCTACCACTTATCCGACCGCAACCATCTCCGTCCTTTCCAGTGACCAACCGGTCGCATTTACGGCCAGCGGAGCGGTCACATCTCCGGCTGCGCCCGCCAACTGGATCCAAATCAGCGCCGCCAGCGGCATCGCGTACAACTTTGGAACTCCCCTCACCGTTACTTTCCTGAAGGACGTTCTCCAAAACGCGAATGTGGGCGACATTCTGACGGCGACGGTGACCATTAGCTACGGAAGCGGCCCAACGACGATTCCCGTTCCCATTCAGATTACCGTCCTCCAGCCGTACGCCACCCTGAGCAGCGCTGCCCCGCTCTTCCCGGCTGCCGCACCCTTGCAGGCCGCCGGCTCTCTGAAGGTGGTGGTGACAGGCTCGGGCTTTTACGCTGCGGGAACCGGCATCTCACCAACCGTCGTTAAGATAGCCTATGGCGCCGTCCCGGCAACCGCCCTCACGGGGATTACATCGGCCGCCGGTGCGCAAACCGGATCGGTCACCGTGGTGAACCCCACCACGATGATCCTGTCGATTCCTTACGAAGACGCCACGCCGGTCGACATCCTCAGTGTGGCCCAGCCCATCACCATCAGCATCAACAGCGGCTTGTCGGGCGAAACGGCCGTAACCACTTCTCTGAATATTACCGCCAGCCCCATCATCTACTCGGTGACGGACGGCGCTGCGCTAGAGGAAGCGGCTCCCGGCGCCTCGCCGAAGTTTGCCCCCTACGAACTAGTCACCATCTTTGGGGCCAACTTCTGCCCGTCGGCCTGCGCCAGTCCTGTGGTAGGAGCGGTCGGCGCCGAATCGCGCTATCCGAGCAGCCTCACCATCGGCGGCGCCGCGCTCAGCGTTGCGTTTAACAACCAGTCCGGCACGCTGATCGCCAACGCCTTCCTGCTCTTCGCCACCGACAACCAGATCAACGCGCTGGTTCCGTCAACGATCATCGGCACCACCATCACCGGATTACAAATCGTTGTCACATCCGGCGCCAATCCCAGCGCCCCCTACCTCGCGCTTCCAGTGGCCGCCAACCCGGGGATTTTCACCACGGCTGCTTCGGGCCAAGGACCGGGCGCCGTCCTGCTGGGAACCGACTACTCGGTGAATTCCTCCACCAATCCGGCTCTTGTAGGAGGCTCGGTGCTCATTTACGTCACCGGTCTGGGTGCGCCGAACAGCACGGCCGCCAGCATCACCTCCACCAAAGCGCCTACCTTCCCCACCTCATGTTTTGCGACCTCGTCCTACGTGACCGGTGAGGGTCTCACAAGTCCCGCCACCGCGGACGGAGCGGTGCTCGTTTCCTCCGTCTGGGGAACTGGTAATTTGCCTCCTTGCTTCGCAACCAAGGGCTATGTCAGTGTCACCATCGGCGGCGTGGCTGCTACCGTCACCTACTCGGGCTGGGTTGCCGATTCGGTGACCGGCCTCTATCAGATCAATGCCACCATTCCCAAAGCCACTACCAGCACCACGGCCGTCGCTCTTCCGCTGGTGGTCACGGTGGGCACCGGAACCAGCGCGGTAACCAGCCAGACTGGCGTAACAGTAGCGGTGAAACTCTAGGCTTCGGCCAGATAGCCCGCGGAAACGCGGGCGCAAGGCGGCGGGAGGGCGCAGTTTGGCCCCCGCCGCTTTTTTTTTGCTTATCGCCCTTCGGCGCTAAGGAAGTAGGACTAAGTAGTTTTTTTGTGGCAAGTTTCTTCAATCCGGGCCGCCGATCTTCGATACGGCAACCATGGCACAGTCCACTCAGCTCCAGCGGGAAGGCGTCGCTCAAGTGGCATGCAGAATCCTGATGGCGTGGCGAAACGGCGAAAGCGCGGACCTCATCCAGGAGTTGGAGCATGCCCGATGCCTGGCCGCACAGACTCCGCTCTCCAGCACGCTCGAAATGGAAACGATGGAAGTGCTGTCCGGTGTGGTAGAGTCGCTCGGGCAGGTCCGTGGGCGACACGCCGGGGCCGTTCGGCTACTGGAACACCTGGCAGCCGGGGCGCCTCGCGGAACCGGCCCCTCTGAAACTAACTGATGCCGTCTTCCACCTGGAACGCGCGCCGCTGGCCGGTGCTCACGATCTGCCCGCTGAAGCTGGAAACGCCATTCAGTGTGCAAACCGCCATTCGTTCCACGGGATGGTCCAGCCGCACGATCTGCCCTTCTTGCAGCCGCAAGAGATCCCCCAGCCGCATTTCGGAGCCGTCAAGCCATACTTGCATCGCAACCTGGCCGCCGAGCAGCAGGTCCAAGGTGGCCTCTACCGATACGCTGGTTTGCGGTTTCTCGACGGGAGCGGGCTCCTCTTCAGCTACCACCGTGGCAAACAAATCGGGGGGCACCAGAAAGGTGAGCTGTCCTGCCTGGTCTTCGGCTGTCAGATCGAAGCGGGCAGCAAACACCGGATCGGTGGCCGGAAGAATGCGGGACGGCGCGGGCTCGAACTCCAGCGTGACGGTCTCGATGGGCGTCTTCATCAGCGTCGCCCAGCACCGGTACGCGTCCGAAAGGATCATGCGGCATAACAGGCCGACTACTTGTAATTCGATCTCGGTAGGTTTGCGGTCCACCGCGCCGAAAGAGCCTGCTTTCGCGCCCAGGGCGATGCCCACTAACGGCAGTAGCACCGAATACTCCACCACTAGAATCACTTTGCGGTCGTCGGGACGCGCCAGCGCCAGCCCGAAGCAGGCCCGGCCGTCGGCCGTCGGAAACTCGCCGAAAGAGATCTCTCCGCCGGTGGTATGCGTGGCGGTAACCGACGTCCGTAGAAACGCCGACAGAGTGATCGAAATCTCCTTGGCCAGCGTCTCATTGGCCAGACGCACCAACTCGCCCGGCACACCTTGCAGCTTGCTGGTGACCCGAAACTCGGCCTTGGTCAAATTCGATTCCCGATTCGTTTCCCGATCCATGTCTATCACGGAGGCTAAACCGTAGTCTTGAGATCGGCTGCCTCCGGCAAACACTTTACGCTGCGTGACTTAACTCACTGAATTCATCCCTAAAACCTTAAATCTTGGGCTGGATTCGTCGATATACCAACGAGTCGCGGAGGCGCGGCGGGGGGTTACCGTTTCATTCTGAATTCTGAATTCTGGCTTCCGGCTTCCGGCTATTACTTATGATCCAGCTCACCAGGTTGAACCACGTTCCGCTGATCGTGAATGCCGACCTGATTGAACACGTGGAGGTCACCCCGGATACCGTTGTGGCCTTGACCAACGGACAGAAATTCATGGTTCTCGAATCGGCCGAAGAGGTGGTGGAAAAGGTCATCCAATTTCGGAAGGCCCTCCTCAGTTCAACTCGCTGTCCGCTGAAAATCAACGATATGACGGTGGATGAGGGTGCGGACCACCCGGACACCGATCGGAAACAGGCCGGCTCGTGGGCCAAGTAGAGGAAGTGCATGGCAAACAACGGTGAACGCAAGAAGCCGTCCAGCCGGCCGGATATAGCGACCCTCGGAGGGTTGCTGCTGGCGGGCGGCGGCATTCTGGGCGGTCTCCTGATCGAGGGCGGCAAGCTGACCGATATCACCCAGGTCACAGCGCTCATGATCGTGCTGGGCGGCACGCTTGGAGCGGTGATGGTAACCACTCCGTTGAAGACCCTAATCCGCGCGGCGAAGTATCTGGGAACCGTCTTCTTTGAGAAAGAAGAGTCACCGCAGCAGGTGATTGATGAGATCATCTCGTACGCGACCAAGGCGCGCAAAAACAGCATCATTTCTCTCGAGGCGGATCTGGAAAGAATCTCCGACCCGTTTCTGCGCAAAGCGATTTCATTGAGCGTGGATGGTACGGACCTGCAGGAACTGCGCAAGATGATGGAATTGGATCTGGACCTGCAGCAGCGCAGCGGCGAGTCGGTCTCCAAGGTTTACGAATGCGCCGGCGGCTACGCCCCCACCATCGGCATCATCGGCGCCGTGCTCGGTCTGATTCAGGTGATGAAACATCTGGAGAACATTGAAGAGGTCGGCCGCGGAATCGCCGTCGCATTTGTGGCCACGGTGTACGGCGTGGCGTCCGCGAATCTGTTTTTCCTGCCGGCCGCCAATAAGATCAAAGCGCGCCTGCATGAAACGCTGCACATCAAGGAACTGATGCTGGAAGGCGTCTGCAGCATCGTGGAAGGGATGAACCCCAAGCTGATTCGCGTAAAGCTGAGTGCTTTCGCGGAGGGCGAAGCGGAAGCGCCCCAAAAGGCCAAAGCTCCGCAAGGCGCACGCACCGTAGCGGCGCAAGGATAAATGGACTCGCCAGAATAAGGCCAACGCCATGCCGAAGAAACGCGCCCCGGAGCCTGAAAATCACGAGCGTTGGCTGGTGTCCTACGCCGATTTCATCACCCTGCTGTTTGCGTTCTTCGTCGTGATGTTCGCTTCCTCGCAGACCGACAAGGCGCGCGCCAAACAAGTTTCCCAGGCGGTCACAAAGGCGCTGGACGACGGACACTCCATCAACGTTCCGGCCGCGGTGGCCAGAATTCTGGGCGGCACGGTGGACGACAAAGGGCAAGGCAACGCCATGATGAAAGGCCCGGGAGGCGCGCAACACGCCGTGAAAGACGCCCCACCCGATAGCGTCATCGAGCTGATGCCATCGCTGGAACGCTTGAACAAAGAGCTGGCCACCGAGATCCAGGAAGGTAAACTCGAGATCCGGATGGAGCCGCGCGGCCTAGTGATCAGCTTACGCGCGTCCGCCTTCTTTCCCTCCGGCACGGACGCGATGGATCAGTCGAACCTGCCCACCATGAAAAAACTCGCCGAGATCGTCGCGACGCTTCCCAATTCGATCCAGCTCGAAGGACACACCGACTCCATACCCATCCATAACGCGCATTTCAAGAGCAATTGGGAGCTTTCCTGCGCCCGCGCCATCGCGGTGCTGGAGACCTTCTGCGGCACGTTCCAACTGAGCCGGACGCGCTTTTCCGTGGTCGGCCGCGCCGACACCGTCCCGATCGATTCCAATGAGACTCCCGAGGGCCGCGCCCGCAATCGCCGTGTGGACGTCGTTATCCTCAACAGCCTAAAGCTCGAGCACCTGAATACCGTGAAGGCCGCCGCTTCCGGCGCCGCTGTCCAACCCGAGCGATGACGATCTTTCGACGGTTTTGGCCGCATACAAAAAAATGTCAAAAAACGTGAAAAATCGCCCTGGATCATCGAAAAGGGTATTGCACGCTGAGCAAGGCGTGACTTCGGCGGGAGCCGATCAAAGACGAAAGAGGATAAATTATGATTTCACTTCAAACTAACGTCACGTCGCTGTTCGCGCAAGAGCAACTGAATCAGAACAACAATTTTGAAAGCAATACGATTCAGCAGTTGACGTCCGGCTATCGCATCAACAACGCGGGAGACGACGCTGCCGGGCTTGCGGTTGCCAACCAATTGCAGGCCAACGTAGCGGAACTTCAGCAGGGCGTCATCAACGCCGCCAGCGGCACCAGCACCCTCCAGATCATCGATGGCGGCCTGAGCAACATTTCCAGCCTTTTGGACCGGTTGCAGACCTTGGCAACCGAATCCGCCAGCGGAACGTTCGAAGGCAGCCGCAGCACGCTGAACAACGAGTTCACCTCGGTGTTGAACGAAATTACGCGTCAAGCCGGCAACATCGGTTTGGCGTCGGGCGGCACCAGTTCCAACACCGGCACCATCGGTTCGTCGCAATACAATACCACCCCGCTCGCGGTCTTCATCGGCGGCGGCGACACGGGCAACGCGAACGACGCCCAGGTTACCATCGACTTGACCAATGGCGGAGCCGGCGGTGTCACAGTCACCGGAGTCGACTCCACCGGACTCGGCCTCTCGACTTCGGACGTAAGCTCCGCAGCAGATGCGACCACGGCGTTGGCGGCGGTCCAGACCGCCATCAGCGACCTCGGCACCGTTCAGGGCGCGGTTGGCGCGGGCGAAAACCTGCTCAACTATGCCACCTCGCTCGCCAACTCGCAAATCACGAACTTGACGGCGTCGGAATCCTCCATCAAGGACGCCAATATCGCCGCCGAGGCTTCGAACCTGGCCAAGGCTCAGACCCTGCAGCAGTCGTCTATCGCCGCTCTGGCGCAGGCCAACTCCATGCCGCAAGCCATCCTGAAGCTCCTGCAATAGGCGGTGCGTTAATGTTCCGGGCGAACTGGGCCGATGGTAAAGCGATAACGGCCCAGTTTGGTACTTGGCTCGAGGAGTCCCGATGAGTACGAGTTCGGTTAATTCATTAACGTCGACCGCGGCAGCTCTGGCTGCCCCGCAGACCAGCACCACCGGAACCAGCACCTTTGCAACGGACCTGCAGGCCTCGGTGACCCGGGCGCTCCAGATCGCCTCCCTCCCCATGCAGGCTCTGCAAGCCGATCAGTCTACAATCAGCGGTGAGACCAGCGAACTCAGCACGCTCGGCGGCCTTTTTAACAGCTTACAAACTTCCCTCCAGGCCATCACTTCCGGAACCGGCAGCAATGCATTACAGGCCACGGTGAGCGACCAATCCGTGGTTTCGGCAAATGTCACGGGCAGCGCGCTGGCCGGCACTTATACCGTCCAGGTTCTCAACGCGGGTTCTTCATCCAGTGCGATCAGCAACTCGGCGACCGCGGTCTCCGATCCCACCAGCCAAAACATCAGCTCCAGCACCTCCTTCACGCTCACCGTCGGCACGTCTACTTACACCATTGCCGCGGCTAGCCTGAACGCGTTGGCCACGGCCATCAACTCCAGCGGCGCACCCGTGCAGGCCGTGGTGGTCAACCTGGGCTCGCCGTCATCGCCCAATTACCAGCTCTCCCTGCAAAGCACGGCGCTCGGAGGCGTGGCGCTGCAACTGAACGACGGCACGACCAATCTTTTGACCAGCCTGAATACCGGCGCCGATGGATCGTACACCGTCGACGGCCAGCCGCCAGCCGGCATTACGACCGATTCTTCGACGGTCACCATCGCACCGGGACTGAACGTGAACCTGGAGGCGACGGGTAGCAGCACTGTCACCGTTGCCTCCAACCTCAGCTCGGTCTCGAGCCAGCTCTCCGCCTTCGTCACCGCCTACAATGCGGCCTTCGCCGAAGTGCAGAAAAACACCGGCCAGAACGGCGGCGCGCTGGTGGGAGACAGCACCGTACTCGACATGGAGCAGGCGCTGACGCAAATGATCACCTACAGCGGATCGAGCGGCTCCATCACCTCTCTAGCGCAGCTTGGCGTCGAGTTTACCCAACAAGGTACGCTGACATTCGATTCGTCGGCCATAACGGGGCTGACCCAGAGCCAAATCGGCGACGCGCTGACATTTCTGGGCGACCCGAACAGCGGCGGCTTCCTACAATACGCCAACAACACTCTGAACGGCATCACCGATCCGGTCGGCGGCTCAGTGGCCGTGGAAACGCAAACCCTCCAGAACCAGAATGCAACCGACCAGACACAAATTACGAACGATCAGTCGCAGCTCACTCTCATGCAGACCAACTTGCAGCAGCAGATGGCGCAGGCGAATGCGCTGATCGCGTCGCTACAGAACCAAACCAACTTCTTGCAAGGTCTCTTCCAGGCCGATACGAGCAATAACGCGAATGCTTCAACAGTCGGATAAACTCGCCTGCGAGTTGCGGGCGGCGGTGCTGGCCGGCAATCATGAAAAGGCCGAGCGCCTGGCCGTGGAATACGCCGCGGCGTTGGGCCGGTATTGGACCCTGCTTTCCCAGCAGGAACGCGCCGCTTCGCCCCTGCGCAAACAGTCGCTCGATCTCCTCGCCTGGGCGCGCGAAATGACCATCGTGCAGCAGGCCATGGCAGCCGAGCACCTGTCGATGGTCGACAGAGCCAGCCGCTCCCTCACGGCCCGCGCCCTGTACCTCCAATTGGCCGCTCTCGACGCGCGGCGCTGACCGTCGAGATCTCAACGCTGGGCGTCATTTTTGAAACGCCTTGGCCCGATAAGTCCCTGAAAAACGCCACGTGCTCTATGGCATTCGGATTGCTTCCCGAACTGCTTCATGCTGGACAATGTCGGCGCGGGTATTGAGCAGTTCATGAATGTGGTGAGCGCTCGCCAGAAAGTGGTGGCGTCCAACATTGCCAATGCCGACACGCCCGGCTACCAGACCAAAGACATCGATTTCAATAGCGAACTCCAAAGCCAGATGTCGGGTTCCAAACCCAACGTAATCGAAGTCTCCGGCCTCAAGAACAAGAACGACGGCAACAACGTGGACATGGACCGGGAAGCGCGCCTGCTGGCCGAGAACGCCCTGCGCTTCAGCGTCGCCGAAAACCTGGCTCATTCAGAAATCTCTACCATCCGCACCGCCATCGTAGAGGGAGGCAAAGTTTAGTGAGCCTCTTTTCGAGCCTTTCCGTCAGTGCGTCGGGAATGGCGGCGCAGCGCGCGCGCACCGAAGTGCTGGTGGAAAATCTCGCCAACTCGGAAACTACCCGCACCCCCGAAGGCGGCCCGTACCGCAGGAAAGACGTCGTATTCTCGGAAGACAGTTCCACTGGGTCTTTTTCTTCCGAGCTCGGCTCCGCGCTGGGTTCCACGCCTTCCGGCGTGCTGGTCAGTGAGATCACCGTCGATGACAGCGCGCCCGAACTGCGCTACCACCCCGGCCATCCGGATGCCGATAAAGACGGTTACGTCGCGTACCCGAAAATCAACCCGGCGGAAGACATGGTGGACTTGCTGGGCGCCTCACGCGGCTATGAAGCGAACGTCGCGGCCATCTCGGCCGTGAAAGACATGATTAACAAATCTCTCGATCTCTTTCGATAATTTCAGGCCTCATAAAGCATGTCTCCTATTACTCCAGTTCAGTTGATCAGCCTGCCGCAAACGGCGCAGGTGGATGCGTCCGGCGCGGCCGGCGGCACAGGCGCGTTTCAATCCATGCTGGAAGGAATGATCGGGAACGTCGAACAATCCCAGACGCAAGCCCAACAGGCCGCCCAAAATTTCTTGAGCGGAGGCGACGAGGAACTGCATTCGGTAGCGCTGGCGGCACAGCGCGCGGACCTGCAGTTCAATTTGTTCTTGCAGGTGCGGAACAAGGCCGTATCGGCCTACCAGGAGATCATGCGGATGCAGGTCTGACGCGTGAATCCCGGGAAACTCGTTCTCCTCTAGCGAAAGAAAATGGATCAAGTCAAAAAACTCCTCTTAACGCTCACACCTCGCCAGCTGATGACGATCGCCATCGTGGCGATCGCGGTGGTGGGGGGCGTAATGGGCTTGTCGCGCTGGGAACGCGAGAGCGGACTGCGGACGCTGTATTCCGGATTGGCGCCGGAAGACGCCAGCGCCATCGTGCAGAAGCTGCATGAAAGCGGAGTGGACTACAAAATCGCCAACAACGGAACCGAACTGCTGGCGCCCGAGGACAAAGTCCCGGAACTGCGGCTGCAAATGGCCGGGCTCGGCCTGCCCAAGACCGGGCGCATAGGATTTGAGATCTTCGATAAAACGAATTTCGGCATCACCGATTTTGCCGAGCATGTCAACTATCGGCGCGCGCTGGAAGGTGAACTGGAACGGTCGATCATGGCGATCTCGGACGTGCGGCAGGCGCGCGTTCACGTGACGCTGCCCAAAGATTCCGTATTCACCGACGCACGGGAGCCTGCCAAGGCCAGCGTGCTGGTTGGCCTGCGGGCGGGGACGCGGTTGTCCTCGCCCAACGTGATTGCGATCGAGAATCTGATATCGAGCGCGGTGGAAGGGCTCGCGCCCGAGTCCGTTTCGGTGGTCGACATGAGCGGGAATCTGTTGAGCCGGCCGCGGCGCGAAGGTCCGGAGGACGGCACGCAGATCACCGAAGCGGTCCTCGAATACCGGCAAGCCGTGGAACACGATCTGGTGGCGAAGATCAACAGCACGCTGGAACCGTTGCTGGGCGTCGACAAATTCCGCACCGGCGTGTCGGCCGACATCGACATGACCAGCGGCGAGCAGAGCGAAGAGACGTTCGACCCTTCCAAATCGGTGATGACGAGTTCGCAGAAGATGGAAGACTCGAGCGGGACCACGCGCACCAGCCCCGGGATTCCAGGGACGGCCGCGAATCTTCCGCCGCAGCAGACCACGCCTTCGAACACGCCGCAGCAAACTCCGGCCGCGGCCGCAACGCCCGCGGCCACAACACCGGGGCAACCGTCTGGGCAACCGGGACAGCCCGCGGGCGCGCCGGGTACGGCGCAACCAACTCCTCCGCGCACCGGCGGCAATTCCACCACAACCAGCCGGCGATCGGAGAGCATCACATACCAATCCAGCCGGATCACCAAACATCTGAAGCTTCCGCAAGGAACCGTCAAACGATTGTCGATCGCGGTGCTGGTGGATCAGGGATCCCGGATGGAGGGACAAGGGGCGAAGGCCCACCGCGTGGTAATTCCCCCGGACACCGAGAAGTTGAAAGCCATCCAAACGCTGGTGGGAACTTTGGTTGGCTTGGACGCCACGCGGGGCGATCAACTCACCGTGGAGGCGCTTCCGTTCGATAACAGCATGAACCTGGATCCCGGGTCGCTCGGACCGCCGTCCGATAAGAAGCCGGATGAGGTTTTCTCCATCGAAACGCTGAAGAAGAAGCCGGCTCTGCTGTGGGGATCGGTGGGCGGGGTGGTGCTCGTGATTGGCCTGGTGGTCTTCGCGATGGTGCGTATGATGCGCGGCGGCAATCGCGGTGCGGGCGTCGAAACGCGCGACGCTTTGCCGGCGGTGGACACCTACGCGGGCCTTCCGTCCGGGTCTACGGGAATGGCTGCGATCGGCGAGCCACCCCGCTTGCCCGCGCTGATGCCATCGCGAACCGAAGTTCTGCTCACGCAACTGCAGGAAAACAGCCGCAACAATCCGGAAGCCTGGGCCAATATTCTGCGGGGTTGGCTGGCCGAAGAGGAAACTAATTAAGTGGAAGCGAGTTAATACGCCGCTATGACGGGAACAGAAAGCACTTCGACAAAGATCACCGGGCCGCAAAAGGCCGCCATACTTCTGGTTGCTCTGGGAGACAAGATCAGCGGAGAAATAATGAAGCAGTTGAACGACGAGGAGGCCAAGGCAGTCAGCAAAGCCATCGCGCGGCTGGACAAAGTGACGCCCAGCCAGACCGAATCGGTTCTGGAAGAGTTTTGCCAGCTGACCGGACAAGGCGGCGGCCGCGGCGGCTTCGATTACGCCAAGCGCGTGCTCTCGAACGCATTCGGGCCGGAGGGGGCCAAGCGTATCGCCGAACATCTTCCGCGCATCGGAGTGCGTTTTAACAAGAACTTCGAGTCCTTGCAGAAGGCCGATCCCAATCAATTGAGCCGCTTCATCGAAAGCGAACATCCGCAAACCATCGCACTCATTCTTTCGCATCTTTCCCCCTCCCAAGCCGCTTCTCTGCTGGGTACTCTGCCGCTGCCGCTGCGCTCCGACGTGACGCTGCGCATCGCCCAGTTGGACCGGGTTTCGCCCGACGTTGTGGCGCGCATTTCGATCGTGATCAGCGAAAAGCTGAAGACGCTGGGTGAAGTGAAGATGGAATTGCACGGCGGCCCGCGCTCGGTGGCGGAAATCCTGAACCGCATGGAAGGCGCGATGAGCGACGAGATCCTGGG
>Ga0182024_10006648_pt1 | contig 25299 bp, 24 predicted proteins | sample P32metaG_FD_120480 | JGI IMG/M metagenome (GOLD analysis project Ga0182024, IMG submission 120480) | Permafrost microbial communities from Stordalen Mire, Sweden - P3-2 metaG (Illumina Assembly) | ecosystem: Environmental > Terrestrial > Soil > Wetlands > Permafrost | place: Sweden: Stordalen...
GACATCGCCTGGGCGCCAGTAATACTCTGGCTTCGCGGGCGCATTATGCCATTCGGGAGAACGCCAGAACGGCCGCCAGACTTTGTGTTTCTGGTCAATTTTCCCATTCTTATCGAGCGTTACCTCCCAGGAAAAACCTGCTTCGGCTGTGTGTTTATTCTTTCCGTTCGTAGTTCCGCCCAGATAAATGGAAAAATCATCGAGATCGATTACATGATGGTGTTTGTCCTTCGACACTCTGCTGCCGTCCAAAACAGGCGCGCCAAGACGAACTGTCGTGGTGATACCATTCCAGGTATCGATTGCGGAAACTTCCTTGTGGTAATAAGAGCCAGAGAATATCTTCAATTCTGGCCATACAGCAGTGGCAATGGGAGCTGCAACTTTCGCCGGCGCATCTGTTCCAGTGCCAGTCGTGCCTCCTGAAGTCCGTTCACCCGTGACATTGGAGGCAGGTGCAGTCGTAGCATCAGGAGCCAGTTGCGCCGATGGAACAAGACCAGGCGTCAGCTTCTCCAGAGAGTGTGCTTGAGGTGTGCCTGCCTTGGCAGATCGATCGCCCTCGGCCGAAACGGTTGCCTGCGCCGTTCCAACCCGAGTAAATCCACCGAGCAAATCAGTCTCGGAAAAACTGCAAAGCGCATTTGTACGGACGTCTGAACTATCCGCCAATGGCTGGCTGCAAGATGCTTCATGAATGGGCGACATGAACGCGGGTCCTGGGATGGCCGTTCGATAATAAACATTCAGCGTCGCGTCGACGATGGGGGAATCACGAAGTCGCCAGGCATCTAATCTTTGGCATCGGCTACATACCCCAACCCTTTTGCCGTGCTCATTCCCTTTGCGGCTAAATCCTTCTTGCCGAGCTTCTCATACACGAGAGCGCGCTGATAAATGGCCTCTCCGAATTTCGGATCAATTTGGATCGCCTGATCGAAATTTTTGAGCGCCTCGGCGGTGTTACCTTTAGCGCTGTAGCAGCGGCCCATCACGCAATAACAATCCGAATCGTCCGGGAAATATTGCACACGCACTTTCAGATCATCGATAGCTTTGTCAAAGTTGCCCTTGTGCAGATTGGCTACGGCACGCCAATACATCAGCAAGTGGTTGTCTTTATCTAAAGACTCCGCCTTGTCGCAATCCTCGATGGTCCTATCGTATTGCCCTAGCTCTGAATACTCAACCGCCCGATCCACATAGTTGTCTGCATTGTCATCCTTCAGCTTGACGGCTTGCGTATACTGATCGAGCGCTTTTTGATGATTGCCCTGCAACGCATACAGAGCGCCGAGCTCTCGGTGCGCGTCCTGATCGTCGGTATCCAGCTCGCTTGCTCGCTGAAAGTCAGCAATCGCCTTGGGATAATCTTGGAGATCCTTATATGCACGACCGCGGTTATAGAAATACGCAGCCTCGGTCGATTCTAACTGTGTTGCTTTGGTAAAATCCTTGACCGCTTTCTCCGGCTGATCCAGATTCAAATACGCATCGCCTCGGTCATCATAGTACTCTGCGTTGTCCGAGCCAAGCGTCAACGCTCGAGTGTAGTCTTCCACCGCCAATTTGTCATTGCCAAACTTATGCCATGCATCGCCTCTGCTGTGAAAGGCATCGGCATCTTTCGGATCTTTCTTGATGTCGTCATTGCTGCTGATTGCATCTTTCAGAGCGTCAACTTGGCTCTGGTCATCATCTGACAAATATTGGAGATCAGCATCAGCACACCGATCCAACTCCCTTCCAGCCCGATCGAGATTGCCCAGCTCAGCATACGCAATGGCGTTCCACTGATGCAACTTCGACCAGGAACCAGCTTTCAATTTGTCATTGCAAAATTCGGTGGCCTTTCGATACTGTCCTGATTGGATCAACGACTGAGCCAGCACTTGCCCGGCCAGCGGACTGGTCGAATTAATCGAGAGAGCCTGGTTAGCCTCTGTTTCCGCGTCCTCCAATTTTCCTGCATTCAAATAAGCGAATCCAAGCGCGGCATGCGCATAAGCATTCTTCGAATCAAGCTCGATCGCCTTGTTGCAGTCGGCCACCGCTTTGCCAAAATTTCCCAATCCGCTATAGGCACAGCCCCGCACCGCGTAACCATCTGGCCATTTGGGATCGAGACGGACCGCTTGAATGCCGTCGGCTAAAGCCGCATGGTAATCAAGCTGGTCAAGATACTCCTCGCCGCGATACGCATACGATTCGCAATTGTCAGCATCCAAGGCAATGGCGGCAGTGTAATCCTCGATAGCATCGTCCGTCTCAGAATACTGATCATGAAGATCTGCCCGAGCGAGGAAATAGGAGGGATCGCTATCGTTTATTGAAATAGCTTTGTTAAAGTCATCGAGTGCCTGATCATACTTGCTAGCCAGGACATAGTCGATGCCTCGATCGCGATAGAAATCTCCGTCGCCGGAAGGATCCAATTTTATGGCAGTAGTGAAATCATCTATTGCTTGCTGATGCTTGCCTAAGGCATCATAAACGCGCCCGCGAGTGTAATAGGCGTGAGTATGTTTTGGGTCCAAGGCGATAGCCTGCATCAAATCTTTCATTGCCGCATCGTATTGCTGATTGTCCAGGTTCACGAATGATCGAACAACGTACGCTTTAACGCACTTAGGATCGAGTTCGATCGCTTTGGTGCTGTCAGCCATAGTGTGCTCATTTTTCGACATCTGATAATAGGCATGCGCGCGTACCTCGTATGCGTTGGCATCGTCAGGCTTAATCGCAATCGCCCTATTGCAATCTTCGACAGCCTTTTGGTTTTCAGACATTTGAAGATAGGTGTCAGCTCTTCCTTCGTAAGCGTTGACGTCTTTTGGATTTTTCTCAATCTTTTCGGTGAATTGAGCGATCTGTTTTAATTCCTTAGTTTGCTGATCTTCACTGCAACCCCAAAGAACCGTCGATACAATCGCGCAAATAATTCCGGTCTGAATTTTCATTCTTGGAACTCTACTAATTCCGGCATTAAGGACTTGTTTACTCTGGGCGTTTCTGGCAGCTGAAAGTTTCGTATTGATCGTTGTTCACCAGATCATTGCCGATTACTGAATGGTTCAGGAGGATGCCATGGCGAATCGCCATTATCTCGTATTTTTGTCTATCTTGCCTGTCTATTAAAACCGCATTTGGCTAGCCAAGCAGGGTCTGCTAATATTGATGGCAAGCCAACTGACGCGTTTTACAATGCATGAACAGACATCGCGATTTTAACAACGGCTTCTTCTTCACTGTCATCATTACTATGGTGGTGCCTCTGGTCAGTTTGATTTTAGTGCTGCCGTCTTTTGGTAAAGAAGCTGCCTCGGGTTGGATTGAAGATGATCAACCCCCGCCAGAAAGCACTCGAAAGAATCAGCCACCGACAGCCCCACCCAGCAAACCGCATGGAACATCGGTCGTCCCCGGACAGTTAAAAGGGGCTGGAACATTGGGCTTGCCAGCACAGGCAAAAATGGATGGAATCTCGCCAGCACAGACAAAAATCTCGCCAGCACAGGGAAAAATGGATGGAACATTCGGCGCCCCCCAACAAGCAAAAATGGACGGAGCGTTTGGCGCTCCTGAATCGTCTAATAAGATGATTGGAACATTGAACACGACGCCGCCGGCAAAAGTCAGTACGACCACCACAAACGGCGGTAAGCATATTCTGCAAGGAGGGGTGGAACACTCGCAGATATTGCCGGCTTTGCCGCGATCCCTCGATGTTGGTGCCGACTTCAATCAGGCGCTGTTGTCTGCTTCACCACCGATTGATGGATGGTATTGGATTCCGGACTGGCTTGCCGGCGATTGGCGCCGAGAACAAGAGACCGTGGTGTCATCGGTAGACTTCCGAACTGGAGAAGAGAACCGCGAACCACACACGATTTCTGCCACAGAAATTGCCCAATTCGGCGTACAACGCGATCGATTCGGCGGCGTCTGGCATTGCCGGCTGGCGACGGGCGGCATGGCTGACTGCGGCGATTACCTATCAGTCGCGCTTGTTCAATCGCAGGAACCAGTGGTGGTATCACAAGAGAAAGTGATAGTCCGTGACGTGTTCACAGAATTGCAAGTCAACAAAGAAACTCACGCGATTATGTATTCGGCGCAAGCAGAATCATTGACGCGCTACCAGCCCGCGCGCGACGGAGTGTTAAACACGACCACCTCAATCAAGTTCTTCGACGAACATGGCATGCCATTGAAAGGACAGCACAACCAATCCTACGATATGCGCACCAAACCGTTCGTTCCGCTCGACTCATATAAAGGAAAAGACTTGCGCACACTTTTCAGGCAGTTCCTCGTTTCCCAGGGCAAGCCTGAATACGTTCCCTGATCGAGGGTGGAGAAATTTTTGCTTGAGAACGACTGGGAAGAAGCGATGGCATCCAGCCACCGTCATCTCCGGCCTCAAGTTCCAGCGATACATTTGCCGTCCATATCGATGCCAAACCTATTGCCTGGTGTCCCTTTAAGCACGGCTTCGTGGGTTGGATTCTGTTTCAGGAGATCGGTCGTTAGTTGTTCAAGCTGCTTCCACAACGGTATGTGGTTTTCTGCAACCTGATTCAGTTGCGTGAAAAAGTTCTGCTGCTCAGGAGCCCGCCTGGGGGCCTCGATTGGTCCAGCAGCACCTCCGGTGCCGCAATCTCTTGCTCCACCTCAACCCATGGGGTTTCTCTCCTGAAAATAGTAAGTCCACCAAAATGCGGATTAGCATCAAGCAAATCAAATTGGCATGAGATATTTGTGAGATTTCCCTTTTAAAAACCCCGCCACGCGTGGCATGGTTGGTTTCTCCTTGACGGAAGGTCAGCGAGCGAGCCGACCATGGTGATTTCCACACTATAACCAGCTCTGGCAGCGGCGCATCTCACAGAAAGATCAATCAACTTGACTAACTTGATCTGCATAAGCAACGCAGTTCGAGCGAGGAAAAGGCTATGGGTTGAGGTGGAAACATTGAATGTCTGCCCGTGACGGCAGGCAAGGCAGCGTCATCGCTGGATTCATTTTCGCATCAAGTGCGTGATTTCTTCACGCAACTTCCGCAGTACAAGTCCCAAGAAAATTGGGCACCCTCGTCGGCCGAGGAGCAAACGCCGCAGCAACAGGCTCAAAAAGTGCTGTACCAGCCGATCACAAGAGCAGTGCAAGCAATCCTCTCCAACGGTTTTACAATCGTTGATGGAAAAAACCAATTAACCTAGAGTTAGCGCGCAATCAGCCGACAACTGAACGCGAACAGACAACAATCGAACGCGAACCACTGTCATTTCGACCGGAGCGAAGCGCAGTCTGGTCTGGCGCTGGCACCGGATGTGCAACATGAGACGGAACGCGGCTATTCGGATTCGAGAATGGCCTTGGCTTTTTGCAGGTCGCGTTTTTGTTCTTCACTAAGGCTTGGATACTGCAACTTGAGCTTTCTCAGAGTGGTGTGAATAATATGCGCGACGGCGAGACGCGTGAACGGCTTGTAGTCAGCCGGAATCACATGCCATGGCGCCCAGTCCGTACTTGTATGGCTGAAGCAGTCCTCATAAGCCTGGATATAGTCATCCCATCGTTGGCGGTCGCGAGCATCATCGGCTGAGAATTTCCAATTTTTCTCAGGCATGTCGATTCGCGCCAGAAAACGTCTCTTTTGCTCCTCTTTAGAGACATTGAGAAAAAACTTGAGGATAACAATTCCGTTGTTCACAAGGTATTTCTCGTAGTTGTTTATCTCTTCGAAGCGGCGTTTCCAGATGTTTTTGTCCGTCAGATCGGGAGGCAGCATCTCATGCTTCATGATATCGGGATGCACGCGCGTGATTAGCACTTCCTCATAGTAGGAACGATTGAAAATTCCAATGCATCCTCTTTCAGGCAAAACTTTCGAGCAGCGCCACAGATAATCGTGCGCAAGGTCTTCGGAAGTAGGGGCCTTGAAACTATACGCCTGACAGCCTTGCGGGTTCACCCCTGACATCACGTGCTTGATCGTGCTGTCCTTTCCGGCCGCATCCATCGCCTGCAACACGACAAGCAGCGCATATGTTTTCTGTGCGTACAACTTGTCTTGTTCGCTCGATAGCGCCAGAATGCCTTGATCAAGGCTTTCTTTCAATTCCCTCTTACCGAATCTCGCATCCAGCTTGATCGCCGTATGAAAGCTCTTCTTCAGTGAGATCTTTTCATTGGGCGGCACGATGAATTTCGAAACGATTTGATCGAGTTTCAGTTTGCCGGAGGTTGGCACTCTCTGTCTCCCTTCGTCTGGTGCACATTAGCCTTAGTCAGCTATCTATCGGCCACGAGCTTGAGAAATTTAGTTATATGAGCTTCGGCTTTCGCTTTCTCGGGGGAGCCCTCACGATAATCCAGCAAGCGGCGCAGCATTTCGGCGGTGGCGCCGTAGGAAGTATTTTCAGCGTATTCGTTCAGACGCCGATTGTAGTCAATTCGGGTCTCTTCAGCCTTTTCCGCTTTTCCAGCAAGTTGTTGTAATTCGGCGAGGTATTCGACTGTTTTCATCACCAGCGGGTGCAATCTGCCAGCCGCTTCTTCCCTAATGGAAAGCGCTTGTTTACAAAGCTCTTCCGCTCGAATGAAGTTTTGCTGCGCCCTGCAGATAGTGGCGAGATTTTCGTAAGGCTCGGCGTAGTTGAGAACGTCGATATTGCCTTGAGAGTTGAGAATTTCGACAGCCTTTTCCAGCAGCGGCTTGGCCTTGACATAGTCTTTCTGCCATTCGTAAGTCATCGCCAGATTGTTGTACTCGATTGCGACCGTCGGATCGTTAGCACCATATATAGTTTCACGCAACGTCAGGGCACGGCGTATAAACTCGCGGGCGAGCTTATATTCATCCAGTTTCATCGAGACGAAACCAAGGTCTGCCAGCGTATTCGCCACTCGATAATCGTTAAGGCGTTCAGCGAATTTGAGGGCAGACTGGAATTCTCGGACCGCCTCTTCCAGATTGCCGCTCGCGATCGCCTTTCGTCCCGCGAAGTAATGCCGCTGCCAGCGCAGTTCTGAGTTCTTCACGTCGCTCTCGATGGAATTTTCATCTTGAAACGTCGGCACTTCCCCGGACTTTTTCGATTTTCTGGATTTCTTTTCGTTGTTTTGACGGCCCTTAGTCATCTTGCGACCTCTGCATGTATTTCGTATATACACCTAGCCATAATAGAACAGGCACAGGATCTGGCTTTCACTACAGCATAGCTCTTAATTCGGTGCCTGGAGCAGCATAAAAAAAGGATGAGCATATTCCCATGTAGCCAAGTAAGGCAGACAGCGCCGACAGCATTTCGGAAACAGCAGTGCTGGCATCACATGCGGTGGCAAACATGCAGACGCATGATCCGGGTCGGCGCAAAGGCGATGCACGGCACGGAGGGCAATCCATTTCACGGATGCGATGCGGAGGGCAATGCACGGCATCGCCCCTACAAACAAGCAGCGATAGTGCGATAGATTGCTGCCTTTTCGGGGTATCCTAGTAATACGTCGATTGCGCAACGGCTCAGTTAAGGAAGAACGAAAGAATGGACCCAAGCTTAGTTACAGGAATCTGCATCATCCTCGGGGTTCTGGGCGTGGTTTTCTGGCTGCCGGTCATAGTCTTTTTTCCACTGATTAAATCGATCGCCGACCGGATTTCCGGTAAGTCTTCCCAAGTAGCGCAAATTACGGCCCTTCAGCAGAAAATCTTGCTGCTCGAGCACGATGTCTCGGACATGAAGACTCGGCAATTGGCAATAGAAGACTCACAAAAAATTTCGCAGGATCTGGTTCAATCAAAGCGCGAGCGCAAAGACTCCTAGAAACTCTTTGCGGCTGCAGGAGCAGCTATTGCAAACAAGACCCAATTCCTGCAAGTCAAGCATGAATTATCTTCCACAGCGATAGCTTTTTTGATTTTCTATCGCTACCAAGGATATTTTAGGCTTGACTACCTTTGCGCAGTAACAAACGCGCTCATGCACCCTGGAATTGCACCTTTTTTCAGCTTCACGGTTGCGTCCCGGAGTTTTATGGTGGCGCCCCTGCCGGCGGTGGCAGGCAGTGTGCCATCGCCACTGAACACGACCGCCGAAATGTCTCCGTTCGCCTGAATAGGCAACTCCGCTGCCGGAGCATTCATTTGCTGCCAGGCTCGCGCAACAAACGACTATGGGAGTAGATTCCTCTACTCCCATGTCGCTGGTTAGCTGCCGGGTAAACTCTTTAGCGCGTTGTCTATGCAAACATCATGCGCTATTTCGAGCACCGGGCGAATGCGATTACTCACAATGGCACTTTAGTGCCAATACTAAAACTCAGTCTTCGTCGCCGTCTTCATCTCTACCGGCTTTTCGTTTACCGCGCTGATATTCGGGAGTTTTCATCAACGCCTCGATAATTTCCTGCCAATGGTCGCGGGTGTAATCGTTTAACAGTCCACGATTGTAGCCTTCAGCAATAGCCCTGGCCCGCAGTTTGGATGAATCTGCGTCGGTGATATTCAACTGCTGGTAGAGAAACTTATTGCGCGCCTGCACGTTGCGGTAGTCTTCATCGAGTTTGGCCGAGATCTCCTTATCGCTCAATCCAGCCGCTATGCACAAAAGCGAGACGTATTTCTTCGCATCCAGCTGGGTGTATTTGCCGAGGATGCGATCAACTACCTCGCTGACAGGTTCTTCATAGCGCCGTCCACCGAGCACTTTATTGACGCAGGCAACAAGTTCGGAATCGGTTGCCGTTTTCTCAATAAAACCATAAGCCTTACTGGTTCCACCAACCTTCCTGATCTGCAAAACGTAGAATTCATCATCCACGTCACTAGACATAATGACAATTCGGGTTTCCGGGAGATAGCCCCAGATCTCGCGTGCAGCTTGCACGCCATTGAACTCGCGTTTGCCATAGTTGATGTCAAGAAAAACCAGCTCCGGCTTGTTCGCTTTGCACAGCTCGACTGCTTCTTCTCCGGTTTCTGCCTGATGAAAGGCAAACTGCCCGGGCATGTTTTTCGTCAGTACACCGATGATCCAGCCGCGCTCACGAGACAGGTCGTCTGCAACCACCACAGTTTTAGCTTCGCCCATATCTCAAACCTCTCCAAACCCTAGCAGCCGGTCGCCTTCTGCTCGTTCCTTTGTAGCATGCCGGTCGCCGGACGTGAACCAACCCATGACAAGCTCACACCTTTGGCAGCAGGAAGGGGCGCGTTAGATCACTGTCCGGATCCATCCAACCAGAACGCACCCAGCGGCCGGGTCACTGGATCCGAGCAAAAAAGGGATTTGTAACCAAACCGCGGTTTCGGCCTTGGGATCTTCAACCGATATCGGTTGAGTTTTCACCCCCGGATCTTCAACCGATATCGGTTGAGTTTTCGCCCCCGGATCTTCAACCGATATCGGTTGAGTTTTCGTCCCCGGATCTTCAACCGATATCGGTTGAGTTTTCGTCCCCGGATCTTCAACCGATATCGGTTGAGTTTTCGCCCCCGGATCTTCAACCGATATCGGTTGAGTTTTCGCCCCCGGATCTTCAACCGATATCGGTTGAATTTTCAGTGAGCATATTCAGCTTCAATAGCACCTGGATCATTTGCCGATTCGGACTGACTTGTTGTTGCGTCGGCGCTCGTGGCTGAGGTGTTCGATCCAGCGGCGGCCTCACCGGTAGATGCACGACCGGAGTTGGCATCGATGATATCGATCGCTGATTTCACTGCACTGGCACCTGACGAAAAGGTGTTATCCATGGAACGAGTGCTTGGTTCGGGGGAGAATAGCTGGTGCAGCCTGGTTAGATGTTCCTCGATCGCCTGCTTGAATTTGGGGTCATAGGATGGACTATCGTTTAGCGCATCTAAGGCTGACTCGGTCATGGTTTTGAGCGCATCCGTATAATAGGTAGCCGCGACCAGATGCTTTCCATTCTCCTCATTCTCTCTTGCTTTCAAATACAGACGATAAGCGCGTGAATCAGCTCCGACACTTTTCTCTGCCCTAAGGCGAATAGCGCCGGACCCGAATGAATCGTCGTCGTTAGGCAACCCGTTTTTGCCATTTACCAGAGGCGGCTCTTTAACCTCAGGCTCATTTATACGTCCCAGCATACCCAGAGGGCGCTCATTTGGTTGCTTGATCACGGGTGCCGTCAGGATCGGCCACACAAGCATGACGTACCCTGCGGTCTGTAAGGTTTTGGCACCGGGTTTATGGAAGGGTTGCACCACGAACCTTCCGGGTTGCAAGACGGAAGGTGGCCCGTCGTTACTTCTGTGAGCAAATGCAGAAGGCAGCGCCAGGAAGAAGGCAAGGAAACCGCCGGCAATGCGCAAAACGGCGCGGCAACGATCTCTAAGTTTCCTTAAACCGACAGGACAGTTGTCAGTCATAATCGTTCCGTCTGCACGCCGGTAGAAAGTAGCGCACTGGCTCGTTCCATACTTGGCGAGGAAGTCCTCAGCCTCTCGCCTGTTCATGTTGGAAAGGTTATAGACTTTGCGCGAACACTGCGAACAATCGCGCACCCTGTCATCCCCTTCCATAGATGCCCAGGGAACCTGACAAGGCGCCGCAATAACCAAGTTATCGAGCAGCGCAGTCGAATCGTTCGTTTCCATAAACAGCACCCGTCACTACCAGATATGACAACTGTAGAAACGAAAACTGCACCCTGACAGGGGGATTTCCCTGACATTGCCCTGCGCTTTGCCCGTAGTTACTTTATGACCTTCAGGCGCAATGCCGACCAGTCGTCGTCGATTGAGATGATGGCAACGCCTTCCAGTCCAATCGAACTCGCATATTCAGCGATGCGATCGCGATTGATGTCAGTTTTCGTTTTCGACGTTCCCTTGTAGTACGAAACCCACACAGCCCCGTCAGAATTCAAGATCTTCTTCAAAGCGGGAAGCTTTTGCTGTAACTCCGCAGCGGACCCGACAAACACCTGAATGATGTCAAAGGAACCGGACTCTTCTGTGGAAATTTTTGCTTCGGGAGCCAGCTTGCGAATGTGTTTTTCATATGCGGTCGGCGCGTCTATCAAAGCGACGCTCTTGCCGGGTTTAATGAAAAGTTTGTCCACAATGGATTTGTTCGATATTGCAGGCATGGTTGAACCTCTATCCCACTGACAATGTAGGGTTTTCCCGGCGCCGCTTGGAAAGCAGTCAACTTTCGATTTTATCAGCAACTCCGGCGCTGAACAAAGCTGCCACCGCGCGTGATGCCGATCTCAAGCAGAGCTTGAGCGCGCGACGCCGACGAATCGGATTTTGGTAGCCTCCGAAGTATATGCCATTATCAGCACGTTGCCAGTATGCCACACAAAATCGAGTGTCTCATAACAGCACTACTCGCGGTGCCGAGTTTCCAAGCGCAGTCGCTCAAGATTAAAATTGAAGTCTGTAAATTAAATTCGATGAGAACTCATTGAAAACCGGAGTTGCAGGGAGAATTGGCTTTCCATGCGGATCTTAATAAATTTGCCTCGCACTGGATATGGTGCGCAGTCAAATTGAATTGTGTAATCACACGAGTAAGTTCTGCGAAAGTGGGAAAGATAAGGTTAGAATTGGGTGACACGGACGGTGTTGCTTGATAACCAAGTCCGAGACGACATCTGCTTGGCGTCTGTTTTTCTTAGTAAAAGCGAGGGGTTGCAATGAAATTGAAGTTAGCGTTAACGAGCTTGCTTGCGTCCGCGGCAATATGCGCCGCACCAGCATTCGCAAGTAATGGTTCACACGGGACACCAACACCGCATATCGGCCATGTGTTCATCACTCCGACCGGGTGCGATCTAGAAGGAGAGCTGTATGGGGGATATGGTGCGTTTACTCAGTGGGTTCATATTTCACACAGCCATTTCACCGGTTTGACAGTCGGTATGACCAATCCCGACGATGACGAAGACGCGTTTGTCGGCCAGAGACTTGATGGCGGCACGCAAGGCGTCCCATTTGGTCCGGCCAACACATGGTCGATCACGTTTGTTCCTTCAGAGGATGCCGACGGTTTCTTCGCCACGATTATTAACGAGCCAGGCTTTGGCGTTCAGATTTTCTTCGGCGCCGGTTCCATCACTAGCAATTCTGATGGCAGCCTGACCGCATCATCAACCTTCACTGGATTTCCAACCGGTTCGGCGTTCACTGGCATCTACCTCTGGAATTTCGATGGAGTAGGATCATTCACCAACACTGTTGTTGACGCTAATGTTGATGGCGTGGAAGCGGCTCCCAATTTCCATGGCGGTAGTAAGGCCACAAACGGATTCGTCGTTGATTGCAACGGCATATTCGGAGCCGACTAACTTAACGTCAGTCGGTGCTGCGAAAATACTGAACGAGGAGGTACCACAAGTGCCTCCTCTGTTTTTGTGATTCATGCAGCAGTGTATGGTTGGTTCGTCTACCTCCAAACTAATATCGAAGCTAATATTTCAATTAATCGACCCTCCAACCAATGCTACAATGCACAATCGAATTCTTGTCAGGAGTAGAGCATTGAGACGCATGAGGGAAGCCCGCAAACGCTTAATGGTGACATCAGGGGTTCTGATGTCTGCCATTTTCGCAACCACCACTAGCGGTGCGCTGGCCGGCTGGACAGGACAAGTGCCTGACGGTCCGAGTAGCAGCAAAAAACCGGCCCCCCTCTGGATCCGCTATCTGCAAGCGGGCGAACAGGCGCAAAAGAAAGGTAAGTCTGACATCGCCAAGCGCTACTTGCTGGGGTCGCTGGCAGAATTGGAGCGGACCGCAAGCGCAGGGCATGGCGCAATGTTCCAAGCTGGAATGTTGGAACAAGATCTGGTTCAAATGTATCCCTCCGATTGGACCAAAGCCAAAGGAGATCAACCTGACAAGCTGAAACTGCGCGAAGAGCAGGTTTCAGTGCTGGCCCGAATCAATAAATTTAATCACGATCACCACGTCAGTAAGCTGTTTACAGAACAATATCAGCGTCAGTACGAAGCGGCTTCGCAAGCACTAGAAAAAGAAAAAGCTGGAGCTCCGGTAGGAGAAGGTGAGCCGATAACGCCAATGCCACGGGTACACTGATCCAGGACCGCCTAGCTTAATTAAGAAGGCGATGCGCCATAGCGAGGATTGAGGCAACCATTCGCCGCGACACAAAAAAAGCGCAGCTGGTTCACAGCAATACTCAGTGCCAGATCCTTATGGACTGGCTTTTAGTGCATCATTCAGGTCGACCAGCTTTTGTTTTGCACGTTTCATTTTCTGGCCTGTGCTAGGCAGTATGTTTAGCACGGCGATGTAGCGTTCCGCAGCCGAGATTGCCTCGGCAATTTTGCCGTCATGTTCATAACAGATAAGCATTCCATGGAGGCAATCAGCCTTCATCATCGAATCAAGCAGATCAACATTACCGCCTCGCACATTGGTCATGGTGTCCAGATATAACAGCGCCTTCTCGTACTCGCTACAAGCACCAACAATCTTCCGGACGATAAACATTTCGTCTGCCTGCTTAGAATGAATCAGTGCAAGGCGTCTCAGAATTTCCAACTGAAGTTTTAGATTTAGAGGTGGTACCAGATTTAGTGCCTGATGCAGCTTGTCTTCGGCACCTTTGTATTGATGTTGCAACGACAGATCCCATCCCCTGAGGAGAAGTTTTCGTGCGAGAGCTTCATTCGTAGCAGTTTGCGCGCTGCCTGAATATGACGGCGGCGCAGAAGATGTTGGCGCACTGTTCGTCAACGGCGCAGGCGCCGCTTGGGGAGCCGTTGTTGTGCCGCCGCTTACCAGCCAATCCGGCAATCGGTTCGAAGCAGCCGTTGAACTGAGCGGGGGAGTGAAGGCCGGCACGGGGAAACTACTGGCTGTGGCTGTGCTGGCATGAGGCGGAAGATTCGGCGCCTGAGCTCGCTGATGCTCTTGTTTCCCGTGATGAATCCATCCGTCGAGCCAGCCAGGCAACGCGTTATGAACTTCGGGCTCAAATCCGTCTGCAGGCACGCCCACGGTTGAATGATTGCTTGTGACCTCCTGATACCAATCCGGTACGCGAAAGCTCAGTGATTTTAAACTCCAGAGCATGCGATCGAATAAGCTCGGGCGACGGTAGTTGCGTCCTTGAGCGTCGGGACCAAGAGCCTCTATACCTGGCAGCTTCTCGGGAGACGCGGACAGCATCGATTCAAACATTGAGATGCCTTTGCGAATTTCCACCGACGGATGATGTGCCAGCATGCGAAAAGTATGCGACTGCTTCGGATGCTGGAAGTCAGCTTGCCGAAACAAAAGGCAGTCGTCTCCTGCCTTTGTCTGATGCCACAGCGTCGGGTCAATCGCCAGGCATCGCAGCGAAAGATAGATGACCCAGGCGGCAAAATTGTCCAGATATGGGCAGAAGTGATTGCGATTTCGCGCGGGATGTTGATAGTTTCTCTGACCAAGCTCATTGCTGATCCAGCCCTGCAAGCTGGGTACAAACATCCCATCATAATCGACGAGGCGAATGCCGCCTTGCGGCAAGATCAAAACATTGCCGTGCTGCAAGTCACCATGCGCAATACCACACTGCTGCATCAATCGCACCATTTGTTCGAACTGGTCACAAAGAGAATCAATTGCCTGCGCGTTTCCCGACAGAGCAGCATCTTCAAGGAACTGATTCAGCGTGACTCCATCTACCCATTGCATTTTCAGGATCGGATACCACTTGCCACCAACCAAAATCCCCTGTTTCAAAAACTCGAAATCGACCGTGCATTCCAGATCATCAGACAAAATGAATTTGCTAATCTCGGTGTAGCGTTCGTGCTGGTCCGGAATGTCATGCAAAAAACATCGCACCGCCCAATCACGGTGCTGACAATGCAAACGATAGACACTGGCAAAGGTGCCTGTCATCGGTCTGGGCAAACCCAGCGCGTTGGTTGCGACCACGCCCAGTTTCAGCTCCGCGTCTTTGAAGGAAACCGCCGGGTGCTGCAGCGCCTCGTTATAGTCTTGTGGTGTCGGCCAACTCATGGTGTGTCTTATTCTAATCGCATATTGAAATCTTAATCGCTCCGTCGGCCCCGGCTCGCCTTCCATCGTCTCCTACTGACTGGCGGGATATTCAATTGTAGCCCCGGTCTCAGCAGTTTGTGCCACGAAAATTCCACGAGGTCATGTCATATTGGTACTGCGTGCAGTGTAACTACTCGCGTATCGTCCTTCCCACTCACCAGGCTTCCAAGCAAAGCACAGAGCGCATCTGCACTCTGGTGCCGCTGCGAGCGAAAACACAATTTTGAATTCGTATCGCTGAAACGCGATCAGAATTCCTCGCCGTCGAGATGCAAGTTTCGGCCCAGCGTCTGCCGTGACCGAGAAGCAAGTTTCGGTCCAACGTCTGTCGCCACCGAAAGTCAAGTTTCGGCCCGGTCTGTCGCGGCCAGATGGAAACCCGACAAGTTTCTTCCTGCCGTTGCATCAAGCTCGGCCGGCAATTTAATCACGCTCGGAATCATGCTGCCTAAACGCGAAGTATATATGACGAAACTTCTGCTGAGCGCACGTGTTCAACACACACGGCTCACGCTTGAAGAACTGCCTGTTGGATCGATTACTCTAAACGAACATGGCGTCATAGAGACCGTCGATAAGTGGACAGAGAAACAGTTGGAGTTCAAATGCACAAGGCTAGTTGGAAGCAGCATCACCACTCTTTTCGGCGATGGCGCTTTTGACTTTGTTGAAGCCTTGCAGTCGGCGGCGTTCGGGTCGGTTTGGCAGAAACACGTGCGCACCAAATATGGTGCACTTCTGGACGCAACTATGGTGCTGACTCAAAGTTTGGAACCTGGCAAATTTATCTTTTCAGTGATCTATACGACCAGCGCCTGAATGTTTCATCTCAAGATTTTGCCGCGTAATCGCATTTTAGTAGTCCACATCCAAGTATATGCAGTCATCAATTTGAGCGCCGCCGAATCGAGTGTCTTATAAATATTACCGGCATAGCTCGAGATTAAATCGAAGTATATTAAATTCGATCAGAACTGATTAAAAACGGACGTTGCAGAGAGCAATTAACCTTTGTGCGAATCTCTGCAATGCGGCGTCGCACTGGATATGGTGCCGAGACAGACTGAATTGTGGAATCAGATGACTAGGGCTTGCCAAGGTGGGGAAGGATAGGTTTACATTGGGTAAACACGGACGGTGTTGGGTTAACCCATGTCTGAGCCAACTTATGGTTGGCATTTTTCTTCTAGTAATAGCGAGGGGTAACAATGAAATTGAAGTTAGCGCTAACAAGCTTGCTTGCGTCCACGGCAATGTGCGCCGCACCGGCATTCGCACAAAGTCATGGTTCTCACCCACCTGTCGCCGCCGGGCACATTTTCGTGACGCCTGTTTTGTGCGATCAAGAGGGTGAGGCAGTAGCCGAGGGAGCATTCTTTACGTGGGTGCATATTCCTCACAGTCACTTCACCGGACTGCATCTAGGATTTACAAGCCCTGACGGTGACGAAGATGAATTTGCCGGAAGCAGAATTGACGGCGGAACAGCTGGTGTTCCGTTTGCCCCCGCAAAAAATTGGTCACAAACCGTTCAAGTTAACAGCGGCGGTTTTGAACCAGGAGACGAGGAGTTCATTGCAACACTTGTCAATGTTCCCGGCAACGGTCCAGTCCTCGACTTTGGATTCACAACAGTCACTGTTGATTCCGTCAATCAGATCGTTAACTGGACATGGAATGCTGCCAACCGTGGATTCCCAGCCGGAACGCAATTCATCGGCATCTACTATTCTCAAGCAGAGGACAACGACGAAGGCGCTTCGACTACGTCCACTCTCATCGACGCGTCGGTCAATACTGGCGGAGTACCATCTCCGAACTTGCACACCGGCCCGAGGTCGCTTAACGGATTTGTCCAAGATTGCAACGGCGTATTCTAAATCTGATTTAGTCGTGTTTAACAACAGGCACTGCCAATGGTAGTGCCTGTTGTGCTGTGAAAGGGCTAGGACAAGTTGTGGGATCACCATCATTGTTGCGACTGATCAGCAACGGCTGTTCTCGCAAATCACAGACTCATCTGGTGCTTCGCGCCGATCGATACCTATGAGTTGGTTTGCGCCACTGCAAAAGGGAGCCTATATACCGAGGCGGGCAGCGAATTTGCTCGAAAGGTTATGACGCATTCGGCAGAAGGACCTCTCCATGGATGATAGAATCCAAGCATTTGGTAAGAACGTCTGTAATGGATCAAATATGCGTACCAAAGTCATTCTCACGCTAATTGCTCTCATTAGCGGGCTAACCGCCACCACCACGCAATACGTCACGGCCCAGCAGCCACAAGAAGCCCCAAAACCGCACCAGAAAGAGATGTGGATCCGCTATTTGCGCGCCGGTGAACAAGCCCACGGCCAGCATCGAGACGATCTTGCAAAACGATACTACTTAGCGGCTCTGACGGCCTTAGAGAAGTCCTACGGATCCACGGCGGCAACCGTTTCACAGAACAAGCATCCCGTTCCACATCAAGCAGGGCAGTTAGAACAAGATCTAACAGACCAGTACCCTAAGGATTGGTCAAAACAGAAGGGCGACCCAAATAAGCATGTACAGTTGCAAGAAGAACAAGTGGCAGTGCTTTCACGCATCAATAACTTCAACCAAGCGCACCACGCAAATCAACTGCTGATCGACCAATATCAAAGGGCCTATTCAAAAGCTTCAGAAGACCTGGAAAAGACAAAAGCAAAAACAGATGCTGCCAAACCAGCAGGAACAGATTCAGCCAAATCGGCGGCAAAGTAGACGCTCAGGTTCGACGCCCGGAATCGAGCGCTATCGCGCTCGTGGCGGAGCCCGGTTTTCAAGCGCGAATCGCTCAAGATTAAAGTTGATTGGGCCAAAGCAAAAGGAGGACAGTCGGAAAAGCTAAGACTAGTCATAGAGACCGTCAATCACCACTCGCTTCGGCGATGACGCATTTGACTTTGTTGAGCCTTGCAGTCGGAGGCGTTTGGTTCGGTTTGGCAGAACAACGTGCGCACCAAATATGGTGCACTTCTAGACGCAACTATAGTGCTGACTCAAAGCTTGGAACATGGCAAATTTGTCTTTTCAGTGATCTATGCGACCAGCGCCTGAAGTGAGGCATTAGCTTCCGCATGCGCAGCATGCAAGGTTCGCGCCTGGCGCACCATTAACAACAGAAGGGACTTCGCCTTGGCGTCTAAATGCTCGGACTGATAGACCTGTGCTAGAAGGCAGATGGTCTGGAGGCTCTGGCGATCGAGTCTTTTTTGCCGTTGCAAAATCGACAGAGATTCAGTCAATGATTTTTCCGCCTCTTTCAGTTTTTGCTGATGAATACAACATTGCGCGGATAGATCCAGCATTCCCGAGATCAAGATGCCATCGGAATCAGAACCAACTTTGCGAAGCGGAGAATTCAGCACAAACTCAGCGCACTGCAATGCCGGCTTGTACTGACCCTGCTTATACAAACGTTCGCCAATCATGGATAACCGGCGAGCCTTAAAGGCATCGTTGACGCCAGGTTTCAAAGCAAGCCGCAATTTGTCGATGATTGCCTGCGTCTCTTCCTTGCTATGCGGTAAGAAGGTGGACCTCCAGACAGCGTCGACCCACTTTTGAACCTTGCTCAAAGTCGAAACTAGCATTCACGAGACAAGATCAATTGTAGGTGATTTGGAGGCGCAACGAACGGCACGTTAAGCGCACTGCGTTCCCCACCGCCGCTGAGGAGATTTCAAACGGAGGGAACTTAATCGGTCCTTCTTTCGCCTTACAGTCGAGCTTCACCCAAACGAGGAGATCAATATGGGTATTTTGTCGTTCATCCTTTTCCTGATAGTGGCAGCGGTCTGCGCGTTCATTGCTGAGCGCCTGGTTCCCAACGTCATTCCCGGTGGTTTCCTTACTTCAGCCATCATCGGCATTATTGGCGCCTGGGTCGGTAGCAACCTGATGGGTCATTTCGGACCCGATCTAGGCGGTGTCGCACTGATTCCCTGCATCGTCGGTTCCGCCGTTCTCGTGTTCTTGCTGTCGGTGGTTTCGCGCGGACTCAAGGGCAGAAGAGCTTAGTCAATAACTACATAGAGAGAAAAATCATGAGTCACGAATTTATCGAGGAATTCAATGCGTTGCTGGCCGGAGAAATTTCGGCAGTTGAAACATATGATCTGGCCCTGAAAACAGCAGTGCGCGAGGACATCAAGCAAGCTTTGGTGAAATGCCGAAACTCACACTCCAACAGAGTGGACGGACTAACGGTCCGCGTTGCGGACCTGGGCGGCAAGCCAGCGGGCAGTTCCGGCTTGTGGGGCCCCTTTGCGGCATTCAGCCAGAAGGGAGCCGGATCCGAAACGGATGCAATAGCACTATTGGAGCAATCCGAAGCGGAGCGTTTAGTGCAGTACGAAGCGCAGCAAAAGATTGTCGTATCGCCCGTATTGGAAGTGCTTGCCACCGATCTGTTGCCGGCGCAGCATGAAACACATCTGACAATGAGTTCGTTGCTCAAGTCACTGCTGCCGGTGCCCAGCGAATCGAAGGCATAAACTGCGAGGCGGGGCGCGGCGTCAACTTCAGGCACCGCGCCTTTAGATCGCTCTCGTCTCTAATCATATTTGATTAGAGAACGAAGATTCGGTTCAATCAAGCAAAATCACCGAAAAATCAGACTCTGCCATCATCTTCAGCCTTCAGAGTTTCAGTTGCCACTCTAATCAAATATGATTAGACGTCATAATCGACACTGTGGACGCAGTTACATCAGGCGCGGCAGCCAGCAATGACGCTGGCGAGAGATTGCGGTTCTTTGACCGGGAGCAACGTGCTTAAATATACATGCATGTTACTGGGGTGACCAGCGAAGCCGAGGTGAGGTTGCCGCTGGGATCAAGGAAGTTTTTATGGGAACTTTGACGACTGAGATAAGTGAACGAGCGCTCGCGATCTTCGCCAAGACGGGCGTTCTTTGGGAAGATCAGCACTTTGTTTATGTTTCCGGGGACCATGGGAGCGGCTGGGTGAATAAGGATGTTCTCTATCTCGTGCCGGACAATGTGCTAGAGCTGACGGAACTTTTGTCGCGGCTGCTCGTTGATGTGGAAGCCGATATAATTTGCGGTCCGGCGACCGGCGGGCTTGTGATTTCTCAATGGCTGGCATACCACATGAAGTTGTTGTCAGTTTTTGCAGAACACGATCCGCACCCGGATGCGATGACGCATACTGATCAGCATGGAGCGTTGCGCCCTGCGTTTATGCTCAGGCGGCATTACGATCAGGCGGTCCGGGGCAAACGCGTGATCGCGGTCGATGACATTGTTAACACGGGCCATTCGATACGGCAAACCATTAATGCCGTGGAGCGCGCCGGCGGCAAAGTCGTTTGCGCCGCAACGTTATGCACTCGCGGCAATGTGGATGGCACCACGCTGGGTGCGCCGCGCTTCGCAGCCCTGTCCGAAATCAAGATTCCGTCCTGGCCTGCCGCAGGTTGCAAGTTGTGTGTCAAAGGCGTTCCGGTCAATCAGGAATATGCCCACGGATTCGAATTCGTGCAGTCGCAAAAGAACCAGTCGACCGCGTGAACTACTTTCTGTTCCAAGCCAGCATGATTTGCTCCATCCAGCGGCTTGGCTCACCGTACTGCTCTCTGTAATCTTGCATGCTTTGCTCGATCACATGGCACGCTTCCGCGCGATCGTAGATCTCCACAATTTCGACAATAGCCGATATAGCACCCGGTGCCTGCTTGTATGATAGGAAATAATGACTCAATCGTTCAATCAAACTCTGCGGGCAATCTGCAATTGATTGTAGCGCACCATATACAGTGTCTGATTCCAAAACGGCGATGATTTTATCGTCGGCTTCAGATCCATCTATCATGCGCAATCCGCCGATGGGCTTGGCTGTGACAAAGATATCACCATGGGCCACCGGTCTCTCGGTCAACACGCAGATATCCATCGGATCGCCATCGCCTTCGATACTCTGCCGCTTGCTGCGCTGAGCACAAACTGCGGCGACCTTCGGTCCACACAATGTCTGAGGAATGAATCCGTACAGAGCCGGACACATTGAGGAAAACCGTTGCGGCCTGTCAATGCGAAGATGACCGCTGACTTTATCCAGCTCATACTTCACCACGTCGGTCGGAACGATCTCGATGTAAGCATTCACCATATCCGGTGCGCCTTTGCCCGAGTCCACGCCATGCCAGGGATGAGCGCGAAAAAGGTGTCCAAACATTTGTTCAATCGACTGACCGGGCATGCGTTGCTCCTCCAGTGGCTGTGATCATGCAAATATAGCATCGCCATGTATATCCAGAACTCGTGGGCGTGTGGCTAAACTATAACCGCTTGGTTAATAAGAGCCGCTCTTGTCAGCATCGCCGAAGCTTTAGCGCCCGTGTATTACCAGTTGCCGGAGGTGAGCCGCACGATCACGGCGCGATCACAAAGGTTTTGTATCTTGTTAACAGATTGGTTGGGACCGACCGACCAGCATCAGTGTCGTCCGCTACGCAATTTTGTTGCCACCCGCAAGCAGATCGCCCCCGCGCCCAGGCGCGGGATGGCGATTTAGCACGGCCACACAGTCATTTCGAACAGAAGGAGCGTAGCGAGTGCAGTCGAGAAATCTCTCACCTTTGTTGTGTCACAGCAACAGTAAGAGAGATCCACTACGCGCTGCGCGCTCCGGTCGAGATGACATGCCTGAAACGACAGACAGTGGTTGCAACAGCGATCAATCTTCGCCAACCGCCAACGCTCTGGCTGCTGCTCTGTGGAAAGTATTGGAGCACTGGCGCAAAAATTTTCGTGGGCTTCCATCCAGCGCTAGAAGCGTCTTGCGGTGGTCGGCGATGAAGACGAAGCAGCCGGCGTAGAAAATAAGTGTCCAGGCATAATAGATTGCATAGCGCAACGGTGTCGAAACCTCGCTCAGCCGGCTGCGGAGAAAGGCACAGTGGAATTCCAGGTGACCGATCTCATCAAGCACAATCAGCGAGAACGCATCACTCAACCGATCATTAGACAAGTTGTCGGCGCACAGGCGGTAGAAACACTTTCCAATTACTTCGGCGACCAATAAAATGAAGATCTCAGTCTTCAAACCGAGCATTCGCCGCAAGAGAATGAAAACCAGATCGCTCCAATGCCACGTCAGCAAAGTACCGTCCAGAGCCGCGATCATGTCGGCGAGCACTCGCGCGTGAAACTGCTCTTCCTTGACGAACATATCGATGCATTGCTCGTAGACAGGATCACGCGTTTTTCTGGCGTATCGCTTCAAGTGCAGTCCTTCGCCAGTTTCGCCGATCTGGAAGCGCTGCAACGAGCGTATTAAGGGTGCGCGCAGAGCGGCGCCAACATCAAGCCCGCTGGAAAAGCTCATGTTTGCTCGAGCGCGCTTATTGTCTTGAAAGTATTGCAGCCATCTAGAAGAGCGAAAGGTTTCGTCTGCATAATCTGCAGATGGCGTTTCTTGCGCTTCATGCAGGTCTTGTGAGATCATGTCGCCATCCTCGCACTTCTGTGCTAATGGAGGAATTGATTAACGTGCCGTTAGGATGAGCCTATCATGCGCTGCTTGATCGAAACGACACAATGCACTGATTCCAACTGACGTTTAACGAGCTGCTAACACAAAGTTTAATGTGGAAATGCAAGCACAGATGCCGGCTCAGCCTGCTGTTGATCCGGCGCTTGTTAATCCAAATCAGAGATCGAAATGCTGCTCAAGACCACCGCAGAGCAATCTGGGTGGTATTTTTGTCAGGCGAGCTATCGATTCCACCCGCCACTGAATATGCACTGGTACGGCTTTACTTGAGGGGTGCGCTCGCGATAATCTGAGCGCGTTTCCTGGAAGCTCGCAGCAAGTGGGGTGCAATGGCAACGAATTTGGATAACACTCTAAATGTGGATAATCTGCCGACTGACATGCAGTCTTTGCAAAAGCTGATGAGTCGGATGGAAACAGAGATGGCGGAGCTTGAAAGCCGGCTCGACGAGCTAACCATCGACAACGCGGCAGCAGAAGCTTTCGACCAATTCGAGCACACCTGGACAGCGGTGACTCCAGCTCGCACGGTAGGCTTGCTCAACATGCTCGCTTGAAATCAAGCAATGAAATGATGCGCATTGCGTCGAAAGGTTGACAGGTCGGACGCAATAGGGTTTCTGCAATAGGCGTTTCTGCAATAGGTGTTTCTGCAATAGGCGTTTTGCAATAGGTGCTTCTGCAATATTTCCTTCTCACTGCTTCAAGATGTTGGATGCGGAATTAATTCTTTGCCGAATTTGGTCCAGATCTGCGCGTATTCTTTGGCTGCGTCGATTTGCTTTCCTAGCGCACAAAGTATTTCGATGTGCATGATTTTGGTTTCCATCGACTCCGGCTGTTCTTTAAGTGCGGCCGATTCATACTTCTCCGCCTCTGATTCGTCGTTCAGTTTCAGATTGATGTTGCAGCAATCCAATGGCACCTCTGTAATTGATGAACAATCCAGATGCGCCGCCCTTTGATAGTCAGACAAAGCGCGTCTATAGAAGCTCTTCCTCTTGGTGTCGTCAGCCTGACGATCGCCTAACCATTCCAGAAAATGTGCGCGGCGGAGCACAACTAGGCTAAGCTGGGGAAATTTTTCCACATCACTGTCGAGCGCTTTACTGACGAAATCGACGTCCGCGTCAGCGTCTTGCAAAAGCTCCGCATAATCAGAGCCGAAGCGGCTCCAATATAAGTCTCGCATGGCATCACCATAATTCTTTTGCTGCCTTTCAACATAGAAACGCTCATACAAAGCGTGGTCATCGAACGGAACCTTGGCTATTGACTGGTTGAGAAACTGCAGCGCCTCGCTGAAGTCGCCTTTGTTATAGCAACATGAGGTGAGCCAACCGCGTGCAAATTTCACCTCCGGTTCTGTCCATGGGGCACCAGAGGCGGTGTAACATTCGATCGCCTTCTTGGCCTCATCCAACGCAAGATTTTCGTCGACCTTGGCATAGCTGGCCGCCAGCCGCGCATGGGCAACGGCGAGGTCCGGTTCCGCCGCCACCACCGGAAGCATCGCATTGACTGATTCGGCATAGTTGTTATTGCAGAATTCAATCGATGCACGTTTAAACTGCATGTCGTAGAATTGATCAGCATCGCTGGGCAAGAGCAGCCGCCGTCCAAACTGCTTGAAGAAAGTCGGCTCCGCCTGAAAGCCGGAATCATCGACGTATGCCGCAGTCATTTCAGCCAAAGCCTCCTGCAGATTTTCACAGCTGTATGCACTCGGGCACAGATTTTTTCTGCGCAACTGCTCGGCTAGAGATCGACTCTTGTACGTCGGTGACAGCGCCATCTCCAGGCGACTTTTACTGATGGTCGGATTGATGTACCTCACCCATTCTTTCGAATAACAGATGCGTCCGGTCAGATCGCACTCGTGCACCAGTTCATGAACCAGTCCGTGAAACTGCAGCCGCGATTCGAAAAATCGATCGGAGAGAACGATTGCGCAGGCGCACGTGACGCCGGCCGGAGAATGCGCGCTATTAACGCTGGCCGGCGAGGTGTGCGACGCGCTGATGCTCGCGGTGCGGCATAAAGCCAATTTGCCGCCGCTCGCCGCCCGGATGAGCAGGCCTGGAGCAACATGCAAGATCCGATCCACAATGATCTGTACATCCTTTTTCTCGCGCTCACTCCACGGTTTGAGGTCATACCGGATAGCGCACAATTCGGGTTTAGCAGAATCCTTGCCGTCGGCAAAGTACACGAGATCGCCAGACTTGAGGTTGGTTGATTTGGCCAACTGTTCCTGCTCAGAGTCTATGAATTTCGGGGAAGGCAGCGGCGGAGCATAGTACGCACCGGCGTCGAGACCCTTGCCCAATCCGCCTATCGCAGCCGGAACCACAGAGTCGGAGGATTGGGCGGTTCCGGCTGGACATAACATAGCCGGAAATAGCAGCATGACTAAACTACCAACCGCCAGGGCAGTTGACCGCAGTGCCAATCGCTGAAGCTTGAAAATTTTGTCCATTAGAGTTCAGTTATAGCGCAAGCCTGCGATTAAAGAGCGGTTGACCGTGTCGGGTCCTAGCTCTGCCAGTCATTTCGACCGAAGTGAGCGCTGCGAACGTAGTGGAGATACTGTGTATTTTGTCAAGCAGTATCCTCCTGCGCGACACACCTGTTCGGAAAGTCGGCAACAAACGGAGACCTCGACTTAACCACGGCGTATGCCGTCTTAAGGAGCTTGC
>Ga0182024_10006649_pt1 | contig 25295 bp, 21 predicted proteins | sample P32metaG_FD_120480 | JGI IMG/M metagenome (GOLD analysis project Ga0182024, IMG submission 120480) | Permafrost microbial communities from Stordalen Mire, Sweden - P3-2 metaG (Illumina Assembly) | ecosystem: Environmental > Terrestrial > Soil > Wetlands > Permafrost | place: Sweden: Stordalen...
CGGGTGGTTGCCAGATCCCGCCCCCCGCGGCGAGGTCTGAAGGTTCGCCGTCCCGTCATGGTCGAACTCAAACGCCGCCCCGGCTTGAACGGCCATCGGCCTTCTCGTTCTATCAATAGCTACAGCAAGGCTTTACGATTCATCGGTACGCTCAGCGATTTTGAGCGCCTGCGCATCGTCCGCTACAACAGCGAGAACTTCAACCTTGAGCGGATGCGCCAGCTTCTCAAGAGACTGGGCAATCCGCAGGACCATTTCCGATCCGTCCACGTTGCCGGAACTAAAGGTAAGGGCAGCACTTGCGCGATGATCGCGGCCATGCTGCAAGCTGCGGGGTACAAGGTCGGGCTTTACACCAGCCCGCACCTGGTGGACATTCGCGAGCGGATCGTCGTCAACGGCGACATGATCTCGCAGGCCGAATTTGTCCGCCGCGTGCGGCAGATCGCGCCCATCGTGTCGCGCCTTAAACCTACTCCCACGTACTTCGATGTCCTGACCGCCATCGCGTTTAAATATTTTGCGGACCAGAAGGTGCAGATCGCGGTGGTGGAGACGGGCCTGGGCGGGCGGCTGGACAGCACCAACGTCATTCGACCCGAAGTCACCGCCATCACCAGCATCAGCCATGATCACACCGCGCAGCTCGGCTCGACGTTGGCGCAGATCGCCTTCGAGAAGGCGGGCATCTTTAAGTCCGGCGTGCCGGCGGTCAGTGTCGTTCAGGATCCGGACGCCGAGGCCGTCCTGCAGAAGCAGGCCGCCAAGGCCGGGGCCCCGCTGGACATCACCGGCAAGACGATCGAATTCAGTTATCGCTTCGAATCCAGCCGGATGCTCGGCCCGCACAGCCGTATCTGTCTGACAACGCCCAACAGCAAGTTCGAGCATCTGGCCGTGCCCCTCGTGGGCGAACACCAGGCGATCAACTGCGGCTTGGCGCTGGCGGTCATCGACCGTCTCAAGGGCCGTGGCATCGCCATCAATGATGCGCGGGCGATGGAGGGCCTGGCCAAGGTGAGCATCGCCGGCCGGATGGAAATGCTCAGCCAGACGCCCCGCGTGATCGTCGACGGCGCCCACAACGCCGCCAGCCTTGACGCGGTGATGCGCGCCATCGGGCAGCACATTCCCTACGACTCGATGGTGGTGATCTTCGGCTGCTGCGCCGACAAGGACGTCGCCGGCATGCTCGAGCGCATCACCAGCGGCGCCGACAAGGTGATCTTCACCCGCATCGAAAGCGTCCGCACCGCCGATCCCGACGAGCTGGCCGCGCGATACGTAGAGCTTTACGGCAAGATGGCCCAGGTGGCGCCCAATCTCGAAGAAGCGCTGGCCATCGCCAACCGTGCGGTCACCAAGGAAGATCTCATCTGCATCACCGGCAGCTTCTATCTGGTCGGCGAGGCGAAGAAGCTTTTCGCCGCCAAAGCCGCCGCGGCACTTCAACTTCAGAAGGCGGCGCAACAATAGATCGTCGTTTCTATGCCGGCTTGGGCGGCAATCCCAGGTGTGCCAACACGCGATCGGTCATTACATCCACGGAAAAATTCTGCGCGATTCGGGCGGCGTTGGCGGCTAGCGAGGCGTGCAGCGCGTCGTCGCTCAGCAGGCGATGCATCTGCTCCGCAAGGTCCTGCGTATTCCAGACTTTGAACGTCAGCCCGCCGACCTGGCCATCGACGCCGATCGCCTCTGTGATCCCGCCCAGGTCCGGCACGATCACCGGCGTGCCGTGGCTCATGGACTCGGCGGCCACCATGCCGAACGGCTCGCGGTGAATCGATGGATACACGATGCAATGGCTGTGCGCATACAGCGCCGCCCGCAATTCATCGCTGACGCGCCGCTTCCAGAAAATCGGTAATCGCAGATGGCTGGCAATCTGCTTGCACATCGCCTGATAATCCCAGCCAAAACTCGATCCCCCGCAGATGACCAACTGCATGTTCGCCCCGCGCTCGCGCACGATGCGCGTGGCGTAGAGTAGCAGGTCGATCCCTTTCTCCACGTCCTGCCGGCCGAAATAAGTGACGATCGGCACCGACCGGTCCAGGCCGGGCATTTTTTCCGTGAGCAACCCGAATGGCGGTTTTGCCCGCGGCGTTGGCGGGACGATGCCGGGGTAAATCGTCACCAGCCGCGCGCGGTCCAGCCCAACGTCCTCGCTCAGCCGCTGCGCGTAATCATTGCTCACCGCGACGGCCGGCCACGGACTGGCGGCCACGCAGCGGCGCAGCTGCGCGTAATAATCGTCCAGCCGCGAGATGTTCTGGGCGTAGTTGGCAAAAATCTCCTCGCCCTGGAACGTCGCGACGAACTCAAACGGATGGCGCCCGCGATGTTTTGCCGCCAGCGCCAGCGGACAGGCCATCACGAACGTCGGCATCAGGTGCGTGACGCCGTCGGCGGCCATGAACTTCTCCAGCCGCCGGACCAGCCCCGGATCGTCCGCCCCGTCGCACATGCTGCGCACGAAGTTGGTCAGGGTATTGGCGACCATCTGCGGGTGCTGCTGCGCGAATCGCCGCCGCCGCTGCGCGGGATAAATATTGGTCACCGCGCCCAGCCGGTCGAGCAATCCGCTGGGCCGTTTCCGCATATATCGGAAACCCCGAAAGAGCATGCGCTGGGGAATGCCCGGATCGACCAGTTGCCGGTTGGTCTCCATCGCCCAGTAGATGACGACCTTGAATCCCCGCCGGTGCAGCGCGTTGGCCAGCCGCATGTCGCGGACGATCGCGCCCTCGTAGGAGCCGCTGGTCAGTGCGAGGAAAGCGAAGACGGGATTGGCCATGTCAGGTAAAAACGCGCTTGGGCATTTCGCGCTCTAAAGCGGCAAGCGGCGCGCAGTCGCCAGGAAATTATCGTAATTGGCGCGGATTTCGGGCATCGAATCACCGCCGAATTTCTCCACGAACGCCCGCGCGATTTCGAAGGCGATCACGTTCTCCATGATCACCGAAGCGGCGCCGATGGCGGAGATATCCGATCGCTCCCAGCCCGCCTCGGACGGCTGCTTGGTGTTCAGATCGACGCTGCGCAGGGGTTTTCCCAAAGTGCTGATCGGCTTCATGGCGCCGCGTACGACGACGGGGTTGCCGTTGGTCATGCCGCCTTCCAGTCCGCCGGCGTTGTTGCTGCCGCGCACGAAGCCCAGCGACGGTGTGTCGCGTCTGGCGGGATCGAAGCTGATCTCATCGTGCACCGCCGACCCCGGCCGCCGCGCTGCTTCGAATCCCAGGCCGAACTCCACGCCCTTGAAGGCCTGGATGCCGGCGACGGCGGCGGCGATGCGCGAATCCAATCGGCCCTCCAGCGTCATGCAGCTTCCCAGGCCGATCGGGCAGCCGAAAACGTGCGCCTCGACGATTCCACCCGCCGTGTCCCTGGCCATCTTCTGATCGTTGATAAACTGCCGCATCGCGGCGTCGGCGGTGGGATCGGGGCAATAAACCTCCGACCGGTTGCGCGCTGCGAGCAGTTCTTCCCAGTTTTCCGCCGTCACCGCAAAATCTCCCAGCGCGGCGCCGACGGCGCGGACGAAGCCGAAGACCTCGATGCCAAACTGGTGCAGCAGGCAGCGCGACAGCGCCCCGGCGGCGACGCGGCCGGCGGTCTCGCGGGCGCTGGCGCGCTCCAGCGTCTGGCGGCAGTCCGTCGTCAGCCATTTGATCGACCCGGCCAGGTCCGCGTGGCCCGGCCGCGGCCGGTGCAACGGCGGCGTCGCCGAGAGATCATCCAGACGCGAATCCTTGTTAGCGATCCGCATCACGATTGGCGAGCCGATCGTCTTGCCCAGGCGAACGCCGCTGAGGAACTCGGCCTTGTCGGTCTCGATTTTCTGTCTTCCCCCGCGTCCGTATCCGCCCTGGCGGCGTTGCAGCTCGGCATCGATTAACTGGGAATCAACCGGCACGCCGGCGGGCATGCCTTCGACCAGGGCGATAATTGCCGGCCCGTGCGATTCGCCGGCGGTTCTGTATGAAAGCGCGGACACGCAAACCATTTTAGCAGACACGGCGGTGGAATTCAGGCTTCCGGCGCGCAGCAGAAAAGGGCCGCAAGCGCATCGCTGCGGCGAATTCGCGTTTCAGTTGCGGGAAGAATCGGACGACGCACACCGGCGTGGGCGCGGATTCTCCGTAAAGCATGCACCCATCGCCGGGTGCGCCTACCGCTCCTGACTCGCCGTTGGCATTCGGCGCAACAGGAGTGGCGACGGATCCCGGGTCGCTCGGCGGCGCGTGGCCGATGCTCAGGGTCTCCGTGTCCAACAAAACCATGTCTCTCTGTATTGGGTCGGGCGCCTGAAGGTTTTTGGGTCAGGTGGAAGCGCCATTTTGACGCGTGAGGCGGGACGTGTGGAGCACTGCGACACTTGCATGCGAACAAAAAATTTATTTTCCGGGATTGAGCCCATTTTTTCTGTTCACATTTTTGCGGCGCCCGGTTAGGCTCCGCCCGGTTTTTTAAGGGAGAAGAGGATGCCACGTCTGAAACGGCTTGAAAAAGCACAGGCCCCGCCGCGCTCCGCGGAGATTATGGAAGGTTTGGAATCCAAGAAGATGCTTTTGAACATCTTCCGTGGGATGGCCAACAGTCCAGCCGTGCTCGATGCATATCTGAAATTCAGCGGCGCGCTCAAGGAAGGAAAGCTCGATGGCAAGACGCGCGAATCGATTGCCTTGGCTGTCTCTCAGGTGAATCGCTCCGATTACTGCCTGGCGGCGCACACGGCGATCGGCAAGCAGGCGGGACTGGATGATCGTGCCATGCGCGATGCGCGGCTGGGTCGATCGAGCGACAAGAAGACCAACGGCGCGGTGGTGCTGGCCAGGCAACTGATATCCACGCAAGGGCATGTCACCGACGCCGATATCGCCGCCGCGCGCTCCGCCGGCCTGGATGATGGGGACATCGCCGAGGTGGCCGCCCACGTCGCCCTGACCGTTTTCACCAACTATTTCAACCACCTGAATCAGACGGAAGTGGATTTCCCAAAAGTACCTATGGAAGTTGGGTGAGCCAGCCAATCAGGTGATCGGGGTCCGATAGCTTTTACTTTTTTTGTTCAAGCCGTCGTGTAAACGTGGACGGGCCTGCAATTCTTAGTTAGCCTATAGAACTTTGCCAAACTTGGCGCATCTTAGCAGATGCCGGGGATCGATAGTTTTGTTTTTTGACCGATGGCTGGCGCACACACTGTTTCAGATGAGCATGACCCGCACGTAGCGGCCTCGCGGGGCTCTACGACCACGACGGGGGTGCACGTCTGCCCGTTTTGCGGGACGGTCTCCGATCGCGTGGATGAAGCCTGCCGACGCTGCACCATGGAAAATACCGCCCTGACGCGCCAGGCGACCCGCGCCCGGATCGGGCCGTGGTATGTCATGCAGGCGCGCAATCCCGCCGCCCCGGGCATGAAGTGCAGCACCCTGCTGGCGCTGATCCGCAAGGGGCAGGTCACGTCCAAGTCGGTCATCCGCGGTCCGACAACGCACCAGTTCTGGCGTTTCGCCGCCCGCGTGAAGGGGATCAGCCGGGAATTCGGTGTGTGCTTCTCCTGCGGCACCCGGCTGGACAGCAAGGCGGTGGAATGCCCCCGTTGCGGCAAAGGGCAGGAATTACCGGCCAATCCGGATACCCTGCTGGAGGGCGATCTACCCACCGGCCCGGTAGGGTACGAGGATGTTAAGTCCTTTCCCCCCCCAGCCGATGACTCCCGCATGGGGCACGCTGCGGTGGAGACAGCAACTTTGGAGATGGATAACCTCAAATCGCGCCGACCCGTAACGCCGCCAGAGCCGGCGACCGGTCCCACCGAGGCGGAGGAATATTCCGTCGCCGTGCCCAGCCCGACGGCCGTCCCGCCCCCGGCCAAGACGCAACAGCCCCCGACCCCCGGGCCGGTCAAGCCGAACCTGGCGGGGTTGACATCCGACAGCGGCTCGCGGCCACGCCAACAGCGGCCAAAACGGCAGGATAACGTCCTGACCGCCCGCGATCTGGCGACGGCATTCAGCCTGCAATATGAACCTTATTCCCGTCCCGGCCAGCGACGCAAATCCCGGCTCGGGCGCGCCATTGTCATGACCATCGTACTGCTGCTGATGGGCGGTGGGGCATTGATTTATTTCGTGCCCAGCCTGCAGGATAAGGCGATCGCGGAGTACCACCAGCTTGTTCCGCAGTCGAGCGGGTCGGTTGTCACGCCTGTGCGGCAGGCGCACGTGACGACGCCCGCGCCATCGGATACACCACCGTGGTCGGCCAAGTTGCCGAAGGTTGAGACACCGATTACCACTCCGACGGCGCCGGTGGCCGCGCCTGAGACACCCGTTGCCGCTCCGACGGCGCCGTCAAACTCCAGCGAGACCAAGGCGCCCGCGCCGCAACCGGCCGCGGCGAATTTGCCGCCCGCTTCCTCCGATGCCGGCGCCGTCGCCGCTTCGGATGAGGATCTGGATCAGCTGGCGATGAAGCTTCACAACCAGGGCCTGGACGCCGAGGCGCGTCACGATTACGCGTCGGCCGTGGGTTACTATCAGCAGATCGAAAAACTTCCGCGTGAGCACTGGCCTGCGGATACGCAGGAATTGCTCAACGCCGCCCAGCAGCGTGCCGCTGCCGCCGCCAACGGGCGGTGAATTTCCCCGCGCTATTCAAATTTCCCTTCATTTTGAACCGGCAATCGCAGGCATGGATCGTGGTTTTTCCAGCCACGGCGGCGGCGCGGGCCACAGCAACCCGATCAGCAATGCGGCCGCGGGCAGCATGTGCATGAGCATGCGGTCGATCGTCAAAATCAGCAGGGGCTTGAGCGTCCAGATCGTCACGATGTAGGGCGGGAAATACGCCAGCGCCTGCAGCGCAAGCAATGTCCATAGCGTGAAAATCGCGCGCGATTTCGCGGATGAGCGTTGCGACACGGCCAGGGCGGCCAGCAGAATCCAGAAAATTCCCCAGTCCTTGATCGTCAGCGATTCCTTGATCATCGCCCGTGCGATGGTCGGCACGGCGCTCAGGTTCGCGAAAATCGCGTGCATGTTGAGATGGCCGGCGTAATCCTCATCCGATCTGGGCAGCGGATGGATAAAGAGCAGCCAGGGAGCAAATAGAACGATGACGATGGCCGCGAAGGCCAGTGCAGCCAGGATGTTCCTTCGGCCCAGGGGTCGGGGACTCATGAGCAGGATGACGATTCCGTTGATCAGCGCTAGCGCCTGTCCCTCGTTCTTGGTCCAGGCCATGGCGGCGCTGAACAGCGCGCACAGGATCAGGTCTCCCCAGCGCTGTTCCTGCTGCCAGCGGAGAATACAGAGGATGCTGGCGGTATAGAAGGCGGTCAGCGCCATCTCGGCGGTGCCGCTGCCGCCGTAGCGGTAGACCACTGGCGCGGTCAGGACCAGTCCGGCGGCGATGATGGCGGCGGTACGGCCGCGCGATCGGCGGATCGTGCCGTAGATGCAGATGCCGGTGCCGATGTAGAACAGATAGGCGGGAATCTTTCCCAATCCTTCGCGGAGAGATTGGTTGGCCGCGTCGATGCCGGCACAGATCATCGGCCACAGCACCGGGTAACGCAGGTGGCTGTAGCTGAGGCGGACGTCGGAGAAATAGGCCGGCCGGGGATAGAGCGCGGCGGTGGCCAGCACCTTGGCCTTCAGTTGCCAGATGGAGAATGCATCCCATATCGGCGTGGAGAAGATCGACACGTCCAGCGCGACGACCACCAGGCCGTAGCCGATCAGCAGCGCGGACAAGATCAGGAATCGCTCGGATATTTGCGACGGCGGTGGGGCGGACGATCTGGTCACGCGCATTCGCGATCGGAGCAATGCCATCGCGCCAAACAGTGCGCCGAGCAAAACGATTTGCGTTCGCGACGGCTGGTGTCCCAACATGGAGAACACGATCAGGCAGTAACCGAAAACACCTGGGCCGAGAATCGCCCCCAAGCCAAAGCGCTCGCTCGCGGTCAGATCTTTTGTCAGCCAACCGATGACGGCGTATCCGGCCAGCAGAAGCGCAGCCAGATAAATCGCGCACCAGACGAGGGAGACGGACTGCGGCGACGGGGCGGGCGGGGCGGCGGCGATTAATCGCGGCGGCTGGGGGGTTAGGACCCCGCTTTTGCCGTCGACGAGTTCGATTGCCGCGACGCCATGCTTTTGCAACCATGCATCGTTCGGCTGCAGGTTGGCATCGAGCAATTGCCAGCCCAGCAGGATGACCGCGCCCGGCGGCGCGACGATCACCGGCTGGGGATATAGCAGGTAAACAGCGCGAAAATAGAACTCCAGCGCGTTCTGGCGATCGGCCGGCGCAAAGTTGATGAATTTCAGGAATAATCCCGCGCCCCCAGCGCTGCGCAGCGCGGCATCCCACGAGGCCTGACGGTTGGCGGCGACCCTGGCGTGAGGGTCGAGCCGGCAGGTGAGATCCCACCCATCGCTCCAGAGGATGGAGCCCATCGCCAGCAGCAGGAACAGAGGAAAAATACGCGAAGTGCGCGCCAATCGCCCGGTCATTCTATGGCCGCCGCATTCACCGTCAAAACCGGACGCGGCCACAACAGGCCGATCAGCAGCGCGGCGGCGGGCATCATGTGCATGAACAACCGATCCACCGTGGCCGGCAGCAACTCGTCGAGATCCCAGTTGGCGACCATGTAGGGTGGAATGTAAACCAACGCCTGCAGGATCAGCAGAACCCACAGAGTGCGCATGGTGCGAGACATTGAACTTCCCCGTGCCAGCACCGCCAGGGCGGCCAGCAGAATCCAGAAAATTCCCCAGTCCTTGACGTTGGCCACTTCCGTAAGCATCGCCCGGATGATGGCGGGCAGGCGATACAGATGCGTGGAGATTTCGTACGGGTTCAGCCGATTGGCGTAATCCTCATCCGATCTGGGCAGCGGATGGATGAAGATCAGCCACGGAATGAACAGAACGATGACGATGGCCGCGAAGGCCAGAACGGCCAGGATGTTCTTTCGGCCCAAAGGCCGCGGGCTCAGGACCAGGATGACGATTCCGTTGATCAGCGCCAGCGCCTGTCCCTCGTTCTTGGTCCAGGCCATGGCGGCGCTGAACAGCGCGCACAGGATCAGGTCTCCCCAGCGCTGCGCCTGCTGCCAGCGGAGAATGCAGAGGATGCTGGCGGTAAAGAAGGCGGTCAGCGCCATCTCGGCGGTGCCCGAGCCGCCGTATCGGTAGACGACTGGCGCGGTCAGGACCAGTCCGGCGGCGATGATGGCGGCGGTGCGGCCGCGCGATCGGCGGACCGTGCCGTAGATGCAGATGCCCGTGCCCAGATAAAACAGATAGGCGGGGAGCTTTCCCAATCCTTCGCGGAGAGATTGGTTGGCCGCGTCGATGCCGGCACAGATCATCGGCCACAGCAGCGGGTAACGCAGGTGGCTGTAGCTGAGGCGGACGTCGAAGAAATAAGCGGGGCGGGGGTAGAGCGCGGCGGTGGCCAGCACCTTCGCCTTCAGTTGCCAGATGGCGAAGGCATCCCACTCCAATGTCGGGAAGACCAGAACGTCGGTTCCAACGGCGTACAGTCCATAGCCGATGGCGATCGGACATAGAAGCAATATCCAAACCGGTGTTTTTTCCGGTGGGAGATAAATCGGCTCGGCTCGGCGGCGCCAGATTCGTGCCAGGGTCGCAACGATCGCGAAGACACCGCCCAGTAAAATAATTTCCCCCCGCGCGGGTGGAATTCCTACCATCGATATCATCACGAGGCAGAATCCGAATACACCCGGTCCAAGAATTATGGCCAAGCCGAAACGCTCCACCCGCGTCAGCCCAATTGCCATCCAGTCGAGCAGGGCGTAGCCGGCCAGCACGAGGCAGCAGAGATAAAGTGCGGACCAGAAATGAAGTGCGATCCACATGATGGAGCTATTGCACCGCGGTTGTCGGCCGGGTCGTCGGAACGGGGATCATATAGACGGGGTTGTCGTATCCGTGACTGCCATCGATGACCAGGATCGATCCGACGCCGCGAGCGGCCAGCCATTGGCCATTGGGGTGAAAGTGCATGTTTTGATCCGCCAGATCATCGTACCGATTGATGCGTGTGCCCTCCGGCGCGGCGATGACCGGCAGCGGATACAGGATAAAATTGCCGCGGAAATAAACCCGCGCGGTCTCCTGATAGGCATTGGTCTTGAGGTTCTGGAATTGCAGGAAAACGCCCTTGCCGCGAGAAACGGCGAGATACTCATTATCCCAGGCGGCGATGAACTTCATGTACTCTTCCGAGCCCGGCGAGGTGCGCCGTCTCCAATCCAGATAGTCAAGCGATGCCATGGAAACGACAACCAGGATGCCAAGCACGGTGGGAAAGTACTTCTTCAAATTGGAGGAGGCCTGACGTTGACTCATACTGTCCGGCAAGCGCATCAATCTTCCTGTCGATCGCGGATGGATTCAATCTGCTGCTGATCGTAATGCTGGCCATGATCCATGCCGGGGCAGCGGCGATGCGCCTGCGCCCAGGTTTGCGGGGTTTTCAGATTCGACGGCCAGAACGGCCAGGTCCGGCATTGCAGGGGGCGCACGGGATAAACCTGGCAGGTTCTTCGCGGATGCGACACGCCGGCCGATGGGTCGGAGGGCTGCTCGTGCAGAAAGATGCAATCGTATTCCCCACTGCGCGGGTTGCGCGATTCCTTGAGGCTGAACTTTCCCCCGATTTTTCGGCAATAGCGCTCGACGACCTGCTCCGGCGTCAGTGCCAGATGCTCGGCCAGCCGGATGATCTCTTTTTCGCTGATCCAGACGAAGCCCGGTGGGCCGGTGCAACAGTTGCCGCACTGCGTGCAGGTGAAGGAAAGGCCCTGGGCGTACCAGGGCGTCTGCGTAGTTTGCGAGCTGAGGACGTTGAGTTTCATAACCGCGGCGTCAAAACAGTAAACGCCAGACGGTCGCAATGATAACAAGTTGGAGGAGCAGAAACGTAGCGATCGGCGCGGCAACTGCGGAGAGTTTCAGTCCCCTCTCCTGGTACTGCGGCCTTCGGCTCTGAGGCTCAGGCTCGAAGAGGAGAGGGTTAGGGTGAGGGTCTACGGTTTCATGCTGAACGGCGGCGATGATCAGGTTGGCGTCGAAGCGGCCAATTCCCAGACTGGCGGCCTCCTTCAGCAAAATTCGGCGATCCGTCCAGGGAAGCAGTCCGCCGATCAGATGGCAAGAGACGCGCCGTGCGAATTGCCGCGCCGCCGGTCCGCGATGGCCGAGAATTGGCGATCGCGACCATTCGCGGCGGCAAGACGCCGGCGAGAGGATGGATCCTGGCGCCGGGCGCGAAAGCCGGCGCAGCGACGCGTGCATCTGCGCGCAGTCGCGCCGGCCGCCGGCGCGGACGCGGCGGGCGGAGCGAACATATTCCAAAATCGCACCCGGGCGATCCACGATGCAAGTTTACACGAGTGGATGCCCGATCTAGATAAATCGGGCGTTTCTCAACATCCGTCGCCGCTTGCGAAACTCCGGTCGTAGCGGATTTTCGGTTTGTTCCGGTAAACTGAGCGTGAAATGAAGCGATGGATTCGGGTCATCCTCCTGGCGCTGGCGATTGGATTGACGCTGGTGGTGGCGGCGGCGCTGGCGGGGGCCTGGATGTATCGCGGGACGCCCGGCTGGTATCACGTGCACCGGTTGACGGCCGAGCAGTCGCGGGCGGCGGCCAACCGCGCGGATCAGAAAATCGCCGACCTTTTCAGCTGGGTGGCGTCCGTCCAGGCACAGAACGTGCGCCGCAACCTGGGCACGACCACCGCCTCGGTGGATCCGACCGATCCACCGGCCAATTCCAAAACCATCACGCTCAGCGAGGATGAGCTGAACGCCTTCATCCAGGAATGGGAGAATCCGGACAAATCGCAGTTGCAGAAGACGCTGGCGAAATTCTTCAGCCAGGGCCGCCTGGTGCTGATCGACGACAGCATCATCGTCGCCGGCGAGTCAACGGACTTCGGCACGCTGGCCAGCGCGCAATTCGATCCGGTGATCGACTCGGAGGGAAAGCTGTGGCTGCGCTTCGAAGGGATGGCGGCGGGGCGGCTGCCGCTGCCGCACTCCGTGGTGGCGGATAAGCTGGATCGGTTCACTACATATCTACGCGATCGCCTATCATATTATCAGCAGTCGGCGGACGTGGATTCGACGCTGACGGCCAACGGCTCCGCCGCCGCCGCCGGCATGACGCGGCTGCTGCTGGACGGCTTGAACGGCAATTCCTCGGAGCCGATCCTGTTCGTGCCCTTCGATCTAAGCCATCTGCGGCGGGCGCTGCCGGTGAAGTTGTCGGCGGTCAAAATTTCGCGCGGGCAGATCACGCTGACGCTGGAGCCGCTGTCCGCATCCGACCTGGGGACGGTTGAGGATCTGCTGGAAAAACCGTATCAGCCGTGAGCGCGCCACGGCCGCGAAAAGTGCGTTTTCTCACGCAGGTTTTGCGCTTGATTTCTGATTTCACGCCTTGGGCGGCCGGCCGAATTCTGTTCATCAGGGCCGTTCGATAAATTTGTTTAAATCACGTCATTTCCAAGTAGTTACGAAATTTCGATTTCCGAGATCGCAGCGGAACAGCTCGCATGTCCGAGCCTCTGGCACGCCCGTTGACTAGGGCCGGTTGCGTTGGATCGCAAGCGGAGCAATTGCGTATGCGAAATGTCCCAAAGGATTTGGGCCGGACAATCAACCAGACGTCGCGCCCAACCGTGATCCGATCACGAAGCGAGGTGGCATGATTTACGGACTTTACCTCTCGGCGTCCGGCGTCGTGACCAACTCGTTCCGCCAGGACGTGATCGCCAACAACATCGCCAACTCCGAGACCATCGGTTTCAAGCGCGACCTGGCCAACCTGCAGCAGCGGCCCACGGCGGCGGCGGAGCGGGGCGCGTCCGGCGATTCGATCGATCCGATGCTGGAAAACATCGGCGGGGGATTGCTGGCGGCGCGCGGCAGCGTCGATACCTCCCAGGGAGAATTCGAGCCCACCGGCAACAACCTCGACGTGGGCATCGAGGGCAGCGGCTTCTTCGCCGTCGCCGCAGGCAAGGACGTTCACCTCACGCGCAATGGCGAATTCCTCATCGATCGCGCCGGCCGGCTGGCACTGGCCAACGACAAGGGCCAGGCGGTGCTGGATAACAAGCAGGACCCGATCCAGCTCGATTCGACCCAGGGCGTGAGCATCGCTAACGACGGAACGGTCAGCCAGGGCGGGAAGATCGTCGCCAAGCTGGGGCTGTTCGATATCGCCGATCCCGCTCAGCTCCATAAGGACGGCGGAACGCTGCTGGGATTTCCCAAGGGAACGACTCTGGCCACCGCGACGGCCACGCTGCATCCGCAGGCGCTGGAGCGCTCCAATGTTGAGCCAGCGGGGGAGTTGACGCAATTGATGGACACGCAGCGCCAGCTCGAAGCCAACGCCAACATGATCCACATCCAGGATGAAACGCTGGACAAGCTGGTCAACGACGTGGGCAAGGTCAGTTGATGCGGATCGGGTGGATGGGAGCAGCGCCGGTTTTTGAAACGGAAGTCACATGGCAATAGCAGCACTTCATTCCGCGGCCACGGGTTTGCGGGCCCTGTCGACGCAGATCGACGTGATTGCCAACAACCTGGCCAACGCGCAGACCGTCGGCTTCAAGGCGAGCCGCGTCAATTTCGAGGATCTGTTCTACCAGATGGAGAAATCACCCAACGCCACCGGCTCAGACGGCGAGGTCACACCGGCCGGGACGTTCGTCGGCCTGGGGACCAAGATCAGCAACACGCAGATCGATCTGACACAGGGCAGCCTGCAAAACACCAACGAGCCGCTGGACGTGGGCATCGAGGGAAACGGGTTCTTCCGGGTGAAAATTCTCAGCACGATCGGCGACGGCACCGCCTACACGCGCAACGGAAATTTCTTCGTCAACAGCCAAAACCAGCTGGTGCTGGGGATGGGGCAGGGATACCAGCTTATTCCGCCGATCACCATCCCCACCGGCACCACCGATATCCAGATCAGCCAGGATGGCATCGTCACGGGCCTCAAGCAGGGTGGAACTTCGCCGACGCAACTGGGGCAGATGAAAATTTCGCAGTTCGTGAATCCGCAGGGCCTGATCCTGCTGGGCGGGAGCCTGTACCAGGAAACGACATCTTCGGGGCCGCCCATCGACAGCAATCCCGGCGACCAGGGCTCCGGCCAATTGCAGCAGAATTACCTGGAGGAAAGCAACGTCGATCCAGTCAACGAGCTGGTGACGCTCATTAAGACGCAGCGCGCGTTCGAGCTGAACAGCCAGTCGATCCAGACGGCGGATCAGGCGTTGCAGACCGTCACGAATCTTCGCCGGTCCTAACGAAGCGACAAGGAGGTCGCCATGAACAATCGCAGACCGCTGAGCAAGCGCAAGACCGTCCAGATGCTGGTGATCCTGACGATCCTGGCCTGGGCGACGCAGACGCTGATGCACCAGTGGGGTTATGGGCAGGAAGTCCCGCAGGCAGCGGCCGGCGCCGAGCCGCTGACCGTCTCCCCGGACATGATCGAGGGGCAGAAATTTGTTCCCGCCGATCGCTCCGCGGCAGTCGGCGGCGCGTTGGAGCTGCGCGCCGAGGCGACGGTGACGGGCAACGACGTGAAGCTGAAACAGGTGTGCCGCTGGTCGGATGCCGATGCGCCGCTGTTCGCATCCATCGCGGACCTGACGATCGCGCACCTGGCGGAGGGCACGGCGTTCCGCGTGCTGAGCGTCGACGACATCCGCCAGACCCTGCAGGATGCTGGGACGAACCTGGCGATGATCAATTTTGTTGGCCAGACCCGCTGCACGGTGACGCGCAGCGATGCGGCGGTGGGCGCGCACGATGCGATCGATGATTGGATCGCGGCGCACGACCGCAGCGCGCCCAGGCCGGCGATCGCCTCATTCCCGGTGACCCAGCCATCGGCCCAGCCCACGGCCATTCTCGCTTCCAGCAAGGATGCACAGCCCGATTCGCCCTTCCACAGCCTGCGCGATCTGCTGACCACGGATTTGTGCCAGCGCCTGGGCGTCGCGGCGGACCAGATTCAGATGACTTTCAGCCCGCAGGATCAAAAGGTGCTTGGCCTGTGCGCCCCGCTGTTCAAATTCGATATCCAGCCGCGGCGCGCGTTCAACCTGGGCATGGTCAGCTGGGACGTGACGGTCTATAGCGATTCGGCGACGAAAAAAATCACCATCATTGCGACGGCGCGGGCCTGGGAGGACCAGGTGATCGTCGCGCGGCCGCTGGCGTACAAACAGCTTCTGCGCGCCGAAGACTTTACGACCCGGCGCGTGCTTAGCGAGGCCCTTCCCGGCCAGACGCTGCTGCGCCTGGACCAGTGCGTGGGCCAGCAGGCGGCGGGGGATTTCAAGCCCGGGGCGGAAATGACGGCGCGGATGGTCGACCCCGTCCCGCTGGTGCACGCGGGACAACTGGTGACCGTCACCCTCACGCAGGGAAGCGTGCAGATTCGCTCGGTCGGCCGGGCCATGGAGCAGGGATCGCTCGGACAGAGCATCAAGGTGCGCAACGAAACGACGCGGGATGTGTTTGATGTCACGGTGACCGGCCCGCAGGAAGGGCGATTGGGCGGCGATACCGCCGGTGGCTCGCCAGGGGCCGGAACCTGATTCACGAAAGGGTTGTTCATGGGAATGAGTCTGCGATTTGTGATCGGTGCGATGGCGATGGGCGCGGCATGTCTGCTGAGCGGGACGGCGATGGGGCAATCCGCCGCGCCGCCGGGCAACACGCAGGCGTACACCACGATACCACCGTCGTCCAGCAGCGTTGGTGCTCCGGTGCCGATCGGAGCGGTGGTTCAGCACAACGGTGGATCGCTGGCGCGGGCGCAGTTTGGCGCGTTCGGTGGTGGGCAGCAGATGGTCGAGCTGGGCGGCGCCGCGGCCGCCAGCTATTTCGCCGTTCCCGAGCAGCAGCCCAAGCTGCTCCGCAAGCACGACCTGGTGACGATCATCGTCCGCGAAAACAGCACGTTCAGCACCGACGCCACGACCGATCTGAAGCACTCGGCCGACTTCGACGCGCAGATTGACAGCTATGTTTCGCTGATGTCCGGCGTGGGTCTGGAATCGCACACGCCGACGACCCCGATCGAGCTGAAAACCTCCGCCGCGCGCGATTTCAACGGCCAGGGAACAGTCAATCGCACCGACACGCTGACGGCGAGCATCACCGCCGCGGTGGTGGATGTGAAGCCCAACGGCACGCTGGTGCTGGAAGCCAAAAAAACCATCAAGACGGATGAGGAATTGCAGGACATCGAGCTGGTCGGCACCTGCCGGGTGCAGGACATCACCGCGGACAACTCGGTGCTGAGCACGCAGCTGTACGACATGCAGGTCACCAAGACCCACAAGGGCGCGGTGCGCGATACGACCAAGCGCGGGTTCATTCCGCGCGTGCTGGACTTCCTGAACCCGTTCTAGAAATGGAAATGATGCGGATCATTCTGGCAACAATCCTCGTGACAGGCCTGGCGGCCGCCCCGGTGTGGGCGGTGAAGGTGGCGGACATCACGCGCATCGGCGGGGAGCGCACCAACATCCTCACCGGCCTGGGACTGGTTTACGGCTTGAAAGGGACCGGCGATGGGGGCAGCTTCACACCGGCGATCAATCCGCTGCGCGCCATGCTCGCCAAGTTCGCCGATCCGGTGACGGTCACGGAGCTGAGCAACGCATCGAACGTGGCGGTGGTGATGGTGACGGCGACGGTGCCGGGGCCCGGGGTGCGGGATGGGGATCATCTGGACGTGCATGTGACCAGCGTGGGGGCGGCGCCCAGCCTTAAGGGCGGGCGGCTGTTCGTCACACCGATGCAGGGGCCGATCCCCGGCGGGCCGCTGCTGGCGCTGGCCGAGGGGCCGGTCACGGTCGAGGATCCTACCACGCCGACGGTCGGTGTGATCAAGGCGGCGGCGGGCGGCGCGGTGATGGAGGCCGACCTGCCCGCGCGCGTCATCGACGCCGGTGGACGATTCACGCTGATCCTGGACGATCCCTCCGCCAGTTGGACCACCGCCAGCCGAATCGCCAAGATCGTCAACGATTCCGAAGCGCTCAACGGCGAGACGCTGGCGATGGCGATCGACGCCAAGAATGTAATCGTCACGATCCCCGCGAATGAGCGCGATCACCCCGACAGCTTCATCGGGCGGATTCAGCAGCTTCCCGTGCAGCTTCTGTCGACCGAAGCGCGCGTGACGATCAACGAGAAAACCGGAACGATCATCATGACGGGGGATGTGGAGATCAGCCCGGTGGTGATCAGCCACAATGGCCTGTCGATTTCGACGATCGCGCCGCCGCCCGTCGCGACGCCGCGCACGCCGGTGGTGACCGATCACGAAGCGATCGCCATCAGCACCACGGGCCAGCCCAGCGGGAACCTGCAGGACCTGGTCAACGCGATGGAACAGTTGAAGGTCCCCGCGCAGGATCGGATCGACATCATCAAGGAGCTTTACAAAACCGGCAAGCTCCACGCCAAGCTGATGGAGGAATGAATATGGATTTCGCGCCCTTCATGCATCACACCAAGGCGGTGAACACGCAGCTGGGTTCCGTGCGTGGCCGCCACCCGGCGACGGCGCACGAGAAGCTGGTAGACCAGACGCGCAAGTGGGTGGCCACGACGTTCTTCGCGCCGATGCTCAAGCAGATGAGGCAAAGCCCCTTTCACAGCCCGCTGCTGGACGGCGGGCGCGGTGGGGAGGCGTTTGGGTCGCTGTACGATCAGGAGCTGGCCGGGCGCATGACGCGCGGGACATCCAACAAGCTGGTCAATTCCATCGTCAATCGGATCGAGGGCCGCAAGGCATACGCCAGGCAGGCCCATGCCAAAACGTTGACGCAAAAGCATCAGGGCGATCACGCCCGGGCGGCGCTGTATCACTCCGGCGGGCTGATTCATTCCGAGGGCAAACATGTCGCGTCAGCTCTCTGATCTTCAATCGATCTTGTCGCAACTGACGGTCGAGCACCGCAAGCTGCTGTCGCAGTTGGAATCGCAGCACACGGCGATGAAAAAATTCGACATCACCGCGATGGGCGACCTGCTGACGGCGCAGGAAGCGACGCGGATGCGGATCATTGGCTTGGAGACCCGTCGCAAGGCGTTGATCCGCCAGATCACCACGTCACTGCGCCTGAGCGAGCCACCGACGCTGAGCGCGCTGGCGGGCATGTTCCCGCAGCAGGCGGCGGGACTGAACAAGGCGCGTTTGGAATTGCGGGAGATCATCGCAAGGGTTTCGCAGCGCGGCAGCCGCAGCGGACGCCTGGCCGGGGCGGTGCTGGGACATCTGAACACGGCCATGCGTCTGCTGGCGGCGGCGGTGGAACGGGCGGGGCTCTACACGCGGCGGGGCGTGCCGCGGCTGGCATCGCGCATCGGTGTGATGGAAGCGGTGGGATAAGACCATGTCTCTCAACGGCGCACTGAGCATCGGTCAGACAGCCATGGCGGCCAGCCAGGCGTCGCTGCAGGTCATTGGCAACAACGTTGCCAACGTCGCCAATCCCAATTACGCCGATGAAGTCGCGCAAATATCTTCCAACCCCGATCAGCAGCTGGGGCCCAACCTGTTCGTGGGGACGGGGGTCGATCTTTCCAGCGTGCAGCGCCAGGTGGACGAAGCGCTCAACACGCGGCTCAATTCCAGCATCAGCGACAACCAGGCCGCCAATGTTTCCCAGCAATGGAGCGGCCAAATCCAGTCGATCTTCAATGCGCTGGGCAGTAACAGCCTTGACTCGCAGTTCAACTCGTTCATGAATGACTGGTCGCAGCTGGCCAATTCACCGACGGACAGTTCGCAGCGCCAGGTCGTCGTGCAGGATGGATCGGCGCTGGCGCAGCAGTTCAACAACCTGGATTCGCAGTTGGGGACGATGCAGACGCAGCTGGGCGCCCAGTTGAGCGACCTGGCGTCCAACGCCACGCAACTGTCGCAGCAGATCGCCACGCTGAACCAGCAGATCAGCAATTCCGGCGGGAACGACAACAGCCTTTTGGATCAGCGCGACGCGGCGATCCAGAGCCTCTCGAAGCTCGTGAACGTGCAGACGGTCAACCAGGGCAACGGGACGGTGAACGTGTATATCGGATCGGACCCGCTGGTGCTGGGGACCAGCGCCGACGGGATCAACGTCAAGACACAGGCGATCAACGGCCAGCCGTCGTACGCGCTGCAGTTCGCCTCCAACGGCGGGACGGTTTCGGCGACGAGCGGGCAACTGGGCGCGACGCTGAGCGCGCAGGGGCAGCTCAATGGCGTGATGAGCCAGATCAACACGTTGGCCGGGGGATTGATCTTCGGGCTGAACTCAATTTACGCCAGCGGCCAGGGGACGACGGGTTTCACCAGCGTGACGGGGACCAACCAGGTGCTGGATCCCACGGCGGCGCTGGACAGCACCGGCGCGGGACTGGCGTTTGCGCCGGTCAACGGCAGCTTCGTCATGACGGTCACCAACACGCAGACGGGCCTGGCCAGCAGCACGCTGGTGCCCGTGAATCTGACCGGCGCCAGCAGCGATACGACGCTGAACAGCCTGGCCGCCAGCATCAACGCGATCCCCAATGTTTCGGCGTCGGTGGTGGGTGGAAAGCTGAACGTCAGCAGCACCAGCGCGGATGAGCAGATCACATTCAACCAGGACAGCAGCCACGTACTGGCGGCGCTGGGGATCAACACATTTTTCCAGGGTTCTGATGCCGGCTCGATCGCGGTGAACCCGATCGTGGCCAACAACACGGCATATCTCAACGCCGCGCAAAACGGCCAGCCGGGAGACAACCAGACGGCTCTGGCGATCGCACAACTGGGCTCGACGGCGCAGGCGACACTGGGCGAGTCGAGCTGGCTGGATTCATACAACAACATGATCAATGGCGTGGCAACAACGGCGTCGCAGGCCAGCAACGATGCGCAGTCCACGCTGGACATCGTCAACACCCTGCAGGCGCAGCAGCAGTCGCTTAGCGGGGTCAGCATCGACAACGAAACGATCAACATGATGCAGCAGCAGCGGGCGTTTCAGGGCGCGGCGCAGTTGATTACAACCATCAACTCAATGATGACTTCGCTGATGGCGATCACGGTGTAAGGCGCGGAAATTTATGGCGATTATTCCACTGGGCATCTCCAACGTCAGCAGCCTCCTGCAGTCGTCGCTTCTTTCGCAGTCGATCGACAGCACGCAGTCACAGCTGCTGCAGGTGGAAAATGAGCTGTCCACCGGCCAGGCGGTGAATCAGCCCAGCGACAATCCCTCGGCGGCGGCGATGATCCTGCAGTTGAACCAGACGTCGGCGCGGCAGACGTCGTATTCCACCAGCATCAATTCCGCCAGCAGCCAGTTGTCCGAGGCCGATTCCAGCCTGGGCAACCTGACCACGCTGCTGCAGCAGGCCGAGCAGATCGCCTCGGCGGACGTGGGCTCGGACATCACCGCGTCGCAGCGGCAGAGCGATGTCTCAGTCGTGCAGAGCATCTACAACCAGGCGATGGCGATCGGCAACCAGCAGTACAACGGGGAATATCTTTTCGGTGGGGCGACGGGAAATACCCAGCCGTTTGTCGAGGTCGACGGCAATATCCAGTACGTCGGCTCGCAGGAGACGCTGCAGAATCAGTTCGACACGGGGATCACCACGAATTTCCAGATCAGCGGGGCGGATGTTTTCGGGGCGCTGGCCTCTGGTGTGGATGGGACCAACAACCTCGCACCGGACCTGACCGCCAGCACGCTGCTCAGCGACGTCGGTGGCGCGGGGGGCGCCGGGGTGCGGCTGGGATCGATCCAGGTCAGCAACGGCGCGGTGACCAAGACGGTCGATCTGTCCTCGGCCAACACGGTGGGGGACGTGCTGAACCTGATCAATACCGCCGGCGTGGGCGGGATCACCGCCGCAATCTCCGGACAGGGGTTGCGCCTCACCGGTGGGCCGAGCGATGATATCACGATCACGGACCTGAGCGGTGGGACGACGGCGGCAGACCTGGGGATCGCCACCAGCTCCAGCGGCGCGGGGACCGGAAATCCGGTCAACGGCGCTTCCATCGAGCCGCAAATCACCGCGCTCACGCCGCTCTCCTCGCTGTTCAGCGGCGGTGGACTTGACGCATCGGGGATGGTCATCACCAACGGCTCTACCACCAAAACGATCAACTGGCCGGGGGGCGGAACAGTGCAGGACCTGCTCAATTCCATCAACGGCGCGGGATTGGGTGTGACGGCGGAGATCAATTCGGCCGGCACCGGCATCAATGTTCTCAACGCCACGCAGGGATCGAGCCTGAGCATTGGCGAAAATGGCGGCACGACAGCGGCACAGCTTGGGTTGCAGACCCTGGGCCCGGGGACTTTGCTGTCGCAATTGAACAATGGCAGCGGCGTGCAGGTCGCCGGTGGGTCGAATCCGGATTTCCAGATCACCGCCCGGGATGGGACGACGTTCCAGGTGTCACTGGCATCGGCGCAGACCGTGCAGGACGTTCTCAATGCGATCAACACCGCCAGCGGGGGCAAGGTGACGGCGAGCCTCGCCACCACCGGCAGCGGGATCGACCTGACCGACAGCAGCGGCGGGAGCGGAACACTATCGCTGACGCCGATGAACAATTCCAACGCCGCGGCCGATCTTGGGCTGACGACCCCGGCATCGGGGAACCAAATTACCGGGACGGACGTCGGCGCGCTCAAGTCCGCGGGAATCTTCGGGAACCTGCAGGCGCTGATGGCGGCGCTGCGATCGGGCGATCAGTCGGGAATTACCGCCGCGGGGCAGGGGATCGCCGCCGATACCAGCCGCGTGATCGAGCTGCACGGCCAAACCGGCGCGATCGAGCAGGAATTGCAGAATCGCCAGACGCAGATCACGCAGCAGCAGACGGCGACGCAGTCACTGGTTTCGCAGCTTCAGAATGCCAACTACGCGGATACGGTGACCAAGTACCAGACGTTGCAGACGGCATTGCAGGCGAGTTTGCAGACGGGGGCGGCGTCGCTGAGCCTGTCGCTGCTGGATTTCCTGGGCTGATCGGCGCGCTGGCACGGCGATTGCTGAACAATGGAGCAACGTAGATTGCGACACAGGAAGACGCAATCGAACGCGAGGGGCGCAGAAAAATCCGCCGGTGTCGGTGGAAATCGCCGGTCCGGATGTTACCGGGTGGCCAGGATGGCTGGACCGTAACGCCGGGCCCCAGACAACCGCGGTGGAGACCGCGAGGTGCGCCGGTGGCAGGTCGCTGCCGGCCAAGGATTCGCATCGGGCACTGGATGTCCGCGTCGGACGAGCCGGGCGCTGATGCGGGAATGGAGCTTTATGGAGATCGAGAGTTCACGGTTCGGCGTTCTGTCGGTTGACGACGATCGCATCATGACGTTTCCCCGCGGGCTGCTGGGTTTTCCGCAGCATCGGCGCTTCGCGCTGATTCAGACCGGCAAGGAGAATTACTTCTTCTGGCTGCAAAGCGTGGAGGATGCGAACCTGGCGTTCGTAGTCACCGATCCGAGCACGTTCTACAAGGATTACGACGTTCCGCTGCGCGATGAGATGCTGGCGGACCTGGAATTTGACGACGTCAAGTTTGCCCAGGTTTTCGTGATCTGCAACAAGGTCGGTGACTGGCTGACGGGCAACCTGCTGGGTCCCATCGTGGTCAACGCGGCCACGCGGCTGGCACTGCAGGTCGTGCTGACCGAGAAAAAGTGGACGACTCGTCAACCGCTGCTGCGCCTGGCGCCCGAGCTGGCGTTGGCCAAGTCGGCGTAAGGCCGGCTGGGGGCGGGTATACGAATCGGCAGATCGAGCGGGCCGGGCGACACGGATGTCGCCGCCGCGCACCGCGCCTCGCGCGCGGCTGGATCGGGTCCTGGCCTTTGCGCTTCGACCCCACGCAGGAAGGAGCCTGAACATGCTTGTGCTGTCCCGTCAGCGCGATGAGACGATCATGATCGGCGACGACATCGAAGTCACCGTGGTCGATATCCGCGGCGACAAGGTGCGTCTGGGAATCAATGCACCCAAGGAGATCAGCGTCCATCGCAAGGAAGTTTACGATGCGATCCGCCGCGAGAATAAGGCGGCGGCGCAGGTCAAGCCCGAGGACCTTTCGGGATTTGGAAAGGTCAACAAGGAGCAGGACAAGGAACCCAAAAAATAGCGGGTGGCCAGATTGAGCAATAGGACTCGGCCCCCACGCTTCGCCATCAATCACGGAGGATTGATATGTCCGTCATCAATACCAATGTCGCGTCGCTGATCGCTCAGAACGCCCTGGCCAGTTCCCAAGGGCAGTTGAACACGGCCTTGCAGCGATTGAGCACCGGCCTGCGCATCAACAGCGGCGCTGATGATCCCGCGGGTCTTATCGCCAGCCAGAACCTTCAGGCCGAAATCAACGGCCTGACGCAGGCGGTCAACAACAGCGCACAGGCGACCAACGTCATCTCCACCGCGGACGGTGCGCTCAATGAAGTCTCTTCGCTTCTGAACGACATCAACGGCCTGGTCGTGGAATCGGCCAACTCCGGCGCCCTTTCACCGGAAGAAATTCAGGCCAACCAGCTCCAGGTCGATTCGGACGTGCAGAGCATTACCCGAATCTCCAGCACCACGAATTTCGCCGGGCTCAATCTGATTGACGGCAGCCTCGGTTACATCACCAGCGGTGTGAACACCAGCGCCGTCGGCGCGCTCAACATCGCCCAGGCCAACCTGGGAACCCGGAGCACCATGCCGGTCGACGTCAAGATCGTCAACAGCGCCAAGGTCGCCGACCTGCAGTTCCGTGGCAGCGCCATCACCAAAAGCACGACGCTGGATATTTCCGGCAACGAAGGCGTGCAGACGCTGTCGTTCGTCAGCGGCACGACCGCGTCGGCGATCGCCTTCGCCGTGAACCGCATTTCCGACAGCACCGGCGTCACCGCCAGTCTGATCAACTCCGCCAATGCCAACTCCGGGATCAATTTTCTCAGCGCTGGCTATGGCTCGACGAGTTTCGTGTCGATCGAGGCGCAAACCGGGTCGTTCGCCACCACCGGCACCACCGGCGCCTCCAAGGCCCGCGCCGTCGGCGGCGATACCGTCGCCACCATCAATGGCGCATTGACCGTCGGCAACGGCCTGCAATTACAGCTCAATACCTCCACGCTCGATCTGGATATGACTTTGAATTCCGATTTCCACGCAGGCAGCACCAGCTTTACCATCACGGGAGGCGGAGCGCTGTTCCAGCTGGGCTCGGAAGTGAACAGCCAGCAGCAGGTGAGCATCGGTATCGGCTCGGTTGCCGCCAGTGCGCTGGGAAATAACACCGTCGGATTCCTCAACGACATTCAGACTGGTGGATCGGCGTCGCTGGTAAACGGCAACTCCGAAAAAGCCGGGCTGATCGTCAACGCGGCGATCGAGCAGGTTGCCGAGCTGCAAGGTCGCCTGGGTGCGTTCGAGAAGAACACGCTGGAGACCAACTCCAGCAGTCTTCAGGTCACGCTGGAGAATGTGACCGCCAGCGAGAGCACGATCGAGGACGCCAACTTCGCTTCGGAAACTTCCAACCTCACGCGAGCTCAAGTGCTGGTGCAGGCGGGCACCAGCGTATTGGCGACCGCTAACAACACACCACAAAACGTCCTGACGCTCCTGCAGGGCCACTAGCCGGCACGCGGCCAATAACCAGAGATTTTCTGACGGCCCGGTAACGGGCCGTCTTCTTTTTTCACAGGTCAGATAACCACCAACGTCCGCCTAATATGTGGAAGCGGGAAAATTAGGCCGACATTGCCGAAATTCCCGCCGCGCACGTCTAAAGCCTCCAAACCGCCCCGACGATACGCCTCTGGTGCCGTGTGCAGTACGCGGCGCTGCTCGTAGCGGCTGCTGGAGGTAACCCCTGACCTGCCAGCGAGGCGTTTTTTCAGGGAATGGTCCGACCGTCACGGAGAGACAAGTCTTATGAGCGTCATTAACACCAATATCAGCTCGTTGATTGCTCAGCGCTCTTTGGCGCAGAACAACGCGAGCCTGTCCACCAGCCTGGAGCGATTGAGCACAGGCCTTCGTATCAACACCGGCGCCGATGATCCGGCCGGCCTGATCGCCAGTCAGGCGCTGCAGCAGGAGCAGACCGGCATTCAGACCGCCATCAACAACGCCAGCCTCGCGGGCAACGTCATCGGCACCGCCGAGGGC
>Ga0182024_10006650_pt1 | contig 25294 bp, 18 predicted proteins | sample P32metaG_FD_120480 | JGI IMG/M metagenome (GOLD analysis project Ga0182024, IMG submission 120480) | Permafrost microbial communities from Stordalen Mire, Sweden - P3-2 metaG (Illumina Assembly) | ecosystem: Environmental > Terrestrial > Soil > Wetlands > Permafrost | place: Sweden: Stordalen...
AACCGAGACCTGGGCACGTTCCCGCCGACCGGCGTCAACGCGCAGTTGGTCCGCAATGTGCGCGACGCGCTCGACGCCGAAGGCTTCACCGATGTCAAGATCGTGGTGAGCGGTGGCTTCGACGCCGAACGCATCTCGCGCTTCGAACAAACCGGGGTGCCCACCGATGCCTATGCCGTCGGCAGCGCGTTCTTCAAAGCCGCGGGCCAGTTCGATTTCACCGCCGACATCGTCGCGATCGACAACGGCGAGGGCTGGCGCGAGTGCCACAAAGTCGGCCGCCCCGAGCGCCCGAACCCGCGCCTGTCGCCGGTGGAGTGAGCAGTGGTGAGCGTCGAATACGTCGCAGCGATCAGCTCGATCGTCTCATCGGCCGTCGTGGTCGTCGGCGCGTTCGCGGCCGTGCGCCAGCTGCGGCACTTGCGCGCTTCGAACGAAGTGACGGCGCTCCAGAGCATCATCGACCGGTTCGAGCGCCCGGACGTGATGGAGTCGATTCGTTTCATTCGCGGAGAGCTCGCGGACAAGATGTACGATCCGGCGTTCGTCGAGGCGCTCGCGCACAACCCGATCGCGGGGGATGCGCGGGCGATCATCCCCGCGCTGAACTTTTGGGAAGGTGTCGGCAGCTTCGTGCTTTCCGGCGCGATCTCGGAGGAATCCGTCATGCTCGGCTTCTCGTGGTCGGTCGTCCGCACGTGGGAGGCGGTGTCGCCCGCGATGGTCATTTTGCGCCGCACACAAGATCCGCTGATCTCTGAAAACTTCGAACACCTCGCCGCCTTCGCCACCCGTTGGCTCGAGAGGCGGCACCGGACGAGGTCGAAGCGGCTGCTTCGCATGCCGCCGCTGGCTACACCGGCGCGCCCTGAGCCGCCAGCTTCTCGATGATCGCGCGGTTGAACAGAATGAGATCGCCGGGATTGCGCGAGGTGACCCAGTTGCCGTCCTGCACGACCGGCTGATCGCGATACAGGCCGCCGGCATTGCGGATGTCGTCGGCGATCGACGCAAAGCCGGTCAAGGTGCGACCGCGCACGAGCTGCGCGGAGATCAGCACCTGCGGTCCGTGGCAAATGATGAACATCGGCTTCTTGGCCTGATCGAATTCCTTGACGAAGCGCTGGACGTCTTTGTTGGTGCGGATGTGATCCGGCGATTGGCCACCCGGGATCAGGATCGCGTCGAAGTCGTCAGCGGTGACGTCGGCCACCAGCTCTTCGGCTTTCACGCTCTGACCTTCGTCCAGGCCGCGCTTTCCGCGAATCTTCTGCAGGGCGCGGTCGTCGATCCCCACGATCGTGACGACTGCGCCGGCCTCTTCCAGCGCGCGACGCGGCTCGATGAGTTCCGATTCCTCGAACCCGTCACCCACCAGGGCGGCGATGCGCTTTCCTTCGATTTCCATAGGGAAACGGGCGTTCTCACCGGGCTTCCGGGCGGCCTGTCTGCCGCCGCAGACTCAGAGGCTTCCGCCGGTTGCCTGCACGGCTGCGCGCAACAGGTAGCTCAGCTCGAGCTCGAGCTTGCCGACCGGGTCGAGGACGGTGTCGTCACCGAGCCCCTTGAGAACGGGGTTCCGTTTGGTCATGTCGCCTTCCGGAACCGCATGCCGCGGGTTGATCTCACGCATGTAGATTCGCGCGTCGTAGCGGATCTGACCGTCGGGCAGAAAGTACAGAGGGTCCAAACCGCCCGCATAGACCTCCAGGCCCAGGATCCCGGTCTGCTGCAAAAACGCGATGGGGCGCAAGCGCAGCGCGTGCGCGAGCCGCGCCAAGGCCGGCACGGTCAGCCGAGCCTGCCCGGAAACAGCGCGGTCGAGCAGCCCGGCGTCGAGCGCCGCCGCCGTCGCGAGCGCCGCAAGGTCGAGCTCCTTCGCCTCGGCGAGCCGCAAGAGCGCCGCGCCGAACGCTGGGCCGCCGGCCGTCCCCGTCGCGCCGTCGTAGCCTACGATCGCATCATCCATTCGGGAGGTGATCGCCGGTCGCGGCGCGGACGCCTCTCGCGCAGCCATGTCCGAATCGACCGAGCAGCGCAAATCGCGGCATCTCGACGTCTGTCTCGACGACGATGTTGCCTCGCGCCTGGACGCCGGTTGGGAAGCCGTTCGCCTGCGCCACGAGGCGCTGCCGGAGATCGCGCTGGCCGACGTCGACGTCGGAACGGCGTTCCTGGGCCTGCCGCTGCGCGCACCGCTGCTGATCTCGTCGATGACCGGTGGTACGTCGCGCGCGGCCGAGATCAATCGCCGCCTCGCCCGCGGCGCCGAAGCGGCCGGAATCGCCTTCGCGCTGGGCAGCGGTCGCGCGATGATCGAGGACGACGCACTGCGCGCCACCTTCGACGTGCGACCGGTCGCGCCGCGCGTCGTGCTGTTCGCCAATCTCGGCGCCGTGCAGTTGAATTACGGCGTGCGCATCAATGATGCGCGCCGGTTGGTCGATCGCTTGCAGGCCAACGGCCTCTACTTGCATCTCAACCCGTTGCAAGAAGCCTTGCAGCGCGGCGGCGACACCAACTTTCGCGCCCTCGAACCGAAGATCGCGGCGCTGTGCGAAGCGCTCGACGTGCCGGTCATCGTGAAGAGCGTCGGCTCCGGCATCGCGCCGTCGACCGCGGCGCGACTATTGAGCTGTGGTGTCGCGGCGATCGACGTTGCCGGCGCGGGCGGAACATCGTGGGCGCGCGTGGAGGGAAAGCGCTCGGGTGACGCGACACGCGAACGCATCGCCGAAGCGTTCGGCGATTGGGGTTATCCGACTCCGCGCGCAACAGCCGCGCTGCGCGCGGCGCTGCCGAGTGTTCCGCTGATCGCCAGCGGCGGAATCCGCGACGGCGTGCAGATCGCCAAAGCGTTGGCGCTCGGTGCCGACCTCGCTGGACTCGCACTTCCGTTTCTGCGCGCAGCCGACGAATCAGACGGTGCGGTGGCGTCGTTGATCGACGAATTGGTTACCGGGCTGCGCATCGCGATGTTCGCGACGGCGTCGCGCCGCGTCGCCGACCTGCGCGAAGCGCTCGCTTAGTACCGCAGTTCCGCTCGATCGCGCGGCGTGCGGCGCACCAGCACGCGGCCGTCTTCGATCCGGACCTCGAAGACGTCGACCGACGCAAAATCGCCGAGCGTCATGCGCCCGTCGGTCAACCGGAACGTCCACGCGTGCCACGGACAGGTGACCTGCGCACCCTCGATCCAACCCTCGGCGAGCGGCCCGCCTTGATGCGGACAGGTGTTGTCGAGGGCATAGAACCTGCCGGCGACATTGAACAGGGCGATCTCGCGGCCATCGACCACGACCGCTTTCGCGCTGCCGGCAGCGATCTCGGCGACGCGTGCAACCGCTACAAATTCACCGTCCCGATCGTTCACGGCCCGACCCGTTCCGCGCAGCGGACGACGGCCCTCCGACGCTCGTCTTTGACGCCCTTCGTCCGTTTTGATATGATTCGCCGGTCGCCGCCGCGGAGCCACGGACCCTGCAGGCGCGCGAGTCGAAAGGAGCTCAGTTTCCCCGTGCCCCTCACCAAAGAACAAAAGTCGGAGCTGTCGACCAAATACGGACGCGGCCCGAACGATACCGGGTCGGCCGACGTGCAGATCGCCATTCTCACCGCGTCGATCAACCAGCTCACCGAGCATCTCAAGGTCCACAAGAAGGATCATCACAGCCGCCGCGGCCTGCTCATGCAGGTCGGTCAGCGCCGGCGCCTGCTCGCGTATCTGCAGCACAAAGATCTCGAACGCTACCGCAAGCTGATCGCCGATCTCGGATTGCGCCGCTAAACAACCGCGCGCCGAGCATCATCCCGGAGCCGCCGAGTCCACCTCGGCGGCTCTTTTTCTCATCTCATCTTCACGAGCAAGCAAGAACTTAACCGACTTACAAGCGCGTTAGTAAGTACGCTGTAAGCCGAGTTGGGGATGCTATTCTGGAAATGAACGCTCAGGCGGTCGAGGTCTACGACGATCCGATCGCGGTAATGTCCCGCCGCCGGGTTCCGGCAGTCTATGTCGTGGACATCACCGGTGACGTCGTGTTCCACAGTGCCGCCCAGCGCGGTCTGCCGGGCGACACGCGCGACGTCGTGCTGCGGTTGATGGCCGGTCACTCCGGCGAGGATCCCGTGCTCGGGCTGTCCGGCGCGGGCGAGCTGCTCCGACTCGCTCCGCTCGAAGGAACCGGCTCGCAACATTTTGCCCTGTTCCTCGAGCCGCTGGCGGCGCGCTCGCCGGTCGACGTAGCCGCCGAGCGCTTCGGTCTGAGCGACCGCGAGTGCGAGGTTCTGCGGCATATCCTGCGCGGTGCGTCGACCAACGAGATCGCGACGGATCTGGTCATTGCGGAGTCCACCGTGGCGACCCATGTCCGCAAGATCGGGTCCAAGATGAACGCGACGAAACGCAAGGAAATCGTCGCGGCGGTGCTCGGGGGCCGGTGACCCCGCGCGGACGATCCGCGCGAATCATCGATTTCGACGATGCCTCGCGGACCGGGGTTTTGCTACCGTTGATGCAACGCGGTCGTCGGGAAGCGCGGGGGGCTTTCGAACACCGTGGTCGTTCCTTGCGTCGCCGGAGTAGTCTGTCATGTGGAGCTCGTTTGCGGTGTGGCTTCCCATTGCGGAACCCCGCTGGATGCCACGAATCGTGAAGCCCGTCAAGGGCGAGCCTACCGATAGCGCGACGCTCGAGCTGGCTCGCAGCCGCGAAGCGCCGCCGTTCTACGTCGTCGACGACCAGCTCGAGATCGTTTTCCGCACGCTCGGGCACGAGGGTACCGTCGCCTTGCCCGAACCGGTCGCCACGGTCGCGCGCCGTCTGCGGGCAAAGCTGGCCGCCGAGCCGCACGAAGCCAGCGCGGTCGGAATGGTGTCACCGACCGAGATCGTGCGTCTGCTCCGGCTCGATGCGTACGGCGACGCCAACCACTACGCCGTCTTCCTCGAGCGCTTCGCCGCTCGCAACTCGGTCGATCGCGCGGTCGCGCGCTTCGGCTTGAGCCCGCGCGAGGGCGAGGTGCTCGACGCGCTGATGCGTGGCGAATCGACCAACGAGATGTCTGCGCGGCTGGGGATCCGTGGTACCACCGTGCAGGAGCACATCCGCAAGATCGGGCGCAAGACGAGCGTCACCAAGCGCAGTGAGATCGTCGCAATGGTCATCGAACTGCGGTGAGCGACGACAACGACCTTTTGCAGCGCGACACCACCGTGCACCGCATCATCGAAGCCGTTGTCACCGGGATCACCGGCGAACGGTCTGCGCCGCGCGTCTTTCTCTTTGACGACCAGGGTGAACCGACGGCCTGGCCGGCGGGACCGCGCGAAGCGTTGCCGGTCGAGCTCATGCGCGTGCTTCGGGAGTATTTCGCGCAGAGCGCACGCCGGCGCGGCATTTTCACCGATCTGGTCGAGATCGACGGTGCGCAGACATCGGTGCGCATCATCCCGTATCACGCGGCCGGCGCGAACCGCTATGCGCTGACCGTCGAACGTTTCGCGACTCGCGCTAGCGCCTGACCGCGAGCTCCTCGTCGGCGGCGTCGGCGCGGGCCTTCACCGATTTGCTCTGCCAACCGAGGATGTGCGCGAGCATCTGCGAGCGATTGGCGGCGCCCGTTCGCTCGATCAAACGCTTCACGTGATCGTTGACCGTCGACGGGACGATGTTCAGACAGGCGGCGATCTCGTCGATACGCATTCCGTCGAGCAGGTACGCCACGACTTCGCGCTCGCGCGGCGTGATCAGGTAGCGCTTCGCGGCGCGCAACAGGATGTCACGCCGGCGCATGCGCTCGATGGTGACCGCCAGGTAATGGTCTTCAGCGCCTTCCAGGCTGTGGACGCGCAACGTCAGAAACGGCAGCGGCGTCGTGACGCCGTTGACCAGGTGCGACGCATCCTTCGACCAGTCGGCGGTGAGCCGGCGGACGGCATCTTCGAGCACCTGCGGGAGCCGCTCGGCGAACTTGGGTGAGAAGCCGGCCAGATCCGGTGGATCGCCCACCTCAGCGCGGTGACCCATCACGATCTTGTACGAGCGGTCGAGAATGAACAGCACCGGCCGTGCGCGGCTGTGGATCTCCGCCGACGATTCTTCCGATTCCGCCGCGACGAAGCCCGACGCGAGGCATTCCTCACACAGACCCTTCGCCAGCGCCAACAGGCGGTAGTCGTAGTCGGTGAACTCCCCGACGAGCGCGCCCCGCAACAGCACCAGCATCACGTCACTGCCGTCCGGAGCGGACAGCGTCATCGTGACGGCGTGCGGGAAGACCGAATCGTGGACCACCGAGATCGCACGCGGGTCGACGCGCCGCTGCTGCCGGCGGTAACACGCGTAGAAGCGCTTTACCTCGCCGTCTTCGTCATCGGTCGGCGCGCATGCGAAAGAGACGACTGTCTTCCCTTGAACGCGCCCAAGCCACCAGGAATCGAAATGAACGAGTTGGCCCACGAGTGCGATCAAGGGGTCGACGTTGTCGTCCGTGCCTGCCTTCCTGCCATCCAATGGTTGAAACACGGAGATCCCTTGTGAACGAAGTAGCCCCACCGGAAAATGTGGGGCGGTACACATTCCACTTGCAGGATACCCGGGTCCCCCCCTCCGGCTAGCCGTTAGGCAGGGCTAAGTTTCGGTTAAAGCCGGACGACCTTCGCCGCCGGGTGTGTACTTTTCCGTCCAGTCTGGGGTCAGGCGGTGATCGGAAGAAACGACCCGATCCATCGCTCGACCGCGTCGGTCGTCGGGACAATCGCGCCCATCACCAGCGACGCCGACGCAATGCCGACCTCGGAGAAGGGCAGGCAGGCACCGATGTAGCCGTGGGCGGGCTCTTGAACCAAGCCGAGCAGGTCGCGCCGCGAGCTGTCGATGATCAACCCGGCGCGCAGGGTCGTCTTTTGCACCCACGCCGTCGTCCCGGCCCGCAGCGGATCGACGCCGTAGAAGCCAAGGTCGTTGCTGGTCGCGTACCAGGGCGATGCTTCGAGGGCGCGGCGGTACTGCAGCGGGAGCAGCGGGATGATGCGCGACGGGATGTAGAGCAGCTTCGAGAACGGCTCGACCGTCCGCGTATCGGGATCGACGAACGAGTAGCGCGGCGTGACGATCGACCAGCCGCGCAGCGACAGGTGGATCGCGACGGCGATCGCGGACTCCCAGTCTTCGCCGACCAGCGCGACCGCGAAGTCCGCTTTAGCGACGATGACGCCGCTGACCAGCGCGGCGGTCGTATCCTGCGCGACGCGGTCGACCAGGACGCTGGTCAGCGCACCGGTCACCTCGGGCGCCGCGGTTTCCGCCGGCAGCTTGAACATTACGCCGCGTTCATCGCCGATCTCCCACGATTCGCCGTTTTGCCGAACGTTCAACGTGACGTCGCACGGTTCGTCGTGCGCTTGCACGTGGGTCATCGTCACGTCGAGTACGCGTACGATCGGATCGTCGGCCACGACGGAAACGCCGACACCGGAGATGAGATAGCGCCGCTCCGCGCGCCGCTTTTTATCGGCGTTCAGCACGGAGACGTCACGCAAAGCACGGTCGTTCATTGTTGTACCATTCCATCGTACGTTTCAGACCCTCTTCCAGAGATGTTTGCGGCTTCCAGCCGATGCTGCGCGCAACGGTCGAGTTCGGTTTGCGCCGTTCCGCGTCGCCGGCACGAACGGCAAGATGATCGACTTCGAACGGGACTCCGGCGACGCCGGCGAGCGTGCGCGCGATGTCGAGCACCGAACGCTCGTCGTCAGTTGCGGTATCGACCGGCTGGAACGCCGGATACTCGGCGCGCATGACGCGCACCATGAGCTCGACCGCATCCTCGACGTAGGTCATCGTGCGGCTCTGCAATCCGGTGCCGTGGATCGGTAGTGGCCGCCGCTCGAGCACCGCCCCGACCAGCGACGGAATCAAACGTCCGTCGCGCGTGTTCATCATCGGTCCGTAGCAGTTGGCCAAACGCACGACGCGGCCGCCGAGTCCGTGGGTACGGATCGCGCACGACATCGCCGCCTCGCCGAAGCGTTTCGCTTGCGTGTAGCCGGCGCGCGGCCCGGTCGGATCGCCGCCGAGATACTCCCCGGTTTCGAGATCCTCGAGCGAGTCGGCGTCGACGGCGGCGGTCGACGCGTACAGCATCCGCGCGCCGCGCTCGAGCGCGATCTCGATCAAGGACATCGTCCCGAGACTATTGACCTTGAGCGTCTCCCACGGATGCGCGGCATAGGCTTGCGGACTCGCCGGCGAGGCGAGATGATAGATGGAATCCAATTCGTCGATGCCGGCGCGTTCGAGGAGCTCGCGCAGCTTCCACGCAGCGACCGCGACGTCGGCGTGCAAGAAGATCGCCCCGCCCGACGAGATCGCGGTTCCGAGATTGCGCACCTCACCGGTCGACAGATCGTCGATGATGACGACCTGCTCGCCGCGCTCGACCAGCTCGAGCACGAGATGACTCCCGACGAATCCGGCGCCGCCGGCCACTAAGCTGACCGGGCGCCGCTGGAACGGACGAAACCGAATCACGTCACTGCCTCCATGCTCCGCCGCTAGAGCGCGACGGCCTCCACGATGTTCCGTCCGGCCGACAGAACCGGCACCGAACGCCGACCGACGCCGCGGTACCACAGCCCCGCCGCCTGAACGCGATCGGCATCGAGCACGTTGCGGCCGTCGACAACCACGCCGCTGCGAATGCTACCGGCGTAGTCGGCCGGGTTGATCTGTCCGAACACGGGCCATTCGGTCAGCACCAGAAGGGCGTCGGCCGACGCCGCCTCGAGCGCTGACGACGCCATTCGGCAATTCGCCGGCAGCGGCGCGACGCGGACCGCCGGATCGTACGCGATCACGGACGCTCCGCGCCGCACGAGATCGTGGACGATGCGAATGGCGAGCGAGTCGCGCGTATCGTCCGTGCCGCTCTTGAACGCCAGGCCCCACACGCCGATCTCGCGGCCGGCGAGATTGCCCAGCTCGTCTTCGAGGGTTTCGATGATTCGCTGCGGCTGACGCTCGTTGACGCGCAGCGTCGCTGCGAACAGCTCCCGGCCGCTGTCGTGCATCCCAGCCACGTGGTGGATGCTCTTGACGTCCTTCTCAAAGCACGGGCCGCCGAAACCGATTCCGGGGTTCAAGAACGCCGAACCGATGCGCTTGTCGTAGCCGATTCCGCGCAGCACGTCGTCCGCGCCGGCGTGTACCGCGTCGCACAGGTTGGCGACCTCGTTCGCGAAGCTGATCTTGAGCGCCAAGAAGGCGTTCGAGCAGCATTTGATGAGCTCGGCGTTAATCAGCGTGGTGAACAGCACCGGCTTTTGCAGCGGCTCGAGCAGCCGCACGTACGGCAAGGCGGCCGCCGGCGTCATCGATCCAACGACGATGCGGTCGGGATTGAGGAAGTCGAAGATCGCCGAACCTTCACGCAGGAACTCGGGCGCGTAGATAACGTCGCCGTACGGTTCGATCGACGGCGCGAGCATGTCGCTGCTGCCGGGTGGAACGGTCGAGCGGATGACGACGGTCGGGCGTTTGCTGAACTTGACGTTGCCCAGCGCCGCAATGGCGGCATGCATCGCCGACAGATCGCACGAGCCGTCGTCGCGCGAGGGCGTGCCGACCGCGATGATGATGACGTCCGCGCAGCTCGCGGCTTCTTGCAGCTCGTCGAAGAAGTTGACGCGACCCGATGCGAGCTCGCGCTTGAGCGCCGCCTCGAGACCTTGCTCGCGATACGGAGTGATTCCGACGCGCAACCGTTCGATGCGGTCGAGCGCTACGTCATAGCCGCGGATCTCGTTGCCGAGTTGCGCGAGGCCGATCACGCACGCCATGCCGACGTAACCTGTTCCTACGATGCAGATTCGTGCGGACACGACGGTCAGAACGCTCCTTTCGGTCGAATGAGCGCCGACACGGTGCCGACGATCAGGCGGATATCGAACGCGTGCGACCGGCTCGCGATGTAGTCGAGGTCGAGCGCGGTCGCTTCGGGGTGATCGAGCGGGACCGTCGATCGGCAGGTCACCTGCCACAGTCCGGTCAGACCGGGCTTCGCCAGATGGCGCAGGTGCTGCCAGCGCTCGTAGCGGCGCACGACGAACGGCATCTCCGGGCGCGGGCCGACCAGCGACATGTCGCCGCGGATGACGTTGACGAGCTGCGGCAGCTCGTCGATCGACGTTTTGCGCAAGAATTTTCCGACCGAGGTGATCCGGCTGTCACCCGCGCCGGTCGGCGAGAGCGCGTCGCCGCAGTCCGACTTGCGCATCGTGCGCAGCTTGTAGATCGTAAAGAGGCGTTCGAACCGTCCGACCCGCTGTTGTGAGAAGATGACCGGGCCGCCGTCCTCGATCAGGATCGCGAGCGTGGCCAGCGCCAGAACCGGCGTCGCGAGCAGCAGGACGACCGATGCGAACCCAACGTCCCGGAGGCGCTGGAGCGCATGCCACATCCCGTCATGCCGATAGACCAGCGCATGGCGTGGCCGCCGCCGGCGTTCCGTGCCGGCGTACGATACCGAGCGAGTTCGAACCGGCGTCTCCGACGCACGGGTCTGTTCGGACATTACGAATCCTCATGATCGCAGGAGTGCGCATCAGTGCGGTTCGAGGATAGCGTACAAGCGCGTGGGACGTGCAAGCCTCGCGCTACGGTCCATTAGACTCAACGCGATTAAGACTGTGCGCGGATGGTTCGTCGCCGCTCGATTACGACGCGCTTACGACACGCTTACCGCCGTATTACGAGGCGTATTCGCTTTGTAACGAACGTGTACGAACGGACGGCATCGTCGCAAAATCATGTCGCGAGTACGCAGTTTTCTGGGTATCGGCGGTGCCTTCGCAATGAACGGTAGTCCAAAGACCCTCATTTTGTATGATAGACGGTGCAAGTGACGTGGGTTACCATTTGCATCCGACAGGCGACCCCTCGCAGGGTCATTTGGCCCCGGTGAGTTCCACCTTTTGGCCCTCCCGTTATCCAGAGGTTTCGAATGCTGTTGTCCCCTCCGACCCAAGTCCGCCTATTCGTTGTCGACCGCCAACCGCTCATCGCCGCTGCCCTGTCGCAACTGTTCGATGCGGTCGACGACATTAAGGTCGTCGGTACGGCACAAGACGCTTCGCCGGGCATGCTCGCCTCGGTTTGTCCGGACGTCATCATGCTCAGCCATGATCACGGCGTCACGGACATTTGCGGCATGATTACCGTTGCCAAGGAAGCGGTACCGACCGCGAAGATTTGTGTCATCTCGTGCCACGAGCATCCCGAGCTGCTCCAGCTCGTTCTCGATGCCGGCGCGGACGGCTACAGTATCAAGGATGTAAAGCCGTCCGAGCTGCTCGCCGCGATCTCTACGATCGCCTCGGGCACGATGTTCGTCGATCCCCGGGTCGGCGGGTTCTTGCTCCGCCAGCGCGGCGTCTACGGTCGCAAGGCCAACACGACGAAGTATCTCTCCACGCGGGAGATCGACGTCGTCAAGCTCATCGCGAACGGGATGTCGAACAAAGAGATCAGCTCGGCGCTCGACCTGTCGGAAAAAACGATCAAGAACCACGTCAGCCGGATCTTCGAGAAGCTGAGCATCACGTCGCGCACGCAGGCCGTCGTTCACGCCATCAAGACCGGCATCGCGTAGCGCACGAGCGCGCCTCGTGCGCGCGAATCGCGCCCGACCAGGGACGTAGGATGCAACAACTCTCTGCAGGTGAGCGTGCGCCGAGCGTAAGCGCCGGCCCGCGCGCGCGCTATGAACGCGACTCACCGATCCACGAGATCTTCACGCGCCAAGCGCATCGCGCGCCGCACGCGGTGGCCGTCGTCGCCGATGCCGGGTCGCTGACCTACGCGCAGCTCGAGGGACGCTCGAATCAGATCGCGCGCGCTCTCGCCTCGCTCGGCGTTACGCCGGGCGATGCGGTCGGCGTCGTCGCCGAACGCTCGCTGCTCTTGCCCGCCGCGCTGCTCGGGATCCTGAAGGCCGGCGCAGCATACGTCCCGCTCGACCCCGCCGACGCGCCCGAACGCTTGGCGACGATCGTGCACGACACGGCGCTGCGCACGATCGTCACCGACGGTACCTCGTTTCCCTTGCCGACCGGTACGAGCGTCATCGACCTCGGCCGCAGGGCGGCGGTCATTGATGCCCAGAGCGCGGCTGCGTTCGCGGCGCCGGCGACGACCTCGCCGGCCTACGTTATGTATACGTCCGGTTCGACCGGTCGCCCGAAGGGCGTCGCGATCGAGCACCGCGGCGTCGTCCGGCTCGTGCGCGGGACGAACTTCGTGACGATCGGCGCCGACGACGTCTTCCTCAAGCTCGCGCCGTCGTCGTTCGACGCCTCGACCTTCGAGATCTGGGCGCCGCTGCTCAACGGCGCGCGGCTCGCGATAGCGCCGGCCGGCCACCTGTCGGTCGGTGAGATCGGCGCAGCGCTCGAACGTTTCCGCGTCTCGGTGCTGTGGCTGACCGCGCCGCTGTTCCGGTTCGTGGTCGACACGGGGCTGGTCCATTTGCGCGGCGTGCGTCAACTGTTGGCCGGCGGCGACGTCGTTTCGCCCGAGCACGCTCGGCGTTTTCTGCGCGCCTTTCCCGGCCATCACTTGATCAACGGCTACGGACCGACCGAGAACACGACGTTCAGCTGCTGCCACACCGTGGCGTCGGCCGAGTCGATCGGCGAACGGATCCCGATCGGCCGCGCGATCGCCAATTCGACCGCGTACGTGCTCGACGAGGAACGGAACCTCGTACCGGCCGGGACGCCGGGCGAGCTGTACGTCGGCGGCGACGGGATCGCGCGTGGCTACCTCAACCGTGACGACCTCACGGCGGAGCGCTTCGTCGCCGATCCGTTCGAGGACGGCGGCCGGCTCTATCGCACCGGCGATCTCGTGAGCATGCGCGACGACGGCGCGCTCGAGTTTCTCGGCCGCATCGACCGGCAAGTGAAGATCCGCGGTTTCCGCGTCGAGCTCGACGCGATCGAGGCCGTGCTCCAAGCGCATCCGGGCGTGTTGCACGCCGCCGTCGTGGTCGACGACCGCGACGGCGACAAGCTGCTCGTGGCGTACGTCGCGGGCCGCGTCCAAGCGCCGGATCTGCGCGCACATCTGGCGCGCACGCTGTCGCGCGCAATGGTCCCGCACGTGATCAGCGTGCTCGACGAGCTGCCGCAACTGACCAGCGGAAAGATCGATCGTGCCGCGCTCGCGCAGCGCGCGGCGACCGAGCGGCGCGCGCCCGTCGCGATCGTCGCGACCCCGAACGCCGGCGGCGCGGAACAAACCGTGACCGGAATCTGGCAAGCCGTGCTCAGCGGCGATGCCGAGATCGATCTGGATGAAAATTTCTTCGACGCAGGAGGCGATTCGTTGATGCTGATGTCCGTACACAAGAGGTTGCAGGACGATCTCGGCGTCACGCTCAGCCTCGTCGATCTCTTCAGTCAGAGCACGATTCGCAAGCAAAGTGCGCTCGTCGAACGGTTGCTCGCGTGAACGCAACCGTCGTCGTCGCCGAGTTCGCTTCGCCGCGCGTCTCGACACTGGTGTCGGGCGTGTTCCCGCGCGGCGCGGTAGCGATCGAGCTCCGCGGTGCGGCTGATCCGGCGCTCGCGCATCCCGACGAGGTACGCTCGTGTGCGGGCTTCGCCGCCAAGCGGACCAAGGATTTCTTGGCCGGTCGCGCCTGCGCGCGCCACGCGCTGCACGCCTTCGGCATCGAAGGTTTCGCGCTCGGCTCGAACCCCGATCGCAGCGCGAGCTGGCCCGCCGGGTTCGCCGGCAGCCTCACCCACACCGCCGGCTTCAGCGCCGCGGTGGTCGCGCCGCAAACGGCCGTCACCGGCATCGGGATCGACGCCGAGATCGTCTCGTCGGTGTCGATCGACCTCTGGCCGAGCATCTTGACGCCCGCCGAGTACGCGGTTGCGGCGACCTGGTCGCCGGAACGGCGCCAGCGCTACGCCGCCGTCGTGTTCAGCGCGAAAGAATCGTTCTACAAGTGCCAGTCGCCGCTGACCGGCGCGTGGCTCGACTTTCTCGACGTCGTCGTCAACGTTCGCTTCGACACCAACACCGACACCAGCGGGCGCTTCTCGATCGCCCCGCCGGCCGCGTGCGGCCGCACGTTCGCCGCGCGCCCGCTGACCGGACGCTTCCGCATCGAAGACGACCTGGTCGTCACCGGGATCACCTACCGGCGACTGGCGGCGGTCTCATGACCGCACCGCGCTGCGCCGTGGCGATCGTCGGCATGGCGGGCCGCTTTCCGGGCGCACCCAACGTTGCCGCGTTCTGGCGCAATCTGTGTGACGGCGTCGAGACGATTCGCCGGTTCGACCAGGCCGAGTTGCGCGACGACGTCGATGCGTCGGTGCGGGCCGGCGAGAGCTACGTGCGGGCGCGCGCGACCCTCGCGGACGCCGATCTCTTCGACGCCGAGTTCTTCGGTATCCACGCGGCCGACGCGGAGCGGATCGATCCGCAGCACCGTCTGCTGCTCGAATGCTGTTGGGAAGCGCTCGAAGACGCCGGCTACGATCCGTCGACCTATCCCGGCGCGATCGGCGTGTACGCCGGCTGCAGTATCAACACGTACTTCCTCAACAACGTGCTCGGCGACCGTTCCGCGATCGATCGGTTCACCAGCGATTACCCGGTCGGAAGCTATGCCGAGCTGCTCGGGGGCGGACAAGATTTCTTGGCGACGCGCGTCGCGTACAAGCTCGGCCTGCGCGGGCCGGCGATCACGATGCAGTCGGCGTGCTCGACCTCACTGCTGACCGTCGCGCAGGCGTGCCAAGCGTTGATGACCGGTCAAGCCGACATGATGCTGGCCGGCGGCGTCTCGATCTCGTTCCCGCAAGAGCGCGGCTACGTTCACCAGAGCGGCGGCATGGCGTCGGCCGACGGTCACTGCCGCACCTTTGATGCCCAGGCCAGCGGAACCGTGTTCGGCGACGGCGTCGGCGTCGTTTTGCTCAAGCGCCTCGACGACGCGCTCGCCGACGGCGATACGATCTGCGCGGTCGTGCGCGGGTTCGGCGTCAACAACGACGGATCCGAGAAGGTCGGGTACACCGCCCCGAGCTCGACCGGCCAGGCCGCGGCGATCGCGACGGCGCTCGAGATGTCGGGCTTCGACCCGGCGACGATCGGCTTCGTCGAATGTCACGGCACGGCGACGCCGCTCGGCGATCCGATCGAAGTCGCGGCGCTCAAGAGCGCGTTCGCGGTCGACGGCAGCGCGCGGTGGTGCGCGCTCGGTTCGGTCAAGCCGAACGTCGGACACCTCGACGTCGCGGCGGGCGTCACCGGACTGATCAAGACGGCGCTCGCGCTCAAGCACGCGACCGTCCCACCGACGCTCAACTATACGGCGCCGAATCCCGAGCTGGGCCTCGAGAGCAGCCCGTTCTACGTCAACGCGCAGCTCGCGCAGTGGCCGCTGGCCGGCCAGACGCGTCGCGCCGCGGTGAGCGCGTTCGGTTTGGGCGGCACGAACGTCCACCTCGCACTCGAGTCGGCACCGGAAACGGTGCGCGATGCGACCGCCGGGGATTGTCCGCAGCTGCTGGTGCTTTCGGCGCGCACGGAGTCCGCGCTCGCCGACGCGCGCGTGCGGCTCGCCGCGCATCTCGAAGCCGCCGGCGGCGGCCTGCGTTTGGGTGACGTCGCCTCCACGCTGCAGAGCGGCCGGCGGGCGCTGCCGGTTCGCCAAGCCGACGTCGCGACCACGATCGACGAAGCGATTTGCAAGCTGCGCAAACCGCAAGCGAGCCGCCCGACTCGCGCGAGCAAACGCGAGCCGCGCGTCGCCTTCATGTTCCCGGGCCAAGGCGCGCAGTATATCGGCATGGGCAGCGAGCTCTACACACGACTGCCGGTATTCCGCGATGCGATCGACCGCTGCGCCGAGATCCTCGTGCCGTTGGCGGGCAGCGATCTGCGCGCCCAGCTCTACCCGCCGCAACTGCCGGACGGATCCGACGATGCGGCGCGCGCGACGACCTTCGCGCAGCCGGCGCTGTTCGCGATCGAGTACGCGCTGGCGCGCGTCTGGACGTCGTGGGGGATCGCACCGGTGGCAATGATCGGTCACAGCGTCGGCGAGTTCGTCGCCGCGTGTTTGGCCGGCGTGATGCGCCTCGAAGACGCGCTCGCGCTCGTCCACCGGCGTGCGGCGCTGATGGCGGCGCTGCCGAACGGCGCGATGCTGACCGTGCGCCAGTCGGAGACGGAACTCGCGCCGTACCTCAACGGGACGATTCAGCTCGCAGCCGCGAACGCGCCGGCTCTGTCGGTCGTCTCGGGTTCGCTCAAGGCGATCGCCGCGCTCGAGACGACGCTCAACGAACGCGGGATCATCAACCGCCGCCTGCATACCTCGCACGCCTTCCATTCGGCCATGATGGATTCGATCGTCGCGCCGCTGACCGCGCAGGCCGAGCAGTTCGATCTCGCGGCGCCCGCGATTCCGTACGTTTCCACCGTCACCGGCGATTGGATCACGCCCGACGACGCATCGTCGCCCGACTACTGGGGCCGCCATTCGCGCGAGCCGGTGCGCTTCGGCGACGCCTTGGCGACGCTCGTCGGCGGCGGGATCACGACGCTGATCGAGGTCGGGCCCGGTGCGGCGCTCAGCACCTTCGCGCTGGCCGGCGCCGCCAAAGAACCAGCCGGTCTGATCGTGCGCTCGCTGCCGGGCGCGGACCGCGAGCAAGGCGATCTCGCGACGCTGCTGGACTCCGCCGGGCGGCTGTGGTCCGCCGGCGCGTCGCTCGATTTCGGCGCCGTGCGCGGTAACGTATCGCCCACGCGCGTCGCGCTACCGACCTATCCGTTCGAACGCAAACGTTTCTGGATCGAACCTCCGCTGCGCGCGGGAGAAGCCGTGCACGCCGCCGCGGACGCAACCCCATCCGAGGAAGAGATCGGGGACGACACCGATCGCCGCGCCGCCGGCGCACCGAGTTCCAACGGCAGCCGCGTAGGGCGGATCCGTGGGGAGCTGATCGCGTTGTTCGAAGAGATCTCGGGTGAGGACCTCACCGGCGCCGCGCCGGAGAGCACCTTCATCGAGCTCGGCTTCGACTCGCTGCTGCTCGGCCGCGTCGTCCAGCACATTCAAACGAAGTTCGGCGCGACCGTCGCGTTCCGCCAACTGCTCAGCGACGTGACGACGTTCGACGCGCTCTCGAGCCTGGTCGATGCGCAAGCACCGCCGGACGCCGCGATCGCACCGGTCGTTTCGACGCCGGCCGCCGCCTCACCGGCGGTTGCCGCTCCGTCCGCCTCCGCCCTCGAAGCGGTCGTGCGCGAGCAGCTCGGCGCGATGCAGCAGCTCATGCAAGAGCAGCTGCGCGCATTCGAACGGTTGCGCGAAACCGGCGATGCGGTGCCCGCGACGGCCCCGGTCGCATCCGTTGCGCCCGAGCGCTTCGACGCATTCCGCATCGTGACCGACAACGCGACGAGCGATCTCTCCGCGGCGCAGCATGCGCACATCAAAGAGCTGGTCGCGCGCGCCAACGCGCGCTACGCCGAATCAAAGCGCCTCACGCAACTGCATCGCCCCACCCTGGCCGACCCGCGCGTCGCCGCCGGCTTCCGCGCCGAGTGGAAAGAGATGGTCTATCCCATCTCCTGCGTGCGCGCGAAGGGCTCGCGGCTGTGGGACGTCGACGGGAACGAGTACATCGATCTGCTCAACGGTTTCGGCCAGACGGCGTTCGGCCACTCGCCCGATTTCGTGGTCGACGCGGTGCAAACACAGCTCAGCGACGGGTTCGCGATCGGACCGCAGACGGATCTGGCCGGGCAAGCCGCCCAGATGCTGTGCGAGTTGACCGGCAACGAGCGCGCCACGTTCTGCAACACCGGCTCCGAAGCCGTGATGGCGGCGCTGCGCATCGCTCGCGCGGTCACCGGCCGCACCAAAGTCGTCGCGTTCGAAGGCGCATATCACGGTCAGTTCGACGAAGTGCTGGTCAAGCGCGCGGGGACCGGGCGCACGATGCCGATCGCCTCGGGAATCCCCGGCGAGTCGGTGGCGAACATGATCGTGTTGCCGTTCGGCACCGATGAGACGCGCGAGTGGATTCGCGAACACGCCGGCGAGTTGGCCGCCGTGATCACCGAGCCCGTGCAGAGCCGGCGGCCGGGCTTCGTTCCGACCGCGTTCCTGACCGAGGTCCGCGCGATCACCGAGCGCGCCGGCACCGCATTGATCTTCGATGAGGTCGTCACCGGGTTCCGCGTCGATCCCGGCGGGATGCAGGCGGTCATGGGGATCCGCGCCGACCTCGTCACCTACGGCAAGGTCGTCGGCGGCGGTCTGCCGATCGGCATCTTGGCCGGTAAGGCGAAGTTCATGGACGCGCTCGACGGCGGGATGTGGAACTACGGCGACGATTCGTTCCCGCAGGTCGCACCGACGTTCTTCGCCGGCACCTTCGTGCGCCATCCGCTCGCGATGGCCGCCGTCGTGTCGGTGCTGCACCATATCAAGGCGGAAGGTCCGCAGATGCAGGCCGCGCTGAGCGCGCGCGCCACGCGTTTGGTCGAGCGTATCAACGCCGAGCTGGCGCGTTGCAGCGTCAGCAAGCGCATCGACAATTTCGGCAGCATCTTCTACGTGGATCTGCACAAAGAAGACCGCTTTGCCTCGCTGCTGTTCTACCATCTGCGCAACCGCGGCGTGTACATCCAGGAAGGCTTTCCGTGCTTCCTGACCACGGCGCATACCGACGCCGACGTCGATGCGATCGTCACCGCATTCGCCCAAAGTCTCGACGAGCTGCGGGCGCACGGGATCTTCGCCGACGCGCCGGCCGGTGCGCTAACCGTGCCGGCGATCGTCGAGGTCGCGCCGACCGAGCCGCAGCGCGAGATCTGGCTGGCAGCGCAACTGGGCGACGACGCGTCGTGCGCCTTCAACGAGTCAGTGACGCTGCGGCTGCGCGGCGCGCTCGACGAAACCGCGTTCGAAGAAGCCTGGCGGCGGATCGTCGCGCGCCATGAATCGCTGCGCGCGACCTTCTCGCATACCGGCGAGACCATGCGCATCGCACGGGACGTCGACGTTCCGCTGCGGCGCGTCGACCTGCGCGATCGTCCGGAGAACGAGGCCGAAGCAATTTTGGCCGAGCGCATCGATACCGATGCGCGCACGCCGTTCGACCTGGTCGCGGGCCCGCTGGTGCGCGGACAGCTCGTCCGCTTGGCCACGAACACGACCGCGTTCGTGATGACCGCACATCATATCGTCTGCGACGGGTATTCGGTCAACGTCGTGCTCGACGAGCTGGCGACCGCGTACGCCGCCGTGCGCCGCGGCGAGACTCTCGCGCTGCCGGCGCCGCTCGCGTTCAGCGCCTACGCCCGTCAAAAGGCCGCGCCGCAAGCGCAGAGCCGCGCCGCCGTCGAAACGTATTGGCGCGAGCAGTTCGCCGAGCCCGTCACCGCGCTCGAGCTGCCCGCCGACCGCGCACGGCCGGCCGTCAAGACCTTCCGCGGCGCCACGCGCTCAGCGTTCATCGATCGCCGGACACGCGCGACGATTCGCGATCTGGGCAAGCGCAACGGCAGCACGCTGTTCGTCACGCTCGCCACCGCTTTCCATACGCTGATCGGACGGCTCGCCGACCGCGACGACGTCGTCGTCGGCGTGCCGGTCGCCGGTCAAGCGTTCCTGAACGAAGGCGACATCTTGGTCGGGCACTGCGTGCACTTCTTGCCGGTGCGCGCGAAGTGGAGCGGCGATACCTCGATCGCCGAGTTGCTCGGCGAGGTCAAGGACCGCGTCTTCGGTGCCTACGAGCATCAGGATTATACGCTCGGCACGCTCGTGCGCGACCTCGGCCTGCGGCGGGACGTCAACCGTATCCCCTTGGCCGAAGTGCAATTCAACGTCGAGCGCCTCGCCGGCGGCGTGCGGCTGCCCGATCTCGAAGCCGACGTCGTGCCGAACGCCAAAGCGTTCGTCAACTTCGACCTCTTCTTGAACGTCGTCGACTCGGACGACGGATTGCGGCTCGACTGCGACTACAGCACCGACCTTTTCGACGCCGCGACGATCGATCGCTGGCTCGAGTTCTATCGCACGCTGCTACTCGAGATGGCCGCCGACGCGACGCAGTCGGTGAGCGCCGTTGCCTACATCGCGCCGAGCGAACGCGGCGCGTTGCGCGCCGGCCTCGCGACGCCCCCGGTGGCGCACTCCTTCGCGACCGTCCACGCGCTGATCGAAGCGCAGATCGCCCAGCGCAGCGCGAAGATCGCGGTGCGTTTCCGCGGCAAGTCGCTCTCATACGCCGAGCTCGACGCGCGGGCCAACCGGCTCGCCCGCTATCTGCTGGCGCGCACCGGCGGCTCGGGTGCGCTCGTCGGCGTCTGTCTCGAACGCTCGCTCGAGGTGGTCGTAGCGCTGCTCGCGACGCACAAAGCGGGCTGCGCGTACGTGCCGCTCGATCCGAGTCATCCCCAAGCGCGCCTGCGCCGCATTCTCAGTGAAGCCGGCGTCGCGGCCTTGATCACCGACGACAGCGCCGGCGCGAGCCTCATCGCACCCGGCGTTCCGCTGATCGACGTGCTATCGGACGGCGACACGATTCGGGCCGAATCCGCGCTGCCGCTCGACACCGCGGTGGCGGCCGACGATCTGGCCTACGTCATCTACACGTCGGGTTCGACCGGTGTGCCAAAAGGCGTCGAGATCACGCACGGCGCGGTGGTGAACCTGCTGAGCGCGATGGCGAACGAACCGGGCCTGACCGAGAACGACACGTTCCTCGCCGTCACCACGGTCGCGTTCGACATCGCCGGACTCGAGTTGTTCCTTCCACTGAGCGTCGGCGCGACGCTGACGATCGCGCCGGCCGACGAAACCAGCGACGGTTTCCGCCTGCTGGTGATGATCGCGGACGCGACCGCGATGCAGGCGACGCCCGCGACGTGGCGGCTGTTGCTCGAAGGCGGCTTCGTCAGCGCGCCGGGCTTCGTGATGCTGTGCGGCGGCGAGGCGCTGCCGCGCGAGCTCGCTGACCGATTGCTGGCCGGCGGCGGAACGCTGTGGAACATGTACGGGCCGACCGAAACGACGATCTGGTCGTCGTGCTCGCGCGTGTTGCCGGGCGACGCGCCGATCACCGTCGGCCGTCCGATCGCGAACACGACGTTCTACGTGCTCGACCACCACGATCAACTCGTGCCGGTCGGCGCGACGGGACAGTTGCACATCGGCGGCGCCGGCGTCGCGCGCGGGTATTTCAAACGGCCCGAGCTCACCGCCGAGCGATTCATCGACAACCCGTTCGGTGCGGGCCGCATCTATCGCACCGGTGACTCGGCACGCGTGCGCGCCGACGGAACGGTGCAGCTCTTCGGCCGGCTCGACAACCAAGTGAAGGTGCGCGGATTCCGCATCGAGCTCGGCGAGATCGAAGCCGCGCTCGAACGCAGCGGCGGCCTCGCCGCAGCCGTCGTGACCGTTCGCGAGGATGTTTCGGGCGACCAAAAGCTCGTCGCGTACTACGTCGCGCGTGCCGGTTCGCCGCGCACGCCCGAGACGCTGCGCAGCGCGCTCGCCGACGAGTTGCCGCGCTACATGATCCCCTCGCTGTGGGTCGCGCTCGACGCGCTGCCGCTCTCGCCGAGCGGCAAAGTCGACCGCGCCGCACTGCCCGCGCCGGAATCGGCCGCGCCGCCGTCATCGCCCGCGGCCGCTCAGAGTCCGCAAACCGCGACGGAGACCGCGCTGGCGCGGATCTGGCGCGAGGTGTTGCATCTCGACCGCATCTCGGTCGACGACGATCTGTTCGCACTCGGAGCGGACTCGCTGCAACTGTTCGCGATCACGGCGCGCGCAAACGAGCAGAACATCCGGCTGTCGGCCAAGGAGCTGTTCCGCTATCCGAGCATCGGCGCGCTGGCCCGCCGGCTGGACGAGCGCGTCGCCTCGTAAAGTTGAGGCCTTGGCCCTGGCCGGCGGGTGCCCGATGGTACGCGCCGCTAGGGCCAAGCACTCAGGGAACCCATAGCAAACTACCGAACAATTCGAAGCGAGCATTATGAGGACACCGGCGCTGGGGAGTGAGGATGCCGCCCGACCGTTGAGTTCGAACGGCCGGCCTCTGCTGCCGTGTTCGCAGGCTCAAGAGCGCTTCTGGTACGAGGAGCAGTTGCAGCCCGGCACCTCGGCGCGCAACGTCTTCGCGCGCTGGCGGCTCGAAGGCGACGTCTCGACGACGATCCTGACCGAAGCGTGGCAGGCCGTCATCCGCCGGCACGAGATGCTGCGCGCGTCGTTCGTCAACGTCGACGGTATTCCGATGCAGTCGATCGCGCCCGACGTCGACTTCGTGGTGCGCGAGGTCGATCTCACGCTGCTCTCCGGCGCCGCCGCCGACGACGAGGCGGATCGCATCGCATCGGTCGAAGCGCACACGCCGTTCGACGTCGAAGATGGTCCGCTGGTGCGCGTCGTGCACGTGCGGGTGCGCGAGCGCGTGTCGGTGCTGATGGTCTCCGCGCATCATCTCGTGTGCGACGGCTGGTCGTTCGGCATTCTGTCGCGCGACATGGGGCAAGCCTACGCAGCAATCGTCGAACGGCGCGCGGTCAAGCTGGCCGAGCCCGGCACGTCGTACGTCGAGCACGCGGCGAGCGAGAACGCGTGGCTGGCGACCGATCCGCTGGACGAAGAACTGGCCGTCGTACGAAGCCGGCTCGACCGATTCAGCCGGTTCGAACTGCTGCCGGACCTTCCGCGTCCCGACGTGCAGACGGCCAACGGCGAGATCGAATCGATCTTGCTCGACCGCACGCTGACCGACGCGCTGATCGCGCTCTCGAAGACCAAGCGCTGCACGCTGTTCATGACCGCGTATGCGGTGCTGCTCGTGCTCCTCCATCGCCACTCCGGCGAGCGCGACATCTCGATGAGCACGCAGGTCGCGGGCCGCGACAAGATCGAGATCGAGAACGTCGTCGGCACGTTCGTCAATACGATCCCGCTGCGCAATCAGGTCGATCCGCAGGCGACCTTCGACGAGCTGTTGATCGACGTTCGCGATGCGGTCAGCGACGCGTTCGAATCCCGGCACGTTCCGATGAGCCTGCTGGTCGACATCGTCAAACCCAAGCGCGACCTCAGCCGGATGAGCCTGTTCCCGACCAACTTCATCTTCCAGCGCACGTTCATCGAGAACGCGAGCTACGGAAAGTTCAAGCTGGTCGATCTTCCGTCACGCTCGGCCGGTTCTCTCTACGACCTGTGCTTCTTCATGGTCGAGCGCGCCGAAGGCTGGCGCGTGTCGTGCGAGTTCAACACCGACCTGTTCGAACGCCGAACCATCGCCGGACTGCTATCGCGTTTCGTCATGCTGCTGCACGGCGTGCTGGCCGCGACCGGCGCGCGGATCGCCGACCTGCCGCTGCTCACCGACGGCGATCGCAGCGAGCTCGCGCGGCTGCGCTCGGCAACGACCACCGACCTGGCCGGCGCGACGGTGCTCGATCTGTTCGCCGATCAGGTTGCGCGCTCACCCAACGCGGTCGCCGTCGCCTGCGGCGGCGCGTCGCTCACGTATGCCGCGTTGGATCTGCGTTCGACGCAGTTGGCGCGCGAGTTGCGCCGCACGGTGAACGCCGGCGGCCGTGTCGGCGTGTTCCTCGACCGCTCGATCGAAGCCGTCGTTGCCATGCTTGCCGTGTCCAAGAGCGGAAATGCGTACGTCGCCCTCGATCCGAGTCTCGAACGCACCAGTGACGTGATCGCCGCGGCGCGCGTGTCGGCGATCGTGACGCGGTCGGCGTTCGCCGACAGCTTGACGCCGACCGAAATCCCGCTGGTGTTCCTCAATGCGGCGCCGTCCGCCGAGGCCGGCGACGGCGCGCCGCTCGCGTCCGTCGCACCGGATGACGTTGCGTACGTCACCTTCGCATTCCCGGCCGGGCTGCCGCCGCACGGCGCACAGATCTCTCACGGCGCGCTGGCCAATGCCGTCGCTGCGATGCGCGAGCGCCCCGGAATTTCCGCGTGCGATACGGTACTGGCGGTGACGACGTTCGCCAACGACATTGCGTCGCTCGACGTTTTCGTTCCGCTGGTAACCGGCGCCAGGCTGGTGATCGCGAAGGATCGCGAGATGCGCGACGGTGCCGCCCTCAACGCGCTCGCCCGCAGCACCGACGCGACGGTCGTTCAAGCAACGCCGGAAACGTGGCGACGGCTGGTCGATGCGGGTTGGGCCGGCAACCGCGGTTGGCGCGCGATCTGCGGCGGTGGGTCCCTCAAGCGCGATCTCGCCGAGGCGTTGCTCGAGCGCGTCGATGCGCTCTGGACGACCTACGGTTTCCCGGAAACCGCCGCGCACTGCTCGGTATTGCCGGTCGAACGCGCGTCGCACGCGCAACACGTCGCGGCGCCGATCCCGGGCGTCGAGCTGTATTTGCTCGACGCCGCCGGCAACGCGCTACCGCCCGGCGCATGCGGCGAGCTCTACGTCGGCGGCGCGTGCCTGGCGAACGGCTATCTCGACGATCCGGCGCTGACCGCCGAACGCTTCGTCGCGAGACATCCAGCCTCGGACGGTGCATTGCTGTTCCGCACCGGCGACCGCGCCCGGCTGCGCAGCGACGGCCACATCGAGCTGCTCGAGCGCGCCCAGCCGCGCGCGCTGCTCGACGAACAGCGCACCGATCTTGCCCAGCCGGTCGACCTCGCGCAGACGCAGCCCGAGCACGGCGAGCGGGACAATAAGACCGAGCACACGGTGCACGCGGTCGTCGCCGAGCTGCTCGGTCACGACCGCTTCGGACGCGAGGACGACATTTTCGCGCTCGGTCTTCACTCGCTGCTCGCGATGCGGCTGATCGCGCGCATCAAGAAGGCGTACGGCGTCGAGCTGCCGCTGCGCACGCTGATCGAGTTTCCGACCGTCGCCAGTTTGGCGCAGCGCATCGACCTGTTACAGGATGCGTTGCACCTGCTCGGCGTGCGCGAACCGATCGAGCTCGTCAACGCGAAGGGTAGCCAACGGCCGTTCTTCTTCTTTCACGGCGACGTCGCCGCTGACGGCTTGTACTCGCACCGCGTCGCGTCGATGGTCGGCTCGGATCAGCCGATCTATCTCGTCTCGCCCCACGGCACGGCCGGCCTGCCGCTTTATGCGAGCGCCGAAGAGATGGCGCGCGATTACTACGACCGCATTCGCGCGGTGCAGCCCAAAGGACCGTATCGTGTCGGCGGCTTGTGCCTGGGTGGGCTCGTCG